>Ga0209007_1000076_pt1 | contig 61296 bp, 58 predicted proteins | sample JacPinW_OM1H0_O2_FD_187961 | JGI IMG/M metagenome (GOLD analysis project Ga0209007, IMG submission 187961) | Forest soil microbial communities from Algoma, Ontario, Canada - Jack Pine, Ontario site 1_JW_OM1H0_O2 (SPAdes) (version 2) | ecosystem: Environmental > Terrestrial > Soil > Boreal... | reverse complement strand
TGGAATTGTTCACAGGTAAACATGGCTTCCATTGACGACGAACTGAATCAGATCGAGCGCGACGTGCGCACGCTGAAGATTGAGTACGAACAATTCTTCGGCGGAGGGCGGCCGCGGCCTCCTTCGGACACGCAGTGGCGCGTGGAATCGCTTTTGCGGCGATATAGCGAGCGCACGGCGGAATTAAGTTACGCGCAACGTTTTCGATATAACGGGCTTGCGCAGATGTACGCGAAATACGTGGAAATGTGGCGCAAGAAAATGATGCAGAAAGAAAGTGGCACGCAACAACGCCATTTTGGAGCGGCGGCCAAGGCGATTGAAGCGGAACGAGCGCGTGCGGCCGCTGCTGCGGACCCTCCGAAGAACGCGCCGGCAATCTCTTCCGCCGAGCGTGCAGCCTCTGTTGCGGTAGCTGAGCGAAAAACGGCGGAGGCGTTTACGGCGTCATTCTCCGACCCGGAGCGCGAAACGGAAAAGGTGCAGAAGCTTTATCAGAAGCTGATCGAGGCGCGAACGGAAACGGGAGAAAAGGCCGGAGCTCCCAACTTGAAAGATTTTGAGCGCTTCGTGCGCCAGAAAACGAAAGAGCTGAAGCGCAAAGGAACCGAAGAAGTGGAGTACACGGTTAGCGTGGAAGGCGGGCGGGTTAAGCTGAAGGCTCGCGTCTCCAAATAATCTTCGGTGTGAGTTAATTCTCGAAACCGCGAACAGCTCCTTGCGGACCCCACAAACGTTGTTGTAGTGATTTCGGTTCAACACCTTGTAGCAACAATCCTTCCGATGTGACCGAATTCTCGAGCAGGGCCACGTGAATCACCGTTTACTTTGGCGCAGGTTCCGGAAGCTGGCTTAGAACTTTGCCGGTTTGGTCGAGAAACCGTATGGCGGGAGAGCCGTCTGCGGCTACTTCAATTACGATGCGATCGTGCCCGTCAGCGTCCTTCAGCTTCAGCGAGGCGGATTTGTCGTCGTTGCGACCGAGATAAATACGCGTATGCGATGAAGGGTGCGTGGCAAGGAAATTAGGCCACTCGCTGCGCGGCAGACTCAGGATATCCGTGATGGGCCAGTCGGGCTGGTCGTTGATGGCCAAGCCCGATTTCTTGCGAGTTCCGTCTTCGGTAGCTTCCAGATTCAGGACTTGATCCTGATCGTAGCGATCGAAACTGAGGTGGCCGTAACTTTGTATGCGGCCATTCTTGTCCTGCGAACCGCCAAAAATCAGGCCGCCGTTTTCCGAGCCTTCCTCGTTGAAAAACAGGATTCCGGCGGTTTTGCGATCCTCATGAGGATACTCCTTTTTCTTAATGATTAAGCCCGGAAACGCCGCCTGGTTTGAAATCACCATGCGCAAGGTGCCATCCGGCTCGATTACATTGATTCGTTGCACATTGATTTCATCGAATTTTTCTTTTTTGCGTTCGCTGGCGGCGCCCATCACAAACAGGGCGACGATGAGCAAAGATGAGACTACAGCGTAAGCTTTTAGAACGCGGAGTTCTCTTTCAATCTTTGTATTCATGGAAGGCCACCTCATCGTTTCGGTGGAAAATGCAAGGATACAACGTCTGAGTTTACAAGGATGTGGCCAGCGAATCATTGGGGTCGGCGGACAATTTGTCGAGTTGGTCGTGAAACAAGTGGGCCTCCTGGATTGCATGCCTGCTTTGAGTAACCACGGATGCGAGATGAGTTTGCGTTTGTGGCGTGTTTAGTGCGGCAAATCGCTTCTCGCTTGGAAGAAACTCTGGTAGCATGAATCTTCAAGGGATTGAAACTTTTCCTTCTGGAGCAAAGCAACAATGGCAATGGTATGTGAACTTTGCGGCAAGAAGCCGCGCTTTGGCAATACGATCAGCCACGCTCACAATGTGACGCGGCGCCGCTGGAATCCGAATCTGCGGCGGGTAAGAACCGTGATCAAAGGTACGCACAAGCACATTCGCGTCTGCACTTCTTGTATCCGTTCCGGCCGCGTGAAAAAGGCTGCTTGAGGCCTCCTGCGAAGGAGTTTTCCGCTTGAAACGAAAAATCCTGATTCTTGCGGCGGTGGCAGCGTGCATGTTTGCGGCCGCCTGCAAGAAAGAAGCTGCGCCAGGGCCCGACGTGTGGGCCACGGTGAACAACAAGGAAATCTCTCGCGCCGAAGTGGAAAAATATTTTCGTACGCGCGTGAATGCCGAGGCGCCCGCGCCTTCTCAGGAAGAAGCTCTTTCGCTGAAACTCAGCATTCTGGATGAATTGATCAACAACGAAATTCTGCTGGAGCGCGCGAGCAAAATGAATTTGATTGCCAGCGATGCCGAAGTGGAAGACAAATTCACGGAATCGAAGAGCCCCTACACCGAAGAAGAGTTTCAAAGAAAGCTGCGCGACACGGGACTTACCGTGGATGATTTGAAAAACGATATTCGCCGGCAGCTTTCCGTCCAAAAGCTGCTGAACCGCGAAGTGATCGCCAAGATTTCCATCACGGACCAGGACGTCACCGACTTTTACAACAAGAACCGCGCGCAGTTCAATGTGGCCGAGCCGCAATATCACATCGCGCAGATTGTGGTGACGCCGCATGCGGATCCCTCGGTGCACAATCGTAAAAATGACAAGGCTACGACCGACGCGGAAGCCAAGCGCAAAGTAGCGTTGCTGGAAGAGAAACTCGCGAGCGGCGCCGATTTTGGGCAGTTGGCCATGGATTACTCGGAGGATTCCACCGCGACGACCGGCGGCGACTTGGGATTCGTTCCGGAGTCCGCGCTAAATCGCTCGGATCCGGCGCTTAAGACGCTGGTTCTGAGCATGAAGGTCGGCTCGGTGAGCCAGCCGATCGGCAACCAGGGCGGCTACCGCATACTGAAAATGATCGCGAAGGAAGCGGCGGGGCAGCGCGTGCTTTCCGATCCGCAGGTGCAGCAATCTATTCGCGATATGATGCGCAATCGCAAGGAGCAACTCCTTCGCTCCGCCTATATGATCGAGGCGCGCGATGACTCGCACGTCACGAATTATCTGGCGCGGCAAATTTTGGAATCCGCAGGGAAACTCCCCGCTTCAAACTAGACGATTTTCGCCAAAGTCGATAGGTGACCTGGATTCCCCGGTGTGAGTTAACTCGAGGATCGCACTATTGTGTCTTGCTGCGTGGTACTGAGACGTAACGTACCAAAATTGCGAGGGATTATCCGCGGCTTGCAGTTTCTGCCAAGGAGCGCGCGGCTCGCGGCGGTTTGAACGATAGAACCATTAATGTTCCTGCCAGCGGGGTTAAGAAAAATGAGAGGGCAAAAGTTTTCCAGAATGCGAGGCCTTCTTTTTCGCCCCAGTGGGCGGTTGCTACGCACAGCATGATCCACGATAGAGCAATGGTGGCCAACACCAATCCTGCTGCAAACCAAACTAAGAAAATGTGAAGCATTGTGTCTCCCAAGTGGATCAGGCTCTGCTTGCCTGACTTCGTTAGAAGGTATGTTGGCAGCGGCTATAACCTTTGGGAAGACACTGTGAAGACAAAGCGGACGTAAAGGTAAACGGCTCGCGGCGGAAATGGGCGGTTTGCAAGGTGTTTCAGCGCCCCAGGAGTCTCGCGGGTGCGGAAGGGTCGCTTGTGGGTTGCGTCACTGGAGCTAGGTCTAATTGTTTAGCTGACGATAGCGACTACCTCACCGGCATTCACGGTTTGTCCCTGTGCAACCAAGAGACGCTCGACAGTGCCGGACTTGGGCGAGCGAATTTCGTTCTGCATTTTCATCGCTTCCATCACCACAATTCCTTGTCCAGCATCGACGTGATCGCCGGCCTTTACCAGCAGCACCACGATTTTTCCGGGCATGGGAGCCCGGAGCTGCTGGCTTCCTTCGGCTTCTGCACCGAGCCCGCGATTGCGTGTCCATTTGCGCGGGTCGCGGACCGTGACGCGGTGCTCCTGGTTTGCAACGCTCACAAGGAGTTCGGAGTCACGCTGGGGAGCTACGCGTGCTTCAAAAGATTGGCCGGCGATCAGAATCGAGTAGATGCCGGGCGAGACTTCTACGGCGTCGGCATCGATAGCGCGGCCATCGATGGTCCGGCGGGCTCGCTCGCCCGTGTGGACCATTTCGATGCTGCGTGATTTTCCGTCCAGCTCCATTTCAATTTTCAAAGTGTTCGCTCGAATCAGTTCTCTAATGGCACGGCTTGGTCTTCGTACGGCTTCCTAGTCCTACGGCTCAGGCTCGCCTTTTAATTGTTCGCGGCGTGCTTCCAATTTCCAGCGAGACTCGGCTGGGGCGGTGATCGATTTCGTGTCCGGAGAATCCTGCCGATGAGACATATTCCAGAGCGCGGCGGCAATTGTTGCCGCATCTTCTTCGAGCGAGCTAGTTCCAGAAGCTGTGACGGCCGGCCTAAGAGGCTTGGAGAGAAAATCGTCGAGCCAACGAGTGTATATTTCGCCGGCTTGGAAATCGGAGGTCGCGAGAATCCGTTGAAAAAGCTCTGCGTTTGTCTTTATTCCGTTGGCATAAAACTCGGCGAGCGCTCGTTGAAGCCGCGCGATCGCTTCCGCGCGATCTTTTCCATAGGAGATTAATTTTCCGAGCATGGGGTCGTATTCGTTCGGCACGGTCCATCCGCTGTACACGCCGTCATCGAAGCGTATGCCGGGGCCTGCGGGCGCGCGCCAATCCAGAATTCGCCCAGGCGAGGGGAAGAAATTGTTGTCCGGATCCTCGGCGTAAATGCGGCATTCGATGGCATGGCCGCGCAGCGTGACGTCCTCCTGCGTAAATGAGAGCGGCTCGCCGCAAGCGATGTGAATCTGAAGTTTTACGATGTCCTGCGAAGTGACGAGTTCGGTTACGGGATGCTCCACCTGCAGACGCGTGTTCATTTCCAGAAAATAAAAGTTGCGGCTCGCATCGACTAGGAATTCCACGGTCCCGGCATTGGTGTAGCCGCCGGCCTTCGCCAGTTTCACGGCAGCATCGCCCATCGCGCGGCGAAGCTCCGGTGTCATGATTGGCGAGGGCGCTTCTTCGATCACTTTCTGGTAGCGGCGCTGCACGGAGCATTCACGTTCGCCGAGATGCAGGGTGTGGCCATGAGTGTCTGCGAGAATCTGAATTTCAATATGCCGCGGCTTCAGGAGGTATTTTTCGAGATATAGGCGGCCATCGCCAAAGGCGTTCTGCGCTTCCGAAGAAGCGTCGCGCCAGCCGGCAGGAAACTCGGCCTCGCGTTCAATCAAGCGCATGCCTTTGCCGCCGCCACCGGCCACGGCTTTCAGCACAACTGGAAATCCAATTTCGCGAGCCGCTTCGCGCGCATCTTCCATTTTTTCGATGGGATCGAGCGTACCGGGGACGGTTGGCACATTCGTTTTGCGAGCCAGGTGGCGCGCCGCGGTTTTCGAGCCAAGATTTTCCATGGCCTCGGGCGACGGGCCGATGAATGTGATCTTTGCTTCCGCACAAGCGCGAGCCAGAGCCGGATTTTCGGCGAGGAATCCGTAGCCGGGGTGAATCGCGTCGCATCCGGCATAGCGCGCGGCGCCGACGATTTTCTCAACCACCAGGTAACTTTCGCGAGAAGGCGCGGGGCCGATGGGATAAGCCTCGTCAGCAAGACGCACATGAAGAGAAGCACGATCCGCGTCGCTATAGACGGCCACAGAGCGCGCGCCAAGTTCTCTACAGGCTCGCAGGATGCGAACGGCAATCTCACCGCGATTGGCAATCAGGATTTTCTTGAACATTTGTCCTGCGTAAAAAGCAAAAGGGATTCTAACATTTTGGTTCTCAATCGTCTGCGCGTTGTGATCGCCTTTGGGATACAAAACTTAAAAACGCCTTTCGTGGTGTGTACGAAGGTTGGCAAGGGCGGCATGTACGGCTATGATGTGCGTCGCCGGAGATGCCGAGATAATGAGTTCACCTGTGAATCTATCGCCGCAAGATCAGTGGAAGAAGGCTGCTGCCGAAGCTGCTGCAAAGCTGGTTGAAACGGGAATGGTTGTGGGATTGGGAACGGGCTCGACGGCTGCTTTTCTGGTGAGCGCGTTGGGACGGCGAGTGGCGCAGGAAAATTTGCGCATCGTGGGTATGCCTACGTCGGAGCGAACCGCGGAGCAAGCCCGCTCGCTGAATATTACGCTCAGCACGTTCGCCGAACATACGGAAATTGACCTTACCATTGACGGCGCGGACGAAATACTTCCCGGGCCGCTCTACCTGATCAAAGGCCACGGCGGCGCGTTGTTGCGCGAAAAAATCGTGGCGGCCGCGAGCAAGCGCATGGTTGTGGTTGCCGACGAATCTAAAATTGTGGAACGGCTGGGCTCGCTGGTATCAGTTCCGGTGGAAGTTGTTCCGTACGGCTGGCAGGCCACGCAAAAGAAATTAGCTAAGCTCGATGGGAAACCGGCGCTGCGGCTCGGTTCCGACAAGAAACCGTACGTCACTGATGGTGGGCATTACATTATCGACTGCGCCTTTGGGCCGATGAGTGATCCGAAAGAGACCGCGCATCACCTCGATCATGTGGTGGGCGCAGTCGAGCACGGACTGTTTTTGAAGTTCGCCTCTGAAGCATTCATAGGCGGCCCCGAAGGCGTAAAGGCATTGAAGCGCCAGTAAACGATTCGCGGTCCGACAAAACTTGCGGAAGTATTTCCTAATTCTTCGACGCGCAGCCTTGCGGATACACGGCATCGAGCGCGCCCCACAGAGCCTTCAGACTGCGCTCGGCGGCGCATAACACCGAAACTGTGTCTGCGTCATTTTGTTTTGCAAGCCAATCACGCCAAGCGGCGCGGTGGCGGACGTCAGCTTCCTCGTGCACGGCGAAATAGGCCAGAGCGCGGGGTTCGGTGATCTCGTAAAAGCGCTGCAAACCGGAAATCTTTTGCGTGGCGATTTCGGGGACCTGAGCTTCGTACGCATAAAACGAGGCTACCGCTTGTGCTTTCGTACCTTGGGCGACGACTTCATCAAACGTATCAAGCAAGGCGGCGATCCCGGGCAGCGGGCGGGCATCTTCCATCGTGGCTTCGCTCACCCCGAGTGACTGGGCGAAGTGCCTCCAAAGCATGGGGTGAGACGCCGCGGGATCTAGCTCCTCAGCCAGGTTTTCGTTCACCAGCGCGCGAAGGTTCGCGTCGCCATTCACGCGGGCCGCAAGCTGCTTCAGATTTTCAGGGAACGACCGAACGTGTTGGTAATACTGCTCGGCGTAGAGCGCGAGCGATTCCTTCGAAAGCTTGCCTGCGGTCCAAGCCTGGTAGAAAGGGTGCTTCAGCAGGTGATGCTTTTCGATCAGGGCATCGAGCGCTTCGACCAAAGTCTTCGTCTTCGGGGCATTCTTGAGCATTGCATTCTCCAATTCTCAGCGAATCATGGCGGTGAGGCAAAACCACGGCATGCTACCGGAAATTGACCTAAAAAGCCAGCCTTGTACCCGTTGGGTGTTTTCTAGTCAACTCCGGCCGAAGGCTCCGGGAGGCACTCCGTGCCACCTTTGAAAGGCGCGATGGAATACGCTGTGTTCGGCATATCCGAGCGCCTGGGCGGTTTCCGTGGCCGTCATGTGGGCGTCTAGAAGCAGATGCCGCGAAAGCTCGCGGCGAGCCTGCTGGACCAAGTTTCGGTGAGACGACCCTTCCTGCTGTAGTTGCCTTTGGTAGGTACGCCGGCTTACGCCGAAGTGCCGTGCGAGGGTCTCGACGTCGAATTCCCCGTAACTTAATCTTTGTCTGATCAAGCTCAGTACGCTCTGAGAGAAGCTGGCCGCACCGGTAGCTTGCGCTAAAAGCTGCTCCGCTACCGCAGTGATTGCCGAGTGCGAAAAGGGCTTGGCGTTTTCCAGCGGAAGGTCGAGTAACGCGGTATCGAGAAGCACCGCATTGGCGGCCATACCGAATCGAACGGGAGCGCGAAAAATGCGCGCATGTTCGGAGGTGTCTCGCGGTTTCGCATGCCGGAACCAGACTTCGCGCGGCGCCCAGAAGGAATTGATGGTGAGCCTGTTGAATTGCCCCACGGTGGCCATGGACATTTCGCAGTCGTGGCGAGGTTCGGGCAGCGAGGGATCCGAATACTCCCATTGGAAATGCGCGACGGACCCTTCTATATCCAACTTAAACACGCCCACATTCGTCCAGATGGGCAAATAGCGCACGAGGTTGCGAAGCGCCTGCCCCAGAGTTGCACTCGTGGTGACCGAATACCCGACTACGCCATACTCTTTGTGATCTACGTGTTCGCCCACGTGCAACCCGAAAGCCGAATCTTTTGTCATCCTGGCGGCATGCTCGGAAAGCAACATCATGTCCGCATACGGGATTCTTAGGGAGGAATCCTCAAGAGCATCACGGTCCAGACTGACGCTTCGAAGCAAATGCTCGGTATTCGCGCGGGGGGCAACTGCGTTGGCGATCTTGCGCGCCGATATTGCAAACACTGTGGAAACATTGGACATAGAGTTAGCCACCAGCTTTCAGCCGACGTTTTTTAGACACCGGTTTCATCGTCATTGGCGCAAAAAATCATACTTTCTTCCGGGAACCAATGCTAGCGTTCGAGACATGTACAGGCAACTGCGGCAGATTGCGAGTCTTTTATGCTGGATTATTTTCGTCTCGACCTGTGCGTGGGCCCAGGAAATTGACCCGATGACGGGGCAGCCGGCGAATCTCGGCGCGCCTGCGAACCTTCCCGAGCCGGATGTTCACAAGTATCACGGCGCGGATCAAGAAAAGAAGCTGGTGCTAAGGTCTCAAACAGTTCTGGTGCAAGTGCCTGTTGTGGTTTCTGACAAATCTGGCAGCCACGTCGGGAAACTCACTCGAGACGATTTCAAGATTCTGGAAGATGGCAAGCAACAACGGGTTGCCATCTTCGAGGAAGTGAACGCAGGCAACGCGCGTCCGGTGCAAACGACCAACGCGCCGGGCACATTCAGCAATATCACGCTCGAGCAACAGCCATCCTCCATTACCGTGATTGCTCTAGACACCATCAATACTCCGTTTCTGGATCAGACGATCGGACGGAAGCAATTGATCAAATACTTGGCTGACAATCTGGAATCAGGACGCGTGTTCGGACTTGTAGTGATTGGAAGAAAAGGCTTGCAGGTGCTGAGCGGGCTGAACAGCGATCCCGCTTCGATCGTTGCCGCGTTGAAGAAAGCCAGCGGAGAAATGTCGGACATGGAATCGTTCGGCGCAGAAGGGAAAGTCATGGCGGCGTCCGGAGGCACGAGCGAACTGACCGGCGGAATCTCGCCGGGCGCCGACCCCTCTGCCGTGATGAAGGGATTTATTCTCGGCGCAGACGCAGTCCAAGGCGGCTACCAGCAGTCACGAGCCATTGAAGACACCATGAAAGCTTTTCTGGCGATCGCGTGGTCGCTTTCAGGAGTTCCGGGAAGAAAGTCTCTCATATGGGCGACGGGGAGCTTTCCGTTCAGCTTGGATTCACCTGCTTCGCTCCCGGGAGGGAGTTTGTCGGTGTTGTACGAGCGGACGATGGAGGCATTGAACGACGCGCAGATTTCGGTTTATCCCGTGGATGTTCGAGGCCTGGTGAGCACATCGCCTACGGGCGATGCGACATATTCCGGCGATCTCAGTGGTCCAGGATTCGCCGACGCTGCTGCCGGCAGGAGTTCGCTGCAAGCCTCGACCGTGCAAAGCCTTGAAAATTTCGCGGAAATGACCGGGGGGCGCGCTTTTTTCAATAACAACGACCTGGCCGCGGGATTTAAGCGCGCCGCCGATGATTCAGCGAGCTACTACTTGCTCGGATATTACGTCGATAGCGTGAACAACAAGCCCGGCTGGCGTAAATTGCAAGTGCAGGTTGCGCGCAAAGATGTGGAAGTGCATGCGCGGACTGGATTCTTAGTCACCAATGCGACGATCGATCCGCAATTGACGCACGCGGACGATGTCGCGTTTGCTTTGAGTTCTCCATTTGAAAGCACGGGGATTCAGGTGACCGTGCGCTGGCAGGGCATTTCACCTGACGGAGACAAGAAAAAGATTGGATTTGCCGTGCACCTGCCCGCGACAGGTGTGATTGACGAGCGGGACAAAAATCGTTTTGACATCGATTTTGTTGCGCAGGCTACCAAGACCGGCACGCCTGTAGGCAACGCCGGCCAAACCATCAAGGGAACCATTCCGTCGACGGCGCTGGATAAAATCAAAGCGGACGGAATCTTGTATCAGAATGCGCTGGAACTTACCCCCGGGAATTATCAGGTACGTTTTGTAGTGCGAGACAACCTGAGCGGCAGGATCGGCAGCGTGTCGGCGCCACTCACGGTGAACTAGGAAGCATGTCACTCACAAAGACTACTTCTTGAGATCCGCGGGCCAATTAGTGACCAGGACGAGTGGGGTGGCGGCAACTTCTTCAATTGTGTTGACGACAAAGGTTTGGCCGTCCGGGGCAGCGTCGAATACGTTCCCAATAGCTGGGGAGTGGTAGAACGGGAGCAGTGAAAGTACCTGGCCGACTTCGAAATCATCATTTTTCGCGCTCACTTCGGCGGCGTGGATAGCCGCGTCGACTCCGAGGAAGTAGAGCTCCTTGCTATCTTCTCGCCAAGTGGGATAGTTGGCTCCCGTCTGGGAAACCCGCCATTTCCCTTGTCCGCTGGGAAAGTGTGTGACATATATTTCCTCCTGGCCGGACTCGGTGGAGACGTAGGCCAGCCAGCGGCCATCCGGTGAGATCCGGGGCTCGGAGATTTGCACCTGGGGAGACTGAGATTGCAGGACCGCGAATGCCTTCTGTTCGCCAGTCAGAGGCAACGCCCATACTCCGCTCTCAGTCACATCGCCTTGCTCCGAATACATCAGGTAATGCCCGTCAGGTGACCATTGCGGCTCACCTAACTGCTTGGAGTTCTTCGAAAGATCGCGTTGCAAGAGGACATCTTCTTGTCCGCCACCGTCGCTCGCTCGGGCGCACAATGAAACGGTGATCCCCGCCGCTCCACTCGTGTGCTTGAGATAAACGATCCGCTTGCCGTCCGCCGACCAGGACGGCATCCCGTGGGTTCCCCCACCAAAGGTGAGACGAGTCTGGGAGCCATGTGCTACGTCGACCACCCAGATGTCGGGCTGGGGTTCCCCCATGGTGATGACCAAACGTTTGCCGTCCGGCGAAAAGCGGCCACTGTCCTCATGAAATGCAGGGGCCCCTAGCACACCCAGCGCTTTTCCACTACGGCTGAACAAGGACAGAGTGGTTCCGAGTGCTTTCGTGCCAGGCTCGTAAACCAACGCGCCGTTCTGGCTGGCGGTGAATGTGGTGTGCCAGGTTCCCGAATCGTATTGCACATTATTTGCCAAGGTCACCGGTTCGCCGGAGATTACACCGGAGGAAGGATCGAATTTTTGCGCCAGCAATTGCGATTGCAGGTGATAGAGCAAATAGCCGGAGGCATAGACCGCGCCCGAATCGGCGTCGAGAATGCGTTTGTACGAGCCGTCCGCGGTTGACCCGAAGTAAAGACCCTGCCCCGACTCTCCCGCGTGATTCGCGGCGAAGAATACGAAATGCTTGCCGTCGGGCATGAACTGCGGCCAACGGTGCGTAGTCTGTTTGCCGGATTGGAACTTGGTCAGCCTGGCGGAATCTCCGCCTGAAGTGCTCACTCGCCACAACACTTCGCGATAATCGGGCTCGTAGATGATGACATTATCTTGATTCCAGGTTGCTCCTCTGCCGGCGGGCGCGTCGGCGAGAACAGTGACAGGGCCGCCCGATGCCGGAACCTTTTTCAAATGATCGTCGGCAAAGAAGCCCAGGTACTTGCCGTCCGCGGACCAGAAAGGAAACGCAGCGCCCTCTGTGCCATCAAGTTTCTTGGGCGTAAGTTCGCTGAGGGACTGCACCCAGACCGAATCGCGTTCCTTCCCGCTGTGAGCCAAGAACGCGACTGCGCTGCCGTCGGACGAAATCTGCGGCGGGCCCGAAACATCGCCGGTGAAATTGAAGACCATGTCTGTGGGGGCGGCGAGATAGGAGCGTACTGTTGGAGTTGGCGCGGGCTGACGCAAGCCCATCCACAGGAGGGCCGCCAGGAGAGCCACGACTGCTGAGGCCCAAAGCAGATTGTCGCGAAGGCGGTGAGTGCCAACGGGCGGTCCACTAGTCGCGGGAGCGACAGCCGCGAAGCTTCCGCTGGAACCGCTACTCGCGATCCAGCGCAGCTCGCGCGCAACGTCCGCGGCATTCTGCCAGCGCTGTTCCGGATCTTTTGCCAGACATTCCTGGACCACGTGATCGAGCGCCGGCGGAGCCATTGGCTGAACTGTCGTAATCGGTTCGGGGTCTTTTTCGAGAATGGCCGTGGCGACGGAGAGCTGGCTCTTGCCGTCAAACGCGCGCTTGCCGGTGACCATTTCGTAGAGCACGCAGCCGAAGCTGAAAATGTCGCTACGCGCGTCTGCCTCTTTGCCTTGCAGCACTTCGGGCGCCATGAACTGGTAGGTGCCGACAATCGAGCCTTGCTGCGTAAGCGCGTCGGCGGGAGCGGCCAGCGCCGACAGGCTCACCGTGGGAGAGGAAGGTGTGAGGCCTTTTTCGCTCAAAGCTTGCACGCCCAGCAGCGCCGCAGCTCGCTTCGCCAATCCAAAGTCCAGCAGCTTCGTGCCCGAAGGCGTGAGCATGATGTTTCCGGGTTTCAGATCGCGGTGGACGATTCCGGCGCGATGCGCTTTCTCTAATGCGTCGCAGATCTGTACGCCGCATTCAAGCGCTTGTTTCAATGGTAGCGGCCCTTTCAGTAGACGAGCCGCCAGGCTTTCGCCTTGAACATATTCCATGACCAAATAAGCGGTCCCGTTCTCGTTGCCAATGTCGTGCAAAATACAAATGTGAGGATGGTTCAGCGAAGAGATTGTGCGCGCTTCGCGCTCGAAACGCTGCTTGGCTTCGGGATTGCCGGAAAGATGCGCTGGAAGAATTTTGACAGCTACGGTTCGGTCCAGGCGAGTATCGCGCGCGCGATACACTTCGCCCATGCCGCCCGCTCCTAGCGGCGATTCAATTTCGTAGGGACCGAGTTTGGTGCCGGAGGTGAGGGCCATTCGGGATGAGCATTTATATCATAGTGGCGGCTTCGTCGCCGCCCTGCACGGGCACAGGTTAAAGAGGGATGTTGCCGTGCTTTTTGCGCGGGTTGGTGTCGCGCTTGTTTGCCAGGGAGCGCAGCGCAGTGATTAATTTCGCGCGCGTTTCGGCGGGCTCGATGATGGCGTCGATATAGCCACGCTCAGCTGCTACATAGGGATTGGCGAAACGGTCGCGGAAGTCGCCGATTTTCTCGCGGCGAATTTTTTCGCGGTCCGCTTCCGGGGCGCGATCGATTTCGCGCTTATACACGATGTTCACTGCGCCTTCCGGCCCCATCACGGCAATTTCGGCGGTAGGCCACGCGTAGTTGATGTCGGTGCGAATGTGTTTCGAGGCCATCACGCAGTAGGCGCCGCCGTACGCTTTGCGCGTGATAACCGTAATCTTCGGCACGGTGGCTTCGGCAAAGGCGAAGAGAAGTTTCGCGCCGTGCTTGATGATCCCGCCAAATTCCTGCTGCGTGCCGGGTAGAAAGCCGGGGACGTCTTCAAAGGTGACGAGCGGGATATTGAAAGCGTCGCAGAAGCGCACGAACCGCGCTCCTTTTACCGATGCGCTGATATCGAGCACTCCGGCAAGGAACGCAGGCTGATTCGCGACGATCCCTACCGTGTGGCCATCAAGCCGAGCGAACCCCACCACAATATTTTTGGCGAAATGTTGGTGAACTTCGAAGAACTCGGAATCATCAGCGATTGCGTGTACGACGTCTTTGATGTCGTAAGGCTTCTGCGGATCTTCCGGGACTAGCGCGTTTAGCGCGGGATGCGCCCGGTCCCAGGGATCGCTGGTAGCGCGGCGCGGAGCGTCATCGAGATTATTGGAAGGCAGGTAGCCGAATAGTTCGCGGATCATGGCGAGGCATTCCGCATCGTCGCTTGAAACAAAATGCGCCACGCCGCTTTTTTCGTTGTGGGTCATGGCCCCGCCAAGCTCCTGCTTGGTGACTTCCTCGTGCGTGACGGTCTTGATCACGTCCGGACCGGTGACGAACATGTAAGAAGTGTCGCGGGTCATGAAAATAAAATCGGTGATGGCCGGCGAATAAACCGCGCCGCCCGCGCACGGTCCCATGATCGCGCTGATCTGCGGAATCACACCGCTGGCTAGCGTGTTGCGAAGGAAAATTTCGGCGTAACCCGCGAGCGACTTCACACCCTCTTGAATGCGCGCTCCGCCGGAATCGTTCAGGCCGATCACAGGCGTGCCGGCTCGCATCGCCAGGTCCATTATTTTCGTAATCTTTGAAGCGTTTGCCTCGGAGAGCGAGCCGCCGAAAATCGTGAAGTCCTGCGCGAAGACGTATACCAGGCGGCCATCGATGCGGCCATAGCCGGTGATGAAGCCGTCGCCGGGCGGACGCTGGGTTTCCATGCCGAAATCGTGGGATTGGTGGCGGACGAATTTGTCGAGTTCTTCGAAGGAGCCCTCGTCGAGCAGCAAATCGACGCGTTCTCGGGCGCTGAGCTTGCCCTGCTTGTGCTCGCGTTCGCGGCGCTCGGCTCCGCCGCCAGCTTCGGCTTCGGCGTTGAGTTTGCGAAGCTCTTCGATGCGATCGCGATGTTTGCGGTGTTCAGTCACCGCAACTCCGCCGTTTGAGTGCGAGTTAGAATGCCGACAGAATGAAAAGAGAATTGAGTGTGGGGAAATCGTTTGAGAGTGGCGCGCTTGCAATTGTTCATCCGGACAAATATAGCGGAAGCCAGGAATTAATCAAAGTTCCGGCTAGGACAATTTGGGTGCTTGCCGCGCAACGCCGGTCTCGCAGTCAGATGATTCTGACTCCATGGCGGGTAGCAACCCATCATTTTCGCGGGCTTGCAAATTTTTTTCCTTGGGCGTGGTAGTGATGCTGACGACGCTGATTAAAATGAGCAGAGTTCCCAGCAACGTCCGAGGGCCGATCGCTTCCTTGCCGATAAAATATCCCACTGCTACCGCCACTACTGGATTGACGTAGGCATAAGTGCCAACTTTCGTGGGAGATTCATAGTGCAGCAGCCATATGTAAGCGGTGAACCCAACTATTGAGCCTGCAATAATTAAGTAAACCAGCGACCACCACGCAGTCGCGGAAACTGCCTGCAGGTGAAATCCCGAAAACTCATGCGTCAGCGCCGCGAGAATGAATAGCTGCAGTCCGCCGGAGAACATTTGAGCCGCCGCGCTCATCGGCTTTGATGCCGGAAGCGGCAGGCGACGCGTAAGAATCGTAGCGATAGACCAAGTGAAAGCAGCGAGCGACAGAGCGAATGCTCCGGCGCGATTGATGGGAACCTCTCCGAAAGTAAAGGAATGATTCACCAGCACCGCAACGCCGCAGAGTCCTACCAGAAGCGCCAACGATAGACGCACGGTCAGACGTTGCGTGCGCAGAAAGATAATTTCCATCAGCGTGATAAATACCGGTATGGTCGCCAGCACCACCGCGGCGATGCCTGACGGAACGCGCTGCTCGGCCCAGAACAGGCAGCCGTAATCGAGCAGAAAAATTAATGCTCCCAGAAAAGTGGCCGCCAGCCATTCGCGGCGGCTCGGCGAGGGAGTGCCGGTTAATCGCAGCCAGCCGTATAAAACGATTCCGGCCACACTGAAGCGCATGCCTGCCAACAGGAACGGAGGAACCTCTCGAACGCCTACGCGTATGGCTAGAAAAGTTGAGCCCCATACGAAGTAAATGATCGCGAACGCGAGAAGAATCTTCCACGAAGACGGACGAGCGGTTGGCAATTTGATCTCTCCCGTTCGCATCTGACGCTACCGCTTAGATTCGGGATCTTAGTTTCAAATTGCAATGAGACGCGTTTAAAAGGCAGATCACAACAGCCAAATTGGACACTCGATGCAGACGGTGCGGTCAGAAAAAAGCACACCATCTGGAGGTGGCCGTATAAAAGCGATGGGACCAGCGCGCTCTATTTATGGTACTCGTTTTTTTGGATCAGACGTGGCAGCAACGATGGGCCTTAATGCAAGCCTGACCAGTCATCGGCGAGAAGTATCGAGTTACTGGGGTTTGACGGGTCGTATTTCACGCTCGCCGTTTGACCGGCGGCGACGCGCGTGAGATGTAATCGCTCCTCCAGGCCGGTCACGTCCTGCGCGGTTTCGTACGTGACGCCGGAAATGGAATACGTGTAATAGAGGAGTTTTTGCGTGCCGTTGGCCGCAGCACCGGTCGACGAAAGTTTACTTTTCACCAGAATGCCGGCCGGCTTTTCTGCGTGAGACTCGCGGAAGTGGTCGACGATCTCCAGAACCTGGCCTTCAACGATGCGTCCCACGCGATTCAAAAACGCGCGGCGCTGACGTTCGATTTCGCCGGGATCTATAGGCTTACGTCGCAGCCAGAAAATAATTCCTACCAGCACCAGCGCGGTGAGGCCCGCCAGTGGAAGCCAGTTGTGCCAATCTCTCAGAAGTTCTTTCAAGACTCGCCTTACGCGCGGGGCGGCATTGCATCCGGAAGCGGACTCGGCTCAATTTCCCGTGTCTTCATCCGGCCCAATGACAAAATTTCGCAGCGTGCCGACGCCGCTTACGCTCACTTCCACCACGTCGCCCGCAGCCAGTGGACCGACTCCGGAAGGCGTGCCTGTGGCAATAACGTCGCCGGGTTCCAGCGTCATCACCTGCGCGATGAAGCGAATTATAACATCAAGAGAAAATATCATTTCCGAGGTATGTCCGAACTGTTTCCTGGTTCCATTCACAAAAGTTTCGACGGTGGCGGAGGCTAAATCGAGCGAGGTCTCGATCACCGGGCCGAACGGGCAGAAAGTGTCGAATCCCTTGCCACGCGTGAACTGGCCGTCTTTTCTCTGGAGGTCGCGCGCGGTGACATCGTTCAGACAGGTATATCCAAGGATGTAATCAGAAGTATCTTCGTTGGCTTGCAGGTTGCGGAAGCGGCGGCCGATGATCGTGGCGAGTTCGCCTTCGTACTCCACGCGCTGCGAAAGGCGCGGCAAGACGATGGGTTCATCTGGTCCGACCACCGAGGAGAGCGGTTTAAAAAAGAGCAAAGGCTCTTTGGGAACTTCGTTTGCCAATTCTCTGGCGTGCTCCGCATAATTGCGGCCGACGCAAACAATTTTGCTGGGCGTGCAAGGCGGAAGAAGTTTCACGGAATTCAGCGGCCAACTCGGCCCGGTGCTTTGGCGGTTATCCCAAAATTCTCCTCGGATTTCGCGGACATCGTTGCCTTCAATGATTCCATTGCGGATCTCGGGATGAATCTGCTGCACCGAGCGATGGACTTCTTGGGCAGAGAAGCTGGAGGTTTGAAAGCGGCAGAGTTTCATCGATGATGCGGAGCCGGATGATGCTGGCGCCGCCGCGATTCGATCGCCTCATGCCGGGCATGCAGCGCCATGGCCACAACCCAGGAACCGACCGCGAAAACGCCGTATATAACCGCGCCCTCGATCAACGCCTGAAATGGCGTGCGCGACAATACTTCAAAGAGATTGCGGAAAAACATACCCGCAATATAGTAGCTCAGCACGAACATTCCCCAGGCGATCATGGCGGAAGTGAACATCTGTATCGGGCGATTATAGAAACGCACGATTGGAATCAGCATGAAAATCACAAACAGGCCACAAAAGACCGCGTTTCGTTCCAAAGCGTGATTATCGAGCCAGGGCATTCGATTTGCGGCTACGAGAGCTCCAAACGTCACGATTACGAGCAACGCGCCGGTGTAGATTCCAGTCGTCAAAGCGGGCCGAGGCAGCGGTTTGTCCGTTTTAGCGCCGATGATTCGATCGATTGGAGAGTTTTCAGTCATGGTTTTGTAGGTTGACCTTCCACCGGAATGCTGCCGGAAGCGGGCGCACTGGCTGCGCTTTCATTGCCGGCGCGGTCCACCGCGGTTGCAGTATAGACGTATTGGCGGTCGGGCAGCGCATTCATATCGCGAAACGAGGGCGTAAGCAACAGCTCGGAGTTCTCACGCGTGCCCGGGACACCATACCTTTCACTTCTATAGACGTTGTAACCCGCTATATCGGTTTCAGGACTGATGGCCCAGGAGACGTCCAGGTAGGCAGGATTTTCACCCTGCGCCGGGACTAAAACTACGGTTACGTTTTGCGGCGCTGCAGGCGGAAAAATATCGCGCGGAGCTACGGTGACCAGATTCGAGTCTGCGGACTCGATCGCTACATCGGAATATTGCACGAGGCTGCGAACTGAGTACACGTACGTCTTTCCGAATTCAACTTGCATGTCTTGGAATGTTGGCTCAGGCGATTCGCCGATGCGTGCGAGAGGCGCTTTCAACTTGGGAACTCCAGCTACAGAAGCAGATGCATTTGGAGGCGCTTCTGGTTGTAACTCCGGAACCGCTTCCGCGCGATAAATGTGATATGCCGAGATCGTCGGCGTCGACCCCGCGATTGTTTTTTGCGGCGGAGTCCAGGTAAGCACAATGCCGCTGTGCGTGACTTGGGTTTTGAGGTCCGCAATAGAGTCAGCGGCTGGATAAACCTGCACGCTGGCGCGGTTCGAGTCTGCCGATTCTTTTTTTGCGGATGCGCGCGTGCGAACTGCGTAAGACACTGTCCATCCTGCGTGCGGGGCCAGATCGCTGGCATCCAGTGAATTCACCACGCGGACATGATCTTTCTCGGAGTAATTGGCCGCCATCGCCGGAGGAATCGTTAGTATCAAAAACAGCGGTTCGTGGGCGGAGGAAGCTGTCGCCGCCGGAGGATCGAAACCACGATAAATCTCGATTGCCGGAGTTTTTTTCAGCGAGTGATGGTCCACGGTATCTTTTGGCAGGGTGAAAGTAAGGATCACGTCATCGCCTTGCTGATGCGCTGCCAGATCCGTTATCGCGGTAGGTACCGGAGGCTTTCGTTCCGTCGGTTCGCCTGGAGCAGCGCAAGCCGCGAGCCAGATTGCGGAACCAAGAAGCAAGAACGGAAACATCAAGGAAAAGGAACGGGCACGCGCTTCGGAGGCGGGGCTGGGAGCCAGTTCCCCTTTTTCGTGTTCCATTTTTTATTTTCTAGAGAATGTAGCGGCTCAGGTCCTGGTCTTTCACGATGTTCGCGAGCTGTTTTTGCACGTAGGCTGCATCAATCTTTACCGTCTTCTTCTTCATCTCCGGAGCTTCGAAGGAAATTTCCTCCAGAACCTTTTCGAGGATGGTGTGCAGCCTGCGCGCGCCGATATTTTCGGTCTGCTCGTTCACCTTGGCCGCAAAACGCGCGATGGTCGCGATGGAGTCGTCGGTAAAGGAAAGCTTCAGCCCTTCGGTATCAAGCAGCGCGATGTATTGTTTTATCAAAGCGTTCTTCGGTTCGGTCAGGATGCGGACGAAATCACTCTCGGTGAGCGAGCTGAGCTCCACGCGAATCGGAAAGCGTCCTTGCAGCTCGGGAATCAAATCGGAAGGCTTGGTGGTGTGGAACGCACCCGCAGCGATGAAAAGGATGTGGTCTGTGCGAACCATCCCATAGCGCGTGTTTACCGTGGTGCCCTCCACGATCGGAAGAATGTCGCGCTGCACGCCTTCGCGAGACACGTCCGGACCATGTCCGGATTCGCGGCCGGCAATTTTGTCAATTTCATCGATAAATAGAATTCCCATCTGCTCCACGCGATCGACGGCCAACCGCGTGACCTGATCCATGTCTATGAGGCGGTTTTCCTCTTCCTGAATTAAATAATCGAAGGCCTCCGACACGGTCATCTTGCGTTTCTTTTTCTGCTGGCCGAAGAAACCCGAGAGCATGTCCTTGACGTTGATGTCCATTTCCTCGACGCCTTGATTGGTGACGATTTCAAAGGCGGGCATGGCGCGCTCGCGCACTTCCACTTCCACCATGCGCTGATCGAGTTTTCCTTCACGCAGCTGGGCGCGAAGCTTGTCGCGCGTGCGCTGCAATTGCTCGCGACGCTGGGCTTCGGCAGCCGGATTGGCATCCGCAGCGGGCATCGGCGAAGGCGGCAACAGCAAATCCAATAAACGCTCTTCCGCGGATTGCTCGGCGCGCTCGGCCACTTCATCGAGTTTTTCTTCGCGCACCATGTCAATGGAAGTTTCCACCAGGTCGCGGACCATGGACTCCACGTCGCGGCCCACATATCCCACTTCGGTGTACTTCGAAGCTTCCACTTTCACGAACGGGCAGCCGGCCAAACGCGCCAGGCGCCGAGCGATTTCCGTTTTTCCCACGCCGGTAGGTCCAATCATCAAAATGTTTTTCGGAAGAATATCTTCAGCGAGTTCGGGCGTCAGTTTCTGCCGCCGCACGCGATTGCGCAACGCGATGGCCACGGCTTTTTTGGCAAGATTCTGCCCCACGATGTATTTATCGAGCTCGATCACGATTTCTCGAGGAGTCAGCTCGTCAAACGACGGAATTGGTTCGGGCTCGGCTGCTTGCGATTCACCTGCCAAGTAGATCACCATGTCTTTCTCCGACTTTCCGGTCATAGTTCTTCGATGCTGAAATTCGCATTCGTGAAAATGCAAATTTCGCTGGCGATGCGCATAGCTTCCTGCGAGATGTCTTTCGCTCCGAGCTTTGTGAACTTGGAAAGAGCGCGCGCCGCGGCCAGCGCGTAAGGGCCGCCAGAGCCGATGGCGCAGATGCCGTCGTCCGGCTCGATCACGTCTCCGCTGCCGGAAAGCAGAAAAGTTGATTTTACGTCCGCGACGAGCAAGAGCGCTTCCAAGTGCCGCAAAGAACGGTCCGTGCGCCAATCCTTGGATAGCTCGACCGCCGCGCGAGGCAGGTTGCCATGAAATTCCTGCAGCTTATTTTCAAACCGCGAGAAAAGCGACAGCGCATCCGCGGTGCTTCCGGCAAAGCCTGCGATGATCTTGTCATTATAAAGACGGCGCGTCTTCTTGGCGTTGTGCTTGATCACACCTTCGCCGAGCGTCACCTGGCCGTCGGCGGTAAGAACCACCTTGTTGTCCTTCCGCACGCACAGCACGGTCGTGCCGTGCATCGGTTCACTTTTTCGCTTCAAGGGCATCCGATAATTATACATCGCGCGGCGCGGAAACGCTCAATCAGGCGGACTACCACTGTTTTCGAGGGTCTAGTTCATGACCGCAAGGCATTGACCAGGCAGCGAACGCGCATCTACAGTCGGGACGCATGGAGTGACACTCCCAAGAACTTTCCGGGAGGGAAGAAATAAGTAAACTGACTTAATTTTCAGCGTCTTTGGACTTCGACTTCTTGTCTTTGGTTTTCTTGCCTACTTTGTCCCAGCGCTCGTCGAGGGATTCTTTGGTGAAGAGGGATTCGGGAATGTTGGTGTTGTAATCGCACTTATCGAAAAACACTTGGTAGATCTTGATTCCGTTGCGCTCGCGCGTAATTTGAAACGGAGTCTCAATTCCGGAAAAAGGATGGTAATTCGAATAGTATTCAATCTCTTCAGCACGCATGCGCGTGTTAGCGTCGCGCGTATCCACCACCTTGCGAATCGGCAGGTGCGACGATTTCGCAATGGCGATACGGATGGTGCGGTTGTCGCTGTCCACTAACTCCACCCAATCTGCTTCCTTCAGGTCCACCACATCGGGGCCGGCGTAGCGAAAAATCATGTCCTTCTCGTGGATTCGGTGGCGCAGAATGTTGTCGATATCTTTCTTCAGGTCTTCCTGGTACTGCATGAGATCACTCGTTCGAGCATCGTTGACGCCGCCGCGATCCAGGTCCCACCCTTTGTCTCCATTTTTCACTTCAATAATGTTCCGCTTCGGCAGATTCTCCAGGCGATCCTTGATCGGCGGAATGGGGATTGTGTAGTCAATAAAGTGTTCAAAGCCGTTCAGCTCGCCTGAATGCCCAAACTGGCTCAGGCGTCCGGTACAAGTCAGGTCGTGGACGTTCAGATACGCCTCGCCGCCCAACGCCTCGATGGCCTGCTGCAAAATTTCTTTGGCTTTCGCCGAGCTTTGCGCCGGCATCATGACTTCGGAGTCCTGGGCGGGCAACTCTGGAGCGATACAAAGCGACGAAATTATCAAAATAGCTGCCGCCAGCGCGCGAGCGGTTATCCGCAAAGGACCGAACCTCCATTAACGTTGATTACTTCTCCGGTGATGAAGGTTGCCAGGTCGGACGCAGCAAAAAGAATAGGTCCTGCAATTTCTTCGGCAGTCGCGGGACGTTTTAAGGCAATGGGTGCTACGGCCGCCTTGATCAGCGCCTTCTTTCGCAGCACTGACGCGGACATATCGGTGTCCACCCAACCCGGCGCGACGCAGTTCACCAGGATATTGTGCGGGGCGAGCTCCGAGGCTAATCCCTTTACAAAACTGATGATGGCGCCCTTGCTGGCGCCGTAGTGCGAGTGAAAAGCTTCGCCGCGCTGGCCCGCCGTGGAGCTGATCGCCACGATACGGCCGCCTTTTTGCGCGATCATGTGCGGCACGCTGTAATGAATCACGGAGTAAACGCTTTTCAGGTTTACGCGCATCATTTCATCCCATTCGCGCTCAGTGAGCTTTTCGATGGGAGTGTCCTGCTCATTCCAGATGCCGGCATTGGCGACAAGGATATCCAGCCGGCCGAGCCGTTCGCGCGTGAAATCAACCAGCTTTTTGGCATCCACCATCTTGCCCAAATCGGCTTTCAGCGATTCCACACGCGTGCTGTGCTTGCGTGCTTCCTGCTCCACCTGCTCGGCAGCTTCGTGATTGCGATGATAGTTGAAAACTACATCCGCGCCCGCCTGCGCGAAGAGCTTCACGGTTGCGGCTCCAATGCCGCGCGAACCCCCGGTTATCAGTGCAGCTTTTCCAGCGAGTGAGATCATTCGTCCCCCGAAGCAGGCAGTTAGATGCTTGGATAGCCGATGTTGCTATAAATCAAACAAAATTTGCGATCCTGGGAATGTCGAGAGTCCGGTACTTCAGGAATGCACCGGCGCTTTGCGCGCTACTTCCACCAGCTCGCGAAATAAAGCTTGCGCCAGCAAATCGTCCTTGATCATGCGCTCGGGATGCCACTGCACCCCGGTGATCCAGTTCGCGTCTCCCGTCCATTCAACAGCCTCAATCACTCCATCCGGGGCATGCGCGGTTACGCGAAGGTCGCGCCCGGGTTGTAGCACCGATTGGTGGTGCGAGCTGTTCACGCGCGCCTCATTTTTTCCGGCGAGTTGAGCCAGACGCGATCCCGGCTCGATCTTTATAAGGTGAAACGGCTCCGGCGCGCCTTGCTCGCGCGCCCATCTGTGCTGGATGTCGGTGCGGATTTCGGTGGGGATGTCCTGAATGAGCGAGCCGGAAAGAAAAACGTTTAAACTTTGCACGCCGAAGCAAATCGCCAGGACCGGCCTGCCTTCCGCGAACGCATTTTCGAGCAGCGCCGAATCTGTTCTCTCGCGGTCGGGATCGGTCTCCGCGCATTCAGGGCGGCGTGCCGCATGGTAACGCTCTGGCGCGACGTCCGCAGGGCTGCCCGGAAGCACGAACGCGTCGAGTGTATTTGATAATTCGCGCAACTCGCTGGCAGGCAGCTTTAGTGAGATTTCAACCGGCTCGCCACCCGCGGAGCGCACCGCTTCTCCATACCAGTTATATTTGGTACGTTCTCCGCTAAGCTCTTCTTTTCGTGTGCGATACGGGATGCCAATGCTCGGTTTTTGGCTGGGTTGAGACGCCATAGAGAGCACATCCTACCATCGACTGTCCACTCCAGCAACCGCGACCGGAAGCATCGGAAGTGTTTCAATGGCAAATCGCATATGAGCAGAGAGAAAGGGCGGCGAGAGTGATTAATGAGGCTAGTAGGTGTTAACCGTCATTCTCATCATGGGCAGCGGTGATTGCGAGCGCCGCGACGGGGTGGCAGGCTTCCTGGGCGGATTTGACTCCAGCCACTTATCGTAATTCTGTTTCATCTGATCGATGTGATGCGGAATGTGGCGTTCCTGGATCTCGATCCATTCGCCAAGGGTTATATGACCCTGTGCAGGATGCTCTACTGTGTGTTCCCAAACCGGCTCGGGCAGACTCACCAGCAATTGGTAGGTCATCCTGCGCAAACGGCGGATAATCTCGAGCGCCTCTCGTGTGCTTTGGTGAAAATATCCTAGCGTGCCAGCCCAGCGCGCTCCATCAAATTTCAGCACCGCGCTTCCTGGCTCAGCGATGAAACGCCGGCAGCGGACATAGGAACTCGCTTCGCTGTCCGCAAGGTGCAAAATAATTTCGTGAATGCTCCAGCGATCTGCCGAGGGCTTATAGAGCCACATCTTCTTGGGAAACTGGCGCAATGCTACCGATAGTAATGCTGGAGCGCGTCCAAATGATTCCAGTTGTTGTCGTCGCATCCCACTGTTCATAGACACCTCCCGCGTTACCTCCTTAGACGCAGCAACTTGCACTTTTACTGCCACGCATAAGTGAATAAACGTATAAAAAACGTTGATTGTTCCGGTACGAATGAAAAATGTTATCTAGGAGCGTTTGTTTAGCGTTCGACTTGGGGAAAACACTGTACGAGTATGGGACGAAAATCACTCCCGATTTCACAACAGTTCACAGCTTGACATTCGAGGGTTTTATGCTGTTTCGCGTAGACTTCCGCAAATCTGAAGCCGTATACGAAAAGCGGAAGCTGTTGTCAGGGGTTTGACGGCGGTTCTGCAATCATTTTTCTTCCGTGCCGCCGAGGCCAGAACCCGAGAACTTCGCCAACCAAGTACAGCGAACCTGTGACGAATATCGCGTCGTCTGGTGCGGCAAGTTCCAATGCACGATCGATTGCCTGGGCTGGGTCGGAAACCATAAAGGACTGCTTCGCAAAATGGCCTGCGATTTCCGAAAGCAGAGGAGCGGAGATTGCCCGTGGCTGGCGGGACGTCGTAAAAATCACAGCTTCGGCGCGCGCGAAAAGCAGGCTGGCAATTTCGTCAACCGCTTTATCCCGCATCGCGCCGTAAACCAAAAATATGCGGCGTCCGTCGAAATTCTCTTTCCAAAAGCTTAGAAGCTCCCGTGCACCGGCTGGGTTGTGCGTGCCATCCACATATACATCCGGCCGCTGGGAAATTCGCTCCAGACGCCCGGGCCAGCGTACGGTGGCGATCCCGCGCGCGATAGCCTCGTCGCCTACTTTAAATCCTTGCCCGGCCAGAAGGATGCCTGCGGTAGCAGCTGCCAGCGCGTTCTGAATCTGGAAACGCCCTGGCAGGCCGGGTGCCAGGTTGATCTTGTTGGATGTTTGCGCGAACGTAGCTTCCGCGCTGTACAAGCCGTTGGACACCTTCAAGTTCCGGACTTGCCAAGCCGAAGACACTTCCAAGAGAGCGGCGTTCACTTCCGCGCAGCGTGTGGCGATCACCGCGCGGGCTTCGGGACGCTCCACTGAGCTTACGACTGGCACGCTGGCTTTGATGATTCCCGCTTTTTCCCCGGCAATTTCTTCGATGGAATGTCCCAGATAGTTTTCGTGGTCGAAATCAATGGGTGTGATAATGGCGACTTTCGGCGCTACGATATTTGTGGCATCAAAGCGCCCGCCCATTCCCGTTTCATAAATCGCAAAATCAACCTTAAGGTCGGCGAAAACAACAAAGGCCATCGCCGTAACGCATTCGAAAAACGTGGGATGTGCCGCGAGCTCGCCTGAAGCCATTAGAGATTCGATCGCTGCGCTCACACGCGTCCATACACTGGCGAATAGCTCGTCGGAGATATCTTCACCATTAATGCGGATGCGTTCGTTGATCACTTCCAGATGCGGAGAGGTGTAAAGCCCTGTGCGCAGCCCGGCCGCGCGAAGAATCGATTCGAGCATCGCCGCCGTGGAACCCTTGCCGTTCGTTCCGGAGATGTGCGCGCACGGAACTGCCAGGTGAGGAGAGCCAAGAGCCTCGGCCAGTATCTTGATATTTTCCAGTCCGAATTTCTGCACCGGAAGCACACCTGAAGTCGGCGCGGTCGCGGTGGACGGGATCCGTGCGGGCTGGCGCGGCGCCGCAAGCTCGCGTCCGAGTGAAAAAAGGGCGCGAACGGATTCTTCGTAGTTCATATCTGCTTATGGACTAGGCGAGGAAAAAATTGAGCGCCTGCGAGATATATGGCTTCAGTTCTTTGCGCGGCACCACCGCATCGAGAAATCCGTGCTCCAGTAAAAATTCAGCGGTTTGAAACCCTTCCGGCAATTTCTGTCGGATGGTCTGCTCGATCACACGCGGGCCGGCAAACCCGATCAGCGCGCCCGGCTCGGCAATATTCAAATCGCCCAACATGGCATAGCTCGCCGTCACGCCGCCGGTGGTGGGATCCGTCAGAATGGAAATGAAAGGCAGGCCCGATTCATCAAAACGTGCCAGACCTGCTGACACTTTTGCCAACTGCATCAAACTGACAACGCCCTCCATCATGCGCGCTCCGCCCGAGCAAGAAACGATAATCAGTGGGACTTTTCGCTCCAGCGCTCGTTCGATTGCGCGCGCCACTTTTTCCCCGACTACAGCGCCCATGGAGCCGCCGATAAATCCAAATTCCATCGAACAACAAATCACTGGCCGCCCGTTCAAGTGGCCCTCGGCCGTCAGTATCGCGTCCTTCATTCCCAGTTTATGCTGCGCGTCTTTCAAACGCTGGGCGTAAGGTTTGGTGTCGGTAAAATGAAGCGGATCATTGGACGCAAGCTCGCTGTCCAGTTCGGTATAAGTTTCGTCGTCCAAAAGGAGTTCCAGACGCCTGCGCGCGCCCAAGCGGAAATGGTATTCGCACTTCGGGCAAACTTCCCAGTTAGCCGCGAGATCTTTCTTCCATATGATGGCGCGGCACGACCCACACTTTGTCCACATGCCTTCGGTGCGCACACGGCGTTCTTCCACCGGAGTGGGATTCTCAATCGGCTTTTTTTCCCGTTTGAACCAGGTCATGGCTAATAATCGATTCCTCGTTGCGCCAGTATCCCTTTCGTGTAGGGGTGTTTCACTTCGCGCATTTCCGTCACTAGGTCGGCTGCTTCCACCAGCTTTGGATGCGCGTTGCGTCCCGTGCAGATCACGTGAATCCGTTCCGGACGGCCTATCAACGATTCTACTACGCGTTCCGGGTCCAGCATTTTATAACTAATCACGTAATTGATCTCATCCAGCACGACCAGGTCGTATTTCTCGCTGTAGATTTGTTCGCGCCCGTACTCCCAGGCCCGCTCGCAAAGGCGTACGTCTTCCGGATCGGATTCTGCGCCGCCAAGCTTCACAAAACCGCGGCCCATTGGCTTAATTTCAAATTTATCGTCGCCGAGCATCTTGGCCGCGTCCAATTCGCCATAATGCCACGAACCTTTAATGAACTGCACCATTAGCACGCGCAGACCCTGTCCCACGGCGCGGAAAGAGGTGCCCAGGGCGCAGGTGGTCTTACCTTTGCCTGGCCCGGTGTAAACGATCAGCAGTCCTTTACCTTCCGGCATCGGTTCGCACCTTGAAACAATTCTCAATACTGGCCGTCCAAGTCTGAAAGGTCAAGTTGCAGTAAGCAGACGTTCATAGATGCCGGACTGAGGTCAAATGGGCCATCGTCTTCGGAATGGGATATACTTCGTGAGAATTATTAGCGCGAGTGAAAAGTGCATTTAACTAAACATCTTAAGGAGGCGTACATGTTCAAAAGATTCCTATCCCTCACAGCGATTCTTCTAGCAATCGCGATTCTAGTGGCTCCAAGTTTTGCCCAGGACAACGCCCAGCGCCCCAGCCCCGCCGCTAAGACAAATTGTTCTTTCTCTGACGGCAAGTCAATCACCGTGAACTACTCGAGTCCGCGCGCCAAAGGCCGCAAGATTTATGGCGGTCTGGTTCCTTACGGCGAAGTGTGGCGTGCAGGGGCGAACGAGGCGACAACCTTCGTTGTCGACACAGATGTAGTGGTCGGCGGCAAGACAATTCCGGCTGGCACCTACACCATTTTCACCGTTCCAAATGAAAATAAATGGACGCTCATCATCAGCAAGAAAACGAAAAATGCCAAAGGCGGTCCGCTATGGGGCATCCCTTATCCTGGCGAGGGCGATGACTTCGAGCGCGTGGATATGAAGGTATCCAAGCTGCCTTCGAACGTGGAAAATTTCACCATCTCGTTCAATAAGTCCGCATCCGGCTGCACCATGAACCTGGATTGGGAGACAACGCGGGCTTCCATCGAAATCTCAGAGAAAAAGTAAGCACTTTGTTTTTCCTGGCTGAGTTACAGCCTCATTACAACCTCGATGCAGCGGTCTTCTTTGTTGGAGAAGACGCCGTACGCCTGCGTGTTCTGGCAAGATCTAATCTGCGCATATTGCTTGGGCGCGCTATCCCCTGAATCCCTGGTAAGGCCTCGTTGAATGAGCTGTAGATCGCACATCCTGGCTATCGCCGTGCCGAAATGTGCCGCGAATTTGCTTTAAGACATCAAATAAGTGAGCCGAGCGGAGGTTGCAGGGAACTCGTAGGCTTTTATACTCTTGTAGCTCACTAGTAAGTCCGATCGAGGGAAGGACCATGATGACTTTAAATGAATATCAAAAGAAGCGTCACTTTAGCGTCACTCCCGAGCCATCAGGAAAGGCTTCCGACCGCAAAGATAAAGACTCCAATCTTATTTACGTGATTCAAAAACATCGCGCCACAAATCTCCACTACGATTTCCGTCTTGAGTGGCATGGGACGCTTCTTTCGTGGGCCGTTCCCAAAGGCCCTTCGCTCGATCCTTCCGTGAAACGTCTTGCGATGCAGGTGGAAGATCATCCGATCGATTACGCAAACTTCGAAGGCGTTATACCGGAAGGCGAATACGGCGGCGGCACCGTGATGGTGTGGGATAAGGGCACTTGGGAGCCCGAAGTGGAAGACGTGGACGCTGCGTTGCAAAAGGGAGATTTGAAGTTCGCTCTGCACGGGGAAAAATTGAAAGGTTCGTGGGTGCTGGTACGGACGCGCGGTTACGGACGAAGCTCCGATAAATCCTGGCTCCTGATAAAACACCGCGATCAATTTGCCTCTACGCGAGATGTCACCGAAGACGCACGCTCCGTAGTCAGCAAGCGCCTGCTAGCGGACATCGCCGGCGAGGGTGGCGGAGATGTGGCGAAAGCCGCTACCGGCGATCCGTCGAGCAAAGGCACTCCGCCCAAACGATCCGCTAGACCAAAGCGCGCCGCCGCTGGCGCCAAAACCCGAAAGCGCGCAAGTTAGACCGGAGCCGCACGATCGAAGATGATTTGAAAGACAAAATTCCATTTCGAATTCGCCCCATGCTGGCTACGTTGGTGCGCGAGCCGTTTAATCGAGAAGACTGGATATATGAGGAGAAGTACGACGGCTATCGAATCGTAGCCTATAAGGAAGGCGGCAAAGTGCAGCTCCTTTCCCGAAATTCAATCGATCGCACGGAGAGATTTTCTCCCGTTGCCGCGGCAATCCAAAAACTGCCATCTCGCACGGTCTTGCTGGATGGCGAGGTGGTTGTATTCGATCGCAAACGGGTTTCTCGCTTCCAACTTCTGCAGCACGGAAAATCCGCATTCGTTTACGCGGTGTTCGATTGCCTCTACAGAGACGGAAAGTCATTCATGCGCGAGCCTCTCTCGTCGCGTCGTCCAGCGATGGAAGCGGCCATTGCATCTGACTCGACCGGTGTTTTGATACCGTCAGGCATACTCGCTGCCGATGGTCTCCAAGCCTACCGCGTCGCAAAACGAAAAGGTTTCGAAGGATTGGTGGCCAAAGATTTGGCGTCGCCTTACGTGGAAGGGCGTTCCAATAAGTGGCTGAAGGTTAAGGTGCATCAGGAAGATGAGTTCGTGATCGTGGGATTTACGCAACCTGAGGGTTCGCGCGAACATTTCGGAGCGCTTCTTCTCGGCGCATATGACAAAGGAAAGCTTCGCTACGTCGGCAAAGTGGGCACGGGATTTAACCGGGAGTCTCTCAGTTCACTTTACCGAAAATTTAGACCGCTCATTCGCAAAGAGTCCGAATTGGTTGACCCTCCGCGCGCAAAGGATGTCACCTATCTGTCCTCCAAACTTGTCGCGGAAATCGCCTATCAGGAATTGACGGAAGACAACAAACTGCGCCAGCCCGTTTTTCTTGGTCTTCGTGACGATAAAACCGCGCGAGAAGTTACGCTGCCGGGGAGTCCTCAATGAAACGCGCAAAGCCCCAGAAAACTGCCGCTTCAGAATTTCCCGTGAATATTTCACATCCGGATAAAGTTTTTTGGCCCGCCGAAGGCTACACGAAAGGCGACCTCGCCAGGTATTACCAGGAAATTTTCCCCAAGCTCGAGCCTTATGTGGACGACCGCATCCTTTCGATGGAACGCTGCCCTGACGGAATGCTCGGTTCGTGTTTTTACCAAAAGGAAATGCCCAAAGGCATGCCGGCTGGGACGCCGTCAAAACGTATCAAGCATGTGGGAAAGCCCGCTGAGTACACCAACTATGTAGTGGCGGGTTCGCTCGCAACACAGCTGGCCCTGGTTAATCTCGGTTGCATCGCCGTTCATGTTGCTGGAACCCGCGCGAGCTCCGGACGCAAGCCTGACTGGGTGTGCTTCGATCTGGATCCGCAGTCGGGAAAATTCTCCGATTCAGCGCAAGCGGCAATCGTGATGAAAGAAACCCTCGATACGTTGAAGCTAACTTCTTACTGCAAAACTTCCGGCAGCCGTGGTGTACACATATTAATTCCCATCCGTTTGGGGCCGGACGCGGACGAGGTTTTGTCTTTCGCACAGGCGGTTGTCGCTAGAGTTGCAGCGGCGCATCCAAAAGATCTAACCGTCGAGCATTCCATCACCGCGCGCGGCCAGCGTGTATATCTGGATCCATTTCGAAATGGGTTTGGCCAAACCGTTGTTGCGCCTTATTCTGTTCGACGGCGGCCCAAGGCGCCGTTCTCGATGCCCCTGGAATGGTCCGAACTGAAGCCTTCGCTCGACCCCGCGGATTTCAATCTTGGCAATTACCAAAAACGGTTGAAACGGACTGATCCTTGGAAGGATTTTTTCAAAAATCGCCAATCTCTGAAGGCTGCCACGCAACTTCTAAAGAAACTGTAATTAAATTCCAGTTCGGAAATGTTCGAGCCAGCAGATTCGCCAACTTATTGCAGAATCCAATCGATCGGCCTTTCCACGAATTCAAAGTCACATTCTTGACCGATGGCCCCCGGCTCATTCACTTGTGTCACGCGAGCTTTTCCGGCGAACGGCGCTCCGTCGATGGCAAGAAATACCTCCACGATTGAATTCAGCCCTATGAGCGCGGTGCACCCGCACAAAAAGCCGGTCGCATTAACATTTTCAGTGGCTGTAACGATTTCAAATTCCGTATCGGTTGAGTCGATTCCTCGCAGCTTCAGCATCAACCTTAATCGCACACGCGGCTTAATCTGCGGAACATGCCGGCCAACAGCGATAAGCGCGGTGAGTTTTTGTTGCAGCGCATCGATGTCCACGGGCTTTTGAAAGAACCCTTTGGCCCCGATTTTCTCGCAGACACTTTTGTAGCGCTCGCTGGATTCTCCCGAAACGATCAGAATCGGAATGTGCGATGTGAAGCTCAGGGAAGAAAGAGTCTGGCAAACTTCAAATCCCGAGTATTTCGGCATCATTAAGTCGAGCAATATCGCATCGGGCTTGTGTTGCAGAGCCAGTGCCAGCGCCTCTTCCGGCGATCCGCTCTCGATGATCTTGTAAGAATTCCTCAAGCGAAAAGCCATTACCTTCCGGAGCGATTCATCATCATCTATGATCAGCAGCGTAGGCGTTGTGGTGTCGCGCTTTTTAGTTGTGACAGGGTTCTTATCTATTTGTAATGTGTTCAGCATTTTGCTCTGGCAGTCCTCCGCCGGCGGTTTCCGCCAGCACCTCTCCAACGCTTTGTTGCAATTGCTTCCGCGTAAACGGCTTTCTGAGAATCATAATTCCCGATTCGAGCACTCCGTGCGTCGCAACCGCTCCGTCCGTGTATCCCGACATGTACAGCACTTTTATTTTCGGACGCTCCGCCGAGATTTTGTCGGCGAGTTCGCGGCCGTTCATCCCGCGCATGACCACATCAGTCAGCAGCAGTTGGATATCCTCGTAGTATTGCGCGGCGGTCTCGATAGCTCTGGCTCCGTCTTCCGCTTCGAGAACTTTGTAGCCGCTCTCTCTTAGCGTATTGCAAGTCAGTTTTCGAAGAGAGGGTTCATCTTCGGCCACGAGTATCGTTCCCGGCCCATGTTTTTTGAATGACGGCTCGATTCGAATCGCCTCCGCGGCCGCTCCCTCCGCTCGCGGAAGATAAACTTGAAACGTAGATCCCTTTCCGATTTCGCTCTCCAGCCAAATATATCCGCCGCTTTGTTTGATTACTCCGTACACCGTCGCCAATCCTAATCCCGTGCCCTTGCCTTGTTCTTTCGTCGTATAAAAAGGCTCGAAAATGTGGGATTGCACTTCCGCGCTCATGCCCATGCCGGTATCGCTCACCTGCAACATCACGTAATGGCCCGGCACTACGTATCGCAGGCGTTTCGAATCGTTCGCATCCAGATCCGCGTCCCGCGTTTCGATTCTTAGCGTTCCGCCTTGTTCCATGGCATCGCGCGCATTTACGGCCAGGTTCAAAATCACTTGTTCGATCTGCCCGCGGTCCGCTTTCACTCTTCCCAATGTTGGATCTGTAATTATTTCCAGCTCCACGTCTGCTCCGATTAGCCGCCGGAGCATCTTTTCCACGTCGGCCACAATGGAGTTAAGGTCCAGTATTTTTGGTTCCAGAACCTGCTTGCGGCTGAAGGCAAGAAGTTGTTGGGTCAACGCTGCGGCGCGTTGCCCGGCTTTTTCTATTTCGTCCACAGCTTCCCTCATCGGATCATCCACGCCTATGGTCTCTTGCAGCGCTTCGCTGTAGCCGATAATCACGCCGAGAATGTTGTTGAAGTCGTGAGCGATCCCTCCCGATAATTTTCCAACCGCTTCCAGACGCTGTGACAACAGTAATTGTTGCTCCAGTTGCCTGCGCTCGGTGATATCGCGGTTTACGATGATCAGCTTCTCGACGTCGCCCTGGGCGTTCCGCACCGCGCTGGCCGTGGACTCCAGCACGCGCCACTCGCCATTCTTGTGCCGTATGCGGTATTCCACCCGTCGACCGATTCCTGTTTTTTTTGCTTCCTCCGCAGCCACTTTCACAGCCGGCTGATCGTCGGGATGAATCTGTTCGTATGCGGAAGTTTTCTCCAGGTCTTCGGGAGTGTAACCGAGCAGTTTTTGGTAAGAAGGGCTGTTGTAAAGGCGCTCCCCTTGCACTGTGACCACCGCGATCATGTCCGCTGCATTTTCCCCGATCAGGCTGAACAGCTCTTCTTGCGCTACCAAGTGCATTCGAAAACGGTGAATCTGATGTTGCTGGTATACGACATACACCACGAAAAGAAAGACCATTCCCACTAACGCGCGCATCGCCAGGTGAATGTTCAGCGCATCCCAGAAATCGCGCCGAAGAAAAAATACGGTCAGAGAAAAGGCAATGATTCCCAGCGTCAATATCAGCGTCACCAGAACGCCCGAGAATGACAGCCACCACTGCCGGCGCTCGACACGCCGCCGGTCCGCTTTTAAGGACTGAGTGTTGCCCGCCTGGCTCAATTTGTGCAGCTTCATTCGCCATTCCTGCGAAGAATTGAAATTATCAGCTCGCTTTTGCCATAGCTCACGCAGGCAATCATGTCGTGGGACGGTGCAAGTTGACTGCCATGGCTAACAGTCCGAAATTTTACGAGAAGTACTATCTTGCTCTCACCACTGTGCTTGCGTTACGGGGACGTGGAATATTCGTGTAACGCTGGAGAGGATGCTCCGAAATAGCACACTTTGGCTCTTTGCGACTCACTTTGCAATCTGCTCGAACCGGGCATCTATTGACAAAGGCTCTGAGCCAAAAATAGAATTTGCGCTCATTTCAAGGCGGCCTATGGATGTTCTTTAAGCTTCTCGCTTACGCGCTCGGCTGCCTGGCCAGCCTCTCGGGAGTGGTTTTTGTCCGTTCTATCCGCCTGCGCCAGATGCTTTTGCTCGCTGTAAGCTATGCGTTGTACCTGCTGTGCGGGCCATGGCTTCTCGGAATCTTATTATTCAGCTCGATATGCAATTATTTGCTGGGCGCATATTTAAAACGTCGCGCCACACTGGGCCGTCTATGGCTGGGAATCGCTTTCAATCTACTTCTCCTCGGAATATTCAAATATCTTCCGGGCTTCGCAAACGCATCCCCATCTTTTTTTCACGCTTTCCGCACGCTGATTTTGCCGTTGGGAATTTCATTCTGGACCTTCCAGGCGCTCAGTTATCTTTGTGACATTTACCGCGAAGAGGAACTCGCCCCGTCATTTTTGGAATTTTGTTTGTACATGGCATTTTGGCCCACGGTAATTTCCGGCCCGATCTGCAGGCTCGGCAACATGCTGCCGCAATTTCGCAACCAAAAAAAACCGCTGTGGGACGACTACGGTATCGGACTTCGGCGCGTGGCAATCGGTTTTTTAATGTTGGGCGTGGCTCAATTGCTAGCGGATGGCTTGGCTCCCGGGCAAGGCATCAACGGCGGCTTCGATCGCACAGACGTCCATTGGAGCGCGCTTGATGTCTGGCTCCTGGCGATCGGTTACGGTTTCCAGTTATTCATGGATTTTGCCGGATACTCACATTTGGTAATTGGTGCCGCAAGGATGTTCGGATTTGAGTTGGCGGAAAATTTCAACCGCCCGTATCTTTCCACTTCACCATCTGTCTTCTGGACGCGATGGCACATGTCGCTTTCGTTTTGGATCCGGGATTATGTGTTTTTGCCGCTGGCATCGCTGCGACGCGGTCTCCTATGGCGGAACTTCGCATTAATTATTGCCATGGTTCTCTTTGGACTTTGGCATCGCGGCAGTTTGTTATTCATCCTGTGGGGGGCGTATCAAGGAATTTTGCTCGTCTTGCATCGGCAGTGGCAGCAAATCGAACGTCGCGCCGGGATAACCGCTGGCAGATTTGCGATCGCGATTTTGGGATGGGCTTATACGTTCGCTGCAATATGCCTGGGATGGATTTTGTTTCGGCCTAATTCGCAATCGGAAGCCTGGGCCATGCTCTCTTCGGTGTTCTCGGCGAAATCGTATTTTTATCGCGCCTTGCCTGATAGCATGTATTTGCTCGTGGTGACCGTGATGGTCGGTTATTTTGCTTGCCTTGGCATCGGAAGTTTTCTGGACCGGCTCGCTGTGGCGTCGCCGCCTCCGCAATATCCGGCGATAATTGGAATGATTGCGAGGGACCGCTGGGTGTGGATTGCGCCATTGGCTGTCATTGTTGCAGTCTACGTGTTCGTGCTCGCCCAGCCCGGTCAGACTATAACGCAACCGATGTTGTACCGTCTTTTCTAGTGAAGGCCCCGCGACTGAATGGCCCGGAGGTTTCTACGTTGACGCAACATTCGGACAAGTAATGCCCATCCCTCTCAAAACATTCCTCGTGAGATTTTGTGTTTGCGTCACAATCCTGGTTGCGCTTCTTATCTTCGGTGAAGGTATTTGCTATCTCGATCAGAAATACACCGCCGCGGTAGAAATCCCGCCACCACCTTCGATTTATCAGGGCCAGCCGTGGACGGAATCGTACTGGCGTGAGTGGAAGGAAACGATCAACCGCCTGCAGTACGAGTCTTACGTGGTTTGGCGCCGCGCCCCGTTTTCAGGCCAAACAATCAACGTGGATGACGCCGGCATTCGAAAAACTTATTATTCTTCCTGCGACGCAGCCAACTACACCGTCTGGATGTTTGGAAATTCCTCGCTGTGGGGAACAGGGGTGCCTGACTGGGACACAATTCCGTCTCTGCTGGCGAAAAGATATCAAGACGCCGGTCACAAGGTCTGCGTCAAGAATTTTGGTGAGAAAGGCTGGGTTAGCACGCAAGAATTAATCGAGCTGATGCTTTCCTTGAAGCAAGCCGCCAAAAAACCAGATTTCGTGATTTTCTATGACGGCGTGACCGATTCCTATCTGCCCTACCAATCCAATATCCCCGATGCACACTTCAATTTTTTGCAGACGAAGAACGAGTTTGAGAGTCTCGGTATTAACGGCGCAAGCCTGGAGTATCTGAAACGCACCAATACATATCGAACCTTAATGGAGTTGAGATCAATGCTTGTCGGAACCGGCGCAAGTATTGACCGCGGACATTTAACTCCGCAACAACTAAACGTCATGGCTGAAATTACCTATGACAACTATTTGAAGAACATTCGGCTCGCGGAACTATTGGCGCAATCCTACGGATTTCATTGCGCGTTTTTCTGGCAGCCCAGCTTGCTCGCCGGCCATAAGCCACTTACTCCGGACGAAATCCGCCTCCGCCGCGCGGAACTGAGCGATCATCCGGGCGGCGACGTTGTAGCGCGAGCAACCTATAATTTGTTTGAAAATTACCGAAGTGAAGATTTTTTCGACTTGGCGAATATTTTTGACAAAAATATCGACGCGCTTTTTATCGATTTCAGCCACACCGGACTGGCCGGCAACCAGATCATCGCCGATAAGATGTTCGCCGTCCTAACGCATGGAAATTGATCAACTCAGGTATTCTTGGACCGCCCATGTCTGCTTCGCATTTACCCATTTCAATTCCGTTCGCAACGCTGACGGAAGCCCTCGCAGCCGCCCCCGACGCTAAGCCCTTCGTCACCATGTGGTTTGACGATGACGACGCACGCACGTTCAGTTTTGGTGAGTTCAGACGATGGTCAAACTCTCAATTCGCTTTATTTCGTTCGCACGGCCTTGGAAAAGGAGACACCATAATTCTGATCATGCCCCAAGGAGTTGCGTTGATGGCCGCTTTCGCGGGCGCGCTGCTTCTAGGTGCCGTGCCAGCCATACTCGCGTATCCCACTTTTAAAGTGGAACCTGCAAAATACCGGTTCGGGTTGAAAGGCGTGTCGGCAAACTTGAAGGCGCAATTGGTTGTGGTCGATGATTCATTCCCGGACGGGTTTTTAGAATCGGTAAGTCTTGGCGATCAATCAAAACTGATTCGTGTCAGCGGTGTGCCGCCTGCGGCTGAAGACGTCGCAGCTCCCCAATCTCATTGTGATCAAGACGACTTGGCGTTCATTCAACATTCAGCCGGAACCACCGGCTTACAAAAAGGAGTGGCTTTATCGCATGGGGCTGTCCTGCGGCAGCTGGTCCATCTGGCCGACCGTTTGAACATTCAATCGAGCGATCGTATTTATAGCTGGCTTCCTCTGTATCACGACATGGGCTTGATCGCCTGCTTCATTCTTCCCCTGGTTTATCATTTGCATTTGGTAATGCAATCGCCGACGGATTGGGTGATGCAGCCGGAAAGCATGTTGCATTTGATTTCTAACTACAAATGCACCTTGTCTTGGGTCCCAAACTTCGCACTCCAGTTCCTGGCCCGCCGAGTGAAGCCTTCAGATCGAAAAGAATATGACTTAAGTAGCTTGCGCGCGTTGATTAATTGTTCGGAGCCCGTGCGCGCGGAGAGCATGGACGCATTCACAAGCGCGTTCTCGCCATGCGGCCTGCAACCAACTGCTTTGCAGAGCTCCTATGCCATGGCGGAAAACGTATTTGCAGTCACTCAATCGGAAATCAACCGTCCGCCGCGCCGTATTTGGATCGATGCTTCTAAATATCAATTGGAACGAAGTGCAGTTTCGGCAGAACCAGATTCGGATTCAGCAGTATGTTTCGTATCTTCTGGGAAATGTCTTCCGAACAATGAAGTCGGGATCGTTTCCGAAAAAGGGGAAGCACTGCCGGACGGCCATGCCGGCGAGATTCTGATTCGTAGCGATTCCATGCTCGATGGCTATTACAACCGGCCTGACCTGACTGCTTTAAGCTTGCGCGATGGCTGGTATTGGTCCGGTGATTTGGGATTTCTTTTGGACGAAGAGCTCTACGTGACCGGACGCAAGAAAGATCTAATCATCGTCGGCGGGAAAAATATCTATCCTCAGGATCTCGAAGGAATTGCTAGCGGACATCCGGCGATCCACGACGGCCGTACCGTCGCTTTTGGATGGTTCAACCCGGATTTGGGAACCGAAGACATTGTGATAGTCGCCGAAATTGAGAATGTCGCCGATTTAGCAGATCCTTCTGCAATCGAGCGAGCCGTTCGAACCGCTATCGTTGAGGAATTAGGGGTAGCGCCACGGGCGATTTATTTGAAGCCACCGCGTTGGATCATAAAAAGTACCGCCGGAAAGCCGGCACGCTCCGCAACGCGCGAAAAACTTCTGGCCGAACACCCGGAATTGCGAATAAGCTGATCAACGCTGCGCCATGGCCGATCCCGTTAACGAATTAATCGACTATATCTGCAAACAAATAATCCGCCGGCCGGATATGAAGCTCATGGCCGATACTCCTTTGGTCTCTTCCGGCCTCATCGATTCTTTCTCGCTGGTCGACGTACTTTCGAAATTGGAAGAAGTGACCTCAATGCGTATTCCAGCGAGCAAAGTCCAGCCCAAAGACATGGACACCGTCAGCCTGATGCTTTCGACCGCTCAACGCCTCGGCAAACCAAGGAAGTAAAGACTTCAGTCCTAGCCAAACAGAGATTCACCTCTCACCAATCAACAACACTGTCGAAATGGTTGGTTTCCTTCGGGGATACGATTTCATCTGGCGCGATTCTTTTCGCCATAGGGCACTAGCGTCGCCGGGTGCTCCAGGTGCACAACAACTTGAAGACAAGCGATCTGAAATTCGTGGTCTCGCCAGGAAAGGTTTGCTAGAATACTAATTCGTACTTACGTATTCTCCACAATTTAGATCAAACCCCAATGCTGCTAGCGTGAGAGCAATGGCGACAGCATCAATCAAGCTGAAAGTTAGAAAAAAGCTCCCCGGTTTTGACGTCCACACTTTTCTCGCCTCAGCAGGCGTGGCCCGAAAAATCCTGGAGAGCCCGAGGTCGGTGAAAATTTATTCCCAGGGAGATCCCGCTGGGGAAGTGTTCTATATTCAAAAAGGCGGGATCAAGCTTTCCGTGGTCAACGAGCTCGGAAAAGAAGCGGTTGTAGCGGTTCTCGGGCCCGGCGATTTCTTTGGCGAGGGCAGTCTGGCTGGCCAGTCCGTTCGTATGGGAACGGCAACCGCGATTACACCGGCTACTTTGCTAGTTATTGAAAAAAAAGAGATGATCCGCGTGCTCCACTCTGAGCACGCATTCTCTGACCGCTTCATGGCTTACATGCTTTCGCGAAACATCCGAATCGAGGAAGATTTAATCGATCAACTTTTCAACTCCAGCGAAAAGCGGCTGGCCCGTACCCTTTTGCTGCTCGCTCGCTACGGTAAACAGGACCAGCCTCAAAAAATGGTCCCTAAGGTATCGCAAGAGATGTTAGCCGAAATGATCGGAACCACCCGCTCTCGCGTCAATTTCTTCATGAATAAATTCAGGAAACTGGGGTTCGTTCGCTACAACGGCGGGTTGCACATCAACAGTTCGCTACTGAGTGTTGTCCTGCACGACTAACGATCCGCTTTTGCAATGTTCTCATTTCGTATCTTGCGGCGGTGGGTTGGATTAGGTGAGGACTTAAGCGTCCCTTGCAACCACATCCGCCGGTTCACGGCTTGCATTGCGGTTGTCTTTCTTACCTCGACTCTGGGGTCGCGCGCTCTGGCTTTCATAGCGTACACAGCAATGTCTGCCGCGCCCATAAGCGTATCGATTCTTTCACCATCTTTAGGATAGATAGCAACCCCGATGCTCACTGAAAGCTTGGGCCTCCTGCCGTCATGCGCAAGGTTGGCACAGATCCGCCCGGCGACTAAATTCGCGGACACTTCCCCAGTCTCAGGCAGGACAAGCGCAAACTCATCTCCGCCAAAGCGGGCGGGGGTGTCCATGTCTCGGCTGGAGTTGCACAAGACATCGGCCAGCCGACAGAGCGCCTGGCTGCCGACTAGATGGCCGAAAGCATCGTTAATCTTCTTAAGCCCGTCTAGGTCAAGGAACAGAAGCGCGAATTCTCGGCCCGTGCGCTCGGATCGTTTGATTTCGGTGTCCAGAACTTCCACGAGGTGCCGGTAGTTGGCCAGTCCGGTCAACGGGTCTTTAGCGGCCTGTTGCCGCAAATGATCCTCTAGCTTGCGCTGCTGGGTCACATCTTCAACAATGATCTCGTAACTGTCCTTCTCGCCCTCGGCGCTTACCTCGCGTCCGCTGAGCCGAACCTTCAGAAGCGTGCCATCCTTTCGTCTCCAGTCAATCTCGACAGGCACCCCGCCATTTTTGTCCCCGGAATATCCGAGCAATTGGCCTCGTTTGTAGGGATCACAAAAAATGTCTCGAGCATGATTCGCTGCCAGAAGCTCTTTGCGCGAGGAATAACCGAGCATCGTAACCAGGGCCTGGTTCACGTCAAGAAAGTTGCCCTTCTCGCCGCAGCGACACATTCCGTAAGTTAAGTTTCCTACTAAAGCGCGGTAGCGTGCTTCTGAGTGGCGCAGCTTCTTCTCAGAATGATCGCGCTCCTCGCGCAGATTGTTCTCGTTGAGTGCTCGGCGAATCGCTACCGGAAGGTGACCGATGTGATCCGTATCGACACAATCCGCGGCCCCCTGCGTCATGAGCTCCGCTGCAATTTCCGGTTTGATCGTGTCGGCCAGGAATATGACGGGGATGTGTTTTTCCCTCGGACGCAGTATCTCGATCGGCAGATGGCCACGCCAGTTGCGCAGGGGATGTTTGGAAAGCACTACATCATAGTGCTTTGACTCCAGATGCTTAACGAACTGTTCCGAGCTCGTAACCACATCCGCGCTGACTTTGCAATGCGCGCGCCTGAGTTCTCGCAGGCACTGCTCAACATCCGTAGCCACATCATGAATGAACAGAATGCGCAAGGGTCGCCGTCGGTTTGCCGGCCCATGCAGGATCGGAGCAAAGACAAGTTCCTTGGTGTGATTTTGAGAGGTTACACCCATCGAATGCCCGGCCGCATCGGAGGGATCGTCCCGCCGCTTCTGGCCCCCATAGTCGCTAAAGCTTCCCCATTTGGAACCGTAATCCAGTGTGCCTCGATGGAACTGTCCAAAACAGCACACTCTCGTATCAGCGAGGGTTACTGTTTACGCACATAATTAATCGGCGCGCTAAGGGCGAAATGATCAGCAGACCTCAGCGTAAGTCCTTAGGTTTCAGACATGTCCGAAGAGTAGCGGCGCACCAAGCTTGTGTGTGTATTTCGGTCTGTAGCGATCCGTGTTATAGAGCGCGCCCACATCCACTCTGCGCGAACCCGACGTCGAATCCGGCAGCGATGTAGTAGCGTAGCAACCGTTTTGTATTCCGACCATTCGCCCGGTCAAGCCGTCGCGAATCAAATCCAAAGCAATGTTGGCAAACGTGATTGCTACGATTTTGTCGATGGCGTCAGGCTCTCCGCTGCGCAAATCATAAGTTAAGTCGCTGGCCATGGTTTCTTCGCCCGTTCGCCGTTGTAACTCTTCCGCCAGCGCATGCCCGATGTCGGCCTTTTTGCGATGCCCGTAAGCATCGGCGTCGCCAACTTCACCAAGCTGGCCTTCGTTCCACATGGCGCCTTCCGACACGACAACCAGCGAGTAGTTACTGGGATTATTTCTCTTATCTTCCATTAACAAATCCGTGAGGCGCCCGAGATCGAATGGGTATTCGGGGATCAGGCATCGCGCCGCCGTTACGTATGCTGTATAGAGCGCGGTGAACCCAGCATCGCGCCCAAAGATTCGGAAAATTCCGATTCGTTCGTGAGAGCCCAGAGTCGTGCGTTGTCTCGTGATGGCTTCTTTAGCGCGCGTGATGGCAGTAGAGAATCCAATGCAGTATTCCGTGCCGTGAACGTCGTTATCCATCGTTTTCGGCACGCCGACTACCGGAAATCCCGTGCTCGAAAGCACTGTCGCGAAGCCCAGCGTGTCGTCTCCGCCGATGGCGATCAGACAATCGATCCCCAGCCGCTCCAAATTATCGACCACGATGGAAGTGAAATTATAATTCTTGCCGTCAAACGGAAGCTTTTTCAGTTGCTCGGCGGAAAGATGTTTTGGAACTTTTGAACTTGATACGCGGCTCGGATTGGTCCGAGAAGTATGGAGGATCGTGCCGCCGGTACGGTCAATTGTCCGCGTGTTTTCACGCGTCAGGCGACGGTGATATATGCTGTCGGCATCAGTTTTATCGGCAGGGTTCATGTTCGTCAACCCTTGCCAACCTTTGCGGATACCGATCACGTCCCGTCCGATCTCGTTCGCGCCGTACACCACGGATTTAATTACGGAATTCAGACCGGGTACGTCGCCGCCTCCGGTCAAAATTCCAATATTCTTGCTCGCCCCCATGGATTCAGTGCTCCTTTGTCGCCAAAAACTGAAGTCAACACCAGCGCACGATAAACAGACACTATGATACACAAGCGCACTGCATCCATTAAGCGGACACAATTTTCGGCGTTGCCAGAGTGTTGGAACCTGCAGGTTCTTCCGGGATTGCGCGATGACGCGCTGGGTAGAGAAACTACCGCAGATTTGTTTCACCGAGCGTTTTCGGCCGTTCCGAATTCTCGACACAGTTCGCCAAACCCATATAAAATCATTCGGTTCCTCTCGAAGGGCCTGTAGCTCAGCTGGTTAGAGCAGCGGACTCATAATCCGTCGGTCCCAGGTTCGAATCCTGGCGGGCCCACCATTCTCCTTTAATCACTTGGTACATTATGTGTTTTCCTTCCGATCTGCTCATTGTTTGGACTTTTGTGGGGATTCCTCTGCGTTTCTGCGAACAAAAGGTGTGCTATGGAGATTCCAGTTTATCGCTCGCCTCCACACGGTTGTTGTGATTTGGAAAAGTGTGCAATTTTGAACAGTCTGTCAAAGTGAATCGCCCTACGATTGGGTGATTTTTTTTGAGGAATATTCACGTCAGGGCTGAGTTGGTAATAGTAGGTGGACATCCCTGTTTTTTATTGCATTACGTTGAAGAAATCACAGGTCACCGTGCGAGCGTCGTTTCCCCTTGAAGTGTCTTCGTAGGTGGCGAGCTTAAGGAATTCACAGAATTCGATACTTTCTTGGCGAGAGGAAAAGTTCGATGGCGCTAACCGTGGCGGCGCGTGTCTCGGGACTAACTATCACATTTTGTTTGTTCTCGACTATTGCTTTGGCACGGCCCCAAAAACCGCCGGTTAGCTCAGACCAACCGGCAGTTGCAGTGCAAGACAAGAAAGCCTCGTCGAACCCTAAGACGAATTCTTCCGATTACGCGGGCGCAGAGGCGTGCAAGACGTGCCACGCCGACATTTACAACGGCTGGGAAAAGAGTCCGCACTGGCAACAGACTTACAAAGAAGGCGGGATTGCTAAGCACGGTTGCGAGGATTGTCACGGCCCCGCTGCTTTCCACGTCGCGGACCCAAGCGATACATCCAAGCTATTCCTTTTCGAAAAAGCTTCGCCGAAACAAATCAACGAGCGCTGCCTAAGCTGCCACGCCGGTGGCACTCAGCACATGAATGCGATCAACTCCGTGCATTCCAGGAACGACGTCAGTTGCGTCTCCTGCCATTCCCCACACCACGCGAAAGAATCGGAGTTTCTGCTCGTAAAGTCCCAACCTGAGCTTTGCTATTCCTGCCACCTTCAACAAAGAGCCCAGTTCGATATGCCGTTCCATCATCGAGTGAACGAGGGCCTGATCCAGTGCAGCGATTGCCACAACGTGCACGGTGCGGTGAGGCCCAAGCAGGTGCGGACTTCTTCCACGCAGGATGAGGTTTGCTTTAAATGTCACACGGACAAGCAGGGCCCTTTTGTATACGAACACACGCCCGTAAAAGTGGATGGGTGTCAGTCGTGCCATTTGACGCACGGTGGACCGAATCCCCACATGCTGAAGCTCAGTAACGTCAACCTGTTGTGCCTGCAGTGCCACACGACATCGTCCTTCAGCTCCGCGCCGGGAGCGCCATCGTTTCATAACCAATCGACATTATTCCAAGCGTGCACGCTATGCCACATCCAGATCCATGGATCCAATTTTGATGCGACTTTCTTCAAATAAAAGACGCCCGAAATACGTTTTTAATTATGGCAAATGCGAACAACCTAAATAAACGTGAGCTAAGAATGAGATTTTCGAAGGGGGCAGAAAACTTATGAAGGGCCGCCCGGGGGTTTTGTCGATTCCCTCCATCATATTCATCGTGGCGCTGTTCGTTTCTCCTGCGGCCCGCGCCCAAGACGACTCCGGAGAATTGAAAGGAATTGATTCGGGTGGTTATAACATCCACTCCTCAATCGAAGCCGGCTATCGAGCGAGTGAAATCAACGGCAACCTAAACACTTACGATACCTTCGAAAACCTCGGCTCCGGACTCCGTCTCTTCGACTACACGCTGCAGATGCGCTCGATCGATCACAATGGATTGCTATTCGACAACCTGACTTTTACCAACTTCGGATATGGCGGCGATCCAAATGACGTGACACGCCTGCGCGTCGAAAAGAATAAATGGTACGACTTTCGATTGCTATTCCGGCGCGACAAGAACTTTTGGGACTATAACCTTTTGGCGAACCCGTTGAACCCAGCCTCGTTAAACTCGCCAGGGTCTTTGACGACTGGCTGCTACGTGGGTCCTCCTACCCCGACCTTTCCCCAGGGTGCTCCGGCATACTGCTCAAACCCCGCCGTAGCTCAAAACAATTCACCTCATGCGCTGGATCTGGTGCGCCGCATGCAGGATTACGACCTTACATTGCTTCCGAATTCGGCAGTTCGATTCCGATTGGGGTACTCCCGCAACCGCGACGAGGGTCCCGGTTTCTTCACCACGGATGGCGGCACGATATCGGATTTCAACCAGACCTATAGTTACACGACGAATGCATATCACGCGGGAGTCGATTTCAAAATCCTTCCGCGAACGACCATCTCTTATGACCAGTTCCTTAGTTACTTCAAGCAGGATAATGTAGTCACCGACAATCCTGCCGTGAACCCGCAGAACTTCGGATTTGTCCTGGCAAACCCCACAGGACTAGGCACTCCAAACGGCACACCGGTAGACCTGGGAAATATCTGGAGCACGCAAACTTCCGCCGAAGTCCTTCCCTGCGCGACTCCCATCGTGCCCGGCACAACCAACACGGCGAATCCCACTTGCAACGGTTTCCTTTCCTACAGTCAGGTCGGCCGGCCGCGGAATTTCATGCCCACCGAGCGGCTCCGCTTCCAATCGAATTATTTCAAGAATTTTGAGATGTCAGGATCTTTCGGTTACAGCACGAGCGACAATGTGATTCCGGACTTCCTGGAAACCGTAAATGGATTCACTGCCCGTACGGCGGAGCGCGGTAGCACGACGGGAGGCCCGGCGAATGCCAAGCGCGTCTCGGTGAATGCGAATTGGTCCGGCGTGTATTCCATAAGTGACAAGCTGCGCATCCTTGACGAGTTTCGCTATGACAACTGGCGTATCCCGGGAATGTGGGCGCTCGACGAAACGAATATCTTTGGTACGGGCTATCCCGGCTTGGCCGGTTTGCAGCAAAGCGAAGCCGTCTTTAGCGCCGCCACTTGTCCTCCGGCTTCCAACGCAATCACCTGCCCGCAGCACTCGGCGAGTTCCGCCGCCGATGCGATCACCGGCCTCGCTTCGACCTTTTTGGGCCAGAACCTGAAATCAAATACTTTGGAACTCGAATACGACCTCAATAGGCGTGTGAGCGCTCATATCGGTTACCTCTATACCAACCGGACCATCGCTCAGTTCAGCGACACGAACGATTCTGAGATGATTTATTTTCCGGGAGGGGCCACCGCGATGGCCGCGAATGATTTTCTTGCCGCGCGCGGAAGCTGTGCTATCCCGATGGGCAGCACTGCTCTACCTGTCGGCTGTACGCTCAATACAGATGGGTCAGTTACTTATATTGCTCCGGCGGCCGCGAGCTCAACTCGTTTAATTACGACGATCAACGAGAATGCGTTGCTGCTGGGAGCGGTTGTTCGACCGATCGACGCCTTGCGCATCAATGCCGATCTTGAATTCGGCTATAACGACAATTCCTACACGCGGATCGATCCACGGCAAGTGCAGTCCTACAAAATCCATGCGAATTACAAACCGCGGCCGTGGGCGACCGTCGATGGCGCTGTTGAAATTCACGAAAACCGGGACAACGTCTCGACCGTGGACAGCCTGGAACATGACCGCTCCTACAGCTTCGCCACGATATTGACAGCCAATCCACGCCTGTCCGTTGACTTCGGGTACAACTACTGGAACGTCTTTTCTCAGTCATTAATCTGTTTCGCCTACTCCACTTCGTACACAAACCCCGCGCCCCCACCGGCCACGCTTCCTGTGTCTAGTTTTCCTCCCGGCGTGCCGATGCTTCCCACGGGTCCAGCCTGCCCGATTACCGGAGCGTCATCTCCCCTGGGAGCGCTTTCAACCTATGGCAGCACGGATCATTTTGCACATGCCGCGGTGATGTGGAGACCCATGAAGCGCGTGACGGTAATGTTGGGGTATGGGGGCAGCTTTGTCCGGGGCAACACCATTTTCCTGAACCCTCTCACGCCTTCCGGCACACTTGATTTCAATTACCAAAGGCCGTACGCATCGATTGCGATCGATGTTTATCGAAACCTGTCTTACAAGATGTCTTGGAATTATTATGGGTTCAATGAAACGGGAAATACGAATCCGTTCGGGCTCGCGGCAATTCAATTGCAGGACTTTAACGGAAGTAACGCCACATTCTCGTTTCGGTACGCTTTCTGAAAAACATCTGTTCAATTTTCACTTTGGCTCTTGTCCTAAGGCTTCACAAATTTCTCGGGAGGATAAAATGAATCATCGAATGCTTCGAATGGGGTGGGCAGTCGTTTTGTTAGCTGTTGCGATCCTGGCCGTAACCGCGTCGACACAGGCGCAGGATGCGGCCGCTCTTTACAAGGCCAAGTGCTCGGTGTGCCATTCGGACGATGGAAGCGGCAGTGGGGCAACCGGGAAACAACTGGGCGCGAAGGACCTGAAGTCCGACGATGTGCAGAAGCAAACGGACGCGCAGTTGAACGATAGCATATCGAATGGCGTGGGTAAGAAGATGCCCGCCTATAAAGGCAAGCTGACGGACGCGCAGATTAAGGATCTCGTCGGCTACATTCGGGAACTGGCGAAAAAGAAGTAGCGATAGCCCATTCCCGGCGGAATAGCTGCCATCCCATTCATGGAGGATGCAGCAAGAGGGCTCATGATTGCGATTCTCATCTCTCAAATTGTCCTTAGCATCGTGCTGGCATCCATCTTCTTGATTCGTCCCTCCCTCACAAGAGGAACGGCCTGGAAGATACTGGCCTTCATTGGATTGTGCGTGCTTCCGGCGCTATGCATCGTGGGAGGGATGAACACACACATTCAACGCTCGGAACAGACGCAATTCTGCATTTCCTGCCACGTCATGATTCCTTATGGGCAAAGCCTCTACATCGATGACGCCAGTCACATTCCAGCGCAACACTTCCAAAACCACCGGGTACCGGCGGACATGGCTTGCTACTCGTGCCATGCGGATTACGGTATCTACGGTCCGCTGTACGACAAGGTGCAAGGGCTGAGGCGGATCTATCTCCAATTCGTGAGCACACCGCCTGATCCGGCATCGATCAGAATACAAGGCGGATTCAAAAACGCCCAGTGTTTGCACTGCCACCTGGGCGCTCGTGATTTCGGCGAGAACCCCGTGCATGCGGCGATGATGGATTCTCTCAAATCAAATCAGACGTCCTGTCTGACAAGCGGCTGCCACGATACAGCCCACGATGTGGCGAATCTGGGCCACGAGAAATTTTGGAAGGCTGCCCAATGAAAACTAGCGACATTGGAATCCGGCGTCTTCTGCAAGTCTCCAGCGCCTTGGTGATTCTGGGCCTGCTCCTCGAGATTGTCAGTCTCTTGTGGTTTCACCCGCTTTCATTTGTCTTATTTGCGTTCATTGCCACGGGCTTGATTGCTTTAGGCATCCTGGTCTACCTGGTGTCGTTGGTTTTTGTCGCCACGCCGCCCGATCGTGTTCCGAAATCACAATGAGCTGCCCTCGCTAAACTGTTGCAACATCCCACGAGCAAGATGACTGCGGGCGGTATGGCGGTCGTGGATTTGCCGGCAGACGATATGACAGCACTCATTGCCTACATGGAGAGTCTCAAACAGCAAACTGAATCACTGACGGACGGCTAGGCAATGCCGTCGGTCCGCGATTTCTAACAGAGCCCCATGCATGCGGCCACGGCAGGCCGGTGAGGATCGATGAGCGAAGAACCGACGAGAAGGAACAACTCCAGGCGAAGATCGACCGTGTCCACGAGGCCAGGATGAAGGCCGAACACTTTATTGAAGCTGGCGAAGATCTCAATTCCAAGGAAGCGGTTCTGATTGGAATGGAATTGAGTCTTGCGGCAGATGACCTCGCTGCTGAGTTCGGTCATCTGACCTTAAGGGGCACAAAATAAAATTCCCGCTGGCGAGAGAAACCCCGTTCACGACACCCACCTGTTTAGGTTTCTGTCCACCACTTGTAGTTCGGCTGCTCCACAACGCCACGCGCACTCAAAAGTCTTGCAGTACATTCCAACCCGATCCACGATTTCTTTAATGACGGAACCGGGGCAGCTCGGGGTTGTTGGAACACATATTGCAGGTATGGCGCTTGGAGCACCGCGGGCATTTGTAAACCAGGAAGTAGAAATGAAGTCGAGCCATTCTCGGTACTCTCTCAAGAATTGCTAAGTGGAAGCCTCCCGATCGCATGAACTCCCATCACAGCCCTGATCTCTCTCTTCAGGATCGACAAGCCAGTCATGGCATCTTCTATAGCCTGCCACTCCATTTCTCCGTCTGGACTTGTGCGCAGCTCGGTTGTGCGCGAGCCAATTGCCTTTTCTGCATCAGCAATTCGGCCAGGAAGGTTCAGAGGGTTGGTCTCCAGGAATGCTTTCAGATAAAGTTCTTCCCATTTCCATTGGGCGATAGCCATGTTCTTCTCCTTGCTTGGTAAAAGGAGAGTAGAGGTTTCGATTCTTAATTTCTGTATACTTTTGCACACTCTTCAAACGCGGCCCTTCTGCGAGGTTTCGGTGGAAGACTTTAAAATTATTATTGCCGCAGCCAGGTTTGTCCGTTATCCGCTGTGGTCCAGATTTCGCCGACACTGGTTACGATCCTTCCGTGTTGAGCATCGGAAAATTCTATGCTCGTGATGTCGCCGGCCGGCGTCGCGCCGGATGATGACGGAAGCACGCGCGCCCAGTGAGCTCCCGAATCCGACGAATGGTAAAGGACTGCCCCTGAACCGCCGGCCCAAACTTCAGCACCCTGAGCTGATACCGCCCGGAATACCGGGCTCGCGCTCCGTTGCGCCTTCGCTTTTTTCTTCTGCTCGTATGCAAACTTGCCACCGGCGCTTCCCGCCTTCGCGCGGCTGCTAACCGCCTCGGAATTGACGCTCACTTCCACCCACGTATTACCCGCGTCCAAGGAGCGCAGCAACGCGCCATCCGCACCGATGCTCCATCGCAGAGACGCAAGTAACATGCCGGACTCCTCTTGTACCGTCGCGGCGTCTTTGGCTGCCGCCACGCCCACAGCCGGTGAAGATTGGTACGGCGATGCCTGCTGTTTCTTATTCTCAATCAGCTGATCCGAAGCCTGGCTATCTACGGTCGCCGTAGCTGGCTCGTCCTGCGATTCCACCTCGACTCTCTGTGAAGACGGCGGCACTCCCACCGCTTGGCGGGCGCTCAAATTCGGAGCGAGCTTCGCAGCTTCCGCGGGCGTCGCATTCTCTAAGTTCCCGTTAATGGTGAAAGCGTCGCGCGGAGGAGAAGGCCGGGCCTTGGGAAGTACGCCTGCGCCATTATTAGTGAACCCGAGAGCGCCACCTGCGGCCGCGCCGTGCATGGCACGCGCCTCAGGCACGGCCGGATTCGCCGACCGAGCTGATCTGTCAGCAAACAAATGATCCGTACTGCTCGAGAGCGCCTTCTTTTGTATCTCCGCTAGCCTCTGCTTCTCCGTCGGTGAAATAGCCCCTTTCGCTTCGGGCGCAGCCGGAGAAGGCGAAGGAGCCTGTTCAGCCGTGGCACGCGTTTCGTTGCTCGACGTAAGACTCGAAACCAAAATCTCGCTCTTCTGCCGCTGCCTGTATTGCACAATTCCGACCGAAGCAATCGCCACGATTCCAGCTGCCACGGCGACCCATCGAAGCACAGGCCAACCGAACCAACCGCTGCGTGTCGGCGCAACAGAAGCGTTCACCGCAGTAGCTTCTGTAGCAGGCAGAGCGGCCAACGCGACCACTTCGCGACAGTCGCTGCAACGCGCAAGATGCTCCATCACCCGCGCGCTCTCAGTATCAGCAAGCGACTGCTCGGCAAATGCAGTGAGCAGATCCGCGTCCGGATGAGTTCCCGCTGCCGCTGTCTCCTGCAACCGCTTCAGCACGATTTTGGGTACATCTTGCATTCCTGGTTTCTACCCTCTCCTTCCACCGCTCAAATTTCAGTCTCTTCTAAACTCTTGGCCCGCGGCGCAATCTCTTGCTTAAAATTCAGCGGATTCTCCTTCTCTGAGAACGCTGCTGCCCGAGTTTCTTGCCCCAAACTGCGTCGAATATTCACTTGCAGGTCGCGCACATCCACTTCCAGGGCTTCTTCGGCTGTGGGCCGGTCAACGCCCTGTTGCATCATGTTCGCCACGATTTTCTTGCGTAACGACTTAGCCAGTTTCTCCAGCTTGCGGCTGATCGTGGACTCGTGAACGCCCACCATGCGCGCCACCTCCGCCAGCGTGCGCCCATCCAGATAATACGCAGCCAGCACAAAACGGTCTTCGCTCGAAAGCCCTGCCAACGCTGCATCAGTTGACGATTCCAGTCGCGAGTCCGCGGTCGAGACCAACTCCGGCTCGGGCGCTGCAAATTGCACGCCGTCTTCAACCTCTTCGTCCAGGCTCACCAGCCGTTTGCTCCGGCGGTAGCGATTCACAAATTCCTGCGCGAGAACTGTCCGCAGCCAGCCTTCCAGCGATCCTCGTCCCGTGAACGATTCAAGTTTCGAAACGCGCGCGCCATCGCGCAAGTTAGTGCCGTACAGCTCCGCATACAGACTGTCAGCCAGGTCCCGCGCCGCTGATTCCTCGCGCGCGATCCGCAGCGCCGTCTGATAAAGTTTTTCGCGGTAGCGTGTAAGGAAAATTTCCCAGGCTGAGTTGTCGCCGGCGGCGCAGGCCCGAGCGAGAGCAAGTTCGTCCACACGCAGAGTCCGCAGGAACACGCAAACCTCGGGTTCACTTGTTTCTGCAGGCAGGTACTTCGCGGCTACGGCACACAGAATCGCGGCAAGACTTTCGCTGCCAAGACCGAACTTCTCGCACCCGCTTTTCGCGTAAAGCTCCGCCAGCAGCTCGGCCACTGCCGATTGCACGGCGCCCGAAATCGGTAGCGTAACGCTCATATCGTAGAAAAAGCAGAAAACCGCGGGCCCACTGCTGCTGATGCTATCAATTCCTCAGATGCCGGTAACGTGAATTTTGTCTGCAAGGTCCCACTTTCTTTTCGTTCTTCCCCAAGTCGAGTTGAGCGGCACGAAGTTCGCGGCGGCAGGAAAAGCAGTCCTGGTGCGGCGCACTAGTCCGCCCAAAAGGAAGGATAGTTATGCGTCCGAAACGTCCGAAATTATTTGTCACGGTGATAGTGATGTTGGCTGTCGCGGCCACACTTTGTCTAAAGTTGCGCTTGGCCCATGCCGGCCACGAATTTTCCGATTCCGGCCTCAAGGTACTGGAGCCTATCCGCAACGGTAGTCTCACCGTGTTTCCGGTCGTCGCTTCCAAGTCCTACCCCACCGGCGAGTTTCTTACGCTCGACGAGGGCTTGCGTTCCGGAGACGTTGTCGTCACCGAGTACGGAAATGTTCGCGGCCTGGTTCGGCGGCGCAATCCGCCGATGATCCAGCACGACAGTGCCGAAGTAAACCGGCTCGTGCTTATAAACAACTCAAAGCGTCCGCTGTTGCTCCTCGCTGGTGAGATTGTTGCCGGCGGCAAGCAGGATCGCGTGATCGGTAAGGATCGCATCGTTCCACCAGAAAGCGATCCCGTTGACCTCAGTGTATTCTGCGTGGAGCCCGGGCGATGGGTTGCGACCAGTGCTAATTTCGGTACCTCGGGAGCGACTTACAGCGCAGGGGCCGGCGCTGCCGTTGCCGGTGGCAGCAGTTCCTACACAGTCAACGGAGCAGGCACACTCATGGCTCAGCCTTCGGTGCGCGCCAAAGCGATGGGCGACAAAGATCAGGCGCAAGTCTGGGCAGAAGTCAGAAAAGAACAGCAGGCAATTACGGTGGAAGCAGCGCCCTCGCCCGCAGCCGCTGATCAAATAGCCTCAACAAGTTCGTACGCTGTCGTGATGGAGAACAAAGAGGTAAAGCAGGAAGTGGACAAAATTGCCAAGCCCATCGAACAGAACTATCAAAGTCTGATCCAGCAGCTTCGCGATCGGAAGGCGGTTGGAGTAGTCGTGGCCGTAAATGGACACGTCATCTGGTCCGACGTTTTCGCCAGCACGGAGTTGTTGGAAAAATATTGGCCGAAGCTGGTCCGCTCGTATGCCTCGGAAGCCGTAGTGACGCAGACCAAAGGCGGAAAGGCCACCATGTCCGAAGCAGAGTCGTTCCTCGATGATATGCAAGGCCGCCGCGAGACTATCGAAAGCGAACCGGGAGTCTTCCGCCACACCGAAATCGACGGCAATGGCTTCAAGGCTTTCGCCCTCACTTCGTTGCTGCCGAAGACCGGCTTCGATGTACACGTCGCGAAAATGTCGGAGTGAATCTGTAGTGGTCAGTGGTCCTTCGATCGAGATCACTGACCACCATCGGGCTCTTTCGATGCCAGTCCAAACATTCTCTCTCGTCCCCAATTCCCAGCGGCCTTCGATTCACTACACGAAATCCCGCGAGCTTGTGTCGCAACTCCGGTTTTCGTCAGGGCCCGACTTCAGTCGCGCCGTAAGTCTCCCCAAAATCACTGCGGCTCCTGCCGCTCAGGGACGATCCTGCATGCGAAATGCCGCGAGCCTTCATAAAAAAACAATCGGTCACGATGGGGTTGGTAGTGCATCCTCTCTTATTGGGAACCATTGCAAACGATGAGCAGCGCGAAACTCAGACCGAACACGAACGGAAGGACCGGTAAATGTTCCCTCCTCAACTTGCGCACCTTCTGCTAGCGCTCATTGTCGCCGTCAGCATTTTGCTGATGTTGATCCGGCCCCGAAATATTCCCGAAGTGTATTGGATTGGCGCAGGAGTTTTCCTGCTTCTGCTTCTTCGTTTAATGCCGTTGAAGCTGGCGGGCCGGGCCGCCGTGAAAGGAACGGACGTCTATCTTTTCCTCATCGGCATGATGTTGCTCTCCGAACTTGCCCGCGAACATGGCGTCTTCGATTGGCTATCGTCCGCCGCCGTAAGAAGCGCGAAGGGTTCCTACTCCCGCTTGTTTCTTCTCGTTTACATCGTGGGCACCGTCGTTACGATTTTCATGTCAAACGACGCAACCGCCGTCGTGCTCACTCCCGCGATTCTGGCCGCTGTGCGCAAGGCCAAAGTGGAACCTTTACCCTATCTCTTCGTGTGCGCGTTCATCGCCAACGCCGCATCGTTCGTCCTGCCGATTTCCAACCCAGCCAATCTCGTCGTTTTTCACAACCAGATGCCGCCTCTCGGACGCTGGCTGCTATGGTTCGGCGTTCCTTCCGTTCTTTCTATCGTGGTTACATTCCTGGTGCTCCGCTGGATTTTTCGCAAACAACTCCACGGAGTCATCGAACACGAGGTTAAAAACCATTTGCTCCGCCACCACGGAAAGCTCGTGCTCGGCGGACTAGCCGCTACCGCCGTCGTGCTCCTAATCGCTTCAGGTCTGGATTGGGATTTAGGTCTGCCAACGTGCCTCACCGCTCTCGCCGTAACCGCCATCGTTTCTCTCAAAGCGCGGAATAATCCACTTCCACTCTTTCGCGAAATTAGTTGGAGCACCCTGGCTCTGGTCGCCGGACTTTTCGTACTGGTGGATGCAGTCGAAAGTATTGGCGCGATGAAACAGACTCAGGCCTGGTTGCTCTGGGCCCAGGCTCACGGCCCCGCCGCCGGAGCGCTGATTACCGGTTTCGCCGTCGGCGTAGCCAACAACTTCGTAAACAATCTCCCACTCGGTCTAATAGCCGGCAGCACGCTGCAAGCCGCTCATGCCAAGGGACTGCTTGCCACCGCCGTGATGATCGGGGTCGATCTCGGCCCAAACCTTTCCATCACCGGCTCGCTGGCAACCATTCTTTGGCTCATCGCCCTCCGCAAAGAAAAGCTCGATGTAAGTTTCTGGAGCTTTCTAAAAGTTGGCCTGCTAGCCATGCCCACCGCCCTGCTGGTTTCGCTCGGCGGTGCTATAGCGATGCACGCGTGGTTCGGAGTTCACTAAAGTTACCGCAACAAAATACAAGGAGAACCACATGAACGCCTCTTGGATCACTCCTTTTCATCAACGACGAATAGCCGTCCGATTTATCAGTAGCTAAGACTCGAAGTTCCAAGCAAAGTAATGAAGGCGAATAAAGAGTGCGACGTTCCTAAGTCAACCTCTACCGCTAGGATCTAAAGTTGTCAGAAAAAGTAACAGCCTTGCCTGTCTGTCTGAAGTGCGGTGTCACGCTGGTACTCAAACCCGTGCCCGGCGCGAAGCAATTTCCCCTTAGATTGGAATGCCCGGAGCACGGCTGGCAGCCGGAAGAATTACGTCCCATCCGCATGCGCTTTCACAAAGACCGCCCGGATTGGTGACCCGAGCGCCGTAGGTGCGACACATCCGGAGAATTGCACTGGCCCAAAACGAATAAAGCCCGCAGACGCGCGTGCGTCCACGGGCCTTCCCAATCAATTCTCCGGAGCCGTGCTCGTAGAGCCTCCGGCTCCGCAGCAATTCCCAGTTTTAAGCCGCCCTGCTGCCGCGAACGAAATGCATGATGATCATAATGATTCCGAGTACCAGAAGTATGTGGATGAATCCCACCGTCACGTGAAATGCCAGAAAACCCAACAGCCACAGAATGAGCAGCACCACGCCGATTGCGGCCAACATAGCTTCCTCCTGGTTACCTAAAACTTCGCAAGCCTACTCGCATGCCCACCCTTAGGCTATACAAGACTCCCGTTATAATCCCGGTTAATTCAGTGTAATCAGCCCGGGCGAAAAATACGTCCCTCGCTGGGCCATGCTCTTTATTTCGCTTTCACCGCTCCAGCCACATCGAACCCGAATTGCGGGTCATGATATGTCCCGGTCATCTTTATCGGGATGTCCGCTCCCGCTTTCTTTTTCTTGAACAAAGGATTCAACGGTTTCAATAGCGTCGATTTAATACCGGTAGTGTCTTGCGAAAGCTCCGCTTCCGTTTTCAACGTGCCGTGAAAATCGATTTGCTCATTTTCCAGATTGTAAGTTCCGTCCATGCGCGCGGACGCTCCCGGCACATTAAAAGTCAGTTCCGAAAACTTCGCTACGCCGTCGCGCAACTCTAAATGCCCGCGCAAATTCATCACTATATTCGCCGGATCATCTCCGGCGGAGTCCGCTTGCGTTTTACTTTGTTCTTTACTCTGGTCCTTGCCTTTATCTTTACCGTTTTTCTCGCCGCGCGAGCGTTCGCTCAACTCATCCACCTGCTCCTGCCTGCTGGGTTTCTTGAACGCAGCCTGGTCCACGCCAAAATCTCCGCGCATCGCCAGCTCTTTCAGAAACGGACGTCCCAGCGGCACTATCGTCACGTGCGCTTTGAAACTCGTCGCGCCATTCATCGGCGCATTTTTTGTGGACGCAAGTAGTACCAGCAAGTCCTGAATCCTTCCGTTGTTCACCTCCACGTCCACAGAAATTGTTTTCCCGTCTTGCCCCGCTTTGCCTGCCACGCTTCCGGAAGCCGCAACCGAAGTTTGCAAAAATGAAGTTTCTACTTGCTTCAATGATACGTCCCCGTTTGTCGCGTTCACGCTCGCGCTAAACCGCGAAGTCAAATGCACCTTGTGTTTGCTCCTCACCACTTGAAAGTCCGGAACATCCAACGTGCCGTGTACGCCGACTTCGCCCAGCTTTCCCCCGAAATCGCCGGTGGACGATAGCGTTCCCGCAATTCCGTTGAACACGCCCAAATCCGCCTGCTGAAATTTGTATTCCCCCGATAGTGGAGTCGTTTCCAAATCCTCCAGGTTCAAAGGCCCGAATTTTCCTTTTGAAATAATTTCACCCGGCGGTTCCGCATTCTTCATCGAAACCTGGTACGACCACTCGCTGTCGTGCGCAAAAGACCTCACCCTCAACGAGCGAATTTCGAATTTAAGCGGCGGCGCGTCGCCCGAGCGCCCAATCTCCAGCACCGCGCCATCCGCCACGATTTCCCCAACGCGCACATTGGAACTTTGGCTCGGCGCCGAAGTTGGGCTGCCCGCGTTCGCTCCCCGCGGCGGCACTTGCACATGCAGCCCGTTCAGTTTCACCAGCGCGATGTATCCCGGCCTCACGATCAGGTCCGCATAATGCGCCTCAACCTCCAGCCTCTGCACAGTAACCAGCGGCGGAATATTTGCCGCGCTTCCCGAACGCGTGAACGTCACGTTCTCAGCCACGCAGCCCGGATGCGGAAAATAAATCATCCGAAACTTGCCGAAAGAAACCTTTGCCCGTACGGTCTCCTCCAGCCCTTGCATCACCTTCCCCTGCGCAAAAGGAGACTTGATCGCCACCACCATCACCAACACACACACAATCGCCACAACCGCCGCTGCGCCCCATACACCCCAGCGAAGATTCGGTCCGCGCTCGACGTTATTCTTATTTGGTTTGGTTTCTCTGCGCACGTCAGGGTCCGCATGATTTCTTAAATGTTTTTAAAGGCTCCGAAGCCGCCCGCTTAGTCGAGCTTCGGTCCACGATAAATAGCTTCGCGCCCTGTCAACGTTGCGGAACGGTGTGGCGGATCCCCGTCGCCGACGTGGTAGCTTTGTCCTTGCTTGATTTTCAGGCCCTTGCGCAACCAACTCTGGCGAAGCTTCTCTCCATTTCCGTTCCGATTATGAAGCATCATGTTTGAGCGTACTGTACAATTCTGCACAGAATAGAGTTGCCCCGTTTCCCGCTTCTCCTATAGTGGACCGGTCTTAAGCGGCGGCGTTACCAGGAGATTCTCATGCGTTGGACACCCGGCGGAGTCAGCAACGACGTGGAAGACGACCGCTCCAGCAGCGCCGGCGGAGGATTTCCCGGCGGCATTCACATCGGCATCGGCGGCATCCTGATCCTGCTGGTCCTGAGTTTTATTTTTAAACGTGATCTGCTCACGCCCTTCCTCGGCGGCTCTTCCACCACCGAATCCACCCAGAGCGCTCCCGCCACTCCCCAGCAAAGCGCCGCCGAACAGCGCGAAGTCCAATTCGTTTCCTTTGTTCTGGACGACGTGCAAAACACCTGGACCAAAATCATCCCCAATTATCGCCACGCAAAACTCGTTCTCTATCGCGGCGGCATCGATTCCGCCTGCGGCCTCGCGCAAACTGCGACCGGCCCTTTCTATTGTCCCGGCGACGAAAAGGTTTACCTCGACCTCAGCTTCTTCAACGAACTAAAAAATCAGCTCGGCGCTGGCGGCGAATTCGCGCAAGCCTACGTAATCGCTCACGAAATCGGACATCACGTGCAGAAAATTGTCGGCACCGAGCAAAAAGTCCGCCAGGAAGTGGAAGAAAATCCAAAAGTGGCCAACGCCATTTCCGTCCGCGTCGAGCTACAAGCCGATTGCTACGCCGGCGTCTGGGCCAACTCCACCGAACAGCGCGATCTCCTGGAAACAGGCGACGTCGATTCCGCTGTAAACGCCGCAGCCGCCGTCGGCGACGACCACCTGCAAAAAATGGAAACCGGCCGCATCATGCCCGACAAATTCACCCACGGCACCTCCGCCCAGCGCACCTACTGGTTCAAACAAGGCTTCACCTCAGGCAGCCCCGCCGCTTGCGATACTTTCTCCTCGAGTCAATAGCGGCCCTTCGCTGTACGCTGTTGCGCCGACGCCCTCAATCTTTCTCAGAATGCGAAACAACGACATCCTTCGCGCGTTGTTCCAAGCCCGGCGCCAGCCATCGAAACAGCAGCGTCGCGACGATTGCTGCGGCAAGTTGCACGGCGATGAACCCAGGAACATTGTGCGGCTGGATGCCCGCAAAAGTGTCGCTGAGCTCTCGTGCGATCGTAACCGCTGGATTCGCAAATGAAGTTGAGGCGGTGAACCAGTACGCCGCGGTGATATAGCCGCCTACAGCAAACGCGACCATCTCCGATTTTGCGCGCGAACATCCCCAAATTACGCAAAGCAATCCGAACGTCGCCACAAACTCGCTGAATAACTGCGCGCCTCCACTTCTGGCACGGTGCGAAATCGAAACCGCAGGCAGCCCAAACATCACATTCGCGGCAATGGCTCCCGCCGCGCCGCCAAGGATTTGCGCGCAGACATAACCCGCGGCAGCGTTTTGCGCAATCCCTCCTTCCATCCAGTCCGCCAACGTGACTGCGGGATTGAAATGCGCGCCCGAAACCGGCCCGAACGCAAGAATCAGGGCCACCAGCGCCGCGCCCGTCGCAATCGTATTCGTCAGCAGTGCGATCGCGATATTTCCTCCCGCCAGCCGCTCGCCCATGATCCCCGAGCCGATCACGGCCGCTACCAGAAATGCCGTGCCGAAAAATTCCGCCGCGAGTCGGCGCCCCGGTGAAATTTTCATTGTTGGCCGATGCGGTCGATTTCTTTTTTGATGGCAAGGTGGTCCAGGCTCGAAAGCGGCAAGCACAGAAACAAACTGATCCGGCGGTCCAGCATCACGAAAGCCTCGCGGAAAGCGTGCTCGATCTCTTCGGGCGTGCCTTGAATCACCGCCGGGTCCGGAACGCCCCAGTGAGCGGTCATCGGTTGTCCCGGCCAGACCGGACACGCTTCGCGCGCTGTGTTGTCGCAAACAGTAAACACAAAATTCATTTGCGGAGCGCCGGGCTTCGCAAAGTCACCCCAATTCTTGCTGCGCAATCCATCTGTAGGCAAACCTACCAGTTCGAGTTGTTTCAAAGCCTCAGAACGAACTCTTCCGGTCGGCTGGCTCCCCGCGCTGTATGCCGTAAAATTCGGCTTGCCTTTATGATTCAGAATGGCCTCGGCTATAATCGATCGTGCGGAATTCCCCGTGCACAGAAATAATACGTTGTAGTGCGTTTGCATCGTGCTCACCTGCCGCCCGTTTCCGCAGGCGCGCAGCAGGCTGGGCCGCAGCAAACCTTCTCTTCAACTCGCGTAGGCTTTCTCGCTCGAATAAATGCGCTCGCAAACTTTCCTTCCACCAGCGGAGCGATTGCATCCACATCAATCCCTTTCGCCGTCAAAAATTGCCGCGCATCCTCAATGCTGTAAACGCGTGTCGCCTCGACCTCGATTTCCTCGAAGCCCGCAGCCGCGAGCTTTGAACGGTATTCCTCTTCCTGCAACGCCCCTGCCACGCATCCCACCCACAATTCGATGTTCCTGCGGATTTCCGCCGGCACTTCGCCCCGCACGACCACGTCAGACACCGCGAATCTCCCGCCCGGCCTCAATACGCGAAATGCTTCGCGCAACGCGCGGCCTTTATCCGCCGAAAGATTGATCACGCAGTTCGAAATGATCACGTCCACCGACTTTTCCGGCAGTGGAATATTTTCAATTTCGCCTTTCAGGAATTCCACATTGCCAATCCCGGCCTTCTTCTGGTTTTCGCGCGCCAGCGCGAGCATTTCATCCGTCATGTCCAGCCCATAAGCTTTTCCCGTCGGCCCCACGCGCTTCGCCGAAAGCAAAACATCAATCCCGCCGCCCGACCCCAGGTCCAGCACTGTTTCTCCTGCATGAAGCTGCATCAGCGCCGTGGGATTACCGCAGCCGAGTGAAGCCGCCACCGCGCCATCCGGTAGCTCTGCAATCTCGCTCGCATCGTAAAGATCCGAAGAGATCGGATCGCAACAGGGAACCGCTCCCGCATCACTCGCGCAGCATCCCCTCTTGCCGGCCGAGATTCGCAAAGCTGCCTCGCCGTACTTATTCCTGACTACTTCCTTGATGTTTTCTTGTGTCATCTCCGCCTCCATTGCATTTAACATCGTCAATGTTCGATGAATAGAAACAACAAAACACCAAATCTTGCCTTCTGACCACCCGCTAAACGTCCATGATTAATCGCGCCGCGTTCGGAAATTCGCCCAAACAATTCCCATTCACTCGGTAATACATAAAGGTTCCGCGCCGCTCCGCCAGCACGAACCGGCAACCCCGCAAAATCTTCAAATGATGCGAAATGGTCGGCTGCCCGGTGGGAAAATGTTTCACAATGTCGCAAACGCAAACCGGCTCGCGATTAGCTGCCAGCAGGTTCAATATCCGTATTCGCGTCGGATCCGCCAGCGCCTTGAACCATCCGGCATATTCCCGCGCCCGCGCCTTCCCGAGCTTCGGAGAAGCAGCCGTCCTGCAACAATCCCCGCCTCGCTCAACCTTCGCCCTTCTCAACCCCATCTACCGGCCTCCTGCCATGACCAACAATCCTACTACATTCATCGACAATCATCAATGAATACTGGAACGTGAACCATCCATAAAAATCCGATGCGGCTCTATCTCTTAACTCGTCTCGAACTTTTACCCCACCCTTAGGAATCGTCCGCTCCTGGTACCAGTACGCACACACACACGACTCCTTGAATTTCCCAAAACAAAATGCTACCGTTCCACGTGATTCAATTAGAACAGTATCGTGCTCTTCACCAACCCTCACGGAAGCTTTACCTTTTGGACTTTCGGCTGCCTCCCATTGAACTTATCTCCAGGCGCAAACTCGCCAAATTAAATCGCCAAATTCAGGAATTAGAACACCCTGTAAGTTGCAGAAAACAAACAACAGAGACTTGCGCAAAT
>Ga0209007_1000075_pt1 | contig 61959 bp, 55 predicted proteins | sample JacPinW_OM1H0_O2_FD_187961 | JGI IMG/M metagenome (GOLD analysis project Ga0209007, IMG submission 187961) | Forest soil microbial communities from Algoma, Ontario, Canada - Jack Pine, Ontario site 1_JW_OM1H0_O2 (SPAdes) (version 2) | ecosystem: Environmental > Terrestrial > Soil > Boreal... | reverse complement strand
GATGCCGCGACGGTGGGCCATGTGGGATTTGCCATCTCGAATGCCGTGCGCTCCCTGGTTTTGGGTCTGACCGCGGCGCGCTTCACGCGAGTGCCGGACGCGGGCGCCACACGGCGTTACTTTCAACACGTCAATCGCTATAGCGCATCGTTTGCGCTGGCGACGGATGTAGCCATGCTCGCGCTCGGCGGCTATCTCAAGAAAAAGGAGACCCTCTCGGCGCGGCTCGGGGACGTGCTGTCATCGATGTACCTGGCGTCCATGGTGCTCAAGCATCATCAAAATCAGGGCAGCCAGCAAGAGGATCTTCCCCTGGTGGAATGGGCCTGCCGCAGCCTCTTATATCAGGCGCAGGAGCAACTGCACCTCTTCCTGCGCAATTTTCCCAATCGTCCCCTGGCGCTGTTCATGCGCCTCTGCATTTTTCCGCGTGGACACAGCTACTCGCCGCCGAGCGATCGATTGGGCCACGCCATCGGCGATCTGGTCATGAACCCCAGCGCCACCCGCGAGCGCTTGAGCGAGCATATCTATAAGACGGCGGCAGCCAACAATCCGTTAGGGAAACTGCAGGCGGCATTGGTGCTCTCCGCCGCGGCGGAGCCGCTCGAGAAACGCATCCGGGTCGAGGGCGTCAAGACCGGCCGCATCACGGCGCTGGACCTGCCGGGGCAGATCGCGCAGGCCGCCTCGCTCGGCATCCTCAACGCGACCGAAGCTGAGCTATTGCGGGATTACGACGCCAAAGTGCAGGACATCACCAATGTTGACGACTTCGCGCCGCATGAACTCGGCGTGGGAGCGGACGCTTAATATGAGCTCCATCGAGCCCACAGCCCCTCGCGATGTCGTCGTTCCTGAAGCGCCGGCCGTTGTTGCTGAAGCCCCAGCCGCGGTACCGGCACGCTGCAAGAACTGCGACGCGGTGCTGCTCGGCCGCTTCTGTGTCAACTGCAGCCAGGCCGCCAATGTGCACGTCCCGACCACCAAGGAACTGGTGCACGAGATGCTCGAAGGAATCACGCACTCGGATTCGCGTCTGTGGCGCACCCTGACGACCCTGTGGTTCAAGCCGGGAAAGCTCACCGAGGAGTTCGTCGCGGGCAGACGCGTCGCTTATCTGCCGCCGTTTCGGCTGTACCTGATTTTGAGCATCACTTTCTTTCTGCTGGCTTCATTTGTCCATACGAGCGTCGCAATGCTTACATTTAGCGACATTCTAAACTCCGGCAGTCCGCCCGCGAGCGCTTCGAGGCTGGACCTAAAATCCCTAAGCAGCTGCGACGACCTCGTGACCTGGTCAAATCAACCTACCTGGAGCCCACGCATCAAGCACGTTTGCGAGGCTGTGCTGCAAGACAACGCCGGCAACCTGGTGCACCTCGCGATCGGCATCACGTCGAAAGCGATGTTCCTCTTCCTACCGCTGATCGCCTTTCTGAACATGCTGCTGTATTGGCGCCCGCGCTATCGATACGCCGAACAACTGCTGTTCTTTGTGCATCTGCATGCTTTTTATTTTACGGTCGCGATCCTGCTGCTATTGATCAACGAGGGCGCCGAATCCTGGCCGAAGCTCGCGGGGGTCGCAGGTTTTTCAACGACGATCCTGGGATGGACCTTGCCAGTCTACACCCTCAAAGCCATGCGCCGGGTGTTCCGCCGCAGCTGGCCCGGCACACTGTTCAAAGGGGTCGTGCTTTTCTTCGTCTACATGATCGCGCTCGGCCTCACGGTGGCCGGCGCATTCGTGTATGCGGCCTTCCAGTTGTAAACTGCGTTCTTTGCACAAGGAGATTCCCATGAGTCGTCTATTGCTGGCCTTAGGCGTGTGTTTAGTGGCGGCGACAGCCCTCGCGGCAGATCGCATGGCGGCACCGGCCGGTGCCGAGGTGTATTTTATCGCGCCGCAAAATGGGGCCAAGCTGCATAGCCCGGTCACCATAAAATTCGGCCTGAAAGGGATGGGAATCGCACCGGCAGGCATCAAGTTCGACAATACCGGTCACCATCATCTTCTGGTCGACACCGATGTCAGTGAGCTGAATCTGGATGCGCCGATGCCGGCGACGGACAAAATCGTGCACTTCGGCAAGGGCCAAACCGAAACGACGCTGACCTTGACTCCCGGCAAGCACACCCTGCAGTTGGTATTTGCCGACTACTTGCACCAGTCTTTCGATCCGCCGCTGACCTCGAAGAAAATCACCATCACCGTGGATTGAAGGGTGCGCGCGATACTGCATATCGACATGGACGCTTTTTATGCGTCCGTGGAGGAGCAGGATCGCCCAGAGCTCAAAGGTAAGCCGCTCATCGTCGGCGGCACCGGCGGCCGCGGCGTCGTCGCCGCGGCCAGCTACGCCGTACGCCGTTTCGGGGTGCGCTCCGCCATGCCCATGCGCGAAGCGCTGCGGCGATGTCCGGAGGCGATCGTCGTGCATCCGCGCATGGCACGCTACAAGGAAATCTCGGATCAGGTCTTCGCGATTTTTCACGAATTCACGCCCTTGGTGGAAGGCCTCTCCTTGGACGAAGCCTTTCTCGACGTCACGGCCAGCCAACAATTGCTTGGGGAGCCGGAAAAGATCGGCGCGGACATTCGCCGCCGCATCGCCGCCCAAACCGGTTTGACCGCGTCGGTCGGAATTGCGCCCAATAAGCTTTTGGCCAAGATCGCATCGGATTTGAACAAGCCGGATGGAATGTGCCGCATCGATGCCGGCAATATGCGCGAGATTTTGGATCCGCTGCCGATCCACAAATTATTCGGGGTCGGCCAGAAGACCCTGCCTACGGTGCTTGCCGCCGGCATCCATACTTTTGGCGACGCGCGCAGCGCCAGCGAGGCGGTGTTGTGGCGCGCCTTCGGCACGCATGGCAAGGCGATGCGCGATCGAGCCGCCGGCCTCGATGATCGGCCGGTTGAGGCTTCGCGCGAGGAGAAATCCATCAGCGCGGAAGAGACCTTCGATACGGATATCCGCGCACCGGCGCAGTTGTATGCGCAGCTGAAGGCCTTGGCGGATCGCACCGCGTCGCGCCTGCGGGCGCACAAACTGCTGGCCGGCCGGGTGAGCGTGAAGATTCGGCGCGGTGATTTCACCACCTATACCCGCCAGCGCGCGCTCGAGCCGCCAACCCAGGATACGGCGGTCGTATCCGCTGCTGCCGAAGCGCTGCTCAGCGGCTGGCTGGCATCGCAGCCCCTCGCCGCCGTCCGGCTGCTGGGGGTGGGGGTGAGCGATTTGCAGGTTATTCGGCAACAGGACCTGTTCTCGGCCCCGCAATCGGCCTCGCGCCTCGATTCCGCGGTTGACGGCATCCGGGATCGCTTTGGGCAGGGTTTGCTCACCCGCGCCAGCCTCCTGCCCAAAGGTTCGGGAAACGGAAACTAACCGCCTGTTGGTACTATCCTAGTAAGCCATGTACACCAGCTTCTTTGGGCTAGCCGAAAAGCCCTTCGCCATCACCCCGGACCCGCGCTACCTCTATTTGAGTGAGCGTCATGCCGAGGCCCTGGCGCATCTGCTGTATGGCATCAATGAATCTGGAGGCTTCATCCAGCTGACCGGAGAAGTCGGCACGGGCAAAACCACCGTCGTGCGCACCTTGCTGTCGCGCGTCCCGCATCACGCGGATGTCGCGGTGATTTTGAATCCGCGCGTCACGCCCGTGGAGTTTCTGCTCACGATCTGCGAAGAACTCGGACTGGCCATCGCCGATGCGGATCGGGAAAGCGTCAAGCACATGGTGGACGCGCTGAATCGACGGCTGCTGAATGCCCATGCGGAAGGCAGACGCATCATCGTGTTGGTGGATGAGGCGCAGAACCTCTCGATCGATGTCCTGGAACAGGTCCGACTTCTGACCAATCTGGAGACTCCCACCCAGAAGCTATTGCAGATTATTTTGATTGGACAACCCGAGCTTCGAGAATTGCTGGACCGAACCGATCTGCGCCAGCTCGCGCAACGGATCACCGGCCGGTATCACTTGATGCCCCTGTCACGCGAGGAGACCAAGGGGTACGTGCGTCACCGGTTGCGCGTTGCAGGCGCAAGCGAGGAAATATTCACGCCCGGCGCATTGCTGGAATTGCACCGCCTGTCTCTGGGCATTCCGCGGGTCATCAATGTCGCCTGTGACCGCGCTCTGCTCGGCGGCTATACGCAGGATACGAAGAAAATCACCGCTTCGCTGGTGCGCCAGGCCGCGGGCGAAGTCTACGGCCGCCGCTTTTTTCCCACCTGGCTGGGATGGGTGGTTGGCTGTCTGGGAATGGCCGCCCTCTGCGGCACCGCGTTTCTGGGCTGGCAATTCTGGCGCCATCAGAGTCCGGTGCTCTCTGCGTCGCGGGCAATCAAGAGTGCTGCGACGACTCATGCCGCTGCACCTAGCCCGGCTGCGGTTGCGCCGGCCGCCGCACCCCTGCTCGCCGCTCCACCAGCGCCCAAACTGCCATCGGTCAATGCCCTGCTTCAGGCCAACGAAGCCAACACCACCGATGCGGCGGCGTTTCGCCGCCTGCTGGCGCTGTGGGGGACCGCTCTGTCGGACGATCGAGACCCTTGCGGGCAGGCCGCAAAAGCCGGACTCGCCTGTTTGGATCAACGCGGCTCGTGGGCCCAGGTCAAAACCTTGAACCGGCCCGCGATCTTGACGTTAACGGATGATCGCGGGCAGCGGCATCGGGTCGTCCTGTCGAGTCTCGACGACAAAACCGCCACATTGAATTTGGGCGAGCACAACGAAAAGGTGTCGATCGACGATCTTTCGCGCGATTGGTTCGGTGAATTCACCGTCGTGTGGAAGCCCAAGACTGCGCGCACGCGCTTGCTTTCCGTCGGGATGCAGGGAGACGAGGTTCGCTGGCTGCGCCGTAGTTTAAACGCCTTGGCGGGCGGCGCGTCGGATCCTGAACACGCGGATGTCTACGATCAAGAATTGGCGATCGCGGTGCAGAACTTCCAGCGCGAACATCGACTCAATGTCGATGGCATCGCGGGCGTGCAGACGCAAGTCGTGCTCGACACGGCACTGGCCGATCCCAATTCGCCCCTTTTGTTGTCCAACGCCCTGCGCGGTGGCTAGGAAATTCCATGTCCTTCATTCTCGATGCACTGAAGAAATCTGAGATCGAGCGTCAGCGGCAGTCGGTGCCGGGGTTGATGGACGCGCCGACCTCATTGCGGCGCGGCCGTCTGCCCCTCTGGGCCATAATCCTGGCTGGCCTGCTCGCCATTAATATTGTGGTACTGATCATCGTCCTGATGAAGAATGGCGCGCCTCCCGTCGCATCCACCTCAAGGCACGACACGCCGCCTGCGGACGCCAAGCCCACGGCGGTCGAAGAGCATTTCAGTCCCTTGAGTGCGGCGCCGGTCTACGCTCCTGAAATTCCGGTGCCGGCCGCCGAGACCTCAGCGTCCAGTGAATCGGCCGGGCACGCCATTGCACAGCGCGCCGCGCCGCGCACCCTGCATCGCCCGGACCCCGTCCTGACAGACGAGGAAGCCGCGGATAATGACGAAGTGCTGCCCTCGATCAACGAGGTCAATCTAACGGGAGCTCAGGCGCTGCCTGAGATGCACCTGGACGTGCATGTCTATGCAACCAAGCCGTCGGACCGTTTCGTATTCATCAATATGCGCAAGTATCACGAAGGCAACACACTGGCAGAAGGGCCTGTCTTGGAGCGGATTCGACGCGACGGTGTGGTGCTGAATTATCAGGGTGTGCGTTTCATACTGCCGCGGCAATCATGATCGGCCGCTTTCCGCGAGGCGCCGCAGCGCATCGCCGCTTATTCGGTAGTTGACCCACGCGGCATCCGCCTGGGCTCCCAAGCGTTCATAGAAGTCCCGCGAAGGCTTGTTCCAATCAAGCACTTGCCACTGGAAGCGGCCGCAGTCGCGCTCCAATGCCACCGCCGCCAAATGACTCAACAGCGACTTGCCGATCGCCCGCCCGCGATATGCCGGGCGCACGAACAGATCTTCCAGGTACAAGCCGGGTTTGCCGAGAAATGTTGAAAAATTGTGAAAAAACAGCGCAAACCCAGCGGCTTCACCGTCGAAACGAGCAATCACTGCTTCGGCGTGCGGCTTGGCCCCGAAAAGCGCCTTGTGTATCGACGCCTCGGTCGCCACGCTCTCGTGACGCAGCTTTTCGTACTCCGCCAATTCATTGATTAGCGCCAGAATGAGCGGCGCGTCCGCTGCAGTGGCGGACGAAATCTGAAGACCGGATGGTCGCGTCATTGAAGGTTCGACCCTGTGGGCGGGTTAGGCCCGATCATGCGATGATAATCCCATGCGCAAGATTTTAACCCTGACCATGAGCGGTTTGGTGACCGTACTGCCGCTGGCTCTGACGGTGTACGTGATTTGGTGGCTGGTCCAAACCGTCGAGGGCTGGCTGCGCCGCGCGCTGATTGCCTTAGGCGTTGTCAGTCCCGAACATTACTGGCCGGGCTTAGGGTTGATCGCCGGCTTCTTGCTGCTGTTGGTCGTGGGCAGCCTGGTGAACGCGTATGCCGGCAAGATTTTGCTCGGATACTGGGACGATTTTTTAGGCCGCATTCCATTCGTGAAAACGCTGTATGGCGGATTTCGCGATGTATTGAGCTTACTGCCCTCCGGCAGCGGCGAGAAGCGCGATTTGCAGCGGGTTGTGCTGGCGCGATTCGCGGACGTGCATGCGATCGGCTTCGTGACTCGCGAAGACGTGCCGACGGTTCTATTGGCGCACGGCGGCCAGGACTGGGTGACGGTTTATTTTCCGATGAGTTATGCATTCGGCGGCTACACCATTTATCTGCCGCGAGACCGGGTCCAGCCGCTCGACATTTCGGTCGAAGATGCCATGCGATTGGCGATCACCGCAGGGCTGACGGCTGCCGGCAAGCGCAACGATCTGTAGGAGCCTTGGGAAGGCTTTGACGATGGTCAAACACGAATTGAAGTTTTTGATTCTGTGCATGGCGATGTCGCAACCGGCGGCCGCGTTGGCAACCACCGCGCCGGGAGCGAAATCGGCGTCGCCTGCGGATAAATACCACGTCTGGCGCGACGACGCCGTGCGGGCGCTTGCTGCGCGATCCGACGCGAATTCTGTGGCAACCGCGGCAGCCTTGAGCTTTACGAACAGCTTTGCCGCGCCGGCGAGCGCGCCCGCCGCGCTGCAATTGATCGCGCGTGCGAGCGATTTGGCGCCGGAAAACGCGGCAATCGGCTGGCTGCATCTGCAGCTCTGCGCCACCGCGCCGTCATGCGACAGCCGCGACCCTGCGTTTGTGTTGCGGTGGGTGGATCCTGACAACGCGGCGGCATGGCTCGCCCAGCTGTCTACCGCGCAGAAGGACAAGGATACGATCGAGGTCGATCGTGTGCTGGGCGACATGGCGCGCGCCACGCGATTCGATCTCTATTACAACCAGACCATGGTGATGATGTTCGATGCGCTGAACGGCGTGCGCCGCGAGCTTCCGGGCGGCGTTGTGACTTCGGATACGGCCAAACTGGCGACGCTCGCGGGGGTCGCGAACGCGGAAATCATTCCCGCATTTTCGCCGTTGATCGATGCGTGCCGCGAAGCCGCCCCCAAAAGCGAACGCCGCGAGGATTGTCTGAAACTCGCCAAGGTCATGCAAAAAGGCGATACCGTCATCGTGCAAATGGTGGGATTCGGCATCGAGCGGCGTTTGATTCCGGCCGACAGCAAGGAAGCGAAGAGTCTCGCCGAACGCAAGCACTTGCTGGAATGGCGCTTGTCGGCCGCGACTAAGATGGACTACGCCATTTTGCCTTGGACGCAGAATTCTCGAACACGTACGCGGCTTGCGCAAATGCGCCTGCGACCGCGGGAGGAAGATGTTTGCATTGCGCTTTTGCGCGAGCACAAAATGGCGCTCGAACCGGCGGAGAGTCCCCGATGATCGATTTGTTCTATTGGCCCACGCCCAACGGCCACAAAATCACCCTTTTTTTGGAAGAAACGGCGATGCCGTACAACATCGTGCCGGTGAACATCGGCAAGGGCGAACAGTTCAAGCCGGACTTCCTCGCGATCTCGCCGAACAATCGCATGCCTGCGATCATCGATCATTCGCCGCTGGAGCGCGGCGCGCCGATCTCCGTGTTCGAATCGGGCGCAATTTTGCTGTACCTGGCGGAGAAGAGCGAGCGATTCATTCCGAACGAATCGCGTGGGCGGGTGGAGGTTTTACAATGGCTATTCTGGCAAGTGGGCGGCCTGGGACCGATGCTGGGCCAGAATCACCACTTCACCCGGTATGCGCCCGAGAAAATTCCCTACGCCATCGATCGCTATGTGAAGGAAACCAATCGCCTGTACGGCGTACTGAACCAACGGCTGGCCGACCGCGAGTTTGTAGCGGGAATGTATTCCATTGCTGACATGGCTTGCTATCCCTGGATAGTTCCTTACGAGGCCCAGGGGCAAACGCTCGAAGACTTTCCGCACCTGAAGCGCTGGTTTGAAGCCATCAAGTCGCGGCCGGCGACGCAACGCGCTTATGAGAAAGGCGCAGCCGTCAGCTCCAATACCACCATGAGCGAAGAAGCAAAAAAAATCCTCTTCGGACAGACGGCGCAACGTACTTCCGCGCAGTGATATTGACCGGCCCGACTGACGGTAGCCATTGTGTCCCCCGGCACCGTGAGATTGAGCGTCCCGCGTGGAAGGCCTGGGGGGATGGGCAGCGTCGAGGCACTGCACTTTCGTGCCTCGACGCTGCGCATCCCCCGAGGACACGCGAGCCTCTCAATCTCTCGGTGCCGGGTGGCCGCCATCCGATTTGACTTAACGTCCCCGGCTTGACTGCCTTACCCGTTAGTGCTGTAATTTCTGTCATGACAGAAATCCAAGAAAGAACTTCTACGCCCTTGCCGGAGTCGGTGCGGCGCTTTGTGGCTCACTGGGGCAGCATGGGAGATCACTGGGGCGTTAACCGTTCGGTCAGCCAGGTGCACGCCCTGCTATACCTGTCGGAAAGACCGCTCAGCGCGGAAGAGATCGCCGCTTCGCTGGGCATGGCTCGTTCCAACGTGTCGACGTCCTTGCGTGAACTGCAGTCCTGGGACTTGATACGGCGCGCGCCTGTCCTGGGAGACCGCAGAGATTTTTTCGAAGCCGAGACCGACATTTGGGCCGTCGTGACCCGCATCGCCGCCGGACGAAAGGCGCGCGAACTCGACCCTGCGGCCGCGGCGCTGCGCGATTGCTTGGCGGCGGCGGCGGCCGATCGGGACGTGAGCGAAGTCGCAGTGGGCCGGCTCAAGGAGATGCTCGATTTCGTCGACCGCAGCAGTCGTTGGTACGAACAGATGCTTGCATTGCCGCGCTCGCAGGTCGCGGCGCTGATGAAGATGGGCGGCGGCATTGCCAGATTTTTGGGACGCGGCGCCGGCATGGTGAAACGCCGGGCACCCGGCTAGGGAACAATGTCATGCGTGCGGAACGGAAGCGTCTCCCCATCCCCGTCAACACGGAGAACACGGATGGCAGGGACAGCACGCCATTGGGTTTGTCGCGTCCGGCTGCCCGCACCGTTGAAACTCGATTCGCGCGCCTCGCGGGTGAGTCCTGGATGCAGCTGCCGGCGCCGATACGCCGGCGATTCTCACGGCATCTCGCCGATGGCGAGCGCATTGTCTACTTGGGAGAAGTAACCGCGACGCATATGACGCCGGCGGGGCGCCTGGTCGCGCAGCTGGCGCGGCTGGTGGGCGCGCCGCTGCCGCTGGAAGCAAGCGGCTGCGTGCCGGTCACGGTCATTGTCACGGGATCTGAACAACTCTGCGGCCAAGTGTGGACGAGAATCTACGATCGCGGCCGCCGCTTTCCGCAGGTGATTCAATCGGTGAAGCAATTTGGCGGCGCGACCGGACTCGAGGAAATCGTCGCGCACGGCGTCGGAATGCGGCTGAAGCTTATGGTAAGCGACGGAGCGCTCGTGTTTCGAAGCGCCGGATATTTCATTCGCTGCCTCGGCATGCAGCTGTCGCTGCCAAATTGGCTGACGCCGGGAGCGATTGAAGTCATTCACCGCGAAGAATCGAGCGGCCAGTTCAGCTTCTCATTGAGCGTCACGCACTTATGGGCCGGACACGTGATCGATCAGATCGCGCTCTTTCGCGAGGAACAAACATCATGAGTAAATTCGCAGAAATCACCGCCGATGACGAGCGTTTGGATATGCCGCTCAGCCAGGCGTTGCTGTCGGCCGAGTGGCACTTGTTGGCCGCGCCGATTCGCGCCGTGCATGAACGCCGGCCGGTGACGCTGGTGGGCAGAGCCACCGTGGTGCGCGGTTGGGGCTGGCTGCCGCGGCTGTTTGGCTGGGTCAGCGGGCTGCCGGACGAGCAGCACAACGGACCGGTCAAGGTCGTGCTCGAGCAAACGCACGGTGGAACAGAACGCTGGACACGGTACTTTGGTACGGCGCGACCGATGCACTCGACTCTCCGTCGAGCCGGCGACTGCGTGCGCGAGACGATTGGCGTCACGACCTTAAAATTTAAATTCTCGGTGGAAGGCGGCTCGATTCGCTGGACCGCGGTGGCGGGCCGCACCTTGGGGCTGCCATGGCCGCGCTCTTGGCTCAAGGGCATCGATGGATACGAATCGCATCATGCCAATCGCTACTATTTCAATGTGCGTGCGGCACTGCCTGGCGTGGGTCTCATCGTGCACTACGTCGGCGAGTTGGACCTGGTGCGGGCGTGAGCGCGTGATGACCGTCTCGCGTCAATCCGTATTGATTCTGGGTGCATTCGGCACGTTTGGCCGTGTCATTACCCATACGCTCGCTCAAACCACCGGCTTATCGATCATTGCCGCCGGACGCCGCCTGCCTGAAGCACACGAAGAATTCAGACCGGGGGTCCGCACGCTCGCCATCGACAGTAGCGCCCTGAGCGCGGCCGTCTTGAAGAAACTCGACCCGGCGGTCCTGATAGATACCGTGGGCCCGTTTCAGACGCGTGATCGGAAATTGGCCGAGGCCTGCATACATCTTGGAATTCACTACCTGGACCTGGCGGACGGCCGCGAGTTTGTTCAAAACGTCAGCGCCCTCGACGCGGCCGCCAAGGCGAACAACGTTCTCGTCGTCAGCGGCGCATCCACCGTTCCGGCCCTGTCGTCCGCGGTTATCGCAGATCTCGCCGCATCGTTCGGCGAACTCGAAGAAATCGACATCGGCATCGCGCCAGGGATATCGGGGCCTCGGGGCCTGGCGACCATGCGCTCGGTCTTGGGATACGTAGGTCGTGCCATCCCGGTCTGGCGTCAGGCAAAGATGGGGTGGGCACAGGGATGGGGCGATACCACGCGCCATCGATATCCGCCGCCCGTGGGCCATCGCAATCTGTCATTGATCGACGTACCCGACACGAACTTGATTCCCCTGCGGTATCCAACCGTGAGGCAGCTCGCGATTCGCGCCGGTTACGAGGTCCCGCTCGTGCACCACGCGCTGCGCGTGTTGGGTGTACTGGTGAGAATCGGCCTGATCCGCGATCTCGCGGCACACGCGCGAACCATGCAACGTCTGGCCGGCTGGTTCGATGGCTTTGGAAGCGATAACGGCGCGATGCACGTTCGGCTGCGCGGCCGCGGCAAGGACGGTCGTTTGCAATCCCGCACTTGGACGCTGGTCGCCGAGAACGGCGACGGTCCGCGAGTACCGACGCTGGCAGCCGTACTGTTGACCAAGAAGTTGCTCAACGTTCCCGGGTTTGCACCGATCACGTTGCGCGGCGCGACGCCGGCCTCGAATCTTCTGACCCTGCGGGAATTCGAAGGCGAATGGCGCTCGCTCGCCATCCGCACAACCGTGACCGGCGAGACGTGCGCGCAAGCGAGCGAAAATTTCGCTACGGCGACTTCACATCGTGTGACTTGAACCACGCCAACACGTAGGCCGCCTTGTCGATGAGCAAACTCGGGCGCGCGGAGATGTCATGCGATGCGTTGGGCACTCTCACCAGCGCCGTGTCGATCTTGCGAAGTTTCAGCGCTTGGTAGAACTGCTCCGCCTCGCTGGAGGGCGTTCGGTAGTCGACCTCGCCGGTCATGAGCATCGTGGGCGTTTTGACATTGCCGACATAGGCGAGCGGCGAGCGCTTCCAGTAAGCCTGCATGTCGTCCCAGGGAAACTCGCCGAACCAGTAGCGGTAGAAATAGTTGTTCATGTCCCCGGTGAGCACGAAGCTGGTCCAATTGATGACCGGCTTGACCACCACGGCGGCGCGAAAGCGATCGGTATGTCCGACGATCCAGGCGGTTAGCACGCCACCGCCGCTGCCGCCGGTCACGAACAGCCGCTGCGTATCGACGTAACCGCGTCCAATCACCGTGTCGACGCCCGACATGAGGTCGTCGTAGTCCTTGTTGGGATAATCGTGGTGAATCAGATTGGCAAACTCCTCGCCATAGCCGGTACTGCCGCGCGGATTCATGTAGAGGACGACGTAACCGGCGGAGGCGTACAGCTGGATCTCCGCGGCAAAGCTCGGCGCGTACATGGCGAACGGACCGCCGTGAATTTCCAGCACCAAGGGATATTTTTTCGCCGGGTCGAATCCGGGCGGCTTCACGATCCAGCCTTGCATGCGCCGATGATCGGCCGAGGAATCGAAAGTAACCTCCTCCAGCGCGCCGATCGTGCGCTGCGAGAGCAAATTGTCGCTCAAGGCCGGAAGCGTTGTGATGTCGCGCAGGGAGGTGCCCGTGGCCAACGCCGCGGGCGCCGTTGCGCTCGCCTTGGTGAACGCGAAGCGGCCATTCGGCGAGATGGAAAAGGAGCCTCCGGAATAGGGCCGGGTCACATCGGCGCCGCCCACTCCGTCCGCGAGGGCGCGCATCTTGCCCTGCAAATCGATGGCCGCAATTTTGGTCGATCCATGATCCTCGTACTGGAACACCAGCGTCTTGGCATCGCTAAGCCACCTCGGGGAGGCGGCATCGCGATCGAGGGCCGCGGTAAGCGAATGCGCATGACTGCCGTCGCTGTCCATGACGTAGAGTTGCGTCGCTTGATAGCCTAGTTGCTTGTCGTCGAATCCCAGGTAAGCGATGTGCTTGCCGTCCGGCGAGGGCACCGGATGGCGGTCAGGTCCGCGCCGATCGGTCAATGCGTGCAGCGATCCATCGCCCAAGTCGACGCGGTAAATTTCGCTGTCCAGCGGGTCGTAGTCCGCGTCCGCGCGCCGATTGGCGCTGATCAGAATCCCGGTTCCATCGGTGGTAAAGGCCGGTGGTCCTTGATGGTCGAAATCACCGTGCGTCAACTGACGCGCGGCGCCGCCGTCCGCGGAAACCAGGAATAGCTGGCTGAAGGTGCTGGGCAGGTAGCCCTCGCCGTCAGCCCGGAAAACCATCCGGTCGATCAGCTTCGGGGGATCCGCCCACTTGGCGTTTTTTGGCGTCTCCGGCAGCTCCACTTTCAGCGGCTTTCGTTCCTGCGGCACCGACATCATAAAGGCGAGCCAGCGGCCGTCCGGCGACCAGGCCAACGCACTGGGGTTTTCGGTAAAGTTGCTGATCGGCGCGCTGACGCCGCTCGACACCCAATACATGAAGAGCTGCGCCGAGCCGTCGGCGGCGCGTGCGATGTACGCGATACGTGTGCCGTCGGGCGACCAGCGCGGCGAGCCGCTGGTCGGCGCCCCCGACAGGGGCCGCTCATTCTTGCCATCGACGCCCACCAACCAGACGGTGCCCCGCGCGCGGTCGGTCTTGACGTCGTATCCCATGCGCACGTAGGCAATGTTGCGGCCATCGGGCGAGACTTCCGGATCCGCCGCCCATTGAAGATCGAACACATCCATCGGCTTGAACGCCGGCTTCGCTGTCTCTGAGCCTGATGAGGCGGCGCAGAGAGCGAGCAGCGCCGCGGCGGAAAAAGTCACAGCCATCGAAACCCGATTAACCATTGATGATCTCTTTGCCGGCCAGCCAGCAGTAACGTTGATGTTCATTCACGATTCCCACAGCCTGCATGAAGGCATAGCAAATAGTGGTCCCGACGAATTTAAATCCCTTTTGCTTAAGGTCCTTGCTCATCGCATCGCTGTGGGCCGTCGACTGCGCAATCCCACCGAGATAGAGAGGCCGGCGGCGCAGCACGCGGCCATTGGTAAACTGCCAGATGTAGTCGCTGAAGGAGCCCGGAGAGGTGCGAATCTCGAGGTAGGCGCGGGCGTTCGCAATGAAGGCATCCACCTTCAGCCGATTCCTGATGATCCCGGGGTCTTGCAGCAGGCGGCGGCGCTTCACGGCGGTATAGCGCGACATCTTCTCGGCATCGAAGTCATCGAAAGCCTGCCGATAAGTCTCGCGCTTGCGCAGTACCGTGATCCAGCTCAAGCCCGCCTGCGCGCCTTCTAGGCAGAGCATCTCGAACAGCGCACGGTCGGCGCGCACCGGCACACCCCATTCGGTGTCGTGATAGGCGACATACAAGGGATCGGCAGGACACCAAGCACAGCGCAACTTCCCGTCGGCATGCCGCTGCGCCTTCAGTTTCCGACGATCGATCGCCACGGATCAAAGATCAGTGCGATTTGGCGGCAATGACCTCGATCTCGATCAGCGCTCCAGGCGCCGCCAGGGCCGCGACCTGCACCGCGCTTCGAGAAGGTTTGTTGGGTTGCTCGGCCGTGCCAAAGAATTGCTTGTATCCCGTCATCATGCCGGCGAAATCCATCTTATTGTCCTTGGCCGGATCGCCCACCAGGAAAATATTCATTTTCACGACGTCGCGCATGCTTAACCCAAGGCGCGCGAGCGTCGCTTTGATTGCGTTGAGCGCACCGACGGTTTGGGTTTCCGTATCGCCATAGGCGGCGACGCTGCCCTTCGGCGCATCCTTATTGACCACCGGTGCGAGCGCGCCGCTCAAGAAATACGTGTCGACCCCGGCTTTGACCGTGACCGCCGAAGAAATCGGAAAGTCGTTGCCATCCGGCAGCGGCAAACGCTCGACTTTCTGAGAGTCAGCGGCCTTCTTGGAGTCGGCGGCCAGCACGGCGGGCGCCGCTGAAATCATTGCCAGAACGCTCGCGGCGAGAATGAGCTTGCGCCCACAGTTCATGCTAGACATCGCATCCCCTGTTGAATTAACCGTGCAGCCGCACGGCGTGACGAACCTTGTAGACCAATTCAATGCAATCGACTCCCCGCGTGCGGCGCGCCGTGCTGCGTATTTCGTGCATGAGCTTGAGCAAGACGCGCGTGCTTTGATCCGACGTCAAACTCAAGCGTGGATCCACGCCGAGATGCAAAACAGCAAAGCGCTCGTGCGCCGAACGAACGAAAACGGCGACGCCCACCGGCCTTCCTTCGTCGGAAATCGCGAACAGGGTTTGGACTCCGTCGATGTCGCCGACACGGACCCGCAGACCGCCGTCCTGCTCATAGATTTCCGGCACGCCATAGGTATCGATGGACTGTTGAATGCCGACTCGTACGCGATGCTGGTTTACGTTGAAAAACAGCAGTTGCTCCAGGGCTGGACGCTGCTCCGCAGCTAGCTTCGACGTGATACCGATTGACGCGCCCAATGACCCCCCGAGCGGCCCGCTCCTTAAGTGAGCAGCCAGTCACAGAACTTAATTGACGCAGCGCAACAGACATTGTCTGCCGCCTGAGACTCCGTATCGTATAGCGTCGCTCGTTGAATGACACTAGCCGAAGCGTCGTCAGCACGTTGCTGCATTGCGGTATCGACGCCGCGTCCAAGTCATAACTAGGTCCCGCATGAAAGGAAACAGTTGGTGCTAGCTTCTGACGAGGACGGCGGCACGTTGGACGCGCTGAAGTTCAGCCTCGCGAGCGATATCATCGAGCTCGTCGTTTTGACTTCGGACGACGCCTTTTTGCAAACCCTGCGCGAGGCAGTGGGCGGCGCCAGGCGCCTCTGGCACGTCCCATCCGCCGACAAAGTCAGCGATCTTCTGGTCGCAGGCGAAGTGGGCATCGTCGTGCTCGATGTCCAGACCCTGCATGACAGCGCCCGGGTCTTCGTCGAGCAAATCAAGCGTCAGTTCCCCGATCTGGTGCTCGTCGCCGCAGGCCATCGCGATGATGAGACATCGCTCGCCGGATTGATCAGCGCGGGATTGGTGTATCGCTTCATCCACAAGCCGATGTCCCCTGCAAGGGCGAAATTGTTTGCCGAAGCGGCGATCAAAAAATACGAGAGTCAACGGCAGCGTGCGGCGGAGACTCCGGTGCGCCAATCCGCATCGCCGACGAGCCACTTGTGGCTGATGGGCGGCGCAGTCGCCGCGCTGCTCATCGTCGGCGCCATTGCCTGGATAGCGCATCGAAGCAGCGGCGAGGAGCCCGCACCGCCTAACCCAACTGAAACCGCGAAACCCGCGGCGGTTGAATCGACCGTTCTGGCTCGCGCCGCGGCGGCGTTGGCCGCGAATCGCCTGACGGAACCTGCGGGCGACAACGCCTTGCAGCTCTATCTCCAACTCCAGGCGCGCAATCCCGCGGATGCCGATGCCCGCTTAGGGTTGGCCGAGGTTCATGAGCGGTTGCTGGCGCGCGCCGAGAATGCGCTCCTTGAAGAGCGTCTGGACGAGGCGGCGGCCGCCATTGAGACCGCGCGCAAGTCCGGCGTCGAGAGCGGCCGAATCGCCTTCCTGAGCGCGCAACTCGCAAAATCGCGCGAGCAAATCAAAACGGCGCAAGTGCAAGTTCAGCAACAGAGCCGCGCGCGCGCGGATGTGCGAACGGAGCCGAAACCCGAAGAAGATCATGTCACCCCCCTCCTGACACTTGCGACGCAGCGCATCGCCGACGGCCATTTGCTGGAGCCGGAGCGCGACAGTGCCCTCTACTACGTGCAAGAGGCCTTGCGTGCGGATCCGCAAAATGCGGCGGCTGCGGAAGCCAAGCGCGCTTTGGCATCGAGATTGATGGAAGACGCGCGCAGCGCGATCGACCGGCGGGATTTTGCGCGGGCTCTCGCTGTGATCCAGGGGGCCGACGGTATCGCCGTCCCCGCGAATCTTGAAGTGATGCAAAACTTGCTCGCGGGCGCGCGCAAACAAGCGGACGCCGATGCCAGGAACCAGCTCCTGAAGAATGCCAACGAGCGGCTCCTGCAGGATCGGCTGATCGAGCCGGCGAACGATAACGCCAAGTATTTTTATCTGACGCTGAAGCAGCTCGAGCCCGGCAATCCCGCACTTGCCTCAATGCTGCAAGATCTCGGAACGCGTTTGACCACCAAGGCGCGGCGGGCGCTCATTCTTGGACAGCTCGATGCCGCCAAGAGCTGGTTGGACGAGGTGGGCTCGGTCGGTTTCAATTCCGCGGAAGTGAGTTCCGTGCAGCACGATCTGGATGCGGCGGTCGCCCAACACAACTTCATGACGACGCTGGTTCCCGCCAGTCAGCTCACGCTGCTGAAGTCGGTGCAGCCGACTTATCCCACGAAGGCGATAAACGGCAAGATCGAGGGTTGGGTGGACGTCGAGTTCACCGTGGCGGAGACCGGCAAGGTCAAGGACGTGACTGTTCGCGCCACCAGCAATCCCGGTATTTTCGAAGATGCCGCGATCAAGGCGGTATCGCAATGGCGTTACAAGCCCGTGTTGCGCGATGCCCAGCCCGCGCCGGTCCGCAGCCAAATCCGGGTCCGCTTTACGCTTCCTTAGAAGCCTGGGCTCTCAAGCTGCGGAACTGCGCGCGACCGCCGCGGCGGCTGCCGTCTCCTGGGTGAGCGCCCCGATCTCGGCGCCGATTCGCAGATCATCGACTGCGCCGAACGCATGCTTGCGCACGATGCCGAGACGGTCGATCAAAACCAAGCTCGGTGTGCCGCGCATATTGTACCGCTCCATCGTATGCGGAATTGGGCCGGCGGGATTCGGCTGATCAAGCGCAATGGGAAACTTCAAGCGATATTCCTGGATGAAGGCCTTCAACACCGCGCTGTTGAACGCATCGTGATGTTCAAACGTCGTGTGCATACCGATCACCGCGACATCGCTTGGCGCGAAGGTTTCGTAGATTCTGCGCGCTTGCGGCACACCGGAGGCGATCGAGTCCGGGCACAGGACTTGAAATGCGGCGAGCACGACCACCCGTCCTCTCAAGCCCGACAGCGTCAGGGGATGATCGGTGTTGAACCACCTGTCGACGAGCAACTCCGGCGCCGCATTTTGGGTAGTCATAACTAAAGAACGCCAAATCCCGGTGCACACCAGGGGCGCTCGATCCTTCATCGGTTTTTTTTAAAGATAACCTTTAATCGCGCCGATGGGAAGTAAAGACCCGCGATCGCTCGATCTGTTGAGAGTCGACTTTCGCGCTAACTAGCGATTTAGGGAACCGACGGGATGCTCTTTCTCGCGGCGCTTGCGTTCGGCGACTTCTTCGCGATCGACGCTCACATTGATCGGTGCCTTGATGCCGATGCGAACCTGCGAGCCATTGACCGCCATCACGGTGACTTCGACATCTTCACCAATTCGTAACGATTCCCCGGCGCGGCGAGTGAGTATGAGCATAGGGCGCATTTAGACACGGGCAAAAATGTTTGCCTGTGGGCGATAGTTCTAAATTTCTGTAGGACTGCACCGACCTTTGGCGCGGCGCCGGGCCGTGAAGGCTAGTGCGGGCTGACGACGCGCTCAGTGGTGTCCGGCGTTCCCCAATTGCTCACGGTGGCCTCGTAGAAAGCCAGCTCTTGCAGCAGGTCCTCTAGACGCTGCGCCTTGCCCATGGCAAAGCCCTGCCCGTAATCCACGCCAAGATCGGCCATGCGCACGCGCAGCACATCGGTCTCGACATACTCCGCGATAGTCTCCATGCACATGACTTTCGCAAGTTGCGCGATGGCCTTGATCATGGATTCGGAGCGCGCATTGGTGACCGCGTCGCGAACGAAACTGCCGTCGATTTTGATGTAGTTGACCGACAGATCCTTCAAGTATGCCAATGAGCTTACGCCGGTGCCGAAGTCGTCCAGCGCGAACTGGCAGCCCAATTCCTGCAGCGTGCGCATGAAGACTTGCGCCTTCTCGAGATTGCCGATCGTGGCCGTTTCGGTCAGCTCAAAACACAGCACACCGGCCGGCACGCCGCTCGTCTTGAGCTCGTCGACCACGAACCCGAGGAAGGATTCGTCCTGCAGCGACTGGCCGGAAAGATTGATGGCGAAGCGTGCAAATTCCTCGCCCACCGACGCGCTGTGTTCACCGAGCAACTCACAAGCGCGGTGCACCACCCAACGATCGATGGTCGGCATGAGTTGGTAGCGTTCCGCCGAGGACAGGAATTTGCCGGGCGGAATCATTTCACCGCGCTCTCCGAGCATGCGGATCAACAGCTCGAAGCGCGGCCGCCCATAGTTGCCGCGCAGCGGCAGGATGGGTTGCGCGTCGAGACGGAAACCATCGCTGTCCAGTGCTTCGCGCAGTTTGCCGATCACCAAAATATCGGTATGGCGCCGGATGATGCTCTGGTCCGAATCCTGAAAGATCTCGACTCGGTTGCGGCCGCGGTCTTTGGCAGCCTTACAGGCGATTTCCGCGGTCGCCAACGCGTGCGCGAGCGGGTTGTCTGAGCGGCCGACCGGGGCGACACCGAGACACACCGACACTTCGAATGCGCCTTGTCCTGCGCGCGGCACGATGCCCTCGGCGGCGGCACGGATCTGCTCGGCAATCGCCGCGGCCGATTCCATGCTTGAATTGGGAATGAGCGCCGCCAGCCGGTCGCCTGAAATGCGCGCCGACAGAGCCTCTGCCGGCAGAGTTTTCGCCATCCGGTCCGCCACGCTGACGATGACATCGTCGCCCACGTGCATGCCGAATGTTTCATTGATGACGTGCAGCCGATCGATATCGAGATACAAAATGACGTGGCAACCCGCCGGCCCCGCGGCGGCGAGCACGCCGCCCGAATGCCGCTCGAATGCCTGGCGCGTCATGAGGCCGGTACTGGTGTCGTACTGCGCTTGGATGATGTTCGTCGATCGCTTCGCCAACATTTCGGCGACCCGCGTCTGCTGCACATCGAAATCCTGCGCGCTCGGCGGATTGAAAAGTGCCAGTACGCCCATGACGCGCTCAGACGTGTGCCGTATGGGACACGCCAAGATCTTGTAGGGCGCAGCCACGTCGGTTGCGACCTTGGAAATATGATTGATGACGATGGTGCGCTGTTGCATCTGCATCCACGCCGTCAAATGATGTTGGGCCCGCTGCAGCGCTTCCGGCGCCATCGGTGCTCCGCTACGGGTCATGGACACGGAGATGTTCTTGTCCGGCACCCACAGCGCGGCCAGTGCGCAGCCCATGCGATCGAGGCCGGTCTTCAAGATCTGCGAAAATTCGTCCGCCTCGCTCGCTGCGGCCTGATTGGAGGAGATCTCCATCATCAGCTCCAGATCGCGCTCTTTGACATTCAGATCGCGTTCGCTGGATCCCAGTTTGGCGCGCAACGCCATCTCGCGGCGCAGGCACTCGAGGGCCGGCTGCACCAACTGCCGGATCGTCTGCAGGGGTCGCGGCTCTATCTGGGTTCCCGACAGTCGAACGACCAGACTTACGATGCCCAGCAATTCAACGTGCTCGCCGCGCACGGCGAAGGAATAGACCACGCGGTCCGCGTCGATGGTTCTCGCGATGCCGGCAAACTCGGCGGTGTCGGACAGGGCGTTGGCGATGGCGTCGTCGATGAGCTCCGGCTCGTCGCTCAAGTCCCACTCATCGGAAGCCCATACGAGGTTCGAATAGCCATCGTGAACCACGACTCCCCGCAGGCTCGGCATGAGCATGCGCAGCAGGCGGCCGTACGGGTCGAACGAGGCCACGGCCTGCGTTTCGACGACGTTAGGTTTGATGTCCAGCACTGAGGCCAACTTTGGGAATGGGTGAGGTTAAAGCCACGAATCAATGTGCTGGAAACCCTGGCTAGCAGCTTTGACGAGCGTCGCAATTCACCACAAGAATTAAGAAGCCTGCGCGTAGGACGGCGGCATAATCATCGGAAAATTGACAATATCCGCCTATTCTTGTGATGGACCTCGCGCTTCTGAGGGACCTCCCGCTTCGACTCGAGGGCGAGCGGTCATCGCCTCCTCGAGCGGGCGAGAAGCTTGAGCAGGAAGCGGCCCCCGGGGATGCGCACCAATCGGAATATCCTGCGCCAAAAGCGCCGGGCGTCAGCGTCGATGCTGATCAGCGGCAGGCGTTCGTACAATTGATCCTGAGGCTCATGGACAATCGCGTTCGCGGCCTCGACGCTTGCAACTTTTTCCTGCGCCATGAAAGTCAACAACACTTTGTCGGCGTGCCATTCGATACCGAGGTCGCTCAGGGGGCCCGTTCCGAAAGACCGCTCCGCGCCGCGTTCCGCGTCCCGCAGAAACACTGTGATTTCGTGCGGCGCCGGCGACGAGAGTTGCCACGCGCCATCGCCGCGATTTTGCGGCAGAAATGCACCGGGAAAATTGCGTCGCAATCTGGTGGACATTACCGCATCCTACTCGGGATTTTCCCTCCGGCCAGTGCTGTAGGATGCGCCGGTGGATCAACCGATGAAATTGCTTCCCGGGCAAGCCTTGAGCAGGAGCGGCAGACCGCGGCTCGATTATTTTGCCGTCGCCGGCCTCGCTTTTCCGTTCATGGTCAACAGCGCCGTGCAGGCGGTGCTGAACGCCACCGATACCTGGTTCATCGGACGTGTATCGCCGGCCGCGACCGCTGCCATTGGCGCCGTCTACTGGCCGGTGCTGGTCTTCGGACTCTTGTTCGGCGGCGTGGGTCTCGCGGTACAAACCTTGGTGGCGCAGGCCTACGGTGGCCATCGCTATGCGCGAGCATCCCAGGCGACGTGGACGGCATTGTGGGCGTCGCTGTTCACGGTGCCCGCATTCCTGTTGCTGGCGGTGACGGGCGCCAAAATCTTTGCTCCCTTCGGACTTCCGCCGGAAATCGGCCGGATCGCGCTGACCTATTGGTTTCCGCGCATGTTGGGCGGCCCGTTGGGCGTGGCGCTGTGGGCGGTATTGGGCTTCTTCAACGGCATCGGCCGCCCGACGGTTACGCTGCGCATCGCCGCCGGCGTGGCCCTGATCAACGCGCTGCTCAATCAGCTGCTCATGTTCAATTTAGGGCTGGGAGTAGCCGGTTCCGCGTGGGCGACCAATTGCGCACAGCTAATCGGGGTTGGCGTGGCGCTCGTCTGGTTCCTTGCGCCGGGCACACGCGCGCGTTTTCGATCGCACCTGACCGCGCGGCTTCACGTCCGGGCGCTGTGGCGCCAAGTACAGCTGGGTTTTCCCATGGGTCTGCTGATCGCGGCCGATATCCTAGGCTTCGCGCTGTTCCAACTGATGCAGGTACGTCTCGGCACCGTCGACGGCGCGTCGACTCAAATCGTCATGATGCTGACTTCGTTTTGCTATATGCCGGCGGTGGGCATCGCCATGGCGGGCACGACCTTGGTCGGCCAAGCGATCGGCGCGCATCATAAGGACTGGGCGCTGAAAGTGGGCGACGGGATCATTCTGATTGCGGTGCTCTACATGGGCGCGATCGGCGTGCTGCTCGCCGCCTTGGGACCGTGGGTGTTGCCGTTCTTTACCAATGCCGCGGATCCACAGGCGGCTCAAGTGGTCGAACGAGCGGTCACCTTGCTGTGGATTGCAGCCGGTTATCAATTGTTTGACGGGTTGAATATCAGCAGCAGCGCCAATTTGCGCGGTGCGGGTGATGTGCGGCTTCCGGCCGTCATGGTTCTTGCGCTATCGTGGCTCGTCTTCGTGCCGCTTGCGCACAGCCTCTCGTTCGCGCCAGGTCAAGGGTGGGTTGATTGGCTGCCGCAATATGGCTTGGGTGCGGTCGGCGGGTGGTTCGCGGCGTTGATTTACATTTTTTTCTTGGGTTTGATGCTATTTTTACGTTGGCGGTCGCGCGCCTGGCAGCGCATCACGCTGCCGCTCAATTGATGAACCCGATCATGCGTGTGCTCAATCGTCTCGCCCTTGCCTGCGGCTGCGCCGTGCTGTGCGGCGGTGCAATCGCGGCCGGGACAAGCGGCGTCGTTCCCACGAGCATCACGCAATTGATGGCGGCGCAGCGCCTGCCGTCCAGCGCCTCGAGCTTTGTCATCCTCGATGCGGACACGGGCCGCGTCGTGATGAGCCACAATCCGGACACGCCGCGAAGCCCCGCCTCCACCATCAAAACGGTAACGACCTTTGCCGCGCTGGACATATTGGGCCCCGCCTTCGTCTGGCATACCCGCGCATCGTTCCATGACGGCGATCTCTACTTGCAAGGCGGAGGCGATCCTTATCTCACGCTGGAACGGTGGTGGAGCTTCGTACAGGGTTTGCGAGCGCAGGGCTTGAATTCAATCCCGGGCGACATTGTCATCGACGACAGCGCGTTTTCCCTGCCCAAGGAGGATCCCGGCGCCTTCGACGGACGGCCGAATCGCTCCTATAACGTGCTGCCGGACGCGTTGCTGGTTAACTTCCAATCGATCGAATTCAACCTCTCCGCCAATACCGAAACGCATCGGGTCGACATTATCGCCAGCCCCGCCCCCGTCAACCTCGAGGTGGACAATCACATTCGGTACGCACCCGGCCGCTGCGACGGCCCGGCCGCCAGAGTGGATTTTGAGGTTGCCTCGCCGCAATGGGACCGCGTGGTTTTTTCCGGGACCCTATCGCCGCACTGTGCACAGCGGTCCTTCGCGCGGGTTTTGCTGCAGCCAACGACCTACGCCTTCGGCACCTTCGTCAAATTCTGGCGGGAATCGGGAGGCGTGTTCGAGGGCAAATTGCGCACCGAGGCGACTCCGGCGGACGCCACGCCGCTCTATACCTTCGACTCATTGAGTTTGGCGGAGATCGTGCGGCTCACCAATAAACACAGTAACAATCTGATGGCGCGGCACTTGCTCCTGACGCTGGCCAGAGAGCGCTACGGCGATCCGGCGACGTTGGAAAAAGGCGCCGCAGCGATTGCGGATTGGAGCCGCGAAAGAGGCTTCGACTTGAACGGCGTGGATATCGACAATGGCTCCGGTCTGTCGCGCAGCACCCATATCACGGTGCTGCAGATGGCGAAAATATTGAGCGCCGCCTACCACAGCCCATTCGCGCCGGAATACCTGGCCTCGTTTCCCTTGGCCGGTATGGACGGCACGCTGCGCTCGCGCATGAAGAATAGCCCCGCCGGCGCGATTCGCCTGAAGACTGGCCACCTCGACAGCGTCAGCGGCGTCGCCGGTTTCGTGACCGCCTCCAGCGGCAAAACATTTGTGCTGGTGTCGTTGGTCAACAATGTGCGCGCGGATTTAGGCGCCGCGGAGCCGGTGCACGCCGCGCTGGCGGCGTGGATCCTGGACAATCTGTAGCGCTTGGCGCGCCATCCTCAGGGCCGCTCCATCTCCCAGAGTATCGCGGTGACGTTTTTTCGGACCCAAATTCCAAAGCCGACATAGCGGAACGATTTGTTCAGCCGGCGCCGATACCAGGCGCCGGCACGCAAGTGCACTGCGCGATCCGTGCGGCTGCGGTCGCAATTCTCACGCCAGTCCTCCGTGGTCAATGCCGACACATAGAGTGCGCCCCGGCAAAGACGGCTTAAAGTTACGATGGCCCGTGCGGCCTCCGCGTCGGGCAGGTACTGAAGCACGTCATAGCAAATGACCAGGTCATAGGACTTGCGCGTTGCGAAGTCGACCACCGAGCCCAAGGTCCAGCCAAATCGGCCGCACAAATACTCGCTGGCCTCGAGCCCCGCATAACTGGCCCGCGGCAAAAACTCCTTGAAAGGTTTGCGCAGCAAGCCGATGCCGCAGCCGGCATCCAGGATTCGCCGTACCGGAATTTGGCATTGCTTTAGGGCGCTGGCGATGAGCGCCGCGCGGCCGCGCATCTCCGCGGCCGTGACCACGCGCGTCGCCGCGGTCAGATAGAACTTCCTGAAATAGGCGGCGCTAAAATTGTTCGTAGGCGCATGAGCGTGTACCTTACGTGCTCTTTTTTGTTGACCGTGTCCCGAGGTTTCGCCCATGCTTGAGAAGATCCCGCGCGCGATGGCGTTAGGCGCCATGATAGTGGTCTCGTCGACTGTCTGCTCGCCCCCTTTGCTCGCCGCGCCGGAATCGACATCCGCGAGCGGCGTGCCTTCCATCGAGATGAAAACCGCCGGGATGCGTCACATGCCGGGCTTTCTGCCGCTCCACTGGGATGAAAAAAACGGCAGGCTGTACCTGGAAATACCGCAGCTCAATGCGGATATGCTGTATTTCGACTCGCTTCCGTACGGGACCGGATCCAATGATCTGGGGCTCGATCGCGGTCAGGTATCGGCGGCCAAGCTGGTGCGATTCGAGCGCTTCGGCCCGAAGATTTTATTGGTGCGGCCCAATCAATATTTTCGCAGCTCCGCTAAAGATCCGGCCGAACAGCTGGCGGTACGCCAATCTTTTCCGGAATCCATTCTCGGCAGCTTTACGCTGGCGGCCGAACATTCCGGCACCGAGGCCGGCGCCGTCTTGGTGGATGCCACCGATTTCTTTTTGCGAGACGTGCATGGCGTATCCGAGGCCTTGGGCAAGCAGGGCTCTTACAAACTCGATGCCGCGCGTTCGGCCATCGCGATCGATGCGACCAAGGCGTTTCCGAAGAACACCGAAGTTGAAGCGATTCTGACATTCACGTCCGATACGCCCGTGCGCGGATCGTTTGTCGGTGACGTGACGCCGGACTCCCACGCGCTCACGCTGCGCGAGCATCAGTCGTTCCTCGAGCTGCCTGCGCCGGGGTATTCGCCGCGGCGCTTTGATTCGCGCGCCGGGTACTTTCAATTTTCGTACCGGGATTATGCGGCGCCGCTCGGCGCGCCTCTGGATCAGCGCTTCATTGTGCGGCACCGTTTGATCAAACAAGATCCGAGCTGCGCGCAAGCTTGTCTGCCGGTTAAGCCGATTCAGTATTACGTCGATCGAGGTGCGCCCGAACCCATCCGCTCGGCGTTGGTCGAGGGTGCCCGCTGGTGGGACCAAGCCTTTCAAGCCGCCGGCTGGGCGCCGAATACTTTTCGGGTCGACGTTCTCCCCGAAGGCGCCGACCCCATGGACGCAAGGTACAACATCATTCAGTGGGTGCATCGTTTCACGCGCGGCTGGTCCTATGGCCATCCGGTGGCCGATCCACGCACCGGTGAAATCATCAAAGGAAATGTGACATTGGGTTCCTTGCGCGGACGGCAAGATTATCTGATTGCGGAGGCGCTGCTGTCGCCGTATGTCACCGGCAAGAAAATAACGCCCGAGAATGACCCCATGCTCGTGATGGCGTTGGCACGCACGCGGCAGCTGGCCGCGCACGAAACCGGCCACACCCTGGGCTTGGCGCACAACTTCGCCGCCAGCGCCTTTCCGCACGCACCGTCCGAGTCGGTCTCGGTGATGGACTATCCGCATCCCTGGATAACGCTCGATAAGAATGGCGTGCCCGATCTGTCCGCGGCATACGCTGTGAATATCGGACTCTGGGACAAGGTCGCCATCAACTATGGCTACCGCCAATTTTCCGATTCTTCCGCGGAGCGGGCCGGGCTCGACGCCATATTGAGCGATGCGACCAAGTCGGGGCTCGTCTATATCACCGACGAAGATGCCCGGCCGCCGGGCGGCGCGCACCCGTTTGCGCACCTCTGGGACAACGGCACCGATGCGGCCGACGAACTCGCACGAATCATGAAGATTCGCGCCGCCGCGCTGGCTAGGTTTGGCGAAAACGCCATACCCGAAAGCGTACCGATGGCAACCTTGGAAGATACGCTGGTGCCGTTGTATCTCATGCATCGCTACCAGACCGAAGCCGCGACCAAGATGATCGGTGGACTTAACTATCGGTATCAATTGCGCGGCGATGGACAGATGAACGCCGAGATTGTCTCGCCCGACGAACAGCGCAAGGCCCTGCGAGCGGTCGTGAATACCTTGTCGGCGGAAACTCTGATGCTGCCCGAACCGCTGCTGAGGTTGTTTCCGCCCCGCCCGCCGGACTTCGAGCGTACCCGCGAGTCCCTGCCGGCCCACACCGGATTGACGTTCGATCCGATTGCCGCCGCGGAATCTGCGGCGGATCTGACCTTGAGCATTTTGTTCGATCGCGAGCGTGCGGCCCGCCTCGTCGAATATCACGCCCGCGCCAACACCCCGTCTCTGTCCGAGGTGATCGATGCGGCGCTTAAAGTCAGCCGGGCCGCTCCCTCGGCGCCCGGCAGCCATCCGGCCATGGGCGCGGAGGTCCAGGCCGCCGTTTACGCGCGCACCGTGGAGGCGCTGCTCACCCTGGCGGCGGATCCAAAGACTTCAGTCGAAGTGCGCGCCATCACTTACACGAAGCTGGAGGACATAAGGCGCCGCAGCGATGTCAATTCGCCGCTTGACGCCTATCTCATGCACCGCATTAAGCAGTTTCAGGACGATCCTGCAAAATTTGTCGCTGCGGCGCCGATTGAAGCGCCGCCGGGCATGCCCATCGGCGACGACGAAGATTGAACAAATTCTTGCGCCTCGGCTTGGTGATATTGACCGACCTACCTCAGCTGCATGTGAAAGGTCGCCGGATCCGCGTCTCCAACCCGATCCCCAGCCAGCGGAAAGTCGGGCGAATCCATTTTCATGGCAGTCGCGCGATCATTCTGTATGACAAATGAAACTCGGGCATTTGGGGCTGAATGGAAGGAAAATCTGCCGTCTTCTTGTTTCAGGAGCCGCTCCGGTCCCTCGCCCAGGGGCTGGATCATCAGGCGGCCATCTTCATCGAACACGCGGTAGGTCCGCCGGTATTGCGCGAAAGAATCGTGCAAATTTCCAGAGACTTGACTGAGCTTTAGCACGAACGTTCCCGGCAGATGTTTTAGCTCGCCATCAGATACCGGCTTGTCGGCCAGCTTTTGTTCCGTTGCAGGCGCCGAAGAGGGCAGTGCGGGCAGCCCGAGGATGGCGCGGGCCAGCGCGCGCGTGATGGCGTAGGCGTTCTGACCCTCGGTATTGGTAAGCACGACGATCGTGAGCCGATCTTCCGGAAAATCATACAGACTACCGCTGTAGCCGATCAGTGAACCATGCTGCCCAATGCGTCGATGATCATCCTCGTGGTTCAAGATCATCGCGAAGCCGTACTGCGCTTTTGGATCTTGCGCGCTCATGTGCGCTGCGGCCCCTTCGGCGGTAGACATGAGTCGAAAGGTCTCCGGCCGCACTAGGTTCTTATCCTTGATGGATTGCCACAATTGCAGGAGATCGCCCACGGTGCTGCAGAAGCGCAGGTCGGAGTTGTACGCCATGTCGTTTTCGTTGGCCGCGACATAACCTCCTTCGAAGCGGCGGTACGAATGGGATAGGCCGTGCACCAGGGTAAAGTCGTCACAATAGGTGGTGGACTTGACGCCCGCCGGCTGGAAAATGTTTTGCTGCACATAGTCCGGGAAACTTTCGCCGGTGATCCGCTCTACGATCGTGACCAAAAGCTGGAAGCCGGAGATGGACCAGTCCCATTTCGTTCCCGGGTCGTTCACCCAGTTTTTCCCTGCATACAGGGCCATCACTTCATCCAGCGCCTTGGGCTGCCGGCTCGTGGCTTCAATGGGATCGCCGAGATAGTGATAATCAACGATGCCGGAAGTGTGGTTGAGCAACTGGCGAATCGTTACGTGATGACCCTGGAGGGGAAACTCGGGAATGAATTTGGAGATGTCGTCATCCAGTGACAATTTGCCGCGTTCGACCTGTTGCATCACGGCGATGCCGGTGAAGGGGAGCATCGGACCCACGACGTGATAGACGGTTTCATCCCGGGCCGGCGCATCCAGGCCTAAGTCCGCGAAGCCGAACCCCTTGTGGAGCAGTATCTTGCCGCTCTGCGCCACGAGCACTGAAGCGCCGACAACATGTTCTTGCGCCATGACCCGTTGCACGATGGCATTGAGGTCAGCATCGGGCTTGGATGCCGGCGCTGAATTCGCAGCCGTGGAACAAAGAAGAAGCAAGGCGAAAGAGAATTCTTTTGTGCGTTGGAATAAGTCGTTGTAGTGATGTTTCAATTTAAGGTAATCCCTGGAGTTCACCCACCGATGGGGGCGTTCGTTTCGCGTGATGAATCGCCGCCGATTGCAGCGCCCTCAGAATGAGGCTAAAGGTCCCTGCGATCAAGGCGCGGCGATCGGACCTGCGACCTGATGCAAAAGTGCCGGAGACCGCTCCGATAGGGAGCGGTCTCCAGACACATCAAAGGCGGGACGAGTTCAGAATTTCCAGGATAATCCCCCAAAGAATCCGCGTCGCGGACCGAACTGGGGCGCGAAGACACCCACGCCTGAGCCGCTGCGGATTTGATAGACCTTATCCGCCACGTTGATGACATCGAAGCGCACCGTCAGCGGACCTGAGCCGGTGATGTCAAACGCATGACTCATGCCGAAATTGAGCTGGTTGTAGCTCGGAGTATGATCCCCGTTCGGGATGACATCGCCGTTGGTAAGCGTCAGATCATCGCGTAGTCCAGTGCCGAATATGTCATCGACGCTGAAGCGCGTGCCCAACCAGAGGTATGAGACGCCGGCGGAAGCCGACACGCGCCCTTCATGATCGAGATGAATGTAGTTACTGGCGATGTAATTGATTGCCGCCTGATCGAAGTTGAACTGCGCCGATTCCACGCCCTTGCCGTGAGCGGCCTGCCAGGCGCTGTTGAGGTAGGCGGCGAAATTGTCGACGGTGTAGTTGGCGGTGAACTCCACCCCGCCGATAAGACCGTAGCGGTAGTTGAAGGGCGTGAGGATGATCGGTGCGCCGAACTGCCCCTCATCGATCAAGTTTTGCGACTGCTCATAAAAGCTGTCGACGCCGAGCGTAAGCGTCTTGTCCAACAACTTCTGTTGTACGCCAAGATCGTAGTAATTGGAGCGCTCGGCGATCGGGGGGGTGTCCTGCGTATTGGAGCCCGGCGGCACGGCGGTCGTGCCGGCAAATTGCGTAAAGGTCCCGGAGCCGACGAGCTCAAAGGGCGGCGGCGTGAAATAGCGCGAATAGCCGCCGTGGAGCGTCGTGCCCGTATCGAACTCCCACACGGCGTTGACGCGCGGACTCACCTGACTGCCGCTTGAATAAGCGCTGTAGCGATCGAAGCGCAGCCCGTAATTGATGGTAAGGGGCGACCATGGCTTCCACTCATCCTGCAGGTAGACACTCTCGATCTGCTGAACTTGTGTCCCATTCTGGACGATGCTGAGCGGCACATTGGAAGTCTGCGCGCCCGTCGAATCGATGGGCAACACCAGCGAGGTGGTATCGCTCTTGGCGCTATCGTGCTGATAATAGAGGCCCGCGCGCACCGTATGCGAATCACTGAGCTTGTAGGCGCCATCCGTTTGCCAGCCGATGGCCGTGTCATCCTTGAAGGCATCTTGCGCGATGCCGTTATACAGCAGGTCGCCGACCAAATCCGGCGCGAAATGCAAACTGGTGTAGCGGGCGGAGAGCGAGGTCTGCAAGTTGAGCGCGCCTTCGGAGTGCTGCCAGGTGGCGATCGCATACTCGGTCAGTTCGTGTTGCCTCTCGTTCAAGTCGTCGCTCAAGAATGCGGTTTGACCGTTGACGTTGAGGCCGAGCGAAGGCTGAAGGCCCTGCTGATTGGGAATTTGGAATTCTTCGTTCGACAGACCCAATATCAGCGAGACGCGGTTGCTCGAGTCGATGATGTCTTCGAGATAACTGAAGGCATGCCCCTGCGTCGTATGATCATGAAGGGGATCGGAACTGCCGTCGGGCGATTCGATGCCGAGATTGTCCTGCTTGTAGTCCGCGCTCACATAGTAGGTGTATTGGCCGACGCTGCCGCCAAATTCCGCGGACGGCTGATAGGTGCCATGGCTGCCGCCGTAAAAGGATACTTCGCCTCCCGGCTGCAGCAGGCCGCTGTTGGTGCTCAAGTCGATGATCCCTGCGGTTCGAAGACCGTACTCCGCGGGTAAGGCGCCGGTAATTAGTTTCAAGGACGAAATCAGCCACGGACTCAAGGTCTGGCTGAATACGCTGGTGCCTTCGGGCAGGATGATCCCATTGAGCCGGTATTGCAGATCGTTATGATCGGCGCGCACGTGGATCTGCCCGAAGGAGTCTTGCACGACGTCCGGGGCTTGCAAGAGGACCTGATTGAGCTGGTTGTTCTGCCCGCCGGGGATGGCCGCGATTGCCTCAGAGTCGATCGTATAGGTCGACGCGCCGGTTTGGCTCTCGATGCTGCTGCGAGCCTCGTTGAGTCGTTGCGCCGTGACCTGGATTTCCGCGAGCGGGACCGAAGCTGACCCGCCGCCGGATGTGGCTGAAGCGTCGGCACTTGCCGCCGAATCGGACGTAACCGACGAGTCGGCCGCAGCGGCGAATACCGCGGAACTTGAAGTGATAAAAATAAAGGCCGTCGCAACCCACGATGCGGTGGGCGCCGTTGAAAAACTAGGCATCAGAATTACTCCGCAAAAGCTGAAACAATGCGAACTGCCGCCGATTGCTCGGGCAGTTCCAACTCGCAAGGCTAGGATTTCAGCTTGAGGCGGGCGGACCGCGGCTGCGCGGTTGAGGACCCCTGGCGTCGATCGCCGAATTTTGCCGCTCCGCAATGAGTCGCAGAGCAAAAACGGCGCGCACAGGTATGTGAATCGAATGGCTGAATGCCGGGGTGACGACTTGTGCGAATGCGGGACACAGCGCGCACGGCGCTTGCGTGCTGTCGCCCGGCGCGGCGTTGATCCCCGCGACATTGAAAGTCGAGAAGTGGCTGAGTTCGTGCTGAACAGCACCCTGCTGCGCCAGCAAGAGCAGTAGAAATAACCCAAGTGCTTTGAGTAGCTTTGGCATCGCGTAGACAGCAGGCCAATGATTCCCGCTGGGGGCAAATGCTACCAGGCTTTTTGGCCGCAGTGTTACTTTGTAACGTTGTCCCTGAATGTAATGTTATAACATAGGCCTGCTATGCCAAAACCAGCGAACCGCTTCGAGTGAGTGGCCGTATCGTGGCCATCCTGGTCGCGGTGCCCGTTGCGGCGCTGCTCATTGACGTTGCTCGATTGCAGCCGGCGCCGTGGCGCGATCCGCGGCACTTGATGTCGGGTTTGAAATCGGGAGCGCTGCTCGGCACGTCTTTGTTTATTCTGCTGGCGCAAGCCCTGAGCAACCGAACCGCGCCGGCGGGGCCGGACACCGTCCTGTCGTTTCTAGGGTTGGGCTTCATGGTGGCCCTGCTGGTCGAGCGCACCTGGTTGCTCCTTGGCCTGCAGCGTTCCCCGCGCGGGGCCTCGGTGCTCACCGCCATCCTACGAAGTGCCGCCGGAGTCGCAATTGGCGCGGCGAGCCACACGTCGCTCAAGGCTGCCGCGCTCGTCGCCGTAACGCTGCTGCTGCAAGAATCGCCGGCAGAATCACCGTCAGCCGCGGCGGCGAGGCGAGGGCTTGCACAGCACCCGGTAGCGCGTTCTGCGGTGGCGGCTCTGATGCTCGCTGCGTTTCTCACCATAACCGCTTTGATTTCAATAAGTCCCGGTTTCTTAAGTATAATATTGGCATTGGCGGCGGGCGCTGGCGTCTATGTGAGCGCCAGCATGCTGATCCCCGAGAGCCACCACACACACTCGCAGTCACCCACCTTGTCGATGACCGTGGTGAGTTCGATGATCATCTTTGGACTGGTGCAATTGACGTGAAGCGAGCCAAGACAGAGCCTCAACGGTTTTCAGAGTTTCGCCGCTCGCATGAGCATCAGCGATGTATCACGCGCGCGATGCGTACCGCAGCCGAGGTCTGCGAGCAGCGGGGGATGAAACTAACCCCCTTGCGGCTGCGCGTGTTAGAGCTGGTATGGGAGCGTCACGCACCCATCGGTGCCTATGACATTCTGAGTAAGCTCGCCCAAGAAGGTCTCGGCAGTGCGCCGCCCACGGTCTATCGGGCGTTGAATTTCTTGATCGGCGCGGGACTCGTGCACCGCATAGACACACTCAATGCGTACTTTGGGTGCGAAGCGCCGCGCACTGACCATGCCGCGCAATTCTTGGTGTGCCGGACCTGTCACGGCGTGACCGAATTGGGCGACCCGGCGATCAGCCGGCTGCTCGCCACCCGGGTCCGCGCGGCAGGATTTGTCGCGGATGCCCCCGATGTTGAAATCAAAGGGGTGTGTGACGCTTGTCGGTTGGCAGCTCCCCCTCAACACGCCTGACACAGGGTTCGATTCCCGCTGGGGATCTCCCATGCTGCTAGGGATCGCCCTCGCCGCGTTCGGTGCGACCTTCGCCGGCGGGCTCTTGGCGCTGCGGGTCGCGCGGACGCTGCAATGGATTCTGGGGTTTAGCGCCGGAGCGGTCGTCGCCGTCGCCTTTTTTGATCTTCTGCCGGAGGCACTTGACCTCAGCGCCGCGACGGTTGCGCCGGTATCGGTGTTGGCGTGGACTCTCGCTGGGTTCCTGGTGTACCTGTGCCTGGACCGCGCCGTCTTCTTCAACGCCCATGCGCACCGCGACCGACCGGGCGTCCATTCTGAGCACACGGGCGGGGAGTTGCATGCTCGCGGCACTTTATTTGCCGGCAGTCTATCGCTGCACAGTTTTCTCGATGGTATTGCGATTGGGTTGGCCTTTCAGGCCTCCTCCGCGGTCGGCTTGATCGTCTCAGTGGCGGTATTGACCCACGATTTTTCCGACGGACTCAACACGATGAATGTCGTGCTACGAAACGGCGGCAAGGTGCGAGTCGCACTTCGTTGGCTGCTCGCCGATGCGATCGCACCGGGCTTAGGGATCGCCGCAACACGGTTCTTTGCGGTCGCGGACGGCGTCCTCGGCATCATCCTCGCGCTCTTTGCGGGGTTCTTTTTGTATATCGGCGCCAGTGATTTGTTGCCGGAGAGTCACCGCAATCACCCGACGCTGCTGACCACCCTCATGACGGTTCTGGGCTGCGCCGTGCTGTATGTCGTCATTGCGTTCGCACGCAATTAGTTTTCACCGTGCGCCGCTCACGCAAATGGCACGGGGACGTGCCTGGAAATCCACGCCTTGGGCTCGGTCTTGTGCCCTGAATAATACTATTTGCCAAACAGTATTAGTAACTATATAGTATTAGCCTATGGACGATAGTAACGAACGCAAATTCCAAAAAGAGCTAAACGGAGGCCTGGTGGGCCTGGTTTTGCTGGCCGTGCTCGCCGAGTCTGACGAAGACCTGTATGGCTATGAAATCGCCAAGCGTTTGGCGAGTGCCAACGACGGCACCTCCATTTTTAAGGAGGGCACCATTTACCCCGTCTTGCGCGCGCTTTCGGCCGGGAATTTGTTGACCAGTCGCATCGTGCCCTCCTACTCCGGTCCGCCGCGTCGCTATTACCGAATCACCGAGCAAGGCCGCAGCGTCCTCGCTGAATGGAAGCTGATTTGGGCTGCGACCCGAGACTTCGTGGATCGATTTACAGAAACAGAGAATTCGAACATAGGACAGCCGTCATGAACCGCAGTGCGCCACGCTCCATCGATCAATACTTACGGCAACTACGCGAAGAGCTCGCGGGAGCGGATTCCGCGCTCATCCAAGATGCTCTATACGATGCGGAAGAGTATCTGCGCGCGGAGGTCGCGGCCCATCCGGACAAATCCGAATCCGATGTGCTCGAATTGATCGCGTCCACCTACGGCGCGCCCGATGAAGTGGCCAGCGCTTACCGCGACACCGAGGTCAAGGTCAAAGCCGCCATGGCGACACCGCGCAAGGAGGCCAAGTCCGCGCTGGGCAAATTCTTCGGCGTATTTTTGGACCCCCGCGCCTATACGTCCTTATTTTTCATGTTGCTGGCGCTGGCCACCGGCATTATTTATTTCGTGCTGGCGGTAGCGGGCCTGTCCTTGTCGGCCGGGTTATCGGTTCTGATCATCGGCGTACCTTTCTTTCTCATGTTCATGGCGATCTGCCGCGTGATCTCCTTGGCCGAAGGCCGTTTGATCGAGGCGACGACCGGCGTGCGCATGCCGCGCCGGCCGGTGTACCAGGGCAAGGCGCTGGGATTCTGGGCACGGATCGGCGAAATGCTGAAAGACCCGCGCACCTGGACCACCATCGCCTACTTCATCCTGATGCTGCCAATCGGCATCCTCTACTTTGTCATTGCCGTCGCGGGACTTTCGGTGAGCCTGACCCTCATCGCGCTGCCCATCACCGTGGTTCTCGCCCAAGCGGGCTGGTTCGGCATGGGAGGCGTCGAGGTGTTCTCCAACGCGCAGCCCGAGTGGATATTCAACACAGGATTCGCAATTCCTCTGTTGGGATTGGCGGGAGTGTTGTTGCTGACCTCGCTGATGCACTTGGCCCGCGGCATCGGCCGGCTGCACGCAATGTTCGCCAAATCCATGCTGGTCGCGCGCGCCGCCTCAGGTCCGGCGGAGGCGGCCGAGCCCAAGGCCGCGCTCGCGACTCATTAACGAGGTTCATTAACGAGGCTCGCCAAACGCGGCTCGCTAACGCGAGAAGAACTTCGCGATTCGCTTGGCGGCATCCGGCGCCAAGCCTTCGTTCTTGAACAGTTCCAAGGCGTGAGAGTCGTGCAAGCTCAAGCCATCGGTTTCAATGAGCGCGCGTTTGTTGACCTGATTGGCGTACCAAGAGTTGCTCAAGATGTCGGCGGCCAACCGAGCCAATTCGGCATCGAATCGCTCGTCCGGGAAACAGAAGTTGACCAGGTGCATGTGCTCCGCTTCCGTACCGGAATAAGTACGGCAGGTGTACATCATTTCCGCCGCCTTGGCCGTGCCGATGCGGTGCGGCAGCCGCATGCTCAAACCCCACACCGGCGTCAGGCCCCATTTTGCATACACGTCCGAGAATTGCGCTGACTCGGCAGCGACGATGAGATCGGCCGCCAAGGCCAGTTCCAGCGACCCGGTCGAGCAATGGCCTTGCACCGCAGAAATAACCGGTTGCGGCAGGTTCGCGATCTTCTGAATGACCTCCGAATGAAAGTGCGGCTTGGCATGCGCTTTCACATGCTCCAGCACTTCCTGCATGTCATAGCCGGCCGAGAAATTGCCGCCCGCGCCCCTTAAGATCACCAGGCCAATGGTCTTGGTCTCGCGGGCCAAGGCGTCGATGTGAACCTCGAGCGCCTCGAACATATCCTTGGAAAGCGCATTGCATTTTTCGGGGCGATTGAGCGTCAGTGTCGCCGCGCCGCCGCTATTCTCCCTTCGGACCAGGTCGCTCATAGCGAGGCTCCTCCGTACGATTCCACCAACCGCCGCCGAGCGCCTGATACAACGCCGCCGTATCGGCATACCGATTCGCCCGGGCCTGGATCAAGCTCAAGGCCGCCGTGTTGTAGGCTTGTTCCGCGTTGAGCACCGCAACCAGGCTGATCGTTCCCAAACTCAACTGCCGTTGCACGAGATCAAAAGTTTTTCTCGCGGCCCGCTCCGCCTCGGCGCTGGCCTTGAGCGCATCGGCGTCCGACTCGAGCGCGCGCAGCGAGTCCGCCACATTTTGGCATGCCAAGATGACCGCCGCGCGATATTGTGCGCCCGCCTGATCGAGAGCCGCGTCCGCCGCGCGTTTCTTGTGGATCAAAGCTCCGGCATCGAACAGCGTCTGAGTCAACGATGCGCCCGCATCCCAAAAACCGGTGCCCGGTTTGAATACCGTGCCTAGGCTCAGCGCACTCGACCCGAGGTTTCCGGTGATCGCGAATTGCGGCAAAAGATTCGCGATCGCGACGCCGACCTCGGCCGAGGCCACGTGCATATTTTCTTCGGCCTGGCGAACATCGGGCCTCTGTTCAACAATTTTGGACGGCAGGCTCACCGGCAGATCGGTAGGCAGCGTCATATCGTCCAACTGAAATGTTTCTGGAGGCTCTTCCGAAGGCAGTTTTCCGAGCAACGCCGTCAGGGCGTCACGCGTCTGACCCAATTGCTTTTGCAAAGGCGGCAGGGTCTGTGCGGTTTGCGCCTCCAAGGCTTGCTGCGCCAGCACGTCCAGATCGCTGGCGGTGCCCAGCTGCCGCTGATGCTGCACCTTGTCGGTCAACTGATGTTGCAGCTCCAGAAGCCGCATCGTTGCAGCAATCTGGCCGCGAAGTGATCCCTCTTGCACCGCCGTCACGACGACGTTGCTGCTCAAGGTCAGATAGACGGCCTCGAGCTGAAATCGGTTGGCCTCGGCCTGGGCCTTGGCGGCTTCTACCGCGCGTCGCGTCCCTCCAAATACGTCGGGTAGATAGCTCACGGTGAGCTGGGCGGTAAAAAGATTGTAGTAGGGATTCGTTTGCGGAAGATTGGTCGGGTTGGCGATGGTCCCGACAGCGTTCTTGGCTCGAGTGCCCGCGAAGTTTCCGTCCACGACGGGAAAGAAGCTGGTCCACTGCGCCAAATACAACTCGTGCGCTTGACGCAGTGCCGCCTGTGCTGCGCCCACGTCCGGATTGGCCTTGAGTGCCCGCTCGACCAGAAGGTTTAGCTGCGGCGACTTGAACAGAGTCCACCACTGGTTTGGGATATCCATTCCGGCCACAAAGTGCTGCGTGTCGCCGCCCGCGCTCTCGGTTGCCGTGATCTGCGCTTGCGAGGCGCTACCGTACCCCGTCGCAGCAGGCGGTGTGGGCCGTTTGAAATTGGGACCCACCGCGCAAGCCGACACGGCAACGCCGAGCGCAACAGCGATGAGGCGATGCAACCTCATCGGCCCCACCGCGCTTCGCCGTGGCGCCGCTCGGCCCAATGCTCGATGACGTGATACATCGAGGGCAGCACAAATAAGGTGAGAACGGTGGATATCGCCAGGCCTCCGACCACCACGGTGGCAATCCCGCGCTGCACGTCGCTGCCGACACCCGTATGAATGGCGGCCGGCAACATTCCCAAGGTCGCGACGGTGGCGGTCATCAGCACCGGCCGCAGGCGCTCGGTGGCACCCTGCATGATCGCCTCGTGCAATTCCAATCCCGACTTTCGCATGCGATTGAGATTCGAGACCATGATGATGCCGTTTTGTACCGCGACGCCAAACAGCGCGATGAAGCCAACGCCGCTCGCGACATTGAGATTCTGTCCCGTGAGGTGCAGCGAAATCAGACCACCGAGCATCGCCAACGGCACGACCCCCAAGATGAGCAAGGCCTGCCGGAAGGATTTGATGCCGATGGTGAGGAAAATGAGCATCATCCCCATCACCAGCGCCAGGATGACCAAGAGGCGTGCTTCCGCACGCCGCTGGTTCTCGAACTGGCCGCCCCATTCCAACCGAATCTTGGTCCGGTCAAAATGAACCTGCGAAGCGATCTTGGATTGCGCCTCCTTAAGATAGGAAGTCAGGTCGCGGTCGCGGTTGTCGATCCGAATCGTGAGATTGCGCTGGCCGTTTTCGCGGGTGACCGTGCTCTCTCCGGAGCGCACGCGAATGTCGGCCAGCTCGGATAGCGGCACTTGCGCACCGCTCGAGGTATTCACGAGAAGATTGCCCAGGGCCTGCGGCGAATTACGCGCATCCTGCGTGTACCGCACGGTCAACGGATAGGTTCTTTCACCGACATACACGGTGGACACCGGCGCCTGACCGACGCCGGTCTGAATGACATTCTGCACGTCAGTCATATTGATCCCGTAGCGGGCGGCCTTTTCGTGATCCAGTTTGATCTCTATCTGCGGGATCGGCGGCTCCTGAAACAGGGAGGCGCTCGAGGTGCCTTGGATGCCGTACAGAACATTGACGATCTGTGCGCCTATGGTGCGCAGCTCGTTCAGATCGTCGCCATAGAGCTTGGCCACCAACGGACTGTGCGCGCCGCCGATCATATCGTTGACGCCGTCGATGATGGGTTGGCTGATGCCGATGGAATAGCCGGGGAGGTTTTTGTTGAGGTCAGAGGCCAAACGGTCGACGAATTGCCGCTTCGATTCGCCCGAGGGCCAGGTGTCATAGGGCTTGAGTCCCACCGGCGCCTCGATGTGCGACATGGTCCAGGAGTCCGTTCCGTCATCATTGCGTCCGGTTTGCGTGACCACGTAAGACACTTCCGGATATTGGAGGACCGCCCGGCGCAAATCGCTCGCCATGTCGCTGGCCTTGTCCAAGGCCAGTCCCGTCGGCATTTGCACCTGCAGCCACAGCGCACCCTCATCCAAGTCCGGCAGGAATTCCCGGCCCACTGTTGCACCCAAGCCGACCACGGCAAACAACGCGAAAATCACCACGCCATAGATGATCCGCGGCTGCTCGAGACAGGTCCCAAGCACCCGGTCGTACTGGATGGTGAGGCGCTCGAGCCAGCGGTTGTGATACACGCGTCCGGGCTTGCGAAACGCCAGGTACGCAAGACCCGGCACCAGCGCCAACGAGGTCAGCAACGCGCCGAACAGCGCATAGCCCATGGTATAGGCCATGGGCGTGAACAATTTTGACTCGGCCCGCTCGAAGGAAAACAACGGCAGGTAAGCCGTGATGATGATGAGGCTGGCGAAGAAAATGGGGCGCGTGACTTGCAGCGTCGCGGCCTTGGCCTCGCTTTCGCTGAGTTCCTCGTTCGGCATGGCTTCGCGCCGGCGCAACACGGCCTCGGTCACGACAATGGCGCCGTCCACGAGGATGCCGAAATCAATCGCGCCGAGGGACAGCAAGTTGGCCGACACGTGCGTGAGATTCAGCAGCGTGAACACCGACACCAGCGCGAAGGGAATGCTCACGGCGACCACGAAGGCGCTGCGCGGGCTGCCTAAAAACAGAATCAAAATGAGGAAGACCAGGCCGATGCCTTCGAGAATGGTTTGTCCCACTTTGTGGATCGTGTTTTTCACCAGGTCGTCGCGGTCGATGTAAGGAACGATCCGCACGCCCTCACCGGCCAATTTGGCGTTGAGCTCGGCCACCTTGGCGTGCACGCCGCGCAAGGTTTGCGACGGGTTTTGATACTTCAGCATCAGCACGATGCCTTCGATCGTGTCCGGATTCTTGTCCTTGCCGAGAATGCCCTCACGTTCCTGATGACTCAACACGACGGTGCCGAGGTCGCGCACCAGCACCGGGGTACCGCCGACTTGGGTGACGACGATGGAGCCGATCTCGGCGAGGCTATGGATCAGTCCGACACCGCGGATGACGTAGCTCTGATCGCCCCGGGAGACGCGCCCGCCGCCGGCATTGTTGTTGTTGTTATTGATGGCGTCGATGACATCGGTGATGCCGAGCCCATAGTGCTGCAACTGTTTAGGATCGAGGTCGAGCTGGTACTCGGTGGTAAAGCCGCCGAAATTCGTGTCATCGACGACGCCAGGAACCGACTTCAATGCCGGAATCACGACCCAGCGCTGGATCTCGGACAGCTCCTGGAGATTTTTTGTGTCGCTCTCCAGCGTGTAGCGGTAAATTTCGCCGCCGGGACCCGCCACCGGATCGAGCGAGGGGGTCGCGCCGGCCGGCAACACCGCCTGCCCAATGCGTTCGGTCAGGCGCTGTCGCGCCCAGTAGTCCTCGTAGCCGTCGCGAAATAGCACCGTGATCAGGGACAAGCCGAAGGTGCTCGAGGAGCGCATCAGCAATAGGCCGGGCGTGCCGTTGATCTGGCGCTCGAGCGGCACGGTGATCAGTTGTTCGACTTCCTCGGCCGCAAGCCCGGGAATCTGGGTGGTGACCTGCGCCGCGACATCGCCGAGTTCCGGATACGCCTCGACCGATAGCGTCTCCCATGCGTAAACGCCGAAGGCGGCCAACAACGCGGCCACGATGAATACCGCGACACGTCGATGCAGGCAAAACGAGACGAATTGATCAATCATGGCAATCAGTCATTCAAGAGGATTGCGCCTTTGACGAGCACTTGCTCGCCGGCGCTCACGCCGGAGCGGATGGCGACCGATGAACCTTCCTCGAGCTGCGCATCGACGGTGCGCCGCTCGAAGGTCCAGGGCGCGGTGGCGACAAACACACTGGTCCTATCGTTGTTCATGAGCAGCGCCGAGCTCGGCAGCACGACCAAGGAGCGAGCGCCTCCCGACAGCACGACGCTCGCAAACATGTTGGGCTTCAACGCATAGTCGCCGTTCGCGAACGCGATGCGCATTCTTCCGCGCCGTGAGTCGGAATCGAGGACGTCCGAGACAAACAAGACTTTCCCGTGCAGCACCCGGTCGGGATAGGCCGACAGGGTGACCTGCGCATCTTGATTTTTGGAGACATCGGCAATGTCTTTCTCGGGAACCATTGCCGTGACCCAGACAGTGCTCAAATCCGCGATGGTCATCAGCGGCTGCGTCGGATCATTGATCATGTTTCCCGGCGCCACGTTCAACGCCGTCACGCTGCCGCCCACGGGCGCCGTCACGGCCAGCTCGCGCGATGCCGGTTTGGCTTCGGCGGATGCGCCGAGCGTTTTCAAGTGCGCCTGAGTGCGCGTGTATTCGGCGGCTGCCTGGGCGTAGTCGCTCTTGGCTTGATCCAAATCCCGATCCGACGCCACACCCAGCTTGTTCTGCGCCTCCTGGCGCTCAAGAGTCTTCTGGTTCAACTTGAAGGCATCGGCGGCCTTTTCATTGTCGGTGTAGGCCTGCGCGAGATCCGGCGAATCAATGATTGCCACCACCTGGCCGCGGTTCACGCGATCGCCGAGCGCCACTTTCAGCGCGATGAGCCGGCCGCTCAATGGCGTCAGTACGGTGGCCGTGCGCGCGGGATCGGATTCGACCACGGCCGGCAGCAGCAACTTAGGACTGAGTGCTTGCGTCGATGCCGCCATCACAGTCAAGCGGCTGCGCAGCGCCGAGCCTTCGGGAACGACGATCTTGTCCCCTTGGCGCACCATCAAGTCAGGGGTGGACGAACCCTTATCGCTGCGGTTGAGCAAGCCAAAACCATGGGTCAACAATGTGACCAGGAGCAGCAGACCGAGTCCGATGCCGCCCCAGAGGAAGACGCCGCCGCGAAAATTTGGCTCATGATCATGTATAGGCATGGCTCACCCGAAAAACGTGTCTGCGGACGGTAAGACAGTTCGATGACGAATCAGTGTCGGAAAGCGCGCTCACGGGTCCTTTTGCCGCGCACTCAAGTTAAAAACTGCGCGCATGCTATGCCTCTTCCCTTATCCTGTCTAGGGGGATAGGATGTGTGTTCTGGATTAGAAGCACGAGGCACGATGCACACATTTCCCGAAGTCGCGACCCGACTGAAACGCGCCCAAGGCCACCTGATCGCGGTCATTGACATGATGGAGTCCGGCCGGTCCTGCATGGACTTGGCGCAGCAACTGCACGCGGTGGAAAAGGCGATCGCCAACGCCAAAAAAGAGCTGATCAAGGATCACATTCATCACTGCATGGAGGAGACCTCCGAGGCTCTTCCGCGCGAGTTTCGCGAGCTGATCAAGGAATTCCAGGGAGTCACCAAGTATCTTTGATCGATGTAGCGGTGTCCGGCGCCACCGAGCCGCCCAGCGCTTGAAACAGGGCCGCCGTATCCGCAAAGCGATTCGCGCGCGACTGAATCACGGTGATCAACGCCTGCTGATAGGTCTGTTCGGCATTGAGCTGCGCCAAATAGCTCACGGCACCGATCTTTAGCTGCTGCTGCGTCACCCCGAGGCTTTTTTTGGCCGCAGTCTCGGCGCGGCTGGCGGCGTCCAGAGCCTGCGCATCCGCAGCCAGTGCGTGCAGGGCGTCGGCGACGTTTTGAAAAGCCGTCAGGACCGCGGACTTGTATGCCGCGCCGGCCTGATCCAGCGCCGCATCGGCAGCGCGTTTACGGTGCAGCAGCGTGCCGCCGTCGAATAGGGTCTGTGTGGCATTGGCGCCAATGCTCCAAAAACCCGTGCCCGGCTTGAATAAATCGCTCATGGCGGTTGCGGTACTGCCGACATTGCCGGTGATCGTGAATTGGGGCAGTAGATTGGCGATCGCGACGCCGACCTGCGCGGTCGCCGAATGCAATTGCGCCTCGGCCGCCCGCACGTCGGGCCGCCGCTCGACCAACTCTGAAGGCACCCCGAGCGGCAAATCCTGAGGCAGCACCAACTGATCGAGCTGCAAATGGTCAGGCGTGAGCTCCGCCGGCAACCGTCCGGTCAATACCGCCAATTGATCTTGCGTCTGATGCAGTTGCCGCTGCAGCGGGGGCAGCGTTGCTTCCAGTTGCGCGAGAGCCGCCTCCTGCGCGTAGACGTCGACTTCCGCAATCGCGCCCAGATCCAGTTCTCGGCGCAGCACAGCCAGGGATTCGCCTTCCAGCGAAATCACCCGTTCCGTCGCGGCAATCTGGGCCCGAAACCCCGCCTCTTGGATCGCGGACGTGACGACATTGGCCGTGAGCGTAAGATAGGTGGCATCGAGCTGAAAACGCGCGGCTTCCGCTTGCGCGGCCAATGACTCCACTTGCCGGCGATTCCCGCCAAATATGTCGGGAACGAAGCTCACCGTGACCTGTGGCGTGAACAAATTGAACTGCGGCGTTCCCGAGGCCAAGTCCGGCGCCAGAACGCCGGTGGCGTTGCGATTGCGGCTGGCGTCGAATTCGCCCTGTACCGCCGGAAAATAGCTGCCGCGCTGCGCGGCGGTATTCTCGAGCGCCTGGCGCAACGCCGCTTGCGCGGACAGCACGTCCGGATTGGCGCGCAGCGCGGCGGCGACCAGCGCCTCGAGTTCCGCGGAACCAAATAACGTCCACCAATTTTTCGGCACATCGGCGCCGGCCAGAAAGGTTTGCGCTGCCCCGCCGGGCCCCGAAGCCGAAGCGGTATTAGGCGCCAGAGGCTCGACCGTGAAACGCGGCGGCTGCGGCGGCGCAGGTCTGTGAAAATTGGGACCGACGCAGGCGCACATCGTCAAAGCGAAGCATGCGAACGCCGTTACCTGTTTCATGCGCCGCTCTCGCGGGGTAATTCCTGCGGCATTTCTTGGGCCCGCGAGAATTTCAAGATCAGCACGGGCAGCACCAGCAATATCAACAGCGGCGCGAACAGCATGCCGCCGACCACGACTCGGGCCAGGGGACGCTGAACTTGCGATCCGATGTTGGACGAAAACGCCGCCGGTAAGAGTCCCACGCACGCCACGATGCAGGTCATCGTGACCGGCCGAAGCTGCGTGCGGCAGGTTTGCAGCATGGCGCTGACACGGTCGAGTCCGGATTCGAGGCTCAAATGGTAGTAAGACAGGACCAGAATCCCGTCCATGGCCGCGATTCCGAACAACGCCACGAAACCGATCGCCGAGGAGACGCTGAAAGGCGTACCCGTGATCCACAAGGCGAAGACGCCTCCCACCAGGGCCATGGGAATGACGCTCGCGGCCAGCAGCGCGTCGCGCAGGCTGCTGAAATTCAAGTACAGCAGCAGCACGATGAGCGCGATCGACAGCGGAACGACCACGCCCAGTCGCGCAATGGCCTCCTGTAAATTCCCGAATTCTCCCACCCACTCCAAACGGTAGCCGCCCGGCAACACCACCGAAGACTCGACGCTGCGTTGCGCCTCGAGCACCGCGCCGCCAAGATCGCGGCCCCGCACGCTGAACTTGATGGGCACATAGCGCTGCTGCTGCTCCCGATAGATGAACGCCGCGCCGGAGACCAAGCCCACGCTCGCCACATCCTCGAGTGGAATCTGAATGACGCCTCCCGAAGCGGATTGGGCCGCGATCGGAATACGGCGGATCGAATCGAGATTCTGCCGAAAGGGCGCGGCAAGCCGCACCATCATCGGAAAATGTCGATCGCTGCCGCCTTCGTACAGATCGCCGGCGCTCTGGCCGCCGATGGCCGCCTGCACCACGGCGTTGATATCGCCGGGCGCCAGGCCATAGCGGGCGGCGCGCACCCGATCCACGTCGATGCGGATGGTGGGTTGACCCAGTGAATGCAGCACGGCGAGGTCGGTGATTCCCGGCACCTTGGCCAGCACCGCGGCGATGCGATCCGCGGTCTTTTCCAGTGTCTCCAAGTCGTTGCCATAGACCTTGACCGAATTCTCGCCCTTGACCCCTGAGGCAGCTTCCTCAACGTTGTCCTGTATGTATTGAGAGAAATTGAAATCCACACCGGGGAACTGCTGTTCCAGCGCCTCAGTCATTTGTTGGGTGAGTTTTTCCTTGTCGACGCCTGCGGGCCAGGTGCCGAAGGGTTTTAACGGCACGAAAAATTCAGCGTTGAAATAGCCGGTCGCGTCCGTCCCGTCGTCGGGCCGGCCATGCTGCGAGACCACCGATTCTACTTCCGGATAGGCAGCCATGAGCCGGCGCATCCGATTCACATAGGTGTCGCTGTCTTCCAGAGAAATTGACTGCGGGAAGGTCGCTCGAACCCACAGATTTCCCTCTTCCAGTTTGGGCAGGAATTCCAATCCCAAGGAGCGCACGGCGACAAACGCCAGCACCAAAAGCACGCCGAGCGCGGAGAAGGTGATGATGCGGTTTGCCAGCACGAATTCCAGGGCCGGCTCATAGACGCGGCGCAGCCAGCGTACGACCGCAGTTTCACGCTCCTCGGCTTTTACATCGAACAAGATCAGGCTCAAGGCGGGCGCGATCGTGAACGTGGCGATCAAGCCTCCCGCGATGGCGTAGGCATAGGTTTTCGCCATCGGACCGAAGATGTGTCCTTCGATGCCCGATAAGGTAAAGAGCGGCACGAATCCAGCGATGATGATGGCGGCGGCGAAGAAAATGGATTGACTGACTTCCGCGGCGGCGACCGAGATGATTCCGGTCTTGCCGCGAAATCCGCTGCGCACGCGCATGCGGTGCAGGGCGCTTGGCCCTTGACCTAAGTGCGCTGAGGCCTCCGCCAGATGCCGATAGATGTTCTCGACCATGATCACCGTGGCATCGACCACCAAGCCGAAATCTATTGCGCCGACCGAGAGCAGATTGGCGGACTCGCCGCGCAACACCATGAGCCCGATCGCGAATGACAGCGCGAAGGGTATGGTCATCGCCACGATGATGGCGCTGCGTATGTTGCCGAGAAACGCCCACTGCAGCAGAAAAATCAGCACGATGCCGGCAATCATGTTGTGCAGCACGGTGCGCGTCGTGACATGGATCAAGTCGCTGCGATCGTAGATGCGCTGAATGCTGACGCCCGGCGGGAGAATGCCGCTGCCGTTGACCTTGTCCACCTCCGCTTCGACCCGCTTGATCGTGGGGATGCTTTCCGCGCCGCGCCGCATCAGCACGATGCCCTGAACGATGTCATCGACATCGTCGTAGCCCGCAATTCCCAAGCGCGGCATATTGCCGATGGTCACTTCGGCCACATCGCCGAGCACCACCGGCGCTCCTTGATTGCTGGCGATCATGGTGTGACGAATTTCGTCGGCCGAATGAATCAGGCCCACCCCGCGCACCACGGCGGACTGCGCGCCGAAATTGACCGTTTGGCCGCCGACATTGATATTCGCGTTGCCCAGCGCCTGCAAAACCTGCGGCACGGACAGGCCGTAGCCGACCAGCTTGCGTTGGTCGATGGCGATGTCGTAAGTCTTGGTTTTGCCGCCCCAACCGGTCACATCGATCACGCCCGGTACGGCCTTGAAGCGGCGTTCGAGCACCCAGTCTTGCAGCGTCTTCAGGTCCGTGACCGAATAATTCGGTGGGCCCGTCACTCGATAGCGATAGATCTCGCCGATGGGGCTGGTCGGCGATATTTGCGGCTGCGCACCGTTTTGTAAGCTACCGAGCTGCGAGAGACGATTGGTGACCCATTGCTCGGCCTGCGTGTAGGTGAAGTCGTAGGTGAATTGCACCTTCACATCCGAAAGGCCGAATAGAGAAATCGTGCGGATCGCCTGCACATTGGGGATGCCGGCCATTTGGATTTCAAGCGGGATGGTGATGTAGCGTTCGATTTCCTCGGCCGACTGCCCCGAGTTTTGCGTCACAATGTCGACCAGCGGAGGCACAGGATCCGGATACGCCTCGATGTTGAGATTCAGAAAGCTGGCTGCGCCCGCGGCGAGCACCATGCACAGGATGACGATGATGAGCACGCGCTGCCGAAGCGCGAAGCTGACGATGGCATTCATGTGGTCGCGGGAGCCGCCGCTTGATCAATGAACAGGCCGCCCTTGGTGACGACGTTTTCACCGGGCTTCAAGCCCTCGAGCACCTCGATCAAACCGTCATTGCTGCGTCCCGTGCGAATGCTCCGCAAGCTCAGCAACCCGTCTCCGGCGACCACCCACACGTGTGCAGCCGCCCCTTCATAGAGCACCGCACTCTGCGGTACGGCGGGCGACTCGGATGCCTCGCTGGTGAGAATACGGAAATTCGCAAACATCTCAGGCTTCAATGCGCCATCGCGATTGCCGATTTCGGCGCGCACGGGCAAGCGGTGTGTGACCGGGTCGACCACTGCGCTGACATAGGTGAGGCGCGCCTTGAATACGCGCTCCGGATAGGCGGGCACGTGCACCTCGACGGACTGTCCCAGCTTGACGAGAGCCGCGTCGGTTTCGCGCACGTTGGCAAGCAGCCAGACGCTCGAGATGTCGGCGATGGTGAATTGCGGTGTGGCGCCGCCGCTTTGCACATATTGGCCCGGTCCCACCTGTCGATCCACCACCACGCCGGCGATCGGTGCGGACAGCGTAGCCACAGGACTGATGGTCTGATTTTTTTCCAGCGCAGCGATTTCCGTCGGCGACTTGCCCAAAATGCTCAAGCGGTTGCGAACCGCGCTGAGCGCGGTTTCCGCCGCCGTGAGGTCGGTCTGCGCGGCTTGCCAATCCTGCAGGCTGCCGCCTTTGGCGTCGTACAGCGCGTGCTTGCGGGTTTCCGTAATGCGCGCAAGTTTCAGCTGGGACGCGGCCGTTGCAAGATCGTTTTGCGCCTGAACGAATTCCGACGCCTCCAATGTTGCAAGTGGGGCGCCGGCCTTCACGGTGTCGCCGAGGCCCGCGATGACGCGCGTGATTCGGCCTGAATAGGGCGAGAACACCGGCGTCGCGTGATCGGCATTGGCGGCAATTTTCCCTTCGGTCAACTCCTCGCTGACAAAACCGTGCAGCCCGACCGGTTCAACCGTCAGCGTCTTCATCTGCATCGCCGAAGCGCGAAAGGTGCCGGCCGGTAAAGTGGGCGCCGCAGCGGGACTTGCACGCTTGCCCAGCAGGGATTCCGCCGCCCAAAAACCGAATACGACCACCAACACCACGGCAACGCCGATGCCGACGGCGAACAGTTGCCGCTCGCGCGGCCACGCACGCCGGTTGATTGCCTCCTGGCCGCTCGAAGGCGGCTTTGATTCGCCTGATGCGCTGCTCATTCCTGGACCTCGTTCGGCAACGGTGCGGTGTCCGCCCGTTAGGCAGCGCCGCGATTCAGCTGCGCGGTGTTCGCGGAGGGGTTCACAGCGGTGTCCGCAGCAGCGCCGGCAGCGGGCAGGCGCACCGCAAAGGTGGAACCGACGCCCTCGCTGCTATCGACCTCGATCGTGCCTCCATGCAGCTCGAGCACCATGGCGACGAGGTGAAGGCCGACGCCGCTGCCGGCGACGCCGACCGCGTTCGCGCCGCGGAAATAGCGTTCGAATAAGTGGGCACGATCCCGTTCTGGAATTCCGATGCCCCGGTCGCGTATGCGAACCGCGATGTTTTCCCCGGGATCGCGGTATGCCGTTACCTCGACCGGGTCGCCCGGTGCGGAATACTTCAGAGCATTGGACAAGAGATTGCTGAACAACGCGAACAGCAATTTGCGATCTCCATGCATGAGGCTCGGCAGCTCGGCGAAGTCCTCGCGGATATCCGCGCTTCGCGTGGTTTCCCGATGCAGTTGACACACCTCGTGCAGCAGCGCCGCGGGCGCGAAATCACTGGGGCGATACACAGCTTGTCCATCCAGCAGCAGCGAAGCGCCGAGCAGGCTGTCCATGATGCCCGTGAGGCGCGTCACGGCACTGCGAATTCGCAGTGCGCGCTCCAGCAGGTCATTCGGCGCCAGCCGGTCCTTGAGCTTGATCAACCGCTGCGCCTGAGCGTCGATGACGGTCAGGGGAGTGCGGAACTCATGCGAGGTCATGGTGACGAAGTTGCGCTGTTGCGCCGTCGCGCGCCGCTCATTCTCGAGGGTTGTCTCGAGCGCCGCGGCCTGCTCGATCAGCCGCTGCTGACTCTGCACCAGCGCGATCGCATTGTCGCGAAAAACCGCGACCGACCGCGCCATCTCGCCGATCTCGTCGTCGCGCCGCGTGCCGGGAATGCTGACATTCGTATCATGAGAAGCCAGGGCTTGCATGCGCCGCGCCAGATTGAGCAGCGGGCGCGATACCGACCGCGTGATGTAAATGATCGTCGCCAAAACCAAACAAGTCGCCACGATCATCGCGGTCACGATGAGGCGGCTGTCGTGCAAATAGGTGCCGGCGGCACGCTCGCTCGCCTGCCGCGCCTTCGAGACGGTCTGGTCTGTCAGCCTTCCCAAGGTTTCGCTTGCCCGATCGAACGCCTGCCGCGAAGTTGTCATGTACATGACGATCGCGCCGGGCTTTGCACCGGAATGCGATAGTGCGAGCACTTGAGCCGCGATCTTCTGGTATGCCGTCCATTCGCTCGCGAACTCATCGTAGAGCCGCTGCTCCGAATTCTCGTGCGGCAACGCCTCGTAAGCGCGCTGCGCACGCGCGACTTTCGAGTTAAGTTCCGCGATCTCCGTTTCGCTGGCGGTGAGTTCGGCCGCCGTATTGGACAGCAGGTGAGTACCCTCGCCGGTCCGGTAGTCGGACATGTAATTGTTCAGATCGCCGATCAGGCGAATGTCCTGCAGCCATTGATTGCGAATCTCATCGGACACGCGATTCACGTCGCTGAGACGCTCCATGCTGAAAACGCCCAGTCCGATCATGAGCAGCAGAAACAGCAGCGACGCGGCGGACAGCAGGATTCGAATGGCGCGCGGTGCGCGGCGAGCTGGCGGCGCGCTCACGGGTCTATCAGCCGGCCGGAGACGGCTTTCACCGCGGCTTGCACGCGCGTGACGACGTCGAGCTTGCGGCATGCGGTTTCGATGTGGAAATCGACGTTACGCTTGCTCGTGCCGATGATTTGCGCGATTTCACTTGAGCTCTTGCCGCGCGCCGCCCAGGTCAAGCATTCAACTTCGCGGTCGCTCAGGTCGACTCGCCGGGCCCAGGATTCGGTTCGAGCCACTTTGGCGAGGCGTGCGCGAATGATGGTATCGAGGATCTCGAAGTCGATCGGCTTGACGACGTAATCATCGGCGCCAAGACGGCGGCCTTTGAGCTGATTGTCCCGATCCCCGAGTGCGGTCAGGAAGATGAACGGCATGGACGCAAAGCGCGGCGTCAGTGCGGTCAGGCGATCGAGCAATTCAAAGCCGCTCATCACGGGCATGCTGACATCACAGAGCACGAGATCGGGTTGAGCTTTGAGCACGGCGGAAAAGCCCGCTTGACCGTCGTGCGCCAGGGCCATTTCATAGCCGCGCTCCTCGAATTCCTCAGCGATGAGCGCTGCGGTCTCGAGATCGTCCTCTACGCACAGGATTTTCTTACGCAGCGGCACCATATCGTAATGATCCGCGCTGTCGAAACGGGCGTCTACTGTGATCCGTTACAGTAAATCTTGATAAATGCCTCAATCGCCGAGACTAATGTCTATGTTATCAACCACTCTTTTCACTCCCGGCATTCTCCGAACCAGGCGCTTCATGGCGATGACGTCCCAATAATCCGTCGCAATTCCGCGCAAGGTGACGACGCCGTTCTTGGACGTGACGGCTACATGCTCAGAAAAGATATAGCGGTCCGAATGCAAGGCCGTCTCGACTTGCTCTTTCACCTCTTCGTCGGTTTTGGCGACCTTCCTGGCCGTGACCGTGATCTCCTGCAGCGCATCGCGGCCCGCTGCAGGGGCATGCTGCGCGGCAACCGGTGATGCGCAAAGACCAAGCACCGGCGCGCAGGCTGCGCTGAGCAACACCTTTGCGATATAAAGTCGCTCTGCCGATCGCCGCATAAAAGTCCTCTCGCACGTTGTGCACGTGCACTATAGGCGGACGCGAAATAAATTTCTGTTAAGAAGTGCCGAGGCGGGCGCCGTCAGGGCTTCGGTTTCGGTATCCGCTTGGCGATGACTTCGGCCTTTTCTTTTTCGCCAAGCTTGGTGGGCCGGGTCCAATTCTCGATGCTAATCTGCTTTGACCTTTCGAGCGTGAGCTTGTCATCCGGCGTGCTCGAGGTGATCGTGGATCCCGCGCCTGTCGTGGCGCCCGCGCCGATCCGCACCGGCGCCACCATCATGGTGCCGGAGCCGATGGACGCGCCGTCTTCGATGAACGTGGGCCACTTGTTGGCGCCGTCGTAGTTGCAGGTGATGCTGCCGGCGCCCACATTCACATCCTTGCCGACGTGCGAATCGCCGAGGTAGGTCAAGTGATTGGCCTTGCTGCCCGCGCCGATCTCGGTGTTTTTGACTTCGACAAAATTGCCGATGTGCACCTCGCGGTGCATGACGGTACCGGGCCTAAGCCTCGCGAAGGGTCCGATGCGGCAATCCTGCGCGACGATGGCATGATCGACGACACTGTTGGCAAGGATTTCGGTGCCTTCGCCGATGCGCGAATTGGCGATCACGCAGTTGGGTCCGACCTTCACGCCGGCCGCGAGATGAACCTTGCCGATGAGTACGGCATTGATATCGATGAAAACATCGCGGCCGACTTGGATGTCGCCGCGGATATCGATGCGGGCGGGATCTGCCAGCGTCGCGCCGGCGAGCATCAGCTCCTCCGCGCGCTGACGCCGCAAACCCGCCTCGACTTCGCTAAGCTGAATCTTGTCGTTGACGCCCGCAACCTCCAAGGCATTCGCGGCGGGTATCGCCTCGATGCGGGTGCCCGCTTGCGCGGCGCCGGCGACCACATCGGTCAGAAAGTATTCGCGCTGAGTGTTGTTCCGTCCCAACCCCAACAGCCACTCGCGCAGGCGTCCCGCCGGCGCCGCCATGAGGCCCGAATTGACCTCGCTGATCTGCAGCTGTTCCGCGCTCGCGTCCCGGTGTTCGACGATCGCGGCGACCTGGCCGTCGGCATTGCGCACGATGCGTCCATAGCCGTGCGCCTCGTCGAGGTTGACGGATAATATGGCGAGCGCGCCCGTGTCGGCGGCGGCGATCAATTTCGACAGCGAGGCGCCGCTGATGAGCGGCACATCGCCGTACAACACCAACACGGTGTGCTCATCGGGAATGACGCACATGGCCTGCATCACCGCATGGCCCGTGCCGAGCTGATCCGCCTGCAAAACCCACTCGACCGGCTCCTCGTGCAGCGCGGCTTGCACCTGCGCGCCGCCGTGCCCGTATACCACGTAGATATTGCCGGGATTCAACGTACGCGCCGTGTTTATCACATGTTGCAGCAGGGGTTCGCCGGCCAAGGGCTGCAGCACCTTCGGCAGGTCGGAGTTCATCCGCTTACCCTGGCCGGCTGCCAAAATCACGACCGAAAGCTGCATGCGGACTCCGTGTGCGGGAGATCTCTAACGTTTCTTGCGCAGGCGCTCGATGGCGCGCAATTGCGCCAACACGCGCACCAGTTCCGCCTGCGCCTCGGCGATATCCATTTTATCAGTGCGGTTGCGAACGGCATCCTCCGCGCGCTGTTTCGCGGCGACCGCGGCAGCCTCATCCAGATCTTTCGCGCGCACCGCGGTGTCCGCCAGCACCGTCACGAGGTGCGGCTGGATCTCCATCGCGCCGCCGCCGACAAAGAAGGACTGCTCCTCCTGTCCCTCGGTCTCCACGCGTACCTCGCCCGCCGTCAAGGTGGTCAGCAACGGCGCGTGACGCGGGTAGATGCCGAGCTCGCCCTGCGATCCCGGCGCGAAAACCCGCGTGGCCTCGCCGGAAAAGATCTGGCCCTCGGCGCTGACGATGTCGACGTGAATGGTGTTCGCCATGATTTAGTGCAGCGTTTTGGCTTTCTCGACGGCCTCTTCGATGGCCCCGATCATATAGAAGGCCTGTTCCGGCAGGTGATCGTATTCGCCCGCGATGATGGCCTTGAAGCCGCGGATGGTGTCCTTGAGCGAGACGATTTTCCCGTCTTGGCCGGTAAACACTTTCGCGACGTTGAAAGGCTGCGACAAGAAGCGCTGGATCTTGCGCGCGCGGTAGACGCTGAGCTTGTCCTCTTCGGACAATTCATCCATGCCCAGAATCGCAATGATGTCCTGTAATTCCTTGTAACGCTGCAGTACGGCCTGCACGGCGCGCGCGGTATCGTAGTGTTCCTGGCCGACCACCAGAGGATCCAGCTGGCGGCTGGTGGAATCCAGCGGGTCCACAGCCGGATAAATGCCCAGCGAGGCGATTTGCCGCGACAACACTACCGTGGCGTCCAAGTGGGCGAACGTCGTCGCCGGCGAAGGATCGGTCAAGTCGTCCGCGGGAACATACACCGCCTGAATCGAGGTGATCGAGCCGGTCTTGGTCGAGGTGATGCGCTCCTGAAGCACGCCCATCTCCTCGGCCAGCGTCGGCTGGTATCCGACCGCCGAGGGCATGCGGCCGAGCAGCGCGGACACTTCGGTGCCGGCCAGGGTGTAGCGATAAATGTTGTCGACGAAGAACAGCACGTCGCGGCCTTTTCCGGAAGCCTGTTTCTCGTCGCGGAAATACTCGGCCATGGTCAAGCCCGTGAGCGCGACGCGCAGGCGATTGCCCGGCGGCTCATTCATCTGGCCGTACACCATGGCCACTTTGGATTTCGAAAGATCGTCTTTATCGATGACGCCCGACTCGATCATCTCATGATAGAAGTCGTTGCCCTCGCGGGTGCGCTCACCGACACCGGCAAACACGGACAAGCCACTATACTGCTTGGCGATATTGTTGATGAGTTCCAGCATGTTCACGGTCTTGCCGACGCCGGCGCCGCCGAACAAACCGACCTTGCCGCCCTTGGCAAACGGCACCAGCAGGTCGATCACCTTGATGCCGGTCACCAAAAGATCCTGGCCGCCCGCCTGTTCGTCATAGGCCGGCGCCGGCCGGTGAATCGGCAGATACTCCGTCGCCTTCACGGGGCCGCGCTCATCCTGCGGTTTGCCCAAAACATCCATGATTCGGCCGAGCGTGCCCGTACCTACCGGCACCAGAATTCCCTTGCCCGTGCCTTTGACCGTAAGGCCGCGGCGCAAGCCTTCGGAGGGGCCCATGGCGATGGCGCGTACCACGCCGTCGCCGAGCTGCTGCTGCACTTCGAGAGTCAGGTCCACGTCGTCGAGTTTGAGCGCGTCATACACCTTGGGGATCTGATCGCGTGGAAATTCTACGTCGATGACCGCACCGATGATTTGGACGATTTTACCGCTGGACATGATGATTAACCTCTTGCCTAAACTGCTGCCGCGCCGCCGACGATTTCCGAAAGTTCCTTCGTGATCGCGGCCTGACGGGCCTTGTTGTAAATGAGTTGCAGCTCATCGATGAGCTCGCCGGCGTTATCCGTCGCCGCTTTCATCGCCACCATGCGTGCCGCCATTTCGCAGGCGACATTCTCCACGGCGCCCTGAAATATTTGGGCTTCGATATAGCGCATTAAAATGCCGTCGAGGATGCTCATCGAGTCGGGCTCGTAAATGTAGTCCCAACGTTCCTGCAGCTCTTCCTTGTCGACGGTCTGAAGCGGCAGCAGCTGCGACACGATGCCTTTCTGGCTCATGGTGTTGACGAACACGTTGTGCGCCAGCAGCAGCTGATCGACCTTGGTTTCGCGATAAAAATCCAGCATCACCTTGGTGGTGCCGATCAGATCCTTGATGTGCGGCCGATCGCCCAAGTGCGTGACGGACGCGGCGATCTCGACGCCGGAGAGACGGCGGAAGAACTGCAAGGCCTTCGAGCCGATGACGCACAGGTACACCTTGGAACCGCGTGCCTGCGCCTCGCGGATGGCAACCAACGTGGCCTTGAACAGGTTCAAATTCAACGACCCGCACAAGCCGCGGTCGGTGCTGATCACCACGATGCCGACGGAGGTCACCGGGCGCTCGAGCGTGAAGGGATGCTTGTAATCCAGGTTCACCTGGCGCAGGTGGCCGATCATTTTGCGAACCTTTTCGGCATACGGACGCGCGGCCCGCATGCGCTCCTGCGCCTTGCGCATCTTGCTGGCCGCCACCATCTCCAGCGCCTTGGTGATCTTGCGGGTATTTTTGATACTCGCGATCTTGCCCCGGATTTCTTTTGCGCCTGCCATTACGTCCTCTTTGCCTTGAGCTCTACAGCGTCGCGAAAAATTCGTCGCAGCATTTCTTCAACGACGCTTCGACTTCCTTGGTCAGGTCCGGCTTGCCGTTGATGGTCTTGAGCAATTCGCCATAGCTCGAGCGTGCGAAGGACTGCAATGCGGCCTCCGTCTCCACGACCTTGAGGCGCGCGACCTTGTCGAAATAGCCGTTGTTCGCCGCGTACAACGTCAGCGACATTTCGGCCACCGACATGGGCGAGTACTGCTTCTGTTTCATGAGCTCCGTGACGCGTTGGCCGCGCTCGAGCTGTTTGCGGGTGGCCTCGTCCAAATCCGAGGCGAACTGCGAGAAGGCGGCCAGTTCGCGGTATTGCGCCAGCGCCAAGCGCACGCCGCCGCCGAGCTTTTTGATGATGTTGGTTTGCGCGGCGCCGCCGACGCGCGACACGGAAATGCCGGCGTTGATGGCCGGGCGCATGCCGGCATTGAACAGGTCGGTTTCCAGGAAGATCTGGCCGTCGGTAATCGAGATCACGTTGGTCGGCACGAAGGCCGTGACGTCGCCCGCCTGAGTCTCGATGATGGGCAGCCCGGTCAAGGATCCGGTCTTGCCTTTCACGCGGCCGTTGCTGATTTTCTCGACATAGTCTGCGTTGACCCGCGCGGAACGCTCGAGCAGGCGCGAGTGAAGGTAGAACACGTCGCCCGGGTAGGCTTCACGGCCCGGGGGACGGCGCAGCAGCAGGGAAATCTGGCGATACGCCACGGCCTGCTTCGACAAATCGTCATACACGATCAGCGCGTCTTCGCCGTTGTCCATGAAGTATTCGCCCATCGCGCAGCCGCCGTAGGGCGCCAGATACTGCATCGCAGCCGGGGTGGATGCAGAGGCTGCGACGATGATGGTGTGCCCCATGGCGCCGTGCTCTTCGAGCTTGCGGACCACGTTGGCGATGGAGCTTTGCTTCTGTCCGATGGCGACATAAACGCACTTAACGCCCGTGCCCTTCTGGTTAATGATGGTATCGATGGCGACCGCGGTCTTTCCGGTCTGGCGGTCGCCGATGATGAGTTCGCGCTGGCCGCGGCCAATCGGCACCATGGCATCGATGGCCTTGAGACCGGTTTGCACCGGTTGCGATACGCTCTGGCGGAAAATGACGCCCGGCGCCACGCGCTCCAGGGGCGACTTCAATTTGGCATTCAACGGACCCTTGCCGTCGATGGGTGTTCCCAAGGCATCGACCACGCGGCCCAGCAGCTCCGGGCCTACCGGTACTTCAAGAATGCGGCCGGTCGTTTTGACCTCGGCGCCTTCGGAAATGCCTTTGTAGTCGCCGAGCACGACGCAGCCCACGGAATCCTGCTCGAGATTCAGCGCCAGTCCGAAGATGTTGCCGGAGAACTCCAACATTTCGCCATAACGCGCATCGGCGAGGCCGTGGATGCGCACGATGCCATCGGTGACGCTCACCACCGTGCCGACATTGCGTGCTTCGGTCGCCGACTTGAATTTGTCGATACGCGCCTTGATGAGGTCGCTGATTTCCGATGCCTTGATGGACATAACCTAAAATCCTCTAGCAATACTGATCGTTTACGCCGTCAGCTCGAACGCAATGCGTTTGAGCCGGCTGAGCAGGGAACCGTCGATTACCGTGTCGCCGGCACGCAATACGGCGCCGCCGATCAAGGTGGAATCCGTGTCGCAGTGCAGGCGCACCGTGCGCTTGAGCTTGCGCTCGAGGGCCTTGGAGAGCGCTTGCTGTTGGGCGCTGTCGATGGGGGCAGCCGATGTCACGGTCACGTCGATGACGCTTTCCGCCTCGTCTTTGTACTCGTCGAACAGCGCGGAAATTTCCGGCAGGAACCCTAAGCGATGGTTTTCCGCGAGCATGCGGAAAAAGTTTTGCCGGTGTTCATCGAGCGCGGGACCGGTGACACCCATCACGAACTGCGCCAGGTCCTCGCCGCTGACGCTCGGGCTGCCGAGCAGCTCGTGCACCCGCGGATCGCGCACCGCCGTGGCGGCGGCGCGCAGCGTCTCGGACCAGGGCCCCAAGTCCTTGTCGCCTTGGGCCTCCTGGAATGCCGCTTTGGCGTAGGGCCGCGCGATGGTGGTTTTTTCAGCCATTGTGGGCCGCCCTAGATCTGCGCCGCGAGCTTATCGATGAGATCGCTGTGGGCGCGAGGATCGATTTCGCGCTCCAGAATCTTGGACGCCGCGCTGACGGCAATCTGGGCGACATCCCGGCGCAGTGCCTCGCGGGCATGGGCAGCCTCGAGATCGATCTGCTCTTTGGCCGACGCCAATAGCCGGGCGCCTTCCGCAGTGGCGGTACCCTTGGCCTCTTCGACGATGTCGTTGGCCCGATGTTGCGCCTGGTCGATGATCTGACCGGCGCGTTCGCGTGCTTCGCGCATGATGGCCTCGGCGCGCTCATTGGCCGAAGCCAATTCTTGCGTGCCCTTCTCGGCGGCGGCGAGTCCTGCTGCGATCTTGCGAGTCCGCTCGTCCATCGGTCCCAAGATCATCGGCCACACGAATTTCATCGTGAACCAGATGAGGACGATGAACATGAGCGTCTGCACGATCAGCGTGAGATTGATATTCACAATCGTCTCCTGACCAGCGTTACCGGCGACACGCTTATTGCGTGAGTCCCGCCGCGAACGGATTCGCGAAGGTGAAGAACAGCGCGAAGCCGATGCCGATCATGGCGACCGCGTCCACCAGCGCCGCCACGATGAACATCTTCACCTGCAGCATTGGGGTGAGTTCGGGCTGCCGGGCGGCGCCTTCCAGGAAACGGCCCCCGAGAATGCCGAAGCCGATCGCGGTGCCGAGCGCGCCCATGCCGAAGATGATTCCGACGGCCAGCACGGTCATGCCTTGGACGTGTGCAAAATTTTCCATTCAATTCTCCTGAAACGAAACAGCTAGCGAAATTGTTGTTACCGGACTCAAAAACTCAATGTTTTTCCTGGGCCATCGACAGATAGACAATCGTCAACACCATGAATATGAAAGCCTGCAGCGTGATGACCAGCAGATGGAATACCGCCCATGCAAATGCCAGGGCGAATTGCGCAACTAACAAGGCCCAGCCGCCGGCGCTCGACAACTGCTGGGCGCCATGCAGCGTCAGCGCCGCGAGCAGCAGAAAAATCATTTCGCCGGCGAACAGGTTGCCGTACAAGCGCAGCGAGAGTGAAATCGGACGCGCCAAAAATGGCACGATTTCCAGCAGCAGGTTCACGGGAACCAACAGGATCTTCACGACGATATTCTTGGCGACAAAGGGCTGCAGTGTCAGCTCGGCCAAGAAGCCGCCGAGGCCCTTCACCTTGATGCTGTAGTAGATGATGAGCACGAATACCGTCAACGACATGGCAAACGTCGTGTTGAGGTCGGTGCTGGGCACGACCTTCAGGTGTTCGATGCCGGCGTGGTGAGCCGCCCAGGGCAGAAGATCGACCGGCAGCAGATCCATGGCGTTGAACAGGAAAACCCAGCAAAAAATGGTCAGCGCCAGGGGCGCGAGCAATCTATTGGTGCCGTGGAAGGTGTCTTTGACTTGTCCATCGACTGTTTCCACCAGCAGTTCGACGAAGCTCTGAAACTTGCCTGGTACGCCCGCTTTGGCGGTGCGCGCCGCGAAATAAAACGCACCCCCGAAGAGAAGAGCGAGCGCGGCGGAGAAAAATACGGTGTCCAAGTGGATGACGGAAAAATCCACTATTCCCTTGGGTTCCTTGTTGGAAAGGAACGTCAGGTGATGAAGAATGTATTCGTTTGCGGTAGTGGGTTGCTCTGCTGCCATTTCAATTTCTATGTGTGTCTCGATCGCCTCAAATCAACTGTTTTTTCAGTGTCCGCGCGGTACATTTTTGCCGCCCAAAGGCGGCAACATATTCGCCAGCGCAATCCAAAATACGCAAAACGTTGCGACATAAGTGCCGAGCATCGCCAACGGCACCACCCTCATCGTCTTCAACACCACCACGAACAGCACGATGACCATCGCGATCTTGGCGCTTTCGCCGATGAAGAACGCGCGCATCGCCCGCTGCCCATCTGCAGCCGATTTGCCGCCAAAACCTAGCAATGCCATGACAAGACTCGCGGCGGTGCTGATGCCGCCGCCCATCGCAGCGGATAACGCCGCATGGGGACCCGCAATCAGCCAGCTCACGAGAGCGCAGACTACGGTGACGGCCGCCTGGCCCAGTACGACGCTGAGAGCCAGCCGCCGCGCTAGGGCTAAATCGATCGCGACCAAGTTAAATCCCGTGGAGCGAAGCTACACGAACGCTTCGCCTGTTGTGCCAAAAATGGCCGGCGCATTATAGAGACGCGGCCCTGGAGCATCAAGGCGTTTGCGGGCTATTTTGCGCCTATTGGATGTGGGCCAGGATGCCTTCCAACTCGTCCAAACTGTTGTAACTGACGATCAGCTTGCCTTTGCCTGAGGCGGCATGTTGAAAGGCGACTTTGGCCCCCAGTTTCTCGGCGATTTCAGTCTCCAAGCGGTGAATGTCCGGGTCAACGTCCGCGGCGGCGGGATTGGCGGATTCGGCCGCCTTGGGGTTTATGATGCGTCGCACCAAAGCCTCCGTGTCGCGCACCGACAAGGACTTCTTGGCGACCAGCGTCGCGACTTCGATCTGCTGACGGCGGGCTGCCAGCCCCAGCAGGGCGCGAGCGTGGCCCATCTCGATTTGGCGGTGCTCCAACATCTCCTTGACCTCGTCGGTCAATTCCATCAGCCGCACCAAATTGCTGACGGCGGCGCGCGAGCGTCCCACCGCCTCCGCCGCGGCTTGATGCGTCAATCCGAACTCTTCGATGAGACGCAGCAGCGCGCGCGCCTCTTCCAGCGGATTTAAGTCTTCGCGCTGGATGTTTTCGATGAGCGCCATGGCGACCGCGTCCTCGTCGGGGACATCGCGAATGACGGCAGGAATCTCGGTAAGCCCCGCCATCTGCGCTGCACGCCAGCGCCGTTCTCCGGCGATGATTTCATAGCGCTGCGATTCGGTCGGATTCGGCCGCGGCAGCGGACGCACCAGGATGGGCTGCACCAGCCCGCGCGACTTGATGGAATCGGCAAGTTCGCCCAGGGACTCGGGGCGCATGTCGGCGCGGGGTTGATACTTGCCCCGCTGCAAAAGATCGACGGGCAGGGACGCCAAACGATCGCCGACGAGAATCGCGGGTTTCTCGGGTTCGGGCATGCCGGCGCGCCGTGCCAGCAGGGGAGAGAGCTCGGCCAGGCCTCGACCTAAAGACGGCTTTTTGCCGGACATAGCATTTTCCAGTGAACCGATTGGGCGATTATACGGGCGCGCCCGGCAGATCGTCGCTGCGAATCATTTCCTCGCCCGGCAGCTCGTCACGGCGGATCATTTCGCCGGCCAGCGCCAGATAGGCCAGGGCGCCGCGCGATTCCTTGTCGTGAAACAGCGCGGGTTTGCCGAAACTAGGTGCCTCTGCCAGGCGCACGTTTCGCGGGATGACCGTGCGGAACACTTTTTCGCCAAAATGCTCGGTGAGCTGCGCGGACACTTCGTTGGCTAAATTATTGCGCGGATCGAACATGGTGCGCAGCAACCCTTCGATTTCCAATTGCGGATTGATGCTGTCCTTGATCTGCTCGACGGTCTGCATCAACGCGGTCAAGCCTTCCAGTGCGTAGTACTCGCACTGCATGGGCACCATGACGGAGTCCGCGGCCACCAGCGCATTCAAGGTCAGCATGTTCAACGATGGCGGGCAATCGACCAGAATCACATCGAAGTCGCCGCGCACCGGCGCCAACGCATTGCGCAATTTGAACTCGCGCCCCACAGCCATCGTGAGCAAGCGGACTTCGGCCGCCGTCAGATCCTGATTGCCCGGCATCAGCATGAAGCCGCCGTACTCGACGGCGACCAAGGCCTCAACGGCGCCGCAATCGCCCAACAGGACATCGCAGCTGGTGCGGGCCTGCGCATGCTTGTCGATGCCGCATCCCATGGTGGCGTTGCCCTGCGGATCCAAATCAATGAGCAGTACGCGGCGCTTGGTCGCCGTCAAGGAGGCAGCGAGATTGACCGCGGTCGTGGTCTTGCCCACGCCGCCTTTTTGATTGGCCACTGCGATGACGCGTTTCAAGTCTGGGCTCGTTTCAAGTCTTGCTCGACTTTCGTTGTGAAGGAATCAACTCCACGAGATGCCGCTCATCGGGGAGGCCCGGCACGCTCAAGCGATGCACCGCCAGCACGCGAAACGTTCGCGGCAGTGCGGATATCTCATCGTCAGGCCGCTTACCCTTCATCGCCAGCAAGCGGCCGCCGGGCGCACACAAATGGCCGGCATAGGCCACGAAATCGGCCAGCGACGATAGAGCCCGGGCGACCACTGTATCGAAAAGTTCGAACGGTCTATAGCTTTCCGCACGGGAATTGACCACCAGCACGTTGGCGCAGCCAATCCGCTGTGCCGTCTGTTCGACGAATCGAGCCTTTTTGCCGGTCGCCTCGATGAGCGTGAAGCGGCGTTCCGGATTGACTACAGCTAAGACGAGTCCCGGAAACCCCGCGCCGGTGCCGACATCGGCCAGCCGCTCGCCGCGCAGGTACGGCTGCAAAGTCAAGCTGTCGA
>Ga0209007_1000074_pt1 | contig 62161 bp, 62 predicted proteins | sample JacPinW_OM1H0_O2_FD_187961 | JGI IMG/M metagenome (GOLD analysis project Ga0209007, IMG submission 187961) | Forest soil microbial communities from Algoma, Ontario, Canada - Jack Pine, Ontario site 1_JW_OM1H0_O2 (SPAdes) (version 2) | ecosystem: Environmental > Terrestrial > Soil > Boreal... | reverse complement strand
GCTGGAGCTCGGCGTGGTGAACGCCTCGATCCACAAGGTGAACGAGTGCGTCGCGGTCGCGGACCTCGACGCGCTGCACCGCATGTACGTCAACGTACTCGCGAACCTGCTGCTTCAGCCCTGAAGTTGCCGAGCACGCCGGCGCCGCCGAGCAGCAGCGCCCAGATCAGCACCCACGCCGGCATGGCGAGTCCGAGGAAGCGCCAGTTGACCTCGCCGCACTCCCCGCTCCCGGTCAGTACCTTGCGGATCAGCTCGGTGAGCGGCATGAACTTGAGCATGATGGCGAGCGGCGCGCCGCAGGAGGGAATCGAGCCCGGCGGCAGGTGCTGGATGTACAGCTGCCGCGCGGCGACCGCGACGGTTGCGAGCGCGAATACGCCGATCGCGGTCCCGTAGAGGTAGCGCCCGGCGCCGTACGGGTGATGGAGCGCCGCGACCAGGAAGGCCAGCCCCACCAGCATGACGCCGATGCGCTGGAAAATGCACAGCGGACACGGATCAAGTCCCAGACGGTACTGCGCGTAGAGCGCGTAGGCGAGCAGCGCCGCGCACACGACAAACCCGGCAAAATTGCTCGTCCGACGCGACACGCGTTGCGGGGAAGGAAGCGTTGCGGCCCTTCGCGCCGCGTCAGTTCGGCGGCGCGGTTTCGGCCGCGTCTTCGGCCGACGCCGCCGTGCCGTGCGCCGCGGCGCGCAGCTCGCGCTCGACGTCGTCGAGGGAGGTGTGGCGGATGTCTTTGCCGTACACCATGTAGATCACGTACTCACAGATGTTCTTGGCGTGATCGCCGATGCGCTCGAGCGCGCGCACCACCCACATGACATCGAGCGCGCGCCGGATGGTGCGCGGGTCCTCCATCATGAAAGTGATGCTCTGGCGCTGGATGGCCTCGTATTCCTCATCGACCAGCCGGTCCTGCCGCGCGACGCGCAGCGCCGAGTCGACGTCCATGCGCGCAAAGGCATCGAGGGCATCGTGCACCATCTCGGACACCACCCGGCCGAGATGCTTGATCTCGCGGTACTTGTCCGCCGGGCGCTCCATGGTGGCGAGCCGCGAGGCGATGTAGCCGATCTTCTCGCCCTCGTCGCCGATGCGCTCGAGGTCGGTGATGGTCTTGATGATCGCCACGATCAGGCGCAGGTCGCCGGCCGTCGGGGCGCGCGTCGCGAGGATGCGGCTGCACTCCTCGTCGATGGCGACCTCCATGTTGTTGACCTTGGAGTCGTCGAGCGCGACCGACTCGCCGAGCGAGCTGTCGCCCTCGATGAGGGCGGTGATGGCTTTCTGCAGCTGCTGCTCGACGAAGCCGCCCATGCCGAGCACCTTGCTGCGCACGCGCTCGAGGTCCTCGTTGAAGCGACGCGAGATGTGGTGACTGAGGTCGGCGGTTTCCATCAGACGCTCTCTCCGGCTCCGCTCGTCTGTCGGCGCGCGGGCTCACGCGCGATCATAGCGAAACTACGGCCGACGGCCAGCCTGGCGCGCAGCCGCAGGGCGGAGGTTATCGCCGTTGCGAGGTCGGTGTGCAGGACCCCCGTCACATCCGGCTCTACGACGTCGAGCGGGCCGGGAACCGGGAAGGCGGCTACCGGCACCCCGCACGCCATGATCGGACGCTTCAGGCCCGCGAGCTCCGGACGGGCGCCGCCGTGCGGCCGGAAGGTCTGGGGCGCCCAGGCATCACTTGCCAGCGCAATCCTCACGCGGCGTCGGCGGCGAGCGAGGCGGCCGGCCGCCGCACGGGCCGTGCGTTCTGCGGCCAGCGCAGCAACTGCAGCTCGCCCTGCGCAGTCTCGATGAGCGCCGAACAGGACTCGACCCAGTCACCGGTGTTGCAGTAGAGGATCCCGTCGATGCGGCGCAGGTTGGCGCGATGAATGTGGCCGCATACCACGCCGTCATAGCCGTGCGCGCGGGCGTGCTGCACGGCCGCCTGCTCGAAGCTCTGGATATACCGCACGCTCGCGCCGATGCTCAGCTTGATGCGCTCGGCGAGCGGCCAGTAGGGCTTGCCGAACGCGCGCCGCAGGTTGTTGACGGCGTGGCTCACCACGACGCTCCCCTCGTACAGCGTATCGCCGAGGCGCGAGAGCCACGCCGGGCATTTCAGGGCATCGTCGAACTGATCGCCGTGCAGCACCAGCAGCCGCTCACCGCGCGCGGTGCGATGCACCCACTCGCGGTGCACCTCGAACTGCCCCTGGAGCATGTCGGCCAGCACGGCGAGGCTCGCGTCGTGGTTGCCTGGGATGTACACGAGGCGTGTGCCGGCCCGCTGCCGCGCCAGCAACACGCGCACGATCTGGGTGTGCTCGGGCGTCCAGAACGCCCGGCGCGCCAGCGCCCAGGCATCGACGATATCGCCGACCAGCACGATGCGCTCGGCTTCGACCCCCTGCAGGAAGTCGTTGAGCTCGCGGACCCTCGAGTGGCGGAATCCGAGGTGCAGGTCCGAGAGGAACAGGGTCCGCACCCGCGCCTTCGCACTGCTCCTTCGTGCGTTGCTTGCCATGCCCGCCAAGAGTGGTCGCAGGGCATGACAGCTGAGTGACAATGGCGCTAAGACTTTCTTACAAATTAGGCAGTTGCGCGTTAAAGCTAAGCTGTTGCGGTACTTACGGTGCGCACGCCCGAGATCCTCTCGGGCGGGAAATGGCAGGTGAAGGTGCTGCCGCTGCCGAATTTGCTCTGCACCTCGAGCGTAGCGCCGTGGCGCTGCAGCACGTGCTTGACGATCGCGAGCCCGAGGCCCGACCCGCCGGTGGAGCGCGAGCGGCCGGGATCGACCCGGTAGAAGCGCTCGGTGAGCCGTGGGATGTGCTCGGCCGGAATCCCCATTCCCGTATCCGTCACCGAGAAGTGGCCGCCGTCGTCATCCACCCACCAGCGCATCTCGACCGAGCCCTCGGGCGGGGTGTACTTGGCGGCGTTGTCCACGAGGTTGGAGAAGGCCGAGTGGATCTCCGGCTCGTCGCCGATCAGCTCCGCGACCGAGTCGATGCGCACGCGCACGTCGCGCGGTCGCACCGGGCGCGCCAGCACATCCTTGCGCAGCAGCGCCAGCAGCGCCGGGACCTCGATGCTCGTGCCGCCGGTGACGGCGTCGCTTTCCTCGAGCCGCGACAGCTCGAGCAGGTCGCGAATGATGCCGGTCATGCGCTCGGCCTGACGCTGCATCTCGGCCACCGGGCCGCGCAGCTCGTCATCGAGCGCCGGGTCCTGGCCGAGTGTCTCGAGGTAACCGGAGATAACGGTGAGGGGTGAGCGCAGCTCGTGCGAGGCATTGGCCACGAAATCGCGGCGCACCGCCTCGAGACGCATCTGTCGCGACACGTCGGTCACCAGCAGCAGCAACTGCCCGTCGCCGTACGGGGCGACCTGCAGCGACAGGTAGGAGTCCTCGCCGGCCGGCGGGCGAATGACCACCGAGTTCGAGAACTCGCCGCCCGCTAGGTAGCGGATGAAGTCCGGCTCGCGCAGCAGGTGCTCGATGCGCATACCGAGATCGGCCGTACGGCGCAGGTCGAGGAGCTGCCCGGCCGTGCGGTTGAACCAGACGATCTCGCGCTGCGCGTTCAGGATCACCACGCCATTGGGCAGCGCCGAGGTCGAGCGCTGCAGCTGGCGCATGAGCTGCACGAAACGTTGCTTGTGAAAGCGCTTGCGCCGGTGCAGGCGCACGATCTGCGCGACGATCTCGCCCCACACGCCGCCGACGTCGGGCGGATCGGTGAGGCTGCGGTGGCGCACCCACCATTCCAGGCGAAACAGCTGGGCGAGCACCCAACCGAGGTGCACGGCGAGCGCGCACGCGAGTCCGGCCCAGACGGAGCCGAACAGCCAACCCAGCCCCAGGCCGACCAGCACCGTACCGACCAGCCGACCCGCCGCGAACCACCATGCCTGCGTCGCGGGTTGCATCCCAAGCCCTCGCTGCGTCAGCCTCTCGCGCGCCGCCTACACCGTGCGCGCCGAGAAGCGATAGCCCGACCCGCGCACGGTCTGCACGAAGCGATCGTAACCGAATTCCTCGAGCGCCTTGCGCAGACGGCGGATGTGCACGTCGATGGTCCGCTCCTCGACGTACACGTTGCCGCCCCAGATCCGATCGAGCAGCTGGTCGCGCGTGTAGACCCGCTCCGGGTGCGTCATGAAGAACTCCAGCATGCGGTACTCGGTCGGCCCGAGTCCCACGGTGCGCTCGCCCACCATCACCCGATGACTGCCCTGGTCGAGCACCAGGCCCTCGAACTCGATCAACTCTTCGACGTTGCTGGGACCGCTGCGGCGTAACACCGCGTTGATGCGCGCCAGCAGCTCCCGCGGCGAGAAGGGCTTGGTGACGTAGTCGTCCGCGCCGCCCTCGAGTCCCGCCACCTTGTCGCCTTCCTCGGCGCGCGCGGTGAGCATGATGACCGGCAGCTCGCGTGTCTCGCGGTCGCGCTTCAATGCGCGTGTCAGCTCGAGTCCGCTCATGTCGGGAAGCATCCAGTCCACGAGCACCAGGTCCGGGCGGGTATCGGCCAACGCGGCACGCGCGGCGCGGCAGTCTTCTGCTTCGCGGACCTCGAAGCCAGCACGTTTCAGGCCGAAAGCGATCATCTCGCGGATCGGGCGCTCATCCTCGACGATTAGAACCTGTTTGGCGGGCATGTACCGGCGTCGACCTGCATGGCGCGGGTATTACAGAGGGACTGTGTTGCACATTCATGACAACCGCACAACGAAGTATGTCAGTTTAATGACTGCCTTTTTGGGGAATGCGTCACTTCGTCGCGCAGGTACACCGGCAGGGCCTCCTCCGCGGGCTGCAGCCGCCCGGACATGACCTCAGGGACGGCCAGTCGGGCGATGTCGGCGGCTGAGGGCAGGAGGTCATCCCGGGCTTCCTCGAGGACACCCGCCAGAGCCTCCTTCAGTACCGGATAGGCCGCAAGTCCGGTCCCGGCCGCCCAGATCCTGAGTCCGTCGCCCTGGGCCGTCCAGGCCTCGGGCAGCCGCACGGCCTCGGGAGCGCCCACGTGCTCCTCCCCGAGAGCGGCCGCGAGATCGCCCGCTCCCCGCTCGAAACAGCCCCAATACACCTCCTTCATGCGCGCGTCGTTCAGCACCAGCACGCGGGCGGCGGTGGGGGCGAGCCCAAGCAGGCGTTGCGCGACCGCGCGCAGATCCGACACCGGCACTACCGGGACTCCCGCCGCATGCGCGAGACCCTGCGTGATGCTCGCGGCGAGCCGCACTCCGGTGAATGCTCCGGGGCCACGGCCGAAGGCGATGGCGGTGAGGGAGCCGAGTACCGCGCCCGACTCGCCCAACAGCTCGTCGATCATCGGCAGGATGTGCGCGGCGTGTCCGCGCGGCAGCAGCTGCTCGCGTGCAATCAAGCGGCCGTCGATCAGGAGTGCCGCGGAGCAGTTCTCCGTCGCGGTGTCGAGCGCGAGAATTCTCACGGCGCGGTGGCGCTGCGCGGGCGATGAGCGCCGCGCGGGGCGTGTCTGCGCAGAAAGCGCCGGATGTCGTCCTCGTCCTGCGTCACCGTCATGGGCGGCAGCGCCTGGAAGAACACCCGGCCGTAGCTGCGGCCGAGCAGCCGCGGGTCGCAGATCACGACCGCACCGTAATCGTCTTCGCTGCGGATCAGCCTTCCGGCGCCCTGCTTGAGCGCCAGCGCCGCCTCCGGCAGCTGATAGTCGCGAAACGCGTTGCCGCCGGTCGCGCTCAGGTGCTCGATACGCGCGCGCACCAGCGGATCGTCCGGCGAGGCAAAGGGGAGCTTCTCGATGATGACGAGGCGCAGCGCCTCGCCCTTGACGTCGACGCCCTCCCAGAAGCTCGCCGTGCCCAAGAGCACCGCGTTGCCGTCGTCGCGAAAGTCCTGCAGCAGCCGCTCGCGCGGCGCCTCGCCCTGCACCAGCAGCCGGTAGTGCGGCTCCTCCCCCCAGCGCGTGCGCAGCAGCGCCGCACCCTGCGCCAGCGCGCGGTGGCTGGTGAAGAGCACGAACGCACCGCCGCCGGCTGCCTCGATCAGCGGCACCGCTGTGTCGATCACTGCGGCGACGTAGTCGGGAGAGCTCGGCTGCGGCATTGCCGCAGGCAGGTACAGCAGGCTCTGCCGCTCGTGATCGAACGGGCTATCGATGCGCAGCGTCGCGCTCTCGGCGATGCCGAGTCGGCCGGTGAAGTGCCCGAACTCCTCTCCGAGGGACAGCGTCGCGGAGGTGAAGATCCAGGCCGCACGGCGCGCCTCGATGAGTGCCCGGAAGCGCGTGCTGATGTCGAAGGGCATGAGGGTGAGTTGCACGCCGCGGGGCGTGATCTCCAGCGCCCGTGCGCCCTCGAGGTCGTCGGGTGCGGCGATGCGCGCGAGATTCATTGCGAGCTCTGCGGCACGCCCGGCCAGCGGCGCGAGCGGCCCGTCCGCACCGCCGGCGCCGAGCAGCGACTGCAGCCGCCCGAGCGCGTCCGACAGCTCCGGCACCGCGGTCTCGAGCGTCGTGCCGGCATCGCTCCATGACAGGCGACTCGCGCCGCTCGCCGTGCCGCGGCTGGTCGCAGCGGCCACCGCGCGCAGCCGCTGCAGGCTCTCCTCGACCGTGCGCAGCGCCTCCGGCAGCGCGCGCCGCGCGGCGTCCTCGCCGGCCGGAGCCGCGGCGGCGTGTCTCAGCCCGGTAAGCACATCCTTCAGCAGACCCTCGATCTGGCGGCTGCTGACGCTCGCGCCGAAGAACTGCGTGGCGAGATCGGGAATCTGGTGGGCCTCATCGAGGATCACGGCGTCGGCGGAGCCGAGCAGGTCGCCGAAGCCGTCCTCCTTCAGCGCGAGGTCGGCGAGCAGCAGATGATGATTGACGATCACGATGTCCGCTTCGAGCGCCTCGCGACGCGCGAGCACCACGTGACAGCGTGAGATCTCCGGGCAGCGCAACCCCAGGCAGTTCTCGCGCGTCGAGGTGATCTCGCCCCACACGGCGTGGGAATCCGACAGGCCGCGCATCTCCGCGAGGTCACCGCGGCGGGTGGTGAGCGCCCAGCGGCGGATGCGCGCCAGCAGCGCCTGGCCGCCGCGCGCGCGCGGTGGCATTGCGGCCGCGGTGATCGACAGCTGCTCGCCACCGTCCGCCGCCCGCGCCAGCCGGTAGCGGCACAGGTAGTTGGCGCGTCCCTTGAGGAGCGCGACCCGCGCGGGACGGCCGAGAGCTGCGGTCACGAGCGGCAGGTCCTTCGCGAACAGCTGGTCCTGGAGCGTGCGCGTCCCGGTGGAGATCAACACGCGCAGACCAGCGAGCAGGGCCGGAACGAGATAAGCGAAGGTCTTGCCCGTGCCGGTCCCGGCTTCCACCACCAGGGTCTCGCGCGCGGCCAGCGCGTCTGCGACCCGCTGCGCCATGTGCAGCTGCTCGCGGCGCACCTTGAAGTCGCTGAGCGCGCGCTCGAGCGGGCCGCCCGCCCCGAATGTGTCCTCAAGGTCCAGCATCGGTATGCGCCATCCGCGCCGCTCTAGGCCGGGGCGCATCCTCGCGCGGCCGCGGTACGGGTGTCGAGACGCATATCTTCCTGAATTTGCTGCAAAGTGTCCGTGGCCCTGGGGCGCGCGGGAACAATCGCGCGGGGGCGAACCCCCGGGCGCACTCTAGCAGGGCGCCTGTATGGTCCGAGATATACTTGGTGGTCAACGGTATAGCCCGGAAGGTATCACCGGCCATAACGAGGAGCCGAGGATGGCCACACCTGCGCACACTATGACCCCGCTGCCCGAGCTGTGCGGCGCCGTGAGCGCCTGGGTGAACTCCGTGCGCGAGCTGACGCAGCCTGCGGCGGTGTACTGGTGCGAGGGCACGGAAGCGGAAGCCCGCGAGCTCACCGCGGGGCTGCTGCGCACCGAGGAACTGCTGCCGCTAAACGCCGCCAGGTTCCCGGGCTGCCATCTGTACCGCTCCGACCCGAGCGATGTGGCGCGCGTCGAGCACCTCACCTATATCTGCACGCGCTCGCAGGAGGATGCCGGACCCAACAACCACTGGATGGAGCCGCAGGCCGCGCACGCGAAGATGCGCGAGCTGTTCCGCGGCTGCATGCGCGGGCGCACCCTGTACGTGATCCCCTACTGCATGGGCCCGCTCGGCTCACCGCTGTCGCGCTGCGGCGTCGAGATCACCGACAGCGCCTACGTCGTCGTCAACATGCTGATCATGACGCGCGCGGGGCGCGCCGCCCTCGAACGCATCGCACGCGACGGCCGCTTCGTGCGCGGGCTGCACTCGACCGGTGAGCTCGACCCCCAGCGCCGCTTCATCATGCACTTTCCCGAGGAGCTCGCGATCGAGAGCTACGGCTCGGGCTACGGTGGCAACGCCCTGCTCGGCAAGAAGTGCCACGCACTGCGCATCGCCAGCTGGCAGGCGCGCTCCGAAGGCTGGCTTGCCGAGCACATGCTGATCGTCGGCCTCGAGAGTCCGCGCGGCGAAACCCATTACCTGGCGTGCGCGTTCCCGTCCTCCTGTGGCAAGACCAACCTCGCCATGCTGATCCCGCCGGCCTCGCTCCCCGGCTGGCGCGTGTTCACGGTGGGCGACGACATCGCGTGGCTGCATCCCGGCTCGGACGGACGTCTGTGGGCCATCAACCCCGAGGCGGGGCTGTTCGGGGTCGTGCCCGGCACCAACCCGGAGACCAACCGCAACGCTTACGACATGATCCGCCGCGACACGCTGTTCACCAACGTCGCGCTCACGGCCGACAACCAGCCGTGGTGGGAGGGACTGAAGAGCGGCAAGCCGGTGACCGACTGGCAGGGGCGGCCTTACGACCCGGCGCGCGGGCCGGCCGCGCATCCCAACTCACGTTTCACAGTGTCAGCCAAGCGCAATCCCGGCTACTCGCCGCACGCCGAGGACGCGCGCGGCGTGCCGATCACCGCGCTGGTGTTCGGCGGCCGGCGGCGCGAGGTGGCGCCGCTCGTGTACGAGGCCCGCGACTGGCAGCACGGCGTGCTCATGGGCGCCTCGGTCGCCTCGGAGACCACCGCCGCGGCGGTCGGTCAGGCGGGCATACTGCGGCGCGATCCGATGGCCATGCAGCCGTTCTGCGGTTACAACTTCGGCGACTACTGGCAGCACTGGCTCAACGTCGGTGCGAAGCTTGCAAGACCGCCGCGGATCTATCACGTCAACTGGTTTCGCCGCGACGCCGAGGGCAGGTTCCTGTGGCCGGGATTCGGCGAGAACCTGCGCGTACTCGCCTGGATGCTCGAGCGCTGTGCGGGCCGGACTGGGGCGAACGAGTCGGCGATCGGCTGGCTGCCGCGCCCGGAGGATCTGAACGTCGCGGGTCTGGATCTGGCGCCGGATGCGCTCGCGGCACTGCTCACGGTCGACCCGGCGCTCTGGCGCCAGGAGCTCGCCGACATCCGCGCCTATCTCGGCCGCTACGGCTCGCGGCTGCCGGCGGCGCTGCTGAGCGAGCTCGAGACCTCCGCGCGGGGCCTGGCATAGCGGCGGCTCGAACAGTCGACCGGCGGCGGTGCGGAAAGCCGCGGTCCGCTTCCGTCCTGTCTGTCAAACCTCTTCGCAGTTGAAGCGGATGGTCTGAGGCGAGCCGGCCTCCGGCAGCCGCCCGAGCCCGATCATGCCCTGGCCTTTGATCTGCAGGCTGTCGCGGCGCACGAACGACTCCTCACCGTCGGCGGTCTGCACGAACGTGCCGTTGGTGCTCTGATCGATGAGCACGAACTTGTTGCGACTGATCTCGATGCGGGCGTGCAGGCGCGAGATGAGATTCCCTTTGACCACCACGCTGTTGTCTTCAGCGCGGCCGATGGTAACGCTCGAGTGGCGCTCGTCGACCAGCAGCTCCTGGTCCTGACACCGCAGTCGCAGGCGCATCGGCCGCGAGGTGCGGGCATCCGTGGCGATGCCCGGCAACATGCTGGTGACATCCTCGGTCTGCCACAGCACTTCGTAGAGGGCGACCTCGTTCCCCTGTCCCTTGAGCGTCGCGATGTCGATCTGACGGACGGAGGTGCGCCACTCGGGCGACAGTTTCTCGATGGTCGCCGCAGTGGTAACGATCTGCCCGGCCTTCGCCTGACTGGTCATGCGGTTGGCGGTATGCACTGCCGCGCCGAACACGTCGCGGTTCTCGAGCATCACCGGGCCGAAGTGACAGCCGATGCGGATCGCGACCGGCTGGCCGTCCACATTCAGCTGCGCATGCGTGGAGATCTGCTGCTGCATCTGCGCGGCGGCATTGAGGGCCGCGTCCGCGCTCGGGAAGGTGGCCATGACCTCATCGCCCATGGTCTTGATGACCGTACCCTGGCGCTGCTCGGTGGCGCTGCGCATGACCTCGATACAGATGTCGATCATGTCGCGGGCCCGCAGGTCGCCCATGGTGTCATAGAGGCGAGTCGAGCCGACCACGTCGGCAAACAGGATCGCGAGCTCTATGTCCTTGCCCATGAGTGCGGTTGATTATACGCGAGCCCCTACGCTGCGGCCCCTGCGATGGGTCCCCCTTCAAGCCGGCCGCGGGTGACCGATCCGGCGCGGCTGCGCCCCCTCACGTCAAGGCAGGGCCCAGCCATCGTCCACGCCGGCAGCCGCTACGCGGCCGCGGGCATCGCCCGACGCAGCAGCTCCGCGCCCGCGCCGGGCAGGCGCGCCCCGTCACTCAACATGCGGCGGAAATCCCGCGCTCCGGGCTCGCCGGCGTACAGCCCCAGCATGTGGCGCGCGATTGCGGCCAGCCGTCCGCCCGCGGCGAGCTCCCGCTCGGCATAACGTGCCATGCGCTCGATCAGCGCCGCGCGTGCCGGGGGCTGCGGCGCTCCCGGCGCCAGCGCCCGCCGCAGCTCGGCGAGCACCATCGGCCGGTGATAGGCCTCGCGCCCGAGCATCACTCCGTCGCACCAGCCGAGCGCCGACAGCACGGACGCCGGCTCGCGCAGCCCGCCGTTGACGACCACCGGCAGCTGCGGGAACAGCGCCTTCAGGCGCCCCACCACCTGGTGGCGCAGCGGCGGCACCTCGCGGTTGTCCTTCGGTGACAATCCGCCCAGCACCGCCTGGCGGGCGTGCACGATCGCGGCCTGGCAGCCGGCGTCACGGATGAGCGCCACAAAATGACTCAATGCCTCGAAGTCCGCCTCGGTGTAGTCCGCCACGGCACCGCGCGCGCCGCCCGCGGCGGCGCTCACGACGCCAATGCGCATCTTCACCGTCACCGGTATGCGCACCGCGGTGCGCAGCGCCGCCACGCACTCGGCGACCCGCTCGGGCTCACGCATCAGGCAGGCGCCGAAAGCGCCGCTCGCCACCCGCTCGCTCGGACAGCCGCAGTTCAGGTTGATCTCGTCGTAGCCAGCCTGCTCGCCGGCGCGCGCCGCCGCGGCGAGCTCGTGCGGCTCGCTGCCGCCGAGCTGCAGCGCCACCGGATGCTCCTCCGGATCGAACGCCAGCAGCCGGGCGCAATCGCCGCGCACGATGGCCGCGGCCGTGATCATCTCGGTGTACAGCAACACGTCCGGCGAGAAGCCGCGCAGGAAGTAACGGCAGTGGCGGTCGGTCCAGTCCATCATCGGTGCTACGGCGATTCTTCGATCCAACTGTTGGTTGCCTCTCGAGTTTTCTTATACCGCGTTCGATGCATCAAAATTGGAGTGCGGCGATCTAATTTCCTTAGAAGGTCCCCGTACAACGTCGGAACAACGCGGCACAGGATTCGAGCTGTCGCTGACATTCCTCACCAGTAATAGTCATGTGGCCTCTTGCAGTCAGGCCAAAGGAGCAGGTCGGCATCGTAGCCCTGCAAGATACGATGCTCGAGACGATGAGCCTTGATTCGCGCCGGTTGAATGACCGTCGCGTGCGTCCACCATCCAGGCTCGTTCATGACGAGGCGCTCCATGCTGCGCCAGATTTTCGGACTCCGGCCGTGCCGAGGGATCCAAGCCCCATGGCTGAGCAGAATACGAATACGGCGGGCTTTCGCCACGCGTTCGTGGTGGCGACGTAATGCACGTTTCATCAAAACGCTCCGGTTTCAAGGTCACTACGTCATGTCGAACTCCTTTGCCGCTAAAGCGGCGTTACCAAGTTGGTTGCTTCAAGCACGGTCGAATGAGGTCAAGAACTCGTCCAGTCTTCGAGGCGCAAGGTGTCGATCCGGCTGAATTCTCGCATGTTGTGGGTCACCAGAATGACGTCCAACGCTGCCGCGTGAGCGCCAATCAAAGTATCCAGGGGGCCTATCGGGGTGCCGCGTTTTTCAAGCGATGCGCGCATTTGTCCGTAGCTTGCCGCCGCGTCGCTGTCAAAGCTCGCGATCTCGAGCGCCAGCAGGAACTCGGCAAGCGCCGCGTGGGCCTCATCATGGCGGCTGCTCTTAGCAGCACCAAATGCAAGCTCGCCCAGGGTTATCGAGGAGATCCCCACGTGGCCGATTGACTTACCGCGCAACTTCTTCAATACGCTCGCCGGCTTGCCTTTGATGATCGCGATGCAGGTATCGATGTCGAGCATCCACTTCATTGCAAGGGTTCCCGACGATCGATTTCCGCAGGCTGTCCGCGAGTCTCCATGAAGTCCGGTGGGAACTTGGCGAGACTCTCTATCAACGCCTCCCACGATCTGGCCTTCGGCAGCAAGACGACGGCAGTGCCGATGCGCTTGATGAACACCTCCTTGCCGGGAAAGCGAAACTCCTTCGGCAGACGTACCGCCTGACTCTCGCCATTCTTGAACAGTTTTGCAGTCTTCATTAAAGTGCTCCGAACATATATACTAGTAGTATATATGTTACTTGGAGGATGACAAGCGTGCGCTTGTAGTCGCGAAACGCGAGGAGACGTAAAGGTGGCAAGCGTTTTCGGGTGCGCTTAAGTATCTGACTCAACGAGCGAAACGGATTTCGTCGCTCCAATCCATCACGGCGCCGGTCGTCTTGAGCATCGCGAACGTAGCGCTACGCAGAGTTGCGCCGCTGTCAACGCGTGTGCGCGAGCTCTTCGCGAACGATCTCCCGCACCTGCTCCACCGTCATCGGCTTCTTGGCGGTGCCCACGTGCTGCGCGAGTGCCTCGTTGATGAGCGTCTGATAACCAATTCCCGTCCGTGCGGACTCAGCCTTGAATGCGGCGAGGATCTGATCGTCGATGTAGATCGTGATGCGGGTCTTACCCTTCGTCGGCACCGCCTGCCCCCGTCGTCCCTTGGAGAAATCGTACTCAGCCTTCATAGTTTCTCCGCTCCTTCGCGGTCGCCCTTCGAACAGAGATGAGGCGCTCGCCGTCGACACGCTCGGTCCAGACCCAACCATTAGCTCACCAGCGGCGTTCATCCCGAGCGTAATCCAACGATGCTCGCCTTCAGAGGAATCGCCCTCGATCGTCAGACCCAGCGGATCGTTCAACACGCCCTCCCCCTCGACCAGAGAGAGGCCGTGCTTGGCGATGTTGGCCGCGTCCTTATCGGGATCGAATTTCGAACCCACGTACGTACCATATATGCACGTTGTACATACGTCAAGAGCCTGCCGATGAACCTGAGGACTCGCTGGCGGCGTCATCGTCCGTAAGCAGGAATCGGTAAAATCGCTCCGGAGCCTCCAGGAACCGGCGTGTCAGTTGGAAATGCTCGGTTTCCTGGTAAGGCACTACCTTGATCTGCCCGTCCTCCGGCCAGTGGCTACGGGACACAACGTAGCCTCCTCATTCAATCCAAAGAGGAGCCGTAATGACTTGGACAACATAGTTTGCCTTTATGTCGTTTAAAACATATATTCCATTTATGTCTTTCAGGTCATATACCGCGACCATATGAAACCACTCCCTCTTCAGACACCGGCTCAACTCGCCGATCACTTACGCTCCTTCCGCAAGGCCCGTGGCCTGACCCAGGCCCAATTGGGCCGGTTGGTGGGCATCGATCAAGCCCGTATGGCCCGGATCGAGAAAGACCCGGACCGCGTGAGCGTTAACGTCCTTATGAAGGTGCTTGCTGCACTTCGCGTGCGAGTTCTGCTACAGCCCCTCGACACTTCCAAGACCACTGTCGACCACAACACTGACTGGTAGATCATGGCAGCGCTTGTGATCTGGATGAACGGAGAGCGTGTCGGGGAATGGACCACCCTCCGCACAGGCACACCCGTCTTTCGCTATGAGATCGCCTGGGCACAGTCTCCCAGCGTCCGACCCCTTTCACTGTCTCTGCCGATCACCGCGGACCGCGAGGTCCGAGGTAATGCCGTCGACTACTACTTCGACAATCTCCTCCCTGATAGCACCGAGATTCGCCGCCGAATCCGCACGCGTTTTCAAACGCGCTCTACTGGCGCCTTTGATCTCCTGAGCGCCATCGGGCGTGACTGCGCCGGAGCGGTACAACTACTTCCTCCTGGCGAAACACCGCACGGCTGGAACCGAATCGACGCAAAGCCTCTAAGTCCCTTGGAAGTCGAAGCGACGCTGCGAGAAGTTACCGTCGCAACGCCGCTGGGTGCGGAACAACAGAATGAATTCCGAGTTTCTCTGGCCGGCGCCCAGGAGAAGACTGCGCTGCTGCGCATGGGCGGAAAGTGGTTTCAACCGCTCAACGCTACTCCCACAACCCACATCCTGAAGCTCCCTCTGGGTACGGTGGGGAATTTCCAGGGAGACTTTTCCGACTCGGTAGAAAATGAATGGCTGTGCGGACAGCTATTGCGAGAGCTTGGCTTCCAAACCGCCGCGAGCGAGATCGCGCGATTTGGCAAGCAGCGTGTCCTTGTGGTAACTCGCTTTGACCGCCGCTGGAATGGCGTAACGGACCAGGAAGCACAGCGCCGTTCATTCAAGCCAACTCGGGGTACTTGGATTGCGCGGCTACCTCAGGAGGATTTCTGTCAAGCATTGGGACTGCCGCCTACGCGGCGCTACGAGTCCGAGGGCGGCCCATCGATCGAGAGTTCGCTCTCCCTGCTCGCAGGCAGTGAGTCTCCCGACCACGATCAGTCCACTTTTTTGTTAGTACAGCTAAGTTTCTGGCTTCTCGCGGCAATCGATGGTCACGGAAAGAACTTTTCGATCTTTCACCGTCGAGGTGGAACGTATGGACTTACGCCACTCTACGACGTGCTTTCTGCGTGGCCGGTAATCGGACACAAACGAAACGAACTCGCCCTGGAGCGGGCCAAGATGGCGATGGCAATCCACGGCCGCCGCGCTCACTATCGAATCGATGAAATTACAGGGCGTCACTGGCGAGAACTTGCCGATCGTACCGCCATTACAGATCTCTGGAGTCGAATGCAGGCGCTCGTTGACAGGGCGCCTGCTGCGTTCGAACGACTGGAGGCAGCACTCCCAGCACATTTCCCGGAACACGTTTTCACGCGAATACGAACTGGTGTCGTGAATCAGGCGAGACGCTTCAAGGCTAGCGCCGGCGCCTCAAACCCGCGCCTCGCGAGGGGCTCGAGCTCTTGAGGCTATATAGCTAGTCGACCTTCGTCGCCACGCCGTCGTCCAGCAACGTCCAATGCTGGTTGTCGTCTGAGACTTCGAAGGTAAAGAGTTGCTTGTTCGGCGAAACGAACCTGAAGGTGTGCCTGCAAAAGTGCTTTACGCCCGTGCCGCCCGTGCATTCGAATGGCGTGATCCACTCATTCCCGTCGATCGCGACCACTTGCTGCTGCACCGAACCTTCCTCGTCCAGACTCAGACGCCTGTACTGCTTGTCGATGTCGCTGTAGGTGAAGAGCGAGAGATTGTTATCCGGCTTCCCTCTTTTGGTATTGACCTCGCCGTGCAGAATGTCGCAGACCATCCAGTTCTTGTGCGGCAGCCACGCACACCGATTGTCAACGCGCGTCGTTGTGGCAGGGGAAGGGGAGTATTTGGTCACGTAGCTCTGGATCGTCAACGTCCAGTGGCCTTCCCAGATGCGAAGCTTGTCAAGCGGAGAGGACGCTTGCGGCGTCGCCGCACCTGCGGGGAGCCCAAGAAGCAGTGCCGCAGCCGCCCCGAGGAGCCGGAAAGAACGCACGCTACGCTTGTCGAGATCGGTGTGAAACATTTGCCGTCCCCCGATGTACCAAAGATAACGGGCTTCATTACACCAACCGGTCGGTATGCAGTCAACGATATCAGGCTGGTGTGTGCCCCAAAGCCGCCGCCAGCGACACCGTTCAAGCTTGACAATCGATTTCCGTCGGATCGATCCTCCGCGCGGCTCCAAGGGAAGGAACCCATCATGTCGCCACCGTCGAGGGACGTGCCACGTCCGACCCAGGTGTTGCTTGCGATCTTGGCCCTCGGAGTATGGGGCTTGCTGCTGCGGCCCTATCTGCCGATCGCCGCGGCCGCTACCCAATTCTCCGGGGCTCCGAACTCTCCGACATTCGACACCCTGACCGTCCAACGAATCAACGTCGTGGATCCGGACGGCAAGTTGCGCTTGGTCATCGCCAACGGGGCACAGCTGTTGATTTCCGACCCGCAAGGTCGTCCTCGCATCCGCATAGGCGTGAATAATGCGGGCGAGCCGAGCCTCGTGATGCTGAGCCGCGAAGGGACAGAGGTGTATCGCGCCGGCAAGTAAGCTGCGGAACCCCAACGGCCATCATCAAGGCATCGGCGCAGCGATGACTCCAAACCCCGCTCGTTCTCCGCCAGATTCCACCCACATCGTCGAGGTCCTCGCCTATCCGGCCGTGCAGTTGCTTGATGTAACGGGGCCCCTTCAGGTGTTCGCATCCGCCAATGACTTGATGGCCAAGGCGGGCGAAGCCAGGCCCTACGCGATCCGGCTCGTGGCGCCGGGCGGTGATAGCGTCGAGGCCTCGGCCGGCGTCGCGCTCGTTGCAGATCCCTTGTCATCGCTCGAGACAGGCGTAGACACCCTGATGGTTGCAGGCGGTGAGAATTTCAACTCGATGTCGATGGATGCTGTGCTGGTCGATTGGGTGCGCGAACGTAGCAGGCAGGCCAGTCGCATCGCATCGATCTGCACCGGTGCTTTTCTGCTCGCCGCCTCCGGGGTGCTCGACGGGCGCCGGGCGGCTACTCACTGGCAACACTGCGCCGAACTCGCCCGCCGTTTTCCCGCCGTGCACGTCGAGTCCGACCCCATCTTCGTGCGCGATGGTTCAGTGTGGACTTCGGCCGGAGTCACCGCCGGCATCGATCTGGCATTAGCGCTCGTGGAACAGGATCTCGGACGAACGGTGGCACTGTCGGTGGCTCGGTACCTCGTGGTGTTCCTCAAGCGACCCGGAGGCCAGGCACAGTTCAGCGAAGCTCTGTCTCTGCAGGCAGCCGAGGATAAGTTCGGGTCGCTGCATGGCTGGATCAGCAGGCATCTTGCGGAAGATCTTTCGCTTCCGACTCTTGCCAGCCAAGCCGGGATGAGCGAGCGCAGCTTCAGCCGGCATTATGCCGAGTTGACTGGACTTACGCCGGCGCGTGCCGTCGAGCGGCTCAGAGTGCAAGGGGCGCGGCACTTGCTCACAGACACACGCTTGCCGATCAAGCGCATTTCTCAGCGTTGCGGCTTTGGCTCAGAAGAGACGATGCGCCGCAGCTTTCTGCGCCTGCTGAGCGTCACACCGCAAGACTATAGAGCCAGATTCCGCTCGTGATCAGCACGCAGCCGGCACCTTTCCAGCTGAATCATCCGAACGAAACCGGGCCTACCGCTCCTTGCCAGCGGATGACCTTAGTCGGGTCCTTCGGGTCCATGTAGAAGAAATGCGTCATCGTCGGCCGCACCGTCGGCTTCGTCTTGTCATCCGGCGTCATCGTAACGATGCCGCGGAACACCTTCAGCGACCCGCCGTCCCAGTATTCGTGAATGTCATGATGGGCCGTGAATCCCGTGTCAATGAATTTGCGCAGATTCTCACGGATCGCCTCGCGTCCGTGCCAATCCGCGACGCCCAGGTTACCGATGGCATCCTTTGCGAAACAGTCGAAGCCTTTGCCAAATGTCTTATCATCAATTTCCTTCCAGAAGGCCAGGAGCCATTCCGGCGGCTGCGTTTTTGTGAACGATACTGTGGACATCTCTTTCTCCTGAGTCTGTTGAGTGTTGGCGCGGCCAGGAGCGGCCGTGGTGAAACTCCACGATTGGCAATTTACGATCGGCCGCGATCGCATAGCTGCCAATAGACCCTCGGTTTCCGCCAAGAGGGGGCGCCCGTCCAACGGCAAGACCTATGCACGTAGCATCGACAATGCGGCGGTCTGTTATTCCTCGATACGAAGGGCGACGAGACCGGTGGTCTCGCTACGGCGAGGCTGCAGAACGAGGGTGTGACGCTATCTCTTTCGGCCCCTCAACCGGATGCCGCCCAGCCCGAGCATGCCCGCGAGAATCAGCTCCCAGGTCCCGGGCTCCGGGACGGGGGAACTGCCGGGCACCACGTCGATATTGATAGAGCTGCTGCCGAGCGTCTCGGTCAAAGACAGCCCACCGAGGCCCGAGCAGTCCCATACGCCGCCGCCCTTGTCCAGACAATTGGCACCGTCGAAGGACAGGGTGCTGAAATCGAAAGTGACGCTCGAATTGTCGGTCGCGCTCGCGATACCCGCGCCAACCGGACTGAAGTTGAAGATTGCGAAACTGTCGCCAGCCGCCAGCGTGAAGCCCTTGGTCAAATCGAGCGCGAGTCCGCCCTCGAGGATTGCGTTTCCGGTGACTGCGAGCGACCCGTACTGCGCGCGGGTATCGCCTCCGAGCTCCAGCTCGAGCACCCCGTCTTCGTTCTGCTCGAAGTTGCCCGGTATCATCTCGGGCGCGGCGAGCTGCAGCAGTCCGTCGTTCGTCACCTTGCCCGCGCCGCCCTGGACGCTGATGTCATTGCGAGCCCCTTTGTCCTGCTCCGATTGACATAAGCGCTGGAAGAGTGCGGCGCAGCATAGTCGGATAACTCTCCGAACCCCTGAGCGGACCTGCGATCGCGTCGGCTAGTATTCAGTCGCTGAGCTGCCCTCAGCCCACTCGAGCGATCCAAGCCCAATGTCGGCGCCGCAGGGGTCCAGTGCCCTTCCTCCCGTTGACCTCGCCCGCACATTCGAGCGAGCCCGCGCCGCATGGGCGGCCGGACAGGGGGACGAGGCTGAGATGGCCTGCCGGCAGGTGCTCGCGGCGTGGCCCGGCCAACCCGGACGCGACGTATTTGCTCGGCCCGATGGCCTATGCGTTCGGCAACCTTGACCTGGCCGTCGCGCATATGCGTCAGGCCTGCCAGTCGCCGCGGGCGCCCGCGGTCTATTCCAGCGATTTCGCCGAGATCTGCCGCCAGAAAGGGGCCCTCGCGCCCAGGGCCCTCACGCTCAAGGAGCTCGAGCGGCTCGACGAGGCGCTCGAGGCGGCCAAGCGCGCGGTCCTGGTCGCGCCGCACAGCCCGGAGCCGCACAACGCAACGGGCCAGGTCTTCCAGGCGATGGGGGAGTTCGAGGCGGCGCTCGCATCCTACGATCGCGCGGCGGCATCGCCCGGCCCGGCACAATTGGACGCGGTCATCAACCGGGGGACACTCTTCATGGAGTTCGGCCGCAGGGCCGAGGCGATCAAGGCGATGGAGCAGGCAGCAATTGCCTACCCCGATACCTCCGGAATTCTCTTCGCTCAGACCGAGCTCAAGCGACTTGAAAGGGGCGATCCTCTGATCGGTCAGCTGCAAGCCCTGCTGGCGCGCGAAGGGAGCTCGCTCACCGAGCGGGCGACGCTCCATTTCGGCCTCGGTAAGGCGTTACTGGACATCGATGAGTCCGCGCATGCGTTCCGCCACTACGACGAAGGCAATCGGCTCAAGCGCTCGACCTTGACTTACGATGCGGACGCGGATGAGCGCTGGATGGAGAGCATCGCGGAGGTGTTTTCGCCGCCACTGCTCGCCGCGAAAGCGGACATCGGCGCGCGCTCGGAGCTGCCGGTGTTCATCGTCGGCATGCCCCGCTCTGGGACGACGCTCGTTGAGCAGATCCTGGCCTCGCACCCATTGGTGCACGGCGCCGGCGAACTCAAGTGCTTGCGAAGCCTGGTCGATGGAATCGAGAACTTCCCGGCCGGCGTGCCCAACCTGACCGGCGCGCAACTGACGGCGCTCGGCGAAGCCTATCTGGCCTTCGGCGCACCAATGGCCGCCGGCCGCCGGTATCTCCTGGACAAGATGCCTTCCAACTTCCAGCTCTGCGGCATGATCCGCCTCATTCTCCCGGACGCGCGCATCATTCACTGCCGGCGCGATCCCGTCGACACCTGCCTCTCGTGCTACACGAAGCTGTTCGCCGGCGAACAGGCGTTCACGTACGATCAGACCGAGCTCGGGCGCTTCCACCGCGCCTATCAGAAGCTCATGGCACACTGGCGCGCGACATTGCCCGCCTCTCATTTTCTCGAGGTGGACTACGAGGCAGTGGTCGAGGGCATCGAGACGCAGACGCGACGCATGCTTGCTTTCCTCAGCCTGCCTTGGGACGAGAGTTGCCTGCGGTTCCACGAAACCGAGCGTCCGATCAGGACCGCAAGCGTCAACCAGGTGCGCGAGCCGCTTTACCGCACCTCGGCCGGCCGCTGGCGCAAGCACGCCTCGCAGCTCACGCGGTTACTCGAGGCTCTGGGCGTTGCGTCTCCATAGTGTCCTCCAGCCTCATCACCGGCCTGATCGCCCTCCTTGCTGCCGCGGGCGTGATCATCCGGCCGCTGCGCATACCCGAGGCGGTTTGGGCGGTGGCAGGAGCGGCCTTGCTGGTTGCACTCAACCTGCTGGCGCCCGCCGATGCCCTCGTTGGGGTCTCCAGGGGCATCGATGTCTATCTCTTTCTTGCGGGCATGATGTTGCTTGCCGAGATCGGGCGCCAGGAAGGTCTATTTGACTGGCTGGCCGCCATTGCCACCCGACATTCCCGAGGATCTGCCAGTAGACTGTTTCTGCTCATCTACACAGTCGGCATCCTGGTAACGACGTTCCTGTCCAATGATGCGACCGCCGTGGTGCTCACGCCGGCTGTGGCCGCCGTCGCTCGCAGCGCCAAGGCGCAGCAGCCCCTTCCCTATGTGCTGATCTGCGCATTCATCGCCAATGCGGCGTCGTTCGTGCTGCCGATCTCAAATCCCGCCAACCTCGTCATCTACGGCAGTCATATGCCGCCACTTCTGCAATGGTTGCCCCGCTACCTGCTGCCGTCAGGGTTGTCGATTGTTGCGACGTACGTAGTGCTTCGCTGGACGCAGCGAAGCGCGCTCGAGCAGACGATCGCGTCGGATATAGCCGCACCGCACCTGTCGGCCGCGGGTAAGACGGCTGCGCTGGGCATCGTGGCGACAGCGATTGCCCTCCTCGCGGCCTCGGCCATGGACATGCAGCTTGGCTTGCCGACCGCCGTCGCAGGCACGCTCACGGCCCTGGTCGTGCTGATTCTTGAAAGGAAGAGTCCCTGGCCCACGATCAAAGGGATCCCGTGGGGTGTATTGCCGCTGGTAGCCGGACTCTTCGTTCTCGTAGAGGCTCTCGATAAAGCCGGGCTGATGCGCTTCCTGAGGATACTTCTGCAGGACGAGGCAAGCCGCTCGGCCGCTTCGACGGCATGGGGTGCCGGGATCCTCATCGCCATCGTGAGCAATCTGGTGAATAACCTGCCCGCCGCACTGATCGCCGGCAGCGCGATAGGCAGTGCCCACGCGCCTGACGCGGTCACGCGAGCCGTGCTGATTGGCGTCAACCTCGGACCCAATCTCTCGGTCACCGGTTCACTCGCGACCATTCTGTGGCTCACCGCACTTCGCCGCGAGGGACTGCACGTCAGCGCCGCCGTGTTCCTCAAACTCGGAATGCTCGTGATGCCGCCCGCGCTGCTGTTGGCGATCGGCGCGGCATTGCTGACGCACTGATCCAGTGACGACCGCCCCGAAGAAGGAAGGCTTCAAGCAGTCCTCGCTCGACGCGATTAATTTTTTACTGGCAGACGTGCGCGGCGCAGTAGGGCCGTACCTCAATGTCTTCCTCGTGACGCAGCAACACTGGAGCCAGTCCAGGGTTGGCCTGATCACGATGATAGCCGGCCTTCTCGGCATCGCCGTTCAGACGCCGATCGGTGCATTCATCGACGAGACTCACGCCAAGCGCGGCGTGATCGTACTGTCACTCGCGGTGCTGGCCGTAACTGCCGCAGTGATTTTTGCCCTGCCGACCTTTTGGCCAGTGATGATCGCGAACAGCCTGATGGGTGTCGTCGGGGACGTCTTCGGGCCGGCGGTCGCGGCCCTGACTCTGGGCCTTTTTACGCGGCAGGAGCTCGCGCGACGCATGGGGCGAAATTCCGCCTACGATCACGCCGGCAATGTCGCCATCGCTGTGCTTGCCGGCGCTGTCGGATACTTCTTTTCACAGCGTGCCGTGTTCCTGCTGGTGCCGGTGTTCGCGGCTCTGGCTGCCGTGGCGGTACTGTCGATTCCGTATCATGCCATCGACCACAACCGCGCACGGGATCTCGAAACGGCTTCGCAGACGTCCGCCGGCAATGGCGCGGTAGCGGCAGGCTACGAGGTGCTGTTCCAGATAAAACCACTGATGATCTTTGGTTTGTGCGTCATGTTGTTCCATTTTGCCAATGCACCGCTGCTGCCGCTGGTGGGCCAGAAGCTCGCAGCCGCGCACGCCAGGGAGGCTACCGCGATGATGTCGACTTGCATCATCGCGGCACAGCTGGTCATGCTGCCGATTGCCCTGCTCGTCGGACACAAGGCTGACACCTGGGGCCGCAAACCGCTCTTTCTGGCCGGGTTCATCATCCTGCCTATTCGCGCCGTGCTCTACACGCTCTCGGACAACAGCCTGTGGCTGATTGGGGTGCAGCTGCTCGATGGCATAGGGGCGGGCATCTTCGGTGCGCTTGCACCACTGGTGATCGCTGACATCATGCGCGGCACGGGGCGCTTCAATCTCGCCCAAGGCGTCATCGCCACCGCGGTTGGAATCGGAGCGTCACTGAGCGGGTTGGCGGCTGGTGAGGTCGTCGATCATTTTGGCTATAGCGCCACATTCCTGGCGCTTGGCGCTGTCGCCGCCGTCGCACTCGGTACGTTTGCCCTTTGGATGCCCGAAACCGCAGAACGGGCAGTTCAACAGCCGGCGCGCTAGCGCGAGCGGACGATTTCGGATCCGTCCGGTAGCAGTCCGCCCGTGTCTGCGGGGTAGCCCGCGGCGGCAAACTGCCGCGCCTTCGCGGCAAAATATGCTTTCACCCATTTGAAGCGCTCACCGCTCTTCTTCAGACCGACGGAGTCTGCGATCGACGCCAGGCTGATGGTCTTGCCGCGCGCACCCCAGTTGCCTTCGGTCACTTCCTCGATGGTTACCAGCACATTGGCGCCCTGCTGCGGATCGCTCGGGTCTCCGGCTACTGCGACGATTGCGGCCTTGACGGCCGCGTGCACGTCAGATTTGTTTGACTGACTCATGTAGCCTTCCGGGATACTCACGCGAACGAGGAATTTCCCCGGCGGCTTCACGTGTGTGGCATCGGTTCGCCCGCCTACCCACCAATCACCCGACGGAACTTCCGTAAAAAGGACCGTAGCGAAAGCGAGGCCACCCGGTGTCTTTGCCCCGCCTTCCATCCCCAGGAGCACGTCCGTGAATCTCTGAGCGAGGTCCGCCTTGTGCTCTCCCGCAAGGGCTCCTTGCGGGTAGTACAGCTGCAATACTGGCATGTGATCTGTCCTCTTCAGGGCGCGGTTTCGATAATCAGCAGATCGGCGTTCTGATCGCCGGTGCGCAAGCTGACGCGTTCGGCCGCCCAGATGCCGGTGCTGTCCCGCCGCCCGAGCTGTGTGTCATTCACAAAGGCCTCGCCTTCGATCGCAAACACATACACGCCGTGCTCCTTCGCGCTCAGCGCGTAGTCGAGTGTCATGGGTATGTTGCTCGAGAGCCGCGATATCTTCACATCCTGAGCCACGCGCACGGCTCCATCGGCGTTGCCGACCAGCGTGACGAGCCTGTTGCGCTCGGCCACCGCATCAAATCGGGACCGACTGTACGACGGAGGCAGTAACAGCTGGTTGGGCATCATCCATACATAGATGATATTTGCGTCTTCGTTCTTGAGGCTGAGCTCGCAACGCTTGCCGCCGGAGCCCGCAGAGAAGGCGTAGTAGTCGCCGGCGTTCAGCTGATCGATGTTACCCACCGTGTTGACGTGCGTCAGTTGCCCCTGAAGTACGAAGGCGCAGATGATGAAGTTGTGATGGGGATGGATGTTGTATCCGCACCCCGTGCCGCTGAAGAGCTCATCGCCAAAGACGCGCACGCGCCCGAAACCCCTGTGCCCCGCCTGGTAGGGCCCGAAGTTGAAGCTCGAGTGACGCTCGAGAGTCGCATCCGGGTGACCTCCGATGTAGGACGAGCTCTCTCCCGTCGACAGGAACTTGTTGTAGCCTCGCTCTTTGGCGCGCAGAACGAATGAAGTGTTCATATCAGGCCTCGCCCGCGGCAGTCCTGGTTAGGCGCTTAGGCGCCGCACCGGCTGGCCCGGCGCATAAGGAATCTCGACCATCTCGAACAGGCGTTTAGGGGTTCCGCAGTCAGGACACACCCAGTCCGCGGGGATATCCGCCCATCTCGTGCCGGCCGCCAGACCGTGCTCCGCAGAGCCGAGCGCCTCGTCGTAGAGAAAGCCGCACCCCAAGCACATCCATCGCTTAAATGGTTCGACGCTCATCCTTTAATCCCCCGTGATCCAGAGGTCTATAACAGCGACGCCGCCCGCTCTCCGGCCTTCTTGCCGTACTCCAACGCCGAGCCCCAGTGCTGTGCGCCATTCAGCTCCGAATGTCCGATCGCGACGTATCCGTAACCTTCGCGCACTCGCTCGAGCGGACTGGCCTTGCCGTCCCTGCCGTAGTGAAAGCCCGGCGGCTCTATCAATCGCGCATGGCCCCAGCGATTGAGCACTATCGCCGCAATGTCCCGCTCCGGTTTGAAACCGTAGGCCGCATACATACGTGTCATTTGTCTGCGTATCCGTAGCTCAAAGTCCGCGTAGGGCGTCGCGAGGAACAACGCCCGCGCCGCAGCACCCTGTTGCGCCGCCGGCAGCCCCGGGATCGGCAATCCCAAATAGAATGAAAGTACGGCCGGGCGGTCTGGATGTAGCGGCGGCGCGTGCCCGCCGCTCGTCATCGTCTGACGAAGATTGCAGCAGTAGCCGAAACTGCCGGCGTCATCGAACCAGCGGCATGCCGTAACGTCGAGGTCGTAGAGGAAGCGCCACTGCCGCAGCGCCACGTTGACGATGAGCGCGGGCGCATAGGAAAACTGGTCATAGGCAGCCCGAAGATCATCGGGCATATCGACCAAAATGTGCTTGTTGACCCACCCGCCACTTGCCATCACGACGGTGCGCGCTCCGACTCTAAACAGCGCCCCACCCTTCTCGTAGGTCACCCGCAGCCGACTACCACTCGACTCAGAGCTCGCATGCTCGACACGCAGCGCCATCGCTTCCAGTCGAATGCGCGCGGCCTGCGTGTCGCGATCCAATGCAGCAAAATCGACCGGGTCATACATCAGACTGCTGAAATCCTTCCCCGGCAGTGCGGCCGGCAGCAGACCCCGCAGCAGGGCGCGCGGAAAGGGCGAGTTGCCGCCCGGGAACGACAGCGCCATGGGCCGGTCCGGTGGCTCGACGAGTTGCCTGCCAAGCCGTGCGGAGGCGGCATCGGCGCTCACGCCACTCAAGAGGCCCACGATGGGCTCGACGAGGCGCGTCACAGCCGGGTCGTAACCGCGAACCCTCTCGAGATAGTCTTTGTAGGTGAGGGTGTCGAGATAGCGATCCTGCGCTTCGCTGACGGGCCCGTTGTCAGCTCTCCAGCGCAACAGGTCGCGGCGAGCGGTTTCGGAGAAAGGACTGTCACTAAGCCCGCTGCTCCAGATATTGCGCCGCCAGAGGGGCTTGCCGTCCGGACCCTCGCCAAAAAAGTACCCCACATCGACTTGCGACTCCTGGAAGCCATCCATGTTCGAATAGTTATCCCGGGCGAAGCGCAGCGGCTTGAGCCGCGCATCCCAGGGCTGCCATGAATACTCGCGGGGAATCGCGAACTCGGTGAAAAAGGCGTCGGCGAGCGAGCCGCTGCCCGGGGCCGGAACTCCGAAATCGTTCGATCCTTGCGGCCCCATGAGGCGCTCGCCGGCGACAATGAATTCGTTCTGTCGCGCCTCGCCGCCGAGCATCGAATGATTCTCCAGGAGCAGCACGCGCTTGCCGCTTCCAGCCGCCTTGGTGAAGTAGTACGCCGCGCTCAGCCCCGCGATGCCACCACCGACAACGACCAGATCAAAATCCCCGGCAGGTCTCGCGGCAGCGAATGCCGAGGCGTCGTAAGCACCGTCGCGGAGCCGATGCGCCGCCTGAACGACGCGCCAGGTATTGCCGTTCGCTTTGGCATAGTCACCGACGCCACCGTACCCGGTGAACGTGTCGGCCGGAGGGGTAGCCGCGCGCAAACTGCCGGCAAAGGGTGCCCCGAGCAGCGCCGCGCCGGCACCAACCAGCGCTCCATTCACGAAGTCGCGGCGCGTGATCTGCGTGTCCAGGCCCAGCCTGCGGCGTTCTTCGTCATCCGGCCCGTCACCCATCGCATGACACCTTATCTAATGCGAGACCCACACCTGGCTGGGCGAGCCGTTACAGGTATTGATAACCAACGGCGCACCTTGGGAAGGATTGCCGCCGCCGATGTCGAGACATTTTCCGCCGATGCCGATGATCGTGCCGTTCCCGGCGACCCAGTTCTGGCTCGGTGAGCCGCTGCATGGCGTGTAAATGACCGCCGCACCATCGTTAGGAGCGCTTCCCTGCACGTCCAGGCAGAAGCCACCGACACCGGTGATCTGTCCATGGCCGTTGAAGGACCATTGCTGATTCCGCCACGGGTCACAGATCTTCATGTTCACGCGAGCACCGGGCTCTGGCGAACCGTGATTCACCACGTTCATGCACATGTTGGTGTTACCGCTCGTAATCTGGGCGCTCGTCGCGCAGCCGCTGATCGCGCAAAACAGCAGCGCCAGCAAGGCTGGCGCTAGCAGGTGTCTGATCATCTGATGTTCTCCGGATCGTGTATCAAAGCTCGGTCATTCCCAAACTGCGGTGAGAATCCGATTGTCCTTATCCAGAATGAGCGTGAGACGGTTGGGATTTGAGTCCGCTTCCGCTATGCCGTCGGAGGGTCGAACGATGCGCGTCTGCGGGGGAACCTGCTCCTCACGGACAACCTCACCACGGCCACCGGAACCAGAGCCGCCTTTCGGGATGAATGTCTTGCCGACGCACTTGCCACAGTCTTCGAGAGTGGACTTGCTCTCGGAGTAGCCCGGAAGAGCCGTCACGCTGACCGCGTTGGTTGCTGCATGGACGTTGACTCCCTTGAAGGGGTGGCCGGTTTCCAAGGGAAGAATGGCTTCGAGTATCTCGTAGCCCGTCGCGTCCGCCGCGACCTCTGGCGGCCGCGCGACAAAAATAAGGTGCAGGATCCCGTCGGCGGGAACACCTCGAGAAAGCGGGACCAGCTCAGCCTCCTCCCACCCCGCACTGCTCGCTATAGCTCTGACGCGAACGATGTCCAGCGAGGGTGCGTGGGCACTGCGGATGACCTCGACACTCGTAATGCGCAGCACGGCGTGCGCCTGACTGTCGTTCGCGCCCCCGCTGGTGGCGGGCGCGTCCGTGGGAGGCGCACCCGTGTATTGGGGCTGCCCTGCGGCGGACGGCGGTTGCGCCGCGGCGCTGGCGCCCAGGCCCAGGAGCACGATGCCCGCCGCAAGTGCGGCACCCACATGGATATTGCTCATCGTCGTAGTCTCCGTAGTTGATCAGACCCGCATCTCGAGCCGCACCGACTCCGATCGCCTGGTGAGGTCCTGGAGCACTTGCTGTACCGATTGCGCGTCTGCGTGCCGCTGCAACTGGTCGAACGCCTCCAAAATGATGTCCGTGGGTACCATCTGAGTCAGGGCACAGAAGCCCGTGCGGCCGCTGTCGAATGAGCCGTTCTCGCTGAGCTTGTTGATGGGCGCGCCGCCGCCACACACCGAGAAGTATTCACACGAGGCCCGGCAGCGTGCGACGCCGGCGTGGATGTCCCGTGTCATGGCCTGCATGGCGGCACTGGCTTGCATCTCCTCGAGCGAATGCGTCAGAACGTTGCCGACGATGTAATCGTCGTAGGCCGCGTTCTTCAGGCCGAGGAGCTCGGGGGAAAAGCTCGATACGTTTCCGCGACAATCGACGTTCAGCATCGCGAACGGCACGACCTGAATGTTGTCGAGCTCGCCGTCTCCGGGGCGAAATACCCGGGGAATGATCCCGTCGATCTCACGGATCATGTGAATACGATCATCACGGCGCGCTTCGCGCCAGAAATGCGCCAGGAAACGACGGAAGCGCTCCTGGGGCGCATGACTGGCAAAGAGCTCAGAGACGTGGTCGCCCTCGGACTCCTCGACATTGAAGCAAACGTTCTCGATACCCTCGGCCCGATAGAACTCGAGCATCTCATCGGGTGCGTCCAGACTCTGGTCCGTCAGAACCGAGATCACATGGAACGGAACCTCCTCGCTGCGCAACAGACGAATGCCCGCGATCGCCTTGTCGAACGTGCTGCGGCCGTTACGAGCCACACGGTGCGCATCGTTGAAGCGTCGCGGTCCGTCGATGCTGACCCCGACCCCCACCTGCCACTTCTTGAACAGCTCGCACCAGGCTTTCGAGAGCAGCATGCCGTTCGTCTGCACCGAGTGGCGCAACTGAAGGTCCGGCGGCCGCAGCGACTCGATGAGGCTGAAGGCCTCCTCGTAGTAGCTCACCGGCATCACCAGAGGCTCGCCCGCATGCCAGATCACCGTCAGCTGCTCGCCCGCCCACCCCGAGGCAAACACCCTCTCGAAGAGCGTCCGCAGGATGTCCCGGGACATCGTCGCCTTGTTCGTGCGGTCCGGCAGGTAGCAATAATTGCAGTTGATGTTGCAGAACGGTGTGGGCTGCACGACCACCACCGAGATCCTGGGCTTACGGTGCTCGTTGATGGGCTCTGGCATGACGCACCTCCTTGGCTCCAGGGCCTCAGCCGTTGTGCCAGAAGTTGTGCCAGCCGTTGCCCCAGTTGGGCCAGCCACCGTTACCCCAGCCACCATTGCCCCAGCCGCCGTTGTGCCAGCCGCCGCCATTGCCCCAGCCGCCGTTGTGCCAGCCGAAGCGCCAGCCACCATTTCCCCAACCCGGGTGCCAGCGGCCCCAGCCGCCGTTGCCCCACCAAGTGGGGACGAGACCGCCGCCGGCGATCGGGTCGACCTGAGCCGAGCCCTCAGTGGCTGGCGTTGCGATCTCGGCGACTCCGGCGCGAATGGCTTGCAGACGCGCCGCGACGCCCGGCTGGTCGGCAGGATCTGCGGCGGGGACGGCGGACGCGGCCGCCTGAGCGGACGACATCGCCAGGAGAAGCGATGCACCCAGTGCCCCGACGGGCAATACCAGGGACAGCGCCTTCGAGACCGGATACTTCGCTGACATGTGAAACTCCCCCTTGTTCGAATCGCATCGGTCTGCAGATCCGCGGCGCGACGTTACACGACCGGCACGCCGCGATCCAACCTGGCTCTCCCGCCAAGTTCGCGCTCCAGTATTTGGAGGGCTACATCGTCATCTTCAGGGCATCGGTGCTGGACTCCATCCGCATGTCCATTCCACCCCACGCCTTCTCATCATCAGGATAGACGTGAGTCATCCAGCCGAAGACCACCGGAATCCACAAGCCGTGCGCCGCCTTGCAGGCGTCCTCGGTTTGGATGCTGCCCCGCGGCCCGAATGGCGTGTCCGGCCCGAACTGCGCGCTGAGGGGCAAGGTTCGTGGGCCGCCGCAGAAGTCCACATGACGATGCCAGGTCGCTACGCTCAGCGGAGCGATCTCGTTCAGTCGCTCTGGCGTTGAATCTCGGGGCGCCGTGTACATCACACCGACAGCCTTCATGCCCGCGGGCGTGCGCCGGTAAAGGATCGATCCGGGTTGCCGGTAATCGACCTGCTGCTGCTCTCTGCGGGCGACGTGGTAGTTCGTGTAATGGACCTCCTCACCCATTCGGCCGGTCGGATGAAACGGCTTATAGCCATCGCGCAGCGCCAGGCTCACATCCGCATAACGCGCCAGCACTTCGCGGGCAGCAACCAGGATCTCCCGGGCGCGCCGCTCGTCGCCAGGCTGGGGCTTGCCCTTTAAGGACATCTGCATGTGATTGCCCATCTTCATGGAGGGCACCGACGTCTCGTCGGTCTTGCCGCCGTAGTGGCTCAGCAACTGCTCCCACAGCGGAAACTCCTGCGCCATCGCGACGGTGAGGCAGCCGCACAGTATCAAAGCTGCCGTGAGGAACTTCACCATCGAGGACTCCCGTCAGACTCGGCCAGAGCCGAGATCCCGACTGGCTTGAAAGTCGCGGGCGATCTCGTTGCGGATTCGATCACGCAGCTGTTCGCCCACGGGAGTTTTATCCAACAGCGAGAGCAACCGTTCCTCGGAGACGATCCCACGACGCGCCAGTTCTCGCGTGAAGACAAAATCCTTGGCGCGGGAAGCGACGTACTTTGAAATCGCCAGATCGTGGGGTTCCAAACACAATCCCTTGACCCCTTGTGTGTCTCCTGGAGGCAGATCGACCAATCGATCCTTCCAACCCTCAGGCAGGGTTGCGGTCTGCTCGTCAACGGGATCAGCGTAATAGCCGAAGGTCTCGTGGAATCGCGAATAGACGCCGATCGCATTCAGCCATTCGGTTCGCTCAGGAGTTTTTGCAGCCAGCAAGTCCACCTCAGCAGACTTGATGATGTCGTCGGCAACATCTGGATGCTTGCCATGCAGGGCCTGACTACCGACGATTATGAATTGCTTCTCTCCGGTGATACGGCCGGCGGCCCGCAGCACGTGATCAAGCTCCTGCTTCTTCATGGAGCTTCTTCACCTCTGCTGGTGGCAACAGTCCCACATACGGCATGGATTGCCGCAATCTCACCGCGTCCTCGTCGCGCCCCAGCATTGCGGCAAATAGCGAGCCGTCGTCATCGCTTTGAGCGATTCGCCGCCACTCATCGTATGCCGAGACCCAGACGCCTCGATGCTCCCAGCGATGGAGGTTCGCAAGAATCTGGGCGCGTATCTCCCGCGGCGTACAGCGTCGAATCACTGCAAGAGACAGCGCATGTCTGAGCTGATCCAGCTCCTGATGCGAGTATCCCCCGCGCCCCGAAGGGCGCAGGCCGTGCTCGCTGAGTTCCAGCGCGTCCCCTTCCCCGACACCCCAAGCGTCGAGGGTCGATCTGGGCAGGATGACCCCCAGAGAGTTCCCGATACGTCGCAGAGGAACCTTCATGCGCCGAATTATTACGCGTTATAACAATGCAGAACAACCGTCATATAACTCATTCATTTGACTAGATATTTAATCTGATGGCGTCCTATCGCCAGCTCAGAGCGCCGCCGACCAGCACGTTGAAGGGCGCCGCTGTCTCGAAGTAGCCCTTGTTCGAATCGTCGACGATCAGCGAGCCGACGTAGTGGCGGTTCAGGAGATTGTTGATGCGCACGAACAGGCTCCAGTCGCCGCTCGGCCAGCGCGCGGCATAGCCGCCACTCACCCCGAACACTGCGTAGCCGGGCGCGAACACGCTGTTGACGTCGTTGGCGGCCACGGTACTCACGTACTGGGCTTCGGCGGCCGCGAACGGCCCGAGCTCGTCGCCGAAACGGACGGTGCCGAAGACGTTGTTCTTCGGCACGCCGGGCAGTCGGTTACCCGCCGGCACAAGCGCGTCCGGCACCGCGCACGGTGCGGTCGTGCAGGTGAAATAGGCATCCGTGTAGGTGGCTTCGACGTACGTGTAGGCGAGCTGCAGGTGCCAGGGGGCAGCGAAACGCCAGTCGAGCCCGGCCTCGGCGCCGCGCCGAGTGGTGCGGCCGCTGTTCTGGTAGGTCGAGCGGCCGCCGAGGTTCGTATCCACAACGATCTCATCGTGCGTGTTGGTATTGAAGATCGTGGCCTCGGCGTTGAAGGACGGCAGCAGCTGGAACTTCGCGCCGAGCTCGCTGTTGGCGCTGCGCGCGGGCCTGAGGTCGAAGTTCGGGCCCGCCTCGCCGTCGGGGCGGTAGGCGAGCTCGGAGCCGAGCGGGGTCTCAAAGCCTCGTCCCCAGGAGGCGTACAGGTGCACCCAGGGGCGCAGCTTGAAGGTGAGGCCGGCGACCGGAGTACCGGCGGTGTAGGTGACACTCCCACCGTCATTGCCGTTGGTCGGAGTCATGAAGTGGTCCTGGACGCTGAAGTTCACGTCGCTGTTGCGCAGACCGAGCATGAGCGACCAGAGGGACGCGAAGTCCCAGGTGACCTGCGTGTACTCGTCGATGTCGTAGGTGATGTCGTTCTCGTTGCGGCGCAGCTCGCCCTCGACGCCCAGGGTGGTATCCGCGAAGTTGTCGTAGCCGCGGCGCAGCTCGTCGTACCAGTCATAGCTCACCCCCAGCACCCAGGAGAACGGCCGCCCCGCCAGCTCGGTCTGCCACGACCAGCGCGCATCGCTGCCGCCGAAATCGCGGTCAAGGTCCACCACTCCACCGGAGCTCGTCGGCGACAGCTGCGCGGCAAGGGGGATCGCGAGGAATTGCAGCACGCTGCGGTCTCCGCCGTAGCCCATGAGCTGGAAGGACTGACTGTCGGTGAGCTGCAGGTTCCAGATAAGGCCTGCCTGCTGCTGTTGCAGGCTCTTGCGCGTGTCGAAGAGCAGCGCCGCCGGGGCTGCCTGGTTGGGCGCGGTGGCGAACTGCGCCGAGGTGAGACCGAGGGGATCTTGCGCGTCCGGGCGGGAGATGAGGTTCAGGATCAGCGACAGGTGATTGCGCTCGTCGACCTGGTAGCCGAGCTTGGCGTTGAAGGACTCGTTTTCAGCGGCGCTATGCGGGCGGTAGCCGTCGACCGAAAAATGCGTGAACGCGGCGTTGTAGTTGAAATCGCCGGCAGCTCCGGAGGCATCGAGTCCGGCGCGCCATACATCGAAGCTGCCGTAGGCGGCTGAGGCGCGCACCTGGTCCGGCTGCGCGCCGTCGGCGGTGAAGACCTGGATGACACCGCCCGAGGAGTTGCCGTAGAGCGCCGAGAAGGGGCCGCGCAGCACCTCGACCCGGGCAGCCGAATCCAGGTTCAACTGCGATACCTGTCCCTGGCCGTCGGCGCCTGTGGCCGGGATGCCGTCCTGGTAGATGCGCACGCCGCGGACGCCGAAGGCGGAGTTGGCGCCGATGCCGCGGATGGAGATCTGCTGGTCTTGTGCGTAGTTGTTGCGGTCGCGGGCGAGGAGCCCGGGCACCGTGGCTATGTCGTCCGAGAGGTTGATCCCGAGGGCGTCGTCGATGAGCTGCTGCGCCGGGACGCTGGAGATCGCGGCCGGCACGTCGAAGGTGTTGCTGGCGATGCGGGTCGCCGTGACAGTCACCGACTCGAGCGCAGCCGCCGGAGCCGACGAGGGCTGGTCGGCCGTCGAGACCTGACTTGCGACCACGAGCGCGATGGCCGCACCGGACAGAGCTCTCACCGCTGACGCGCTTTCAGCATTGATGTATGAACAGGTCCTCGCGGGCGCTGGCAGTCTTCAGGCTAGGGCTGGATCAGCCGCCCAGAGCGCGCCAGAACACCTCGCAAATCGCGCAGCGCTGGAAACACCTCATTATTCCAATCCGCGCCCTGCGCATCGTAGGCACGCTGCTCGTATTCGACGATCTCCTTATCTTCGCGGAAGATGTTCTCGGTGAACCAGGTGACGAACGGCCACGCCAGCTGGATCAATCCTGGAATCGGCGGTTTCTTCACCGACAGGTAGCCATAGGTGCGGTTAGTGCGCTGCTCGGCGTCCCAAGGCGTGTAGCCGAGCCACACATCGAGCACCGGATCCTGTGTCTCCTTGATGTCGCGCCCCAACCATACCTTGAGGCTCTGCGACGGGTAGTCGGTGCGGATACGCATGTGGTCGCGGAAGTCCTTCTTCTTCGCGCCTCGCCCACGCGTGAGATCTACGATGACCTTTTCGCCGACGGACTGCTTGCCCTCGGTACGCTTGAAGCTGTACTCGACCTGCGCCCACGACTCGCCGTGGTCACGCCCGATGCAGTGAGCGCGGATCGAGCCCATCTGCTTGCGATGCATGAACTGGTGGTTCATGTCGAAGAGGTTCTCGTGCATGAAGGTGTAGTGGCAGGCCACTTCGCGGTACAGCCTGCGGGTCTTGTAGTCCTTGCGCCGGGACGAGCCGAGGCTCGCGGGCAGGCGGCCCGCCGCGAGCGCGCGTTCGCCAGGGAACACGAGGATGACCCCGTCGACTTCGCTCACTGGATAGCTCTTCACGCCGTTCGGCAGCCGCTCCTTGCCGAAGTAAGGCACGCTCACGCACGTGCCGCTGCAGTCGTAGGTCCAGCCGTGGTAGTGACACTTGAGCTGATCGCCCACTACCACGCCGAGGTGCAGCGGTACCTGGCGGTGAGCGCAGCGGTCCTCGAGCGCAAACACGCGGCCCTGTGCGCCGCGGTACAGGACGATCGGCTCGCCGGCAAAGCGCCGGCCGAGCGCCTTGCCGGGCAGCAACTCATGCGACCAGGCGACCGGGTACCAGTAGTCCGGGTGTGCGCCGATGCGGCGCAAGTCGATGGCGTTGGACGCGTTGGTCGCACGCCGCAGGATCTGGGTCGGGGTGTCTTCCGTCATGGTGTGATTGTGCGCGGAGTCCAGCCAATGGTACAGGCAGTGAGGTGCGCGTTCACGGATCCGGCGGATTGTGGGCGCGCAGAAACGCCACCGAGCTTTGCAGCATCTGCAGGCGGGTCTCGCCGCGCGACAGCCAGTGATCCTCGCCCGCGAGCGGCACGAGCTCGGCGTCCTTGTGAGCCGCGTGCAGCGCGTCGTACATCGCCTGGCTCTGCTCGTACGGCACCACGACGTCCTCGCGGCCGTGAATCAGTAGCACCGGCACCGTGATCGCATCCAGGTGTTTGATGGGCGAGATCGCCTCCAGGGCCGGATCATCCGGGCCACTCGCGCCGATGAAACGCTCCCAGTAGCGCTGCACTGCGGTGTCGCGGCCGTAGTGCTGATTGTTCACCCAGTGGAGCCAGCTACGCAGATCGGCCATGCCCGCCACTGAGACGGCGCAACGATAGACGCCTGGGTCGAGCGAGGCGCCGGCGAGCGCCGCGTAGCCGCCGTAGCTCGCCCCGACGATACACACGCGCGCCGGATCGATGATCCCTTCGTGAGCGAGGTAGCGCACGCCGTCGGAGAGGTCGGTCTGCATCTTGCGGCCCCACTCGCCGAAGCCCCTGGCCAGGTACGAGTGGCCCAGGTCGGAGCCGCGGTAGTTCGGTCGCACAACGGCGTAGCCCTGAGCGGCGAGCGCCTGCGACCACCAGTCGAAGTCCGCCGTGTCGCGCAACCCGGGGCCGCCGTGCGGGAGCACGATGAGCGGTAGCTTCTGCGCGGGCTTGCCGCGCGGCAGAGTAAGGTACGCCGGGATTCTGAGGCCGTCGGAGGCGCTGTAGTCGATGCGCCGCACCTCGAGCGGCCTGATGCCCTCGTAGACATCTCCCAGCGGCTCGGCACGGTGGGTGTCGAGGTCGACCAGCTCAAAGCAGTAGCCGTCGCGCTCGCCTTCGACGCGCACGATCATCTTGCGAAAGTCCGCGTCGGCCGACTCGAGCAGCACGTGCTCATTGGGGAAGGCGCGCACGGCGGCCTGCCACGACTGCTGCACGGACGGATCGAAGAACACGTACTCCTCGCTATCGCCGACGTGCACGCCGCCAATCATGCGGAAGTTCCGCGAGTCCTCGATGGGCCGATCGAGCGTCTCCTTCTCGGCCAGCGGCGCGCCGATGGAGCCATCCTTCAGCGACAGCAGCCGCCACACGGCATCGCCGTCCTCGACGCGCTGCAGGAGCAGCGTGTCGGCGACCGGGCCCGGGCCGAGGATGCGGGGAAAATCGATGGAGTCATCGCCCGAGGCGACTTGCTGCATGCGGCCGTCGCGGTTGACGAGGAGGCTCCAGTGGTGACTCCCCTGTTCGTAGGTTTGCTCTCCTACGACCTCACCCGCGCTGTCGATGGTCCATGAGTCGGTGGAGCCGCGCCTGTCGATGAAGCCGTCGCGGCCGCCCGAACGCAAGATGCGCGAGCTGTCGAACTCCAGGTCCACCCGCACGAGGGCCGGCACGACCTCGCGCCCGCGTCCGTGCGACTCCGGGCGGCCGATGACCTGCAGACCCGTGACGAACAGTATCGTGTGATCCTGGATGCGCCTGACGGTCGCATTGCCGGTGATCATGGTCATCAGACTTATGCCGCTGGACGGATTCGGCTGGGGGACCATGTAGTCCCTGCCTGTCTTCAAGTCGAAGATCTGCAACTGGCTCCATTCGCGCGTCCTCCACAGGAAACCTGTCGAGAACCCTGCCGGCTGGTTGAGGGTATTCGGCACCGCCGTGACGGAGGTGAAGATCATCAGACGGTCGTTGTCGGCCCAGCGGATGCTGCGCAGCTTCTGATCACCGGCACGCAGCAGGCCGAGCTGCTTGCCGCTCGTCAGATCCTGCACCACCACGGCGCGCGCGTTCGCATCGGTCCTGACGAAGGCGAGCCGCGATCCGTCCGGAGACAGTACGACGTTCTCGTAATGCGGCAGCCGCCCGTAGGCCTCGAGCGGGGGCGTCGCAGTCGCGGGCGTCGCAGCCGCCGGCGCGGCCAGAGCGAGGCAGACGATCAGGCCATGGATCGCCTTTCGGGCACCGAACGTAGGCATGTCCCACCCCCGGGTTGCGGCGCGATTCTAGCAGCGCGACCTCGGGGCGGGCGAGCGCTCTCGAAACTATCTCTTGTCGAACTCCGCGCTGATCGTGATCGTCGTTTCGTCGCTCACTATCGGAACATACTTGCCAAGCCCGAATTGCGATCTCATGACCATGCCCTTCGCGTCGAAGCCCGCAATCACGCCCTTGCCGGAGAATGGAGAGTTGCCGGCGCCGTGAAAAGTGACATCGAGCACGACCGGTTTTGTAACGTTGTGCATGGTCAAGTCGCCTGTCACTTCGAAGGTGGTGGGGCCGGTGCGAACAACCTTCGTCGAGGTGAACTTCATCCAAGGATAGTTCTCCGCGTCGAAGAACTCGTCGGAGAATAGCTCGCCGTTAAGCTCTCTATTGGTGGTTTCGACCAGGGCAATCGGCACCTTCACATCAAGCTTTGTTGCGGCGAACGCTTTGGGGTCGATCACCAGCGTTCCCGTGGCCGCCGGAAAGGTACCCCAATACTCCGAGAAACCCATGTGGTCGACACCGTAGCGAACCAGCGTCTCCTTGGTAGAGATGTCGTACGTCCCTGCGGGAAGCTGATCCAGTTCGATGCGCACCTTGTGGACGCCAGGCGCTACTACGGCCGTGCCGGGACCCGGTTTGCTCTGCTGCGGCGCTTGTCCCGCCACCGCGACACCGGAGAGAACGACGGCCGAGACCGCGACGGTCATCAATGCGAGCGACTTCATGACGATCCCCCTGACCGCTTGAGCCGCCGCTGTGGCAGCGGCATATCACTGCGGACGTTTACCTGCAGTATAAAGATCCGGTGCGCACGGATTTGGGGACCCTGCGCCGGAGCGATGCGCCAATGCGCCGGTCCGATGGACCGACCGAGCGCATCACGCGCAGAACTAGGGAGCTAGTTTGGCGCGAATGAACACGCTGTAACCATCTGGCTCACTGCCGTACCAGGGAACCAGAGCCGAGGGAATCGAAAACCGACTGAAGACCCCGCCTATCCCGAACCGAAGATGGCGGTACTCAGCGAAGTCGAACACATAGCCGAGGCTCGCCTTCTGAATCAGGAAAGGTACGCCGAACAGGGGCTGGCCAGACTCGAAGAGGTCATCTTTGACGACGTGCTCGTATCGGCAAAACAGGGTATGGCCGCCTGCGAGTCTCACTGCCGAATCAAGCAGGTAGCCGTCCGTGTGGCGTTGCCCGCTGGGCGCGTCTCGTCCCCAGGCGAGCGTCGTTTGCCAGTGCGCGCTGCCGATCGGCCGGTCGTAGATGACTGAGGCTGTCGAGCGCTGCACCGAGGTGTTGGGCTGGAGCTGCTCAGGACTGGCGAGGTAGCCGGTACTCGCCTGCAGCGAAAGATGCGCGCTCGGGTTGTATGACAGGCGCGCCGCCCACGAATCGAATGATCGGAACTGCACGCTGTAGCGATCCTCGTCCGGCTCGCGACCATTGAACGACGAGGCTTCGAGCTTCCAGTTTCGCCACACCGCGCCTAACGTTACGACGCCAAAGGTGATGTGCGTTGCATCCAGCCAATGGTGGGTGAGCGGTGCATCAGGGTTGTCCTCCGACGACGCCCGGTCCATGTACACAGGCGGGCCGAGCGCCGGCTCACCGACGGGGCCGCCGTAGATGAACACTGAAGTGGAATCGGACAGCGTCTTGCTATAGGAACCGGCTACCTCCATGAGGAGGTTGTGCGGATGCTGGCGGTCAATGAGCGGGGTGCGACCGTTCGCCGTTTCGCCCGTCTGAAAGAGAAGCGGATAGCCGCTCGGCCCGCCCAGGGGTTCGAGGGAAGCCATGAAGCGCCCGCCCACCACGCCGTCGCCAATCGGGCGGCTCCCCATCAGCATGAGCATGCTTTCATTGAATGTTTGTGAGTCACCGCGCGGGCCGCTCTGGTCGGTGTATACGCCCGTCAGATAACCCTGCGCCATGAGGTCCCATGGCCCCGACATGGTCTGCAGCCCCTCCATGGGCGCACTGTCTGGTTGCCAGCTCGTTCCCGAAGCTTCCCGACTCATTGCATACGGGCCGAAGGCACCCTGCATCGACATGCCACTGTCTGACATGTCCATGCTCGGATCCGTCACATGCGGGGGCGCTCCCGCCTGGGACTCACCCTGGAGGTCTGCCGCATGGGTCGCACACCCGACGAGACTCATCCCAATCAGAAGTGGTCTTGCCACCCACCGCTGCGCACAATTCGATCGCATTGATGTCCCCAACAGAAAGGCGTTGAAGACGATCCCGTGATCGTCCGAAAGCCGCTGAACCAACAACGCTTGGGGATTTAGGCGATTGGAGGCCGAAGGAGCGGCGCAAGAACACCGCGATCAATTCGCTCGCGCACGGGGAACACAATGACCGGAGCGACAGCAGTCAGCGCCAACGGCGGCCATGTGCATACCAGGGCGAGCAGTAAGGGACAATTGCACTGGCACGCGCCATTCGCGCAACACGGTAGGCTCTGGTGGCCGTTATTTGTCGACCCTGTAGCGCCCTGCGTGTGTTCACCGCAGTGATGATGCGGGATGCCAGCATGGTGGGTTGCCGGCACTCCGAACGGAGTGATTGCCGCCTGAGACAGGATGACGGCCACCGCAACGTAGCGTGCCCAGCGGGATGTCGCGCGCATCGAGCTGCCGGTTGACTGAGCCATCCCTTAGCCTAACACGGGTCAGTCGGCTCTAGACTCCGCTCACCCGCTTCAGCTTGACCACGATCACTTCGCCGGTGGGCGCTTCGATACGGCCGTCCTTGAGTGTGTTCGCCCGCGGATTCACGCCGCTGAAATCGAGCGGCACACCAAGCTCCTTAGGATAGTGCGGAGTGCAGCCCTCCGGACTCAGCTGCAGCCGCTGCTCGCCGGCCGAATAGCTGCTCCCCCGCGGGTGGAGTTTGCACTCGCCATCTCCCGATGCCGCCTGGTATTGCAACGTGCCTTCGATGCCGCCGTCGTCGTCCACACGGCTGATGCTCAGGCTGACGACACGCAGCAGCTGCCTGCCCGACGCATCGACATATTCGCCGCGCCAGGTGCCCGATAGGTCCGGCCGGGCGGGCGCAGTTGTCGTGGTGAGTGGTGTGACGATCGCGGGCACGGCTGTCGCGGCGGCCATCTGTGCCGGCGGCGCCGCCGGCGCTTCGGCCGCTGGGTTCGGGACCGCGGGCGGTGGCGCAGCAGGTTCCGTGGATGCCGGGGTCTGCGCCGCCGTCGACGAGTCGAGGGGGGCATCCGGCCGCTTCACATGCAGCCGCTCCCCGTGGCGGATCATCGTGCCGAGCACGACCATCGCGACCAGCACCGCCACGATGGCCGGGCGTGCTCCACGCAACCCTCGCGCCGCAGGGGACGGTGCCGGAGAAGCTGGCGCCGAGTTGTCGCTCGGCTTTGCGGCGACCGACGGCGCGGACGGGCGCGGCAACGATTCGCGCTGCAGTGTCGCAGCGAAGTAGTCGAACGCCATCGTCTGGCGCGGGTCGCGCGCCGGCGGCGCGCTCTCGAAAGCGGTGGTGCCGTTCGGCTGGGAAATGGGAGTCGGATCCTCACTCATCGATGGCAAGTACTCGAGCGCCACCGTCTCGCTCGGATCCACCCGCGCTGTCGTCAGCGTGGCGGTAGGGCCCACTCGCGGTATCGCCACCGTGCCGGTCGGACCCACTCGCGGTATCGCCACCGTGCCGGTCGGCCCCACCCGCGGTGTCGCCACCGTGCCGGTCGGACGCAACTGCGGCGCGGCCCCATTTCCTGCGGGTATATCCGGCAGCGCAAGCAAGAACTCGTCAACGCTCTGGAAGCGCGCCTCTGGCTCCTTGGCGATCGCGCGCAGCACCGCGTCCACGACCGGCCCCGGAATATCGCGACAGTGGACCGTCGGCGGCTCCGGCAGATCGTTCACATGGGCGTTCAGGACGCTGTACTCGGTCTTGCCGCGGGGATCGAACGGCGGCTGCCCGCTCAAGAGCTGGTAGAGCGTGACCCCGAGGGCATACACGTCGGTGCGGCAATCGACAGGGTTACCGAGAATCTGCTCGGGCGCCATGTAGAGCGGACTGCCGATGCTGGTGCTGGCCTTGGTTCCGCCCGTGACGCCCTGTCGCTTGGCAATGCCGAAATCCATCACCTTGACGACGCCGTCCCTGGTGATCATCAGGTTGCTCGACTTGAGATCCCGATGAATGATGCCGGCGCGATGCGCAGCCGCGACGCCGCGCAACGCCTGCTTGAAGAGCGGTACAGCCTCGTGCGCCGGGATCGCCCCGCGTCGCCGGATCAACTGCTCCAGGCTCTCGCCGTCGATGAACTCCATCACTGCGACGGGCGCGCCGTCATGGACGAAGTAGTCGAAGAGCAGCGCGACGTTCGGGTGATTGAGCGCCGCTTGCATGCGCGCTTCCTGACGGAAGCGCTCGACGAAGTCAGGGCCGTTGCGGGCCTCGGCGCCCATCACCTTGATCGCGACCGGCCGGTCGAGATTCACGTCGAGGCCCTTGTAAACAACGCCCATCGCGCCGCAACCGACGAGCTCCAGGACGCGATAGTGGTCTATGAGCTCGCCGATCATGGTCGATACCGAGGACTCCCCTGCGCGGCAGCAGCAAATGCTCGGTCACTGCGCCTGTCGGATTGCGTCCAGGACGCCGGGATCCGGAGCCGCGTTGCCGTCGACAATCAAGGTCGGGCGCACCCCCGGACCGCTCGGCGGCTCGTTCGGCCCGATGCCCTTGGAGGCCGCTTGCATTGCCTCCATGACTTGGGCCTCCTGCTCGTTGTCCATGGCGTTGAGATCGTTGAGCCCGATACGCGTCTGCGAGCCCTGAGGGCAGTCCGACGGTCCGCTCAACTCGACCACAACTGGGATCGTCCAGTCGTCGTTGCTCATTCCGCCGGTACGCTTTATGTAGTCATCGGCGCTCAACGAGCAGTAGCCGCTGCCGGTACCTGACGGAACGTGCAGCGGCTGTACGACCTGGAAGAACACATGATTCGGCCTGAGCGCCGGCGGACCGCTCTGAGTCGTCACGGTCGCCGGCGTCGCCGCAGCGGCTTGCTGCTCCTCCAGCCGAACTTTGATCTGGGCATTGAGCTCCGCCTTGACTTGCGGCGTGATAGCTGGCGGCGCGGCGACCGACGCAGACGGCATATCGGTTGGCTGCGGCGCCGGCGGTGCATCGCTCGCCTGCGGAGCAGGCGCCGGCTCGCCGGGTTGTGCGGTGGGCTCCGCATAGCTCGAATCCGGAGCTGGCTCGACAGCAGCGTCCGGAAGCGGCGGCTGCGGTGCCGGCGCGGCGGTCTGCGCGATATAGGCCGTCTGCATGCTCTGCGCGATGATGTAGTCGGTCATCCACTGATCCGGGCTCACGTATACCGGATACGGCGTGAAACGCGCGCCGTACATCGGGTACCACGGCTGCCACTGCCAACCCCAGCTGTAGGCCACCGGATGCGGCCATGCGCCGAGCGCCCAGCCGTAGTAGACCGCGGGGAATCGCACCGCCGGCACGAACGTCTCGTACGCGAAGGCTCTGCCGAACTGGTGCCAGACGTGGTGTTGGTAAACACGCGTATAGAGGATATGGCCGGAGTTGACGAAGGTGCGGCTCACGAGCCCCGGTCGAATCGTGTGCTCGACCGTGCCGCTGAGGGTGTGGCCGTAACGAACCACGCGGACCTGGCCGCCGGCCGGGGCGTGGGAGACCTCGCCTGCCCAACCGCCACCGGCGAGATGGCTCTGGCGCTCGACGCCGCGAGCGGCCATCTGCCGCTGCTGGTTTGCGATCGGGCGCGCGCGCGTATAGGAAACGTCCGCGCGTCCAGCGGCATGGATACCCGCCGCGGGCGCCGGATTAGTACGGCGGCTCGGTCGCGCATAGGCCTGTCGCCGCGCAGCCGGCCGCTGCTGCCCCTCGGAGGGTCGGTACTCACGCCTCTGCTGCGCATCGACCGAGGCGATACCGGCAACGCTGCCGAGCGCGATCAAAGCGAGGGTCGCGCAGGCCCTACGGTCCACACTCCACATATTGTCACTCCAGATGCCGCGGGCCAGTGTGGCGCCGCCCTGGAAGAAAGAAGCGGATAACTGTAGCGCGCGGTGTACGCGGCGGTGCGAACTGTGTCGCGGAAAGGCGGGCAGCTGCAGAGCTTTGAGAACCGCAGCACACTCCCGATAGCTCCCAGAGCCAGACGGCTGGTGACCCCTACGGTGCGGCAGATGCTGCGGTAGGGGTCGTTAATCGCCGCCGATGAGCCCGTCGAACTGCCCTGCGAATCAACAAAGCAGGCTCACTGCCCGGCGTGGAGCGGCCCAAACGTGTGGGCAAGCAAAAGCGTGCCCCGAGATCACATTGCCAAGATGAGGCAAGGTGTTGGCGAGGAACGCGCCTCCGAAGAAGTACGCGACATAGTGGTACCAGCGCACGTCGAGCATTCTATCTGCAGATTGCAATCGAAAGTGCGCGAGTGCAGCATCACTGCGACCCCATGAGCAGCGTTTCTGGCAGTACTCCGTCGACACCAACGTGGGGTGGCCGGCTGTTACGGTTCCCCTTGAGCCGGATGGTAGTAGCCCTGGTGGCGATTGCCGTGCCATTTGCGGCGGTGGCAATCCCATTCAATCTATTCGTATCGGACAAGTCCCTTAAGAAGGTCGGGGCTCTGCTGCTCGCCGCGATCGTGGTCAGCGCCTATATGGGGTACGTGCGCCTCGCCGAGAAGCGATCCGCGTCGGAGCTCTCGGGACCGCACGCACTACGCGAACTCGGCGCCGGCGTGTTGCTGGGGGCGATGCTCCTGTCGCTGACGATCGGCGTACTCGCGGCGCTGGGCGTGTATCAGGTGACCGGGGTCAACGGATGGGCCGCCATGCTCGCAACCGTGCCCGGATTCATCCTGGGCGCGGTTCTCGAAGAAGTCGTCATGCGCGGAATTATCTTTCGGATGCTGGAACAATCGCTGGGAAGCTGGATCGCTCTGGCGCTATCGGCACTCATCTTCGGTGCCCTTCACCTGCTCAATCACGGAGCCACGCTGCTCAACGCAGCCGCCATCATGCTCGAGGCAGGGATAATGCTGGCCGCGGCATACATGCTCACCCGCCGTCTCTGGCTGTGCATTGGCATTCATTTTGCCTGGAACTTTACTCAGGGAGGAATCTTCTCCGCCGCGGTTTCCGGCGGAGCAGCCCGGGGTTTACTGCAAGCGAAGCTGGTCGGTGCCCAATGGCTGACGGGCGGGGCATTCGGGGTGGAAGCATCCGCCGTGGCAGTGGTGGTTTGCACTTCCATGGGTATCGTGTTGGTGATCGCTGCCCTGAGAAGGGGCAACGTCATCCAGCCCTTCTGGTCGGTCGAGGGTGCGACCACCCAGGCCGCGTGAGCCTGATTGTGATTACGTGCCCATCCGTTCGACCCATTGAGCGCGCCACGCGCTGGCCTCAAACGGATCCCCAAAGTACTGTGTTTCCCTTGCAACCTTGTCGCCTCGGAACTCCCCGTGGATATTCGAGCACCGCATCTTCCAGATAGATGTCGTGCTCCGTTTCAAAATCGCTGGCATCGGATGCGGCCCAATGCCGATCGAGTGCCGCACGTATCTCCTGCCACGTCGACATCGTGATCTGCAATTGTCGCTGTTCCGCCGGACGCATAGACTCGTTACGAGATGGGCAACAGAATCCTCGTCCTGTACGGGTCCTACCGTAGTGACCGCAAAGGAATCCGATTGGCGCAGTTCGCCATGGGCAGACTTCGCGCTCGCGGCGAGGACGTCGAGCTGATCGACGCCAGGGCGATTGGCCTGCCGATGCTGGATCGCATGCTGAAGGAATACCCTGCGGGCGCGGCGCCGGCGGCGCTGGCGAGCCTGGGAGCGAAGATCCGCCAGGCCGACGCGTTCGTGTTCGTGGTTGGTGAGTACAACTGGGGCATGCAACCCGGGCTCAAGAACCTCACCGACCACTTTCTCGAGGAGTGGTTCTGGCGGCCCGCGGCGATCGCGAGCTATTCGGCGGGACGGCTATCCGGCACTCGATCGAGCTACGCCTGGCACAACACGCTGTGCGAGATGGGGATGGTCGTCATCTCCAGCACCCTCACCGTCGGTCCGATCGCCGAGACGCTGAACCCGGCCGGTGAGCCGATCGGGGAAGGCGGTGCGGCGCTCGAGCGCGCGTTCCCCAACTTCGCCGACGATCTCGCGTGGTGGACGGAGGCCGCGAAAGCCCAGCGGGCCAGACGCGCACCGCCCTACTGAGGCGCGCACACCCCCGGCGCTCGGGCAGCGCCAGGGGTGCGCTGGCTGTGTTATTTCAGAATCAGTTGACGGACCAGCTGACTGCCGAGCTCCTTGCGCAACTTCTCGCGATCGACGGCCGCGGAAGACGCCTTGGGCAATGAGCCGAACGCCTTCTTCGCAAGCGGATCCATGCGCGCCTGCAGGTTGTCGAACGCGGCCATGTTCTTATAACTGATCGTGAAGACCAGATCCGCATCCTGTGGATCGCGCGCCCGGGCCTCGTATATAGCCCAGTCAACGACGATTCCCTCCTTCTTGGCCTCGTCCAGGATCGGCTTGTAGGTCTTGTCGAGGTAGCGCATGTACTCGTCGAACATGCCGGGCTGCGTGCGAACGAAGTTCACGACCAGCACCGGGCCCTCGGTGTAGGCATGATCTTCCTGCGCGAGTGCCAGCGACGTCGTAGTTGTCAGGATTGCTGTCGACAGCAACAAGGTGAATCTCTTCATTTCAGGTATCCCCGCGTAAGTTGGGAGCCGATGAACGGCTCGCTGTTTTTCTGGCGGGGGCGACTATACGCCGCCTGAGAATCCTACGGAGCTTAGTTGGATGGACCCCTGGCCCACCTCAGGTCGACGTCACCCGGCTACGCGCGGCCGGTGTTGATCCACATGACCTTCGCTTCGGTGAAGTTCTCGATTGCAGCCTCGCCGTGTTCGCGCCCAAATCCCGAATCCCGCGCGCCACCCCAGGGAAGGCGCACGTCGGTGGGGCCGTAGGTATTCACCCAGACCGTGCCTGCCTTGAGGCGCCGGCCGAAGCGGTGTGCCCGGGCGATGTCCGCCGTCCAGACGCCGGCAGCCAGGCTGTAGCACGTGCCGTTGGCGATGCGCAGCGCCTCCTCCTCATCAGTGAAGCGGATGACGGCCGCGACCGGCCCGAAAATCTCCTCTTGCGCGATCCGCATGTCGGGGTTGACGTCGGCGAACACCGTCGGGGAAACGAAGTACCCGGCGCGGCCGTGGCGCGCGCCACCCGCGACGACCCGGGCGCCTTCGCGACGGCCGATGTCGATGTAGCCGAGTACCCGCTCCATCTGGGTTTCGGACACAACCGGTCCCATGGACGTGGCGGCCTCGCGTGGATCGCCGAGCCGGACGTGTCGCGCGCGCTCTGCGAGCCGAGCAACGACCTCGTCGTAGACGTCGGCGTGGACGAGGATGCGCGAGCCGGCCGAGCACACCTGGCCGGCGTTGAAGAAGATCCCGGCTGCCGCCGCCTTGACGGCTGCATCCAAATCAGCGTCCGGGAAGATGATGTTGGCCGACTTGCCGCCCAGCTCCAGAGTGACGCGCTTGAGGTTGCCGGCTGCGCCGCGCAGGATCTGCCGCCCGACCGCCGGCGAACCTGTAAAGGTGATCTTGTCGACGTCGGGATGCTCGACCAGCGCGACGCCCGCGGTCTTGCCGAATCCCGGCACCACGTTGAGTGCGCCCGGCGGCAGCCCGGCCTCGAGGGCGAGCTCTCCCAGCCGCAGCGCCGTCAGCGGCGTGAGCTCGGCGGGCTTGAGCACCACGGTGCAACCGCAGGCGAGCGCCGGAGCGATCTTCCACATGCCAATCATCAACGGAAAATTCCAGGGCACGATCGCCCCGACCACTCCGAGCGGCTCACGAACCGTATAGGTGAGCGCGTCGGTCCGGGCCGGGATCACCTGGCCGTTGATCTTGTCGGCCATCCCGGCGTAGTACGTGAGGGTATCGAGGACCGCGGGCAAATCCTGCCGCCGGATCGCCGAGACCGGCTTGCCCGAGTTGAGGCTTTCGAGCTCGATGAGCTCGTCGGCGTTGCGACGAATGACGTCGGCAAACCGCAGCAGCGCGTGGCCGCGCTCGGCTGCGCGGATTTGGCCCCAGGAGCCCTCGAACGCTGCCCGGGCCGAGCGAACCGCGGCATCGACATCGACGGCATCAGCCTCGGCGACGAGGGCGACCACCTGCTCGGTGGCGGGATTCATGACATCGAAGTAGCGGCCGGAGGCTGCCGGGATTCGTCGCCCGTCGATGAGCAGATCCTGTCGCGCAAGGTCCGCGCGGTCATTCAGACGATCGTCAACAACACATGCATTGGCGTTCATATCTCGGCAATCCTCGCCATCGACCCATCAAAGTGGCTCCGAGCATAGATCAAGCGTATTCTCTCGGAGAATATGCAGTACGCCTCCTATGCTTGGGCTTGAAGTCATGAATTAAAGGGCAGGATTTTGACCGCTTAGTATATGTACAAGATTTCATATCTTGAATGGATTCAGATGCTTGGAGGCGGCTCGCAGTGATCCACATCGACATCGACCCGGTCTGGCGTTTCCGGCGCGACGACGAGGCGCAGCCCACGCTCGTGATGCTCGACTTTCTCAACGAGATCCGCTCGACGCGCAAGATCAGTCGGGCTGCCGTGCGGGCGGGCGTGTCCTACCGGCATGCCTGGAACCTGATTGAGAAGTGGTCTGCGTTCTTCAACGCGCCGCTCGTCAAGCGCGAGCAGGGCCGGGGAACCACGCTCACGCCCTTTGGGGAGAAGCTGGTCTGGGCGGGGCAGCGTCTGCAGGCGCGTCTCGGACCACAGCTGCAGAATCTGTCGCAGGAGCTGGAAACGGAGATCAACCAGTTCCTGCCGCACGGGCCTTCGATCATTCGCGTCCACGCGAGCCATGGGTTCGCGGTGTCGAAACTGCGCGAGATGCTGGCCCGCGAGCCCGACATCGGTGTCGACCTGCGTTACGTCGGTAACCAGAACTCCCTCGTCTCGCTCGCTCATGACGGCTGCGACCTCGCGGGCGTGCATCTGCCGCAAGGCGAGCTGCGAAAGCGCAGCATTGCCGCGAGCAAGGGCTGGCTGACTCCCGGCGTGCATCGCGTCATCGGCTTTGTGACCCGCGAGATGGGGCTCATGGTCAAACGCGGTAACCCGCTTGGCATCACGACATTGGCACAGTTGCTCGATCCGTCGATCCGGTTCGTCAATCGTGACCCGGACTCGGGGACCCGTCTGCTGTTTGACCTGTTGTTGACGCAACACGGACTCGTCGGCTCCCACATCGCCGGCTACGAGCACGCCGAGTTCACACACGCCGCGGTTGCAGCCTACGTGGCGAGCGGCATGGCGGATGTGAGCTTCGGAGTGGAGGCGGCCGCGCGACAGTTCGATCTGGACTTCGTCCGGCTCGTCACCGAAGACTACTTCTTCGTGTGCCGCAAGCAGATCCTGGACCTGGAGCCGGTCAAGCGCGTGCTGGCAATCATGGCCAGCGAGGAATTTCGCGTGGCCATCTCTCAGCTACCGGGTTACGCGACCAGGGACGCCGGAAAGATCAAGACGGTCCGCGAGGCCCTGCAGACCGGCTAGACCGGAGCGATCGTACCTCGCGACTGCTAACTGCCGGCAGGAGTGACCGGCTTTGAATCGCGCCGCGCGAGGCCGGGGTCCAGAGCCCGCTTGGCAAAGCCAAGCTGGCCGCGCGCGACCACCGTTGCGTCCACCGAGACCTCGCCTTCGACGAGGGTGATGTCGCCGGCGATCTTGAGGATATTGACGTTGATCTCCAGACGGTCGCCGGGAAATACCGGCGCCAGAAAACGCATGTCACGAATGAGGCCCAGAACGAGAAAATCTCCGGGCTGCATGGGCACGGTGGTGCTCCGCAAGAACAGGATCGAGGCGGATTGTCCGAACGCCTCCACGATCAGCGTGCCCGGCATGATCGCGTAGTCGGGGAAATGGCCGAGAAACTGGATCTCGTTGCCGGTTACGTTTTTCGTAGTTCGGATGCGGCGGTCCGGCACCAGATCGACAACGGTGTCCACCATGATCATGGGAAAGCGCTGCTTGAGGAGCTCGCGCACTTCGGCAAACGTCATGAGCGGCGCAGTCATGTCAGCGCTTGCCGGACCCGTTGCGGCTCAACGGGCACACAGGAGCATCGCGGTGGCGCGCGGACGAAATTTGGAGCGGGCGGGAATTGCGCCGGCGTCCGAAACCAGTCGCGATGCCCGAAGGCCTGCTTCCTCGGCCATCCTCAACGGCTCGCTTTCCATGTGGAACTCGAATACATGATCGCGCTGCGCGGACTCGAGCGCCGCACTGAAGAACACCAGGCCGCCGGGCGACAGGTAGTCTGCCATCGCACCAAACAGCGGTTTCGGTGTTGGCAGATGTTCCGCCAGCATCGCCGAGATAACTCCCTGGTAGGCACCCGATCGCCCCGCCTGCTGCGGGCGCAGCGCATCCGCGACGCCGAAGTGGACCCGATCACCATGACCGGAAACCTTCCACAGACGGTTCGCCACCGCAATCGCCGGCGCGCTGATGTCCAGACCGGTGACGCGAATGTCGGGGCGCTCTTGTGCAGCCAGGAGACTCAGCACCCCGTGGCCGCAGGCGAGCTCGAGTACTGCGGCACCGCGCGGCAGGCACCGCAGGAAGTCATTTCGGAACAGCGCCAGGTGCCCGATCATCGACGGCCAGAATGCATAAATGAGGATCGCGGCCCACATGTACGGGATCATGTAGCCCTCGTCGTCGTAAACGCCGGAGACGATGTCGGGCATCGCCTCCGGCGTGTATCGACCGGCGCGCTCATAGAGCGCCTGAGCCTGGGCAACTCCCAGACAATACTTCGCGTAGCCGACCGCCGCGTCATCAAAGGCCTTCTCACCGTAGGCGGCCTCCGCCCAGCGCGCCAGCGGGTCGAGCAGCCACGAGCACAGCTCGCGATTCGCGTCGAAGGTGGCAATCGCGTGGGGCGCCAGCAATTTGGAGCGGCGCTCCAGCGCGGTCAGGAATGCCTCGGCGGTCTTCACGATTGCTTCTCTGCCTGGTGACGGACCAGGCGCACCATGGGCCGGATCATATCGGAACCGTCCCATGGTGAACCGAACACGTGCATTCGGCCCAATTTCACGATCCGGTCCACCCCGTTGCGGCCGGCAGCCTGCGCCAGCGAAGCCTCCTTGGCTGCATCCTTTATCGCCAAACCGAGCGTTTGCACCGCGCCGTCAAATCTGGCGATCGGCTCCGCGAGCTCATCGACCAGCAGGACATTGAGCGTTCTCCCCTGGACGGGCACGGGCATGTCGGCACCGGCTCCGATCAGCAGCGTCCAATCGGGAGTGGCCGGAAAGACCGCCTGCCGGGCCGCACCGCCAAGCAGCCAGGAGGCGCGCGCCAGGCAGATGGCCGATGTCAGCGCCGGATGTATCCGGTGACGGGGATGCGCGCGGTTTTCTGTTTCGAGCGCCGCCGCCAGCTCGCGAACGAATGCCTCCACATCGGCGCCCGCACGCCGCTCGAGAAACAGGGATTGCGGCGACGAACAGGCCTGTTGATCAAATTGCCAGACATCGCGCGCAATGCGCCGGCACCACGACGCCCGTTCGCCTTCATCTGCCCAGCAATCGCCGTCCATTGCCGCGACCGACAGGCGCGGGCCGAACATCGAGAGGCGCGCCCAGGGAGGAAAAGGCAGCGCCCGGATCTGCGTTATCGCCTCAGCGCCGCCCCAGATCATCGCGCCGTCGACGGATGCGGCCATCGCGCGTTGCAGGTCGAGGCGCGTGTGGTCAAAGCCGGCGACGAAGATGCGCTGCGCAAGCGCGCTGCCGCCGTCGACTTCCGCGAGCTTGGCGAGCATCGCGGCGGTCTGCTGCATCAGGCTGTCAGGCACCCGCACGAGTGACGCATTACCGCCGAGCAACGCACACGATAGCGACAGCAGCGGCTGGATCTCGATATTGGCCGCCGGCCAATGACCGATGACGCCTTGCGGAAAAATCCGCAGCCGTGCCCCGCGCTCGTCGCGCCACTCGCCGGTCAGCGCGCTCGGGCCGAGCTCCTGGATCACGATGGGCTCGAGGGTCCCACGGCGCAGCCACAGTCGCAGAAACGGCACGCCTGGAACGGCATCGAGCTCCGCGCCGTGCAGCGCTGCGCCCCAGCGCTCGAGGATTTCGATCACTTCCCGTGCGACCAACTCCCGCGACCGCATGCACTCGCGCAGGCGTGCCGCAGCGGCCGCGATCTCATCCGGCGAATCCACGATGCGGATCAGACTCGAGGTCGTCATGCTGACGCTACTGGCGCGCGCGCCCGCAGGTTGTCAATGTTGCCGCAACCCCTGAGCTCGGCCTTGGGTACGCGTTTGACGAACCTGAAACCAATGCCGCGTCTTCCACACGGACAGCCGTCGTAATGAATGACCTCGGCGATGTCATCGGTCAGCACGGCAAAACCGGGGAAGCTCGTGGCCAGAGCGCTGCAAACCTGCACCAGGCCCTGTTCGCCCACCTGTACGGGCTGCAGAGTCAGCGGGTCGCGAATGATGACTTCGGCGAACGCGGGTGCGTGCTTGTTGCCGTGCGCGCAGTCGGGGTAGATGACGCCGACATTCTCGACCATGCCGTAGAAATCCACGACATTTTCGGCCGGGCACCCGAACAGCTCGGCCACCCCGGCTGCGTAGGCCGCGCGTGCAACCGCCTGCTCCTGCAAGCGCTTCCAACCGCCACTGTGCAGCAGTCGCACATTCGGCATGTGCAGGGTGACGCCCCGGGCGCGCAATGGTTGCACCAGGTGCCGCCAAACCACGTACGTGAACCCGTAGGCCAGAGCATCCCCCTCGCCTACCTGCCGCGCAAAGCTGAGCAACTTCGGCTCGTCGATCTGCGGCTCGTCGGGTTCGTTGCTCTTCAAACAACAGACTATGTCGGTCGCAAAGTTGCGCAGACCCTGAATAGCCGCGGCGCGTGCCCCAAGTTGCGCGCCGCCCGCCAGGCTCTCCGGCGTATCGATCACCAGATAGGGACGGCGGGCCGGTCCGACGAAATCGCGAATAATGACGGTGACCCCCTTTGCCATGCGGCGTGAGGTCTCTGCATCCAGGACCACCCGGCTGGGAGACTGTCCGGTCGTGGCGCTCGAAGCGAGCGTGCGCACGATCTTCTCCGGTGCCACCAGCGCGAGCGGCGGATCTGCCTTGAATACTCCGACCGGCAGATACGGCAGATCGGCGATGCGTTGCGCGGCGCGGTAATCGATGGGCCAGGCACTCACGTAGCGCCGGAAAGGCGGATGGCGCTCGATCGCGTACTCGATCTCCGCTTTGAGCACCGCGAGAAGCTGTGCCTGCCGCTCGGCCGGCTCGCGCGCGAACACCGGGCCGGACAAAAGGTCCTCGAGCTGCCGCCCGACGTCAGTGGCCAGGGCGTTCATGTTGGCGGCGCTCCGCGCTGCTTGCGCGCACGCGCAGCTACTGCTCTCGGCCGGCAGCCGCTCGAGACAGAAGCGAGCGCGCGAGTTTGCCGTGTGCGGTCTTCGGCAGAGCCGCGACAAGGTTCACGGAGTCACATATCCACTGCGGCGGCAGGCGGCGCCGGATCGTATTGACTATGCCCTTGGCACCGTCGGCAGCCACGACATAGAGGACTATCGCCTCTCCCGCCTCGGCGTGCGGCACCGCCGCGGCAGCACACTCATGCACTCCCGGCAGCGCGGCGACGCGCGCCTCGATTTCGGCAAAGCTGACGCGTATGCCGCGCATCTTGATGAACTCACCCGAGCGGCCGAGGATCCACAGAAAGCCATCCTCATCACGATAGCCGAGGTCTCCGGTCACCAGCCAGCCGCCGCGGAACTTCTCGGCGCTCGCCTGCGGGTCATCCAGATAGCCGCGGCAAATGGACTTGCCGGCCGCCCAGATCACGCCGGGCTCGCCCGCCTCCGCGTCCCGACCGTAAGTATCCACGATGCGAATCCGCACATTGTCGAGCGGCAGACCAACGCTCCCGCATTTGTCCCGCAGACGCGCCGGGGGCAGGCACGAGATCCGCGCGGTCGCCTCCGTCTGGCCATACATGGCGAAGAAGTCAGCGTGCGGCACCATCGCGCGCATCTGCCGCACCTGCTCCGCGGCCAGCGGGCCGCCGGCCTGGAGGAAGCGGCGCAGCGACTTCAGCGGAATCGTCTTCAGGTTCGATCGGCGCAGCAGTATGTTGTAGGCAGTGGGGACGCCCGCGAAGGTTGTGCAGCCATATTCAGTGATCGCGCGCAGCACCTTGTCCGGGAACATGAAACGCGAATCAAAGACGACTCCGCCTCCCTGATAGAGATGAGTGTGCAGGACGCTGGCGCCAAAGCTGTAGCTCACTGGAAGAATCAGCATGGCTCGTTCGTGCTCGCCCAGTCCCTGGCTGCGCACGATGGCTTCGGTGTTGGCAAGCAAGTTGCCGTGACTCACCATCACGATTCTGGGCTCACCGGTGGAGCCTGAGGTCGGTATCAGGACGGCGAGATCATCCTCGTGCCGCGCGGCGGGCACCGCGGCGCGCCGCCCAGTGAGTCGTCCCATGAGATGTCCGACCGGGTGGCGATCGATACCGTCGCTGGCGAGGCCGACGCGGGTCCAGACGGCCTTGGCGTGCGTCCTTTTAAGAATCGCCTCACCGGAAGTCGCCCAGTTGCTCTCCGGCACTGGCACCGGCACCAAGCCCGCGTACATGGCGCTGAGGTACGCAAGAGCGCTGGTCGAGCTCAGGTCGCATACGATCACCACCCGATCGCTGACCTTGAGGCCGGCCGCGAGGAACCCCGATGCGAAGCCTGCCACGGTGCCTGCCAGGTCCGCGGCTGCGAGAGTCTGACCGCTCGGCGCGTCGATGAGAACCGATTGGCCTGCGGCCCTTTCGAGGAGCCGGGCCGCGAAGTTCCAGTCGGTCGAGCCGCTCATACGCTCAAGTCAGGCTGCCGGGGCGATCTTGGCCTTCACGATCCGGATGATCTCGCGCACGTTCTCCATCGCCATCAGTTCGTCGACGTCGAAGCTGATGGCGAACTCGCGCTCCAGGCTGCTGGCCAGAGTGACGTGCCCCATGGAATCCCAGCCCGGGACGTCGTCCGGCTGAGTATCGACGGAGATCGATTGCGGATCGACATCGAACGCGCCGTGGAAGGCCTTCTGAACCCTGGCCAGCAAATCTTCCATAAACACCTTTGCCCTCGTTGCGAGTCTTCCATAGTGTATCTTCCTCAGACGCGCTCTTCATGCCCAAAAGCCGCCCTGCAGATACGCCTGGTCGTCATCGATCATCTGTATTCGTACGGCACGATCGGGAAGGCGGGTCCCGCCGGCGGCGCGCACAAATAACGATCGCGAAAATCGCGCGTGAAAGCCGCAACGCCGCAACGCGGCGCCCAGGAGCGGCTCACTGCAGGTCACGGCAACCTCCACGACCCCGGCGCGCTGTTGGACGTGCCGTACTGCCAGGGACACCAGTGCGATCCAGCCCGAGAGACTCTCCGAGTCCAGCCAGCAGTCGACGAGTCGCGCCTGACCGCGTGCGAACGTCAGCACGAAATAACCCTCCGGCTGATCCCCCCGACCCGCGGCGTACAGTTCCATAGGGACCGCCGGACATTGCAGCAGGTAACTCATCACGGCGGGTCTGCGTTCGAGCACGGCCGTCCCGTACTTCGGTGCGGGCCAGGGAATCGGAGTGGAGGCGATTTCCTCCGCGCCGATCCGCCGCGCCTTCCACGACGTATCCCGGTGCGCGGGCGCGAGCAACGCCCATAGCCCGGCACGAACGCAGCGTGCCGCCCGCCGCCATCGCTGCCCGTCGCTCGCGGTGAAGTAGAGCCACGGCCGGATTGGCCGGAGGTATCCGGTCACGACAGTGTTCGATTCTTTGAAGCCCATGAAAGGCAGCAGCTGCCGCGCTTTGTCGCTGCCACCCGAGGTGGCGATCACGTCCGCCAGTTTGCCGATATGCTCCATCACAGCGGCACCGGCGCCTCGTACCCCCGGCCGCGCCGCCCAGTCGATCACGTGCAGCATGTTGATTCGCTCGCCTTCCCAGGCGCACACGGCGGGAACGACCGTCCCGTGAGCCACGATCTGATCATCCTTGGTCAGCACATACGAGCGCGAACCTTGCCAGCCCTCATGGGGCTGCCAGCACTTCCAGTTCAGGTGCTGATGCTCGACCGCGGGAATTGCGGCCGTGGTCCCATGAGCTTCTCGCAGTAGAGCGACGATCGCCGACTCATCCGCGAGCGTCGTGGACCGAAATCCTATGCGCGCCATAGGGGCGAATTCTGCACCATAATGCCCGAGGTCAGCGGCATCAATGCGTCGGGGCCCGGCGATCGCGGCGAGCACCGATTGCTGTGAGTCCGAGGAGTTGCTTCCGGAAAAGACTCGAGGTCACCGCAGTCCCGCAGGCGGGCAGGCGTGAGCCACGCCGCACAGCTGCTGTCGGTATTCGGCGACTGAAATCAGTTGCCGTGCACGGATGTCCCACAGGATGTAGTGCAAGGCACCGTAAACGTGCCAGAGCTCGACGCGGGTGACTTCGGTGAACAGCTGCCGGTGTCCGTCGTGGCAAGCCACCAGGCGGTAGTTTGGAATCCTGGCGGACAGGTGATGAATATGGTGATAGCCGATGTTGGCCGTGAACCAGTTGAGCCACGGCGGCAGGATCAGGAAGCTGGTACCGGAGATTGCCGCGGCGTCGTAGTCCCAGTGGGTCCCATCACTCGCATACGAGTGCCTGAAGTTGTGCTGCACGGTGAACAGCACGATGCCGGCGCCACCGGCGAGCGACAGGCTGACGAGGTAGATCCCGAAGAACAGCGACGTCCCCAGCATGCAGCACATCAGCACCCATAGGCCAAGGAGCACCAGATTGTTCCCCGCCATGTGCCGGTATTCCCTGGCGGTAGTCCAGTAACGTGTCCGGAAAGCGTCGGCATGCTCGCGCAGCGAGCGGCTCGGCTGCATCATTTTCCCGCGCACGACATGGGCGGTGAAGGCGACGCTGCCCTTGAGCCAGGTGAAACGCGGGTTGAAGATGAGGTAGATGAACCCGGCGATCGGCGCGCCGAAGATGCTGCATTTCAATCGATACAGTCGCTGTCGCGTCGGGCTCAGTGCCGCGTACTCATCGACCGACAGCGTGGTGTACGGGCCGCGGTACCTCTCCCAGTTGCCGTTGTGCGTGTGGTGATAGTTGTGATGCTGCGACCACACGTACTGCGGCATTCCTGCGGCAACCCCGAGGATAAAACCGAAGACGCGATTGAGCCGCCGTGTGCGGAACAGGCTCCCGTGGCCGCATTCATGCATCAGCGCGAAGACGCGCAGCGTGAACAGGCTGATGAGCAGAACGACGCCGGCGGTCATCCACCCCGAGACACCGACGCTCAGCGCGGCGACCCACCACAGGATCGCCAGCGCCGCGAACGTCGTCAGTACCTGGATCAGGCCCCGCAGATTGCTGGAACGGCAGTGCCGGCTGACGATGAGGCGCTTCTGTTGCTTGATTTCTCCGCTCGACGCGGCCAAAAACACCCCCGCAATGCGGCTGATCGGTTCTACTTGTTCTGATCGAGGCGGCGCACTCTAGCAGACCGCGCGCCGCGGCGCGTGAACCTGATCCCAATTCAGGCGGCGGGCGGAGGAGCTGCGGCTGATGCCGCAGTCGCAGCATACGCCTGTGACCACCGGCGCTCCGTACGCTACCGCACAGACGCGGCTGCGGCACCCGCAGTCAGGTCACGCCGAGACGTAGCCGGCGGACGGCGGGGCTGCGGCTGAGTCGCCGCAGCCATAGAATGCGCCTCCGACCACTGGAATGCGGGGGGTGGCATGACCGGCGGCACATACAAGCTCTACGGGCGCGTTAACGCCGGCTCGCTGGCCCCGCAGATCGTGCTCGAGGAGACCGGCGCTCCGTACGAGATCGTCTGGGTCCGCAAGACGCCCGCAGATCTCGAGGCCTTGCGCCGTATCCACCCGAGCGGAAAGGTTCCGCTGCTGGTGCTCCCGGATGGCACGGTAGTAGCGGAATCCGCCGCCATCCTCATCCATCTGACGAACCTGCACCCGCAAGCCGGCCTCGCGCCGCCCGCCGGCAGCAGCGCGCACGCCCGCTTCCTGCAGTGGATGGTGTTCCTGTCCGCGAACGTCTATGAGGCGGCGCTGCGCTACTTCTATTGCGAGCGGTACTGCACCGATGCGGCCGCGGCACCCGAGGTCAAGGCGCAGGCCCTCGCAGACTATGCCGGCCATCTCGAGCGCATCCACGGCGAGCTGTCACCCTACGTACTGGGCGAGCAGCTGTCCGCGGCCGACCCGTACCTGCACATGCTGGCCGGCTGGTATCCGGAAGAGGTCCGGCCGCTAGCGTCCCGAGTGCCGAAGCTCGCACGCCTTGCCGAGCTGCTGCGCCGCAGGCCGGCGACCCGCAAGGCGGAGCAGGATCACGCCGAGACGTAAGCCTTACTGCGGGGGGCAATGGATCTACTCGAACGTGAAGCGTGCTTCGCCGACCTGGCGAAGTGGCTCGGCACGGCTGTCCAGCACGGCGGCGGTGTCGTGCTCTTGAGCGGCGAAGCGGGTATCGGCAAGACGGCGCTGCTGCGCGAGTTCGCCCAGCGGCAGGGCCAGGCGCGGGTTCTCTGGGGGGCATGCGATGCGCTGTTCACGCCCCGCCCGCTCGCCCCGCTGCACGACGTCGCCTTGCAGACGCAGGGCGCGCTGCTGGCAGCGATCCATTCGATCGCCAACCCAGGCGCCGTGTTCGCCACCGCCCTCGCCGAGCTGCAGCGGGAAAGGACGCTGCTGGTGTTCGAGGACATGCACTGGGCGGACGAGGCGAGTCTCGACCTGCTCATGTTCCTCGGCCGGCGCATTCATCGCACACACACCCTGCTGGTGGCGAGCTACCGCGATGACGAGCTGGGCGAGCAGCACCCACTGCGGCTCGTCATCGGCGGGCTGCCCCGCGCGGCTACTTCCAGGCTGTCGCTGGCGCCCCTCTCGGAAGCGGCCGTCGCCCGCCTGGCAGCCCAAGTCGGGCGACCCTCGAAGAACCTGCACCGCATCACCGGCGGAAATCCGCTGTTCGTGACCGAGATTCTGGCCGCCGCAGCGGATGCCGTTCCGGAGACGGTGCGTGACGCCGTGCTGGCGCGTGCGGCGCGGCTCTCGCCGGCTGCGCGCGCACTCGCCGAGCTGGTTTGCGTGGTGCCGGGCAAGACCGAGGCGTGGCTGCTCGAGCAGGCCGCGCGGCCGGACGAGGCGGCCGTGGCGGGCTGCCTCGGCGTCGGCATGGTGCGACATGACGACTCCTCCCTGGCCTTCCGCCATGAGCTTGCCCGCCTGGCGCTCGAGGACACACTCCCGCACCCCCGCCGCCAGCAGCTGCACGCCAAGGTGCTAGGGGTACTCGCGAGCCGTCCCGACACTCCCGCAGCACGGCTAGCCCATCACGCTGATGGCGCACGCAATGCCCCGCAGGTGCTGCACTGGGCACCGCTCGCCGCCGCGCAGGCGGCCGCGGTCGGCGCGCATCGCGAGGCGGCCGCGCACTATCAGGCGGCGCTGCGCTACGCCGACACGCTGCCGGCAACCGAACGCGCCCGCCTGCAGGAACGGCTGGCCTACGAGTGCTTCCTGACGGGACAGAACGAGAGCGCCCTTGAAGCGCGACGCGCGGCGCTCGACATCTGGCGCGCCGAGGGGCAGCGCCTCAAGGAGGGCGATGCGCTGCGGTGGCTGTCGCGATTGAGCTGGTACCTGGGCAATTCCACGCAGGCCGACGAGTACTGCAATGCCGCGGTCGCCACACTCGAGTCACTGGGGCCGAGCGCGGAACTGGCGAGCGCCTACCACAACCGGGCGGATCTGGCGCTCGAAGCGCATCAAGCCGACATCGCCATCGAGTCCTCGCAGCGGGCGGTCGCGCTGGCCGAAGCCGCCGGCAACCGCGAGGTCGTCGTGGATTCGCTCGGTACCATGGGCGTCATGCGGCTCATCATCGGCGATCCGTTGGGATGGGCGGATCTCAACCGGGGTCTGCAGCTCGCGCTCGCCGATGGACTGCAGAAGCAGGTGGCCAGCGCTTACATCAACATGGGCGCAATGGCCGTCTCGCGCCGGCAATATGAGCAGGCGTCGGGCTACCTCGAGGCGGGACTTGCGTACTGCGAGGAGCATGAGCTCGACTTCGTGCTGCCGTACACGCTGGCCTACCGCGGCCGCCTGAGGTTCGAGCAGGGCGATTGGAACGGAGCGAGCGAGGATGTGGATACGGTTCTGCGCCATCCGCGCTGCATACCCATGACGAGGATTCCGGCGCTGCGTACGCTGGCGCATCTGCGGGTTCGTCGCGGCGACCCCGACGCGGAAGGGCCCGTGCGGCAGGCGCGCGAGCTCGCAGGCCCGACGCCATTGCTGCAGCGTTCAGGCATGCTGGCCCTGGTGTGCGCCGAAGCCGCCTGGCTTGCGGGCGACCGGGACGGGGTCGTGCGTGAGGTGCTCGCGGTATACGAGCTCGCGCTGCAAACCCGGGATCCGCGCATGAACGGCGAGCTGGCAGTCTGGCTGTGGCGGGTGGGTGCTCTGGGCGAGCATCCGGCGGATATCGCGGAGCCTTACGCGCAGGAGATCTCCGGCGACTGGCAGAGCGCTGCCAGCGCCTGGAAGATGTTGGGCTGTCCCTACGAGCACGCCAGCGTGCTCGGTCTCTACGGGAGCAAAGACGATCAGGTGCGGGCGCTCGCCGTCTTCGAGCAACTCGGTGCCGCACCCGCCGCCCGCTGGCTGCGTCGCGAGATGCGTGTGCGCGGTGTGCGCGGCATCCCGCGCGGCAAGCGAACATCGACACGGCGCAACCCGTTCGGGCTCACGCGGCGCGAGGCGGAGATCCTCGCACTGCTGTCACAGGGGCTGCGCAGCTCGCTGATCGCCAGGCGCCTGTTCCTTTCGCCGAAGACAGTCGAGCACCACGTGTCATCCATCCTCGCCAAGCTCGGCGTTCAATCGCGCGCCGAGGCCGTCGCGCTGCTGCGCCAGCGGGACGACCCGTAGCGGCAGGCCTACTTCGGCAGCAGCGTCACCGGAACCTCGGTGATGGAATCGATCGGCAGGGCGTTGGCCGTGGCCGCCTTGCGGATCGCGGTCTCGCTCGGCCCCTCATAGATGCAGTAGGTCTTGGTCTTTGCGGCGTTCGCGTAGGACATCAGCCAGTGCACGCCGTATTTGGCGTTGGTGGCGTTGACCTTGGCTTTGAGCGCCGCGTCGAGTCCGTCCAGTGCACCCGCGGGGAAGGTACGCTCCACGACGTAGCGGTGCATGCCGTTGTCAGGCGCCGCAGGCGCGGTTTGTGCCGCCGCCAGTTGCGCGAAGCCGACGAGCAACGACCCCACGATGGCAATCAGAGTCTTCAAGTGAGTTCTCCCGTGCGTTCAGAAACTGGGGTTCAGAGGCTGGTTCACGCACGTGACTTTTGTGTTCCAGTCGGCATAGCTGCCCTTCGGATTGTCCTGCCAGGCCCATACGTGCATCTCGTAGAACGCCGGAAGTCCGTAGCGATTGGGATAGGGGATGTAGTTCAGCAGATTTCCCTGGAGAGCCGGCCCGCTGTTCGCCGGGGGATTGCTCGCCGCCCAGGCGCTCTCGAGCACGATGAACTCGACACCGACGAGGCGCCACGACCCGTCCGCCATGGGCTCGTAGATCAGCGCTTGCGGCTCCGTCGGCTCCAGCAGAACCGAGGTCGGGCTGAGGCGGGACGGCAGAACGAGATGCACGCCCATGGCCCCGGTATCCTCTCCGCTGACGCACGGGGTGGCCACGACGAACCCCTCCCTGAAGGCGACGTTGATATCGACGTAGCGCGCCGTGGCGTTGTGCACCTTGTCGATCAGAGGCGTGGTGCCGTCCCCGGCGGCGACCAGAGGCAGGAGCAGGAGGGCCAGCGCCGGACCCAGCCAACGGCGGATCAGTGTCATGGATGAGGCATTCATGTTTGTTTCCCCTTGCGGCAGTAGCGGCCGGTTACGTGTAGAAATAGGGATCGAGGACCCGGACTTCGGTGATGCGCTCGACCGGGAGCTTGTTGCGGCTCGCGGTACGGCGGATGGCCTCGGGCGACGGCGCGTCGTACACGCAGAAAGTCTTCTTCCTGTCCGCACTCACATACGAGTGGACCCAGGTGACCTGCTCCACGAGATTGCTGTCCACCACGGCCAAACATGCCTTGGCGCCGGTCTCATCGACCGGAATCTGCAGTCCGTCGGCGAACTCCCTCTCGACGACATAGCGCGGCATGGCATGCGCTCCCGAAGTCAGCTGTGACAGCTCTTGTGGCCCGGTACCCTACAACCTCCTCCGCGCGGTCAAATCGGGCCGTCCCCCCAAATTGCGGGCACGACACCCTGACCTTAGGTCTCCGGTCCCCCCAGGTTTGCGAAGCGGGCAGCGACCGCCGCGAGATCCTCGCGCGTGTTGAGGCTGGCGAACGCCGCGGCGCTCTCGAAATGCACGCGCTGGGCCTGGAGGCTCTCCAACACGCGCCAGGTGGGCGGGTGCGCACCCCCGGCAAGCGCAGCGGCGACCGCCGTCAGTGCGCCGACTGGCCATACCGCACACAGCGGCTGCCGCCCGTCCTCGGTCACGGCCATCGCAGCTCCTTCGCCCGCCGCTTCGATCAGGCGCGGGAACAGATCCTCGGGCAGAAGCGGCGCATCGCACGGGCTGACGGCGAGCGCCCGAGCGCCGAGACGTTGCGCCCACACGAGGCCTGCCTTGACCCCGGCCAGTGGGCCGGCGGCATCGCCCGGCGCGTCATGCAGAACCGCGAGTCCCGCAGCGCGCGCCAGCGACTCGGCCGCGGTTTCCGGCCGTGCGTTCACGGCCACCGCGACGCAGCTGCGCTCGAGCCGGCGCGCCGCCCACATGACGAGAGGCGTGCCGGCGAGCAGCGCTGCGGCCTTCTCGCCTGCGAAGCGCACCGAGCGGCCGCCGGCGAGCACCACCCCGGCGACGCGGCGCTCGATCCTCGGATCAGTTACGCTTAAGGAATGCTGACCCATTCTGAGATCGCCCTGGTGTTGGTGGGCGCGGTGCTGATCGTAGCGGCGATCGCGAGCGGCTGGCTCCCGGGGAGTGCCGCGGGTACGACCGGCGGCAGAGTCATGC
>Ga0209007_1000073_pt1 | contig 62627 bp, 55 predicted proteins | sample JacPinW_OM1H0_O2_FD_187961 | JGI IMG/M metagenome (GOLD analysis project Ga0209007, IMG submission 187961) | Forest soil microbial communities from Algoma, Ontario, Canada - Jack Pine, Ontario site 1_JW_OM1H0_O2 (SPAdes) (version 2) | ecosystem: Environmental > Terrestrial > Soil > Boreal... | reverse complement strand
GACTTGGTGGACCAACTGTTCAACTCATCCGAAAAACGATTGGCGCGGGCGCTTCTGCTGCTTGCAAACTACGGCGCGACGGACGAACCGGGAAAGAAGGTCCCCAAAATATCCCAGGAAACGCTGGCGGAAATGATTGGCGGAACGCGGTCCCGAGTCAATCTGTTCATGAACAAATTTAGGAAACTGGGCTTCATCCGTTACAACGGCGGACTGTACATTGACAAATCCCTTCTCAGCGTCGTCTTGCACGACTGATCCAGCCTTGAGCCAATTGCGAAATTGAAAAAGCGTCCGATATGGGACAGTTGTTGGCCACGGAAGGGGCTTACCCCAATTCCTCCGAATCGACACAGGTCCGCACCACTCGTGGAAAACGGAGAAATCGCATGTCTGAAAGCAAATTTCACGAATGGCAGGATATCTGGCTTCTCGCTCTGCTGGTACCACTAGGCTCACCCACGCTTCCCCAACGCGTGAAAAACGCAGAAACAGCAATCAGTCGTCGGATTCCAGAACTGCAGGCGAGTCGTGATGGAAATGCAGAAGGACAGGCGCTCACCGATGCGTTGTGCAGCTTGCGATACGTGCGGAATGAGAATTTCAGGTTCTCGACCATTGGCAATGCGGGGCAAGTTAGGGACACCGCACGAGCCTAAACAACATTAATCCGAGAGTGTGCGAAACGGGACTGCACGGCTCCCATGTCGGAAGTACCATAAGTGGAGGACACACAAGAACGTAAAAAAGGAACAAGGCAAAGCGATGCGCGACAGCGTCAGCAAGGAAATGGCGAAGCCGCGCATGGCTAGGTCTGCGAAACTAGCTGAATTGTATCTAGACACCTCCCGGATCGTGGAAGAGCCAAGTGTCACGTTGCCGGGAACCGTGGACAAAATCATCCCGTCTCCACGTTCGAGACAACCGGAAAAAGCCCATATCGCCGTGCATGGGGCCGACCGCCTGTATCGAGATCTCCGGATTGAAAATACCCTAACTGATGAAAATGGCGATGATGCGAAGCTCAAGAAGGGTGCTCACGTTGAGGTCACTGTCAAAGCCACGGGCGTCAAACCTGTTGATTGAACAGACGTCGTTTCCGATTCGCGATTTTCTTCCTAATAAAGAATAGTTGTGGCGGCACCGGCTCCGTCCGACGAGATAGAACATGCCAGATGAAGACTGGACCAAATCACTCGAAGACGGCAGAAAAGTGAAATTCACCTACCAGGAGCTGCCGGAAGACGGTGCATTCATCACCGCGCAGATTGAAGGGAATAAGGTCGTCTATTCGATCGTGTTGACGGACGCTGGAATTCCCCTGAGTCGCGAACATGTTGAGAGCCAGTTCGAGGGCGAGCTCGCGAAGAAGTAGCGACAGCCAATCCGACATGGGCGACTGTGCGAATCCGGACAGCGCCTGCCTGTCGACAACGAGTAGGATCCTCGCTGCGTATGGACCGCATGCTATAGCGGAATTTCACGTTGAGCGGCCTCGCAAAGGAGAATCAAGATGAAATCCATGAAGGTATCGCTGCTTTCGAGTGCGTTTTTACTAGGATTGCTCATGGCCGGATGTTCCACGACCCCGGCAGCAGGACCGGCGGGACCTCAAGGACCTCCCGGACCGCAAGGCGCGTCGGACCACGACAGAGATCGGGATCGGGACAAGCAAGCTGATCAGGGGAGACAGGATCAGGGTCGACAGGATCAGGCTGTATCGTGTCCTGCAGGCGAACATCGCGATACAGTTGGCGGTTGCATCAGAGATTAAGCCTCACGCATGGCTGGGTGATGGCGCACTCGGGAATAATCCACACGCCGAATAACCGGACTGGGACCTGCTTGTCGCTTCGGAGGTGATAGGTCGGGGCCCGGGGAAGCCCTTGATATTGTATTTTCCAATCAAAGTCGCAGTCATCTTTCCATTTCTCGTTATCGTATCGTAGGCGGCATGGCTTAGGATACGGCGGATGAAGATCTTCTTGGTTCCGTAATTGACCCAGGCTATCAACCGGCACTTGTTGTGACGGCGACTCGAAGCGATTCCGAGTGGGCCGACCAAATCGCTGCTGTTCCCAGTCCACGTGGACGTTTCTCGGGTGGGGATGGTAACCTGTCGCCCCGCGGATTCACACCTGACTCAGGCGGGAGCTTGTAAGAGCGAAGTTCTTCAGCCTCGACAGGAATGTCAACGATGGCGTCCGATCCGAGCAACGCTCAGCCGATAGGCGCCGACACCTTTGTGTCGCAGCCCGTTTCCTTGCCACTCACCCGGGCCGCCATATTTCTCGTCCTCGCCGTCCAGCCCTCCGACGAAAGTCGCGCTGCTGTTCTTTCTCTCTGTGCCGATCTATCCGGGCTTTTGCGTGCTGTCGGTTTTCGCGACCTCGACTCCGCTCTCTCCTGCATCATGGGCTTCGGTTCCGGCGCGTGGGATCGCCTGTTCGGCTCACCGCGCCCTGCGGAGTTGCATCCTTTCCGCGAGATTCGCTCCGGCACGCGCCACGCGCTTTCGACGCCCGGCGACTTGCTCTTCCACATCCGAGCCAAACGCATGGATCTCTGCTTCGAGCTCGCGATGCAAATCATGGCGCGCCTCGGAGGGGCCGCCTCCACGGCCGACGAGGTCCACGGTTTCCGCTACGTCGACAATCGGGATCTTCTCGGTTTTGTGGACGGCACTGAAAATCCGAGTGGCAGCGCGGCAACAGACGCCGTCTTCGTCGGGGATGAGGATTGCGCCTTCGCAGGCGGGAGCTACGTGATTGTGCAAAAGTATCTTCACAATCTGGACCGGTGGAACGAGCTGCCCACTGAGGTGCAAGAAAAAATCATAGGCCGCAAGAAGCTCTCCGACGTCGAACTAGACGATTCCGTCAAGCCCACGTCGGCGCACAGCGCGCTCACCGTGATCGAAGAGAACGGCAAAGAAATAAAAATTCTCAGGGACAACATGCCCTTCGGCCGCCCGGGCCACGGGGAATTTGGAACCTACTTTATCGGCTACAGCCGTTCGCCTCGCACCGTCGAGCAGATGCTTGAAAATATGTTCATCGGACGACCTCCCGGCAACTACGATCGCATCTTGGACTTCAGCACCGCTGTTACGGGAGGTCTTTTTTTCATCCCGACGGCTTCGTTCCTCGACAGCGTCACTCCGGACCCGTCTGCGTCCGCCGAGTCTTCCGACGCGGAGCCCCCCGCCGCGGCCTCTGCGACAGTTGCATCTCCTAGCTATAACACGCCACCGAAGGATGGTTCGCTCGGCATCGGTTCCTTAAAAGGAGAAATTTTCCATGAATAACCTATATCGCGAGCTCGCTCCGATTTCCGATGCCGCGTGGGTTCAAATCGAGGAAGAGACTTCGCGGACGTTCAAGCGCTATCTCGCCGGCCGCCGCGTGGTGGACGTTCATGGGCCGGCGGGTTCCGCTCTCTCCGCCGTCGGCACTGGCCACCTGCGCACGATCGCAGGTCCCGGAGAAGGCGTGATCTCCCGCCAGCGCGAAGCCAAAGCACTCGTCGAGTTGCGTGTCCCATTCGATCTTGAGCGCCAGATGATTGACGACGTGGAACGCGGCGCCAACGACTCCGACTGGCAGCCCACGAAAGACGCCGCGCGCAAGCTCGCTTTCGCCGAGGACCGTGCGATTTTCGAGGGCTATGGGTCTGCCGAAATCGTCGGCGTCCGCCAGGGCACTAGCAATCCCAAGAAATCTCTCCCCGGCGATGTCCGCAAGTACCCCGAAGCCTTTGCGGAGGCCCTAAGTCAGTTGCGTCTGGTGGGCGTCAATGGCCCCTATTCCATTCTACTCAGCGCCGACGCTTACACCGAACTTGCCGAAACCAGCGATTACGGCTATCCGGTTCTCGAACACGTCAAGCGCCTCGTCGAAGGCAAAATCATTTGGGCTCCCGCCATTGACGGGGCCTTCGTGGTCACAACCCGCGGAGGCGACCTCGATCTTCACGTCGGCCAAGACGCCTCCATCGGCTATTTGAGCCACACCGACACGCACGTCCGCCTGTACTTGCAGGAAACCTTCACCTTCCTCTACCTTACCTCCGAATCCTGTGTCGCCCTCGCGCCTCCCTCCGAGCCACATTCATCCTGACCCGCGAGGCAGGGCGTTAATTGGGAACCAAGGAAGCTTCCTGGATTCTCCGTGGGGGCGTAAAACCTCGCTCGCCTTCAGGACGGGGATATAAGCCCCGGTTGCTCCTAGAGCGGTGTCTTCTGTTGCTCAATGTATGGCTTGAGAATGGCGATCGGCCGACCGCCGCAGGAGGCGGCAAAGGATGGCGACCAGAGAACGCCCCTCCAATAGCGTTGAGCAAGATCAGGGCGCTCTTGCCTGAGCATTCGGCTAGAGACACCTTTGAGACTATTGACCAACGTGGACACGGAATGCTTCGGCGGGTAGTGAACCAACAGATGCACATGGTTGTCTTCGCCGTCCATGCCGGCAAGCGTGGATTCAAAGTCCGTACAGACCTCCTCAAAGACCATTCGGAGATACGAGATCGCAGCGCCGTCAAATACTCTTGTGCGATACTTCATGACGAAGCACTCACCTCCCTGGAGATTTGTGACCCAGAAAGATCGTGTGCCGGGGACCGCCTTTTTTCAGGCGACCACGCACGCGCTCCACCTCGACAACAAACCTCCCATGGCTCAGGCGTTGCTCGAATTTCCGATCCTCTCGTGCCGACCAGACGGCCAACACCCCGTTCATCTTGAGAGCGGCAAATGCAGCGGCGATTCCGCGGTCATTATAGAGCCCGTCATTGCTAGAGGCCGCGAAAGCCGCCGGACCGTTGTCCACGTCAAGCAGCACGGCGTCGAACTGGCCGGCGCGTGAACTGAGTACGACGGCAACGTCTTCGATCTCGACGCGCACGCGCGCATCCTTCAGCGGGTGTCCGGCCAGGGCTGCGAGCGGGTCACGATTCCACTCGACCACGGCAGGTACCAACTCGGCCACGACAACCGTCGAATCCGGTGGCAGAAGATCGAGCGTCGCACGGAGCGTGAAACCCATGCCGAGTCCGCCTATGAGCACACTAGGCCGCTCCAGCGTCCGCGCCTGCCGACACGCGAACGTCGCCAGCGCCTCCTCCGAGCCGTGCATGAGGCTCGACATAAGGCTCTTGCCGTTGGCGAGGATGATGTACTCGTCGCTGCGGCGGACCAATTTAAGGATGGTACCGTTTCGAGACGGTGCCTGGCCGAGCAACTCCAAAGGCTTCACGCGTGTGATGTTACAGCACCGCAAAACTTAAGTAAAAACTGACCGCCCACCGCCAGGCGTACATCTCCGGTTTCCGGGTGAGACGCCAGCGCAGCGCTTGAATGTGACTGGGAAGACTGCTTCTGATTGACACCCGGCCGGCTACTGTTCCAATGTCGCCTGTTTCGTCGAGCAGCTGACCGGCGGCGACGCTGGATGGTGAACACTATTTCAAAATATAACTCAGAGCACTGCGTGTCGCGATGCTTTCGCTGATTCCGCCTTCGGGCTGCTCGGTTGCCCACTCGACCTTCGCGATGGCCCACGCACCGGAGGTTTTCACGTATTCGGCGTTCAGCACTCGGCGCTCTGTCCGGCGGACGAAGCCACCGCCTTGCGCGTGGGCCATCCGCGCCAGCGTACAGTCCTGCGCGATCGCGTTTTCGATTTCCACCGCGCAATAGAAACGCCCGGTAGCGCTCTTGCCGTCCGCGGCGACTTCGATCGCGTCAGGTTTCCCGGCGTGATCCGCCGCGATGCTGCGTACAGACGCATCGAACGCGCCGACTTCGGAATCGGTGAATAGCGACGCAGCATCACCACGTGCTTCGGTGTTGACGCGCCGGAGCCAGGTCTGGTGCAGCCCTCCGACTGCGGCCTCGTTCTCGAGCCTCGCCAGGCGCGCCTTCAGCTCATCGTCCGCAATCGCTACGGCGGGCAGCCCGACTGCGGCCAGGGGCGCGGCGAGCAGTGCGCCGCCTTTCAGAAACGACCGGCGTGTGGAACGAGCGTCCTCGGTCATGCCACTCCCCCTGATGTCTTCGCCTGATAGAAGCGCGTGATATCGAACCGGCCGGCGAGCCTCTCGTGCGCGCCGACGGCACTCATGTTTAGGCCATTTGTGCCGCAGTTATAACTGACGCCAACGTCGCGCATCGTATGCAAGTTGACCAGGATGGTGCCAAGCGTGCCGTTGCAGGCCTCCTCCAGCCAATACATGAAATACAGGCCGTCCCGGATCTTCACATACGCCGCCGGCCCGCTCCACTCCAACCCACCGGCATCGGCGTCGGTGAAGATAATCCAGGAGAGTGAATGCGGCGTGGTGTAAAGGTGCATCGAGGTCAGGCCCGGTGCGTAGTTCTGGCTCACCGCGCGACCGACCATCTCTTCCGTGAAGTGGTGGCGGTTATACTTCGGCGGAATCAGGCTTTCCATCTCGATCACGCCGAACAGTATCCTCACGCCCGCCTCGTTGGCGAAATAGGGCGTGTTCAGATACCCGTTGAAACATGTGACGAGCCCTTGGTGGAAGTCCGCGACGACCGAGTGCCCGTCATGGTTCGGGGTGCCTTCCAGCAGGTGACCGAACAAGATCGCTCCTGGCGCCGATTCCCACGCCTGATATCGCGCTTTGGTCCAGTTGGTGTCGCCTTCCTTGCGCCAGTTCAACGTTTCGGCGTCTTCGAAGCGGTATTCCATCGCGGGCGCAGTATCGTAGCGAAGCGTCAGCGTCTTGCCGGCCAGCCAGTCGGTGTTTGGCCCTCGATTGCCGCCCATCAGTGCGCCGGGCCCCGTGGCGGGCGCAAACGCCGTCGTTTTCTTGGAGCAGACGGCGTCGACTTCGGCCTTCGTCATCTTCGCCATCGTTTTTAGCGGCCGATAGACACGCCGCGCGCCTTTGGCCGGAGTCTGGCCGGCGGCAGCCGCCGGAACCGGCGCGCCGTTTTCGTCACCGAATTTTTCGAACTGGGCGAGCTGCCCCAGCCATTCGCCATTGCCGCGGAAAACGTAGTACTCCGGCGAGTCGTTGGCGTCGAAACCGAGCCGAAGTCCGATCTGTTCGACGCGGTTCAGGTCCATCACGTAAGCGGTGAAGGCGCCGGAAAATTCGCATTCGGTGCGCGTGTAGATATAGACGTCGGTATTAATCTTGATATAGTCGGACGGCGCGCAGAACCCCAGTTCGCCGCCCAGGCGCGACAGCTCGACAAAATTCGAGTAAGCAGCGGATGGAAAGAACTCCAGCGTCTCCGCTCCGGTGTCCTGCTTCCAGTAAAAGCCCTTGCCCTCGACGCGGTTCGTGGTGACGTGGCGAGCTGTCGGGGGCTGCTGGCCGGGCCGCTCAACGTAGCCGTAATAAATCTCGCGTTGCACTTCGCGATTGTCCTGATAACCGCTGAACCACAGCTCGAATACCGTCGCGAGGTTTGTGTCCTGCTCGATCACCACGCCGTAGCCGCGTTGGGTTCCGGGGATCATGTGCGAGAGGAACGCGACGCTGTTCAGCGTCAGCGCGCCGTATCCTGCCTCCACTGCGCTGCCGCCGTTCTCAGCCACCGAAAGGCGATTGGTCCGGCTGAACGTATAGCTCAGCGCTGGGCCCTGATCCGTGACGATCCGGATCGACCTGCCGACGAACACGTCGGCGAGCGGCGAGGCGCTCGTCGGCCCGCTCACGGAGACCGTGCTCAACTTGTCCGCAATCTGGCGTTCCGAAAGCTTGGTATAAGCGACGCGGTGCATCTGTTCTTTCGGATACGGCGTTCCCGGCATGCATTCCTCCCCAGTACGTCCTTGTTTCTCGCGGATTGTCCCACTGCAAGGCGTCATCGCCTCGCATCCTCATGATCGTGCGGCGTGATGCTAACTCTGAAAGTCATAGTTTTCAACCGCCGTGCGGCACCCTTCTTCGTATCTCTCGGCGGTCATGCCAGTCGGTTCCGTCCCAGGGCCGGAAGTAATGGGAACACTGCAGACCCTCGCGTGCGCGCCCGCTCGTTGTTGAGTTTTATCGGGGTTCGAGTGATGCTTAGCCAGGAGCGCGCCGTTATGGGAGAGCCGTCTGTAGACAGGCCGTATACGGACTGCCCCTTGTCATCGCAGCTGCTTGGCTCAGCAACGCGATCATTTAGCGGGGCACTTTCTGGACTCATGTGCTGCGAAATTCGAGGGCTGGAGGTAGAGGAGAACAAAATCAAGGAAGCATCACACCCGGTAAAGCGCGGTCCCGAGCGTTTCCGGGAATCTATCTCGGCAGCACAGCGCCTTTCCACTTCGTCGCCAGGTCTTCGACGCTCGGATACGAATACGCCTCGACGAATGTGTGTTCGGGCGGCTGCGATCCGTCCGCCAGCGACCGCGCCAGCATCTCGACTGCCCGGTCCATCGTCAGCGAAGTCACCACGCTCGCGCAGAGCGAGCCCTGATCCACCAGCGGCCGGCTTCGGTCCGCCACTCCCACGCCCGCCCGCGGTATTGCCAGCCATTTTGGCCGCTCGGCCACGCTCGTGGTCTCAAACGCCTTCCGCGCGCCGTGCGCAAAATCCGCGTTCTGCGAAACGATCAGCTGCACGCTTTCGGGTTTGGGATGCGTGAGGCCGAGCCAGGAACAAACCGCGGTGTAGGCGTTGTCCGCTGACGATCCGATCACCTTTAACGCTTTCACTTCGATATTCTTCGGTTTGGCCTGATCCAGTCCGTCAAGCCGGCGCGTGGCCCACCAGCTCATCGCCGGCCCGCGAAGGTAGAGAACGGAGCCGCCGCCCGGTAAGATCGCTCCGATCTGCCGGCCCTGAATCTTTCCAACTTCTACGTGATCCTGCGAAACCTGAAAGACGGGAACTTTCGCGTTGCGGCGCAGCGCGGTCAGGTAGTCCACGTGCGCATTGTTTACGACCCAGGCCACGCCCGCGGCAACCGCAGCTTCCGCCACGCGCGGCAATCCGGCGGCGCTGACGGGCTCGACCAGAATTCCAGCCGGCCGCGGTGCGGTTTTTGACAGTACGATATCGAGCAGCTGCTGGCCCTGCGCCACCGAATCCATCCCCGCGTTGATGACGTCCAGCTCCACACCCAGGCGGTCCGCGACGACCTTCGCCGCCGCCGTCTGCGCGCGTAGATACATCGTGTCGCTTGGAATCGACAGCATAAACTTGAGTTTCTTCATGGAGTCCCAAACCCTGTCTAAGGATATATCCTCTTATCCCCCGCCCAAGCGGAGTTACGCGCCCCTTGTTATAAGCGCCAACCGGGACGCGGGCGGACGGCCGTGTCTTTTTCGGAGAGGTTAGAACGAACTGTAGGGCTTGCCGTTGAGTGGCGAGACGGAGTCCGAAGCGGAGTGTACGTCGCAGATGCCGCCCGGGACCTGGTCCGGGCTTAGCACATCGTCGCAGGCCGCCGTCACCCAGTCCTGCTGGTGCGTGATCGGATCGGTGGGAACTTCGCCGATGTATTGCGATTGATGCAGGTCGTCGAGCGAGCTGGGCGCAGCTTCCTTGTCCAGCGTGTAATTCTGGATCGCCTGCCTCATCACAAAAAGATCCTGACGCAGAGCCGCTTCATGCGCCTGCACGACGGACTGTTCGTAGCGCACCGAACTCATCGTCGCCAGGATCAGGATGATGACGATTACGATCATCAGCTCGAGCAGGGTGAATCCGCGCGAATTGCGCGTCCTCGCCTCGCCGGCCGCTCTCGATGGACTTCGTCGCGTCATTCCGTTTTCGAGTTTCAATCGCGGACCAGTCTACCAGTCCGAATACTTCGTCCCGTCCAGCGCCGTGCCCGTCGCCTTGCTGTAAACGTCGAACACATCCTGCCCGCCCCACTCGGTGCTGTCGGGATCGTCCTGCACCGAGCGCATGCCCCAGTCCTTCGAGTTCGTCATAGGATCGACGGGAATCTCGCGCAAGAATCGCAGGCGGGTGTTTTGCTGTTGCTGCGCGCCCGTCAGCGTCACGCCGTGGTATAGCGTATCGAGATCCGGCGGATAATTTTCCGTCCCGGCCTGCACCTGGAACAGGCCCTTCGACGCGGCATCGTTGTAGCGATCGATTGCGTCGCGGATCTCGCGCAGCCGGTAACGCAACAACTGCTCGCGCTGGCGAATGATTGTGACGCGCGCCATCGGCATCGCCACGGTCGCTAGCAGTATCAAAATCGACGACGCCACCAGCAGTTCAAGCAGCGTCATTCCGGAATTGCGGGCCCAGTTCTTGGGAGGAGTCGTCTGGAAATCCTCGCGGCGGCTCGCGGCGTGCAATGCCCGTCTGCGGGTTCGCGGCACCAAGCCGAGATTGCGGGAACGGCTGAGCATCGCTGCGCTCACTGCACCTGGATCGTGGCTTCCTGCGAAACCATCGGCACGGTGCGTTGCTGCGAATCGCGAGCATTCACCTGCAGCACCTGCAGCGCGGAAGTACCCGGCGCGATGGCGCGAACCACGAGTCCCAGCAGCGTCCCCGACCCGCTCACGCCGGGCGTATTCGGTTTGCGCGTGGCGGAGACGATGATATCGCCCTTCTGCGCATCGATCCGCTGCACGATCGCAATGGCGCCCTGGTTCCCGGCAGTCGTATCCGTGCCGCCGGAAAGGAATCCGCCATCGCGCACTTCCTCCACCTGAATCGTCGCGGGATTGTAGTGAATCAGCAGCGGGATCGCATAGAGATCATTCACGTTTGAAACGGCCAGTCCCACGGTGGTCGTATCGCCCGCCTTCATCATCGTCGTCGGCGGATTGAAATGCAGCTGCGAGACACTCGACGGAGCGCCAGCCTGCGGTATGGTTTGAGCCGAGTCGCCTTGCGGGCCTGCGAAAGGCGAAGGCGCCTGCAGGGTCGTGTTCGGTGCAGAAGCTTCCCCAGCCCCGCGGTAGACGTGCGGATTCGAATCCGTTCCGGCGGCCACCGTTTGCAGGTTGTCCGCGTCGATCGAAGGGAACCGGATGATGTGCGGCGTCAGGACGATCAACACTTCGTCTTCCTGCACCTCGTTGCTATTGTCCGCCGTGAAGTATTTGATGAACGGAATCTGCGCCAGACCAGGAATGCCGTTGAGGTTCTTCGTTTCCGTGCGTTCGATCAACCCACCCAGGACGCTCACCTCGCCGTCCTTTAGGCGAATATCGTGCTCGATCTTCTTGCTGCCGATCACCGGCTGATTGATGCCGCCGATGCTGTCTGTACCCGTGATCGACGAAACTTCAATCGAAAGCTTCATGCTAACGTCGCCGTCAGGATGCACGCGCGGCGTCACGTCGATATCCACGCCGACGTCGATATATTGAAACTGGGTGTTCACCAGCGGGTTCACGACGCCCGCTCCGGTGCCCACGCCCACGCCGACGCCCGCCTGGAAGCTGCCGGTCGCCACGGGCACGCGCTCGCCGATCTTCAAAGTCGCCTTTTCACCGTCGCTCACGCGAACCTCAGGATCCTGAATGATCCGTGTCTTGTTGTCGGTCAGAATCGCGTTTGCCGTTGCTCCAGGTAAAGTCGCGCTGTAGTCCGCGCCTGTCAGGTTCTTCAGGTTGCTCAGCGTAATCTGCGTCGGCGAAGTCGATGTGCCCGATGTCGGCGTGGTCGTGCTGGTTGAGCCGGACGTGCTGCTGGGCTGCACGCTCGTTCGCGGCGTAAACGAAATCGCCACGCTCTGCCCAGGCAAAAGTCCCAAATCGCGCAAGCGGTCCACGCTCGCCGTTACCACCTGCACGTGCAGTAACACCTCGGGTTTGGCCTTGTCGATATCCCGGATGATTTTCGACGCCAGCGCCAGCCGGTCAGGGGTGTCCCGAATCACGATGGCGTTCTGCGCGTTCACCTGTTGCACGCGGCGCAAGTCGAGCAGCGACCGCAATGAGGTCACAACCTCGGTCAAATCTTGCGGCGTCAGCGTGTTCGATAGATAGAACGTCCGAACTTCCTCGTCCTCCACGTCCTTCCGCTTTTGCGGCGTATCCGGCGCGATGAAGATCACGCTCGCCGACAGCGGCTTCCAGAACGCCTTGCTCTCGAGCGAAATGTCGTCCAGCGCCTGCTCCAGCGTCACGCCCGGCAGATCCGCGGTGATCCGTCGCGAGGTGAAATCCGGATCGAAGATCACGCTCAGCCCCGCCAGCTTCGCAATTGTCTCGTACACCACGCGCGCATCGTTCGTCATCTTCAAGTTGATGGCATCTTGCGAGAGCGGTTTCAGTAGCGGGGGGGCTGGCGTCAAGTCCTCGTCGGAGTTCACGTTGGGATCGACCGCCCGGGGAACCGTCACCGCCGCTTTACCGGCGATCAGTTCCATCGTCTTTTTGATCTGCTGATCGGCGGCCGAATTCGAAGGGTCCAGCGCCTGCGATTTCTGGAATTCCGTCAAAGCCAGCTGCAAGTCGCCCTTTTGCAGCGCCTTTTGTCCCTGTTCCAGATGGAACTGGGCGTCCTCATAACGCACATGCATGGCGCGAAGCTTGAATTCCGCGTTGGCGGGATCGCTGCGCAGCGCGGCATCGTAATGGACGAGAGCCGTGTCATAGTCCTGCAGGTTCTCGGCCTTCCGGCCGGCGTCATAGTCCTGGTTTCCTTTGGGGCAGCCGGCTAGAAAGACTACGGCACACCCCAAAAGCGGCAACCACTTTGTACGGCGCAAACAAACCCTCCGAAGGATCGTGCGGATGCTATGGGAGTCTAGCACCCGGGATATGATGCGGCAAGGAACCGGCCCCGTTGCCGCGAGCCATGTCTTATTATCGACCTTTCTAGACACATCCGTTACAGGCCCATGAATTTAAACCCGGATGCGGGCAAAAGCATTCGCCTCTTGGGGGACCCGCATTGCGGCAGTATGTGAGAAAACCTGAGAAACCGGCCGCTTTCGCTGCCTTGCAGCCGGTTGCGCGCGGCAGCTATGATATTCAGCGCATGAAAGCAGCCGAACGAAAAGCGCAACGCGAAAACAACAAGATCGTGGCCCAAAACCGCGCCGCCGGCTACAACTACGAGCTTCTCGACAAGTTCGAGGCCGGCATCGTCCTCGTCGGCACCGAGGTCAAAACCCTCCGCGAAGGCAAGGCGTCCATCCGCGAATCCTACGCCGAAATTCGCGCCGGAGAGCCCTGGCTGGTAAACTGCCATATACCGGAATATCGGCCCGGTGGATCTCGTAACCACGATCCTCTGCGAAGGCGCAAGCTGTTGCTCAACCGCAGAGAAATCGAAAAACTTGACGCCAGCATCCAGCAAAAGGGCATGACCGTGTTGCCGCTGAAGATCTATTTCCGTGACGGGCTGGCAAAGTGTGAACTCGCCGTTGGCAAAGGCAAGAAATTCCACGATCGCCGCGAATCCGAACGCCGAAAGGAAGCCAAGCGCGAAGCGGACGAAGCCATTTCCCGCTCGCGGCGCCGCTAACTTGGAACGAACATTCGAAAGGGAGACATGCAGATCAACATTGAGACTCAGCCGTACGCTTCAGTGGAAACTGACGCGCTCGTAACCTACGTTTTCGACAAGGACGACAAATTCGACGGAGTCTTGGGAGAAATGGACCGTGCCATGAACGGCCGCCTCGCCGCGCTCGCTGCGAACGGCGAAATCACCGGGAAGCCGCTCGAGATCCTGCTGCTGCACTTTCCCGATGGCTTAGCGGCCCAAAAGCTTCTGCTGATCGGGGCAGGGAAGCCGGCGAAGTTCCAGGTTTCCGACCTGCGCAAGATCGCCGGCACGGCGTTGCGACAGCTGAAAGCGCGCGGCGCGAAAAAATTCGTCTTCCTCACGCGCGAAGGCGAAAACGGCGAAGGCGCGGCGCAAGTCGTGGTCGAAGGCCTGATCGTCGCCGACTTCGAGTCCAACAAATATCACACCGACAAAAAAGACCGCGAAATCGCCTCGGTCGGCCTCGCCGGATTCGATTCCAACGCGGACCTGAAAGCCGCAATCGCCGACGGCCGCACGATCGGCGATTCGATGAATTTCGCCCGCGACCTCATCGTCGAGCCATCCAATAAACTCACGCCGCGAATTCTCGCCGCACGCGCTGAAGCCATGGCCAAGGAAGCCGGCCTCGGAATCGAAATCCTCGATGAGCGCAAAATCGCCGAGCTAAAAATGGGAGCTCTGATCGGCGTTGCCCAGGGAAGCATTGAACCGCCCCGCGTGATCGTCCTGCGTTACACGCCGGGAAATCCCGCGCCGAATGCTCCGGTGCTCGGCCTCGTCGGCAAAGCCGTCACCTTCGACACCGGCGGCATCTCCATCAAGCCCGCGAACAATATGGAAAAAATGAAGTACGACATGGGCGGCGGCGCCACCATGCTCGGTGCCATGCGCGCCATCGCCGCGCTCAAACCCGCGATCCCGGTGATCGCCGTGATCCCCGCCACCGAAAACATGCCCGGCGGCCGCGCCCAAAAACCCGGCGACGTCCAGGTCGCCATGTCCGGCAAGACCATCGAAGTGATCAACACAGACGCCGAAGGCCGCCTGATCCTCGCCGACGGCGTATTCTACGCCCGCAAGCTGGGCGCCACGCACCTGATCGACGCCGCCACTCTAACCGGCGCCATCGAAGTCGCGCTCTCCAACGTCCACGTCGGCGCCTTTGGCGTGCCCCGCGAATATCTCGACACGTTTCTCGAAAGCACGAAATCCGCCGGCGAAAAAATGTGGCCCATGCCCATGGACGAGGAATATCAGCAGATGATCAAAAGCGAAATCGCCGACATCCGCAACACCGGCAGCGGCAAAGGCGGCGGCGCCAGCACCGGTGCCTGGTTCATCAAGGAATTCGCCGAAGACACGCCGTGGATTCACCTCGACATAGCCTCCACCTGCTGGATCGACGAAGGTCGCCCTTGGCTAGCCAAGGGGCCCACAGGTATAGCCATCCGCTCGATCGTGGATTTCGCAATGAAAATGAAACCGTAGGTAGCGGTAGGTAGCTCAACCCTTCCCGAAGGAGTGAGGCCTTTCAGCCTCGGTAAAAGCCTGGGGCTTAAGCCTGGCATCTCGCTTTGGATCCTGCGGTGGGGAAGCTTCAGCTCCGACAAAAACCAGCCGCGCCCAGCGCGCACCCATCCCGAACGCCTACTTCACCTTTGCGCCAGGCGGAATATCCTCAGCAAACGTACAAAGCACCGGCTTGCCATCCGGCCCTGCCGAAGCTGCCAGCAGCATCCCGTTCGACTCCAACCCCCGCATCTTCCGGGGCGCCAGATTCGCCACCAACACGACCTTGCGCCCAACCAACTCTTCCGGCGCATACCCCGTCGCAATCCCCGCTAGAACCTGCCGCACCTCATCGCCGATATCGACCATCAGCTTCAGCAATTTGTCCGCGCCCTGAATCCTCTCGGCCGATTTGATCTGCCCCACGCGTAACTCCACCTTCGCAAAATCGTCAATCGTGATTTTCCCGCCAGCGGGCGCAGGAGCGGCTGCAGACGGCGTCGCCGTCGGTGTGGAAGCTACAGCCGCCGGTGCCGCCGCGGGATTCCGAATCTCATTTTCCATCGCGTCAATCCTTTCCGAAATTTCCTTCGCGTCGGCTCGAGGAAACAGCGCCTCCGCCTTCCCAACTTTCTCGCCCGATCCCAACATTCCCCAACCGAGCGAATCGATCCTCTGATCCGCCACCGATCCCGTCTGCCCCAGCCTCAACCAAAGCTGCAGCGTCGATTCCGGAATAAAAGGATGCGCCAGGACAGCCACGAAGCGCAGCGCCTGCCCAGCCGTCCAAAGCACCGCCCCAAGCTGTCTCTTCGCGGCCGGCTCGGTCGATTCTGCGAGCTTCCACGGCTTCGCGTCCGCAATGTACTGATCCACCGCCCCGATGAGCCCCCAGATCGCCTGCACCGCGCCCGAAAAATTGTACGCGGCCATATGCTGCTCCACAGCCGCCCGCGCCGCGCTCGCCACCTGCTGCACGCCTTCGTTCTGATCCGCCTCAGCCGGGATTGCCGGCACCTCCCCGCCAAAATATTTCTCGATCATCGTTAGCGTCCGGCTCGCCAGGTTGCCCAGCCCGTTCGCCAGATCCGCGTTGTACCGCTTGATCAGCGCGTCGCGCGAAAAATTCCCGTCCTGCCCGAACACCACCTCGCGCAGCAGGTAATACCGCAGTGCGTCGTTCCCCAGCACGCGCACGATCGGCTCCGGATACGCCACGTTGCCCTTCGACTTGCTCATCTTTTCCTGCTCGAAGAGAAGCCATCCGTGCGCAAAAACCTGCTTCGGCAGCGGCAAATCCGCCGCCATCAAGAACGCCGGCCAGTAGACTGCGTGAAACCGGATAATCTCCTTCCCGATCATGTGCAGATCGGCCGGCCAGAATTTGGCGAACTCATCCTGTCGTTTCTTGCTCTCGCTCGCGTATCCGATCCCGCTCATGTAGCTCGTCAGCGCGTCGTACCACACGTAAAAAACATGCTCCGGATCGCCCGGCCATGGAATGCCCCACTTGATCGTCTTCCGGCTGATCGACACATCCTTCAGCCCGCTCTCGACGAAGCTGCGCACCTCGTTCAACCGGAAATCGGGCTGTACGAACTGCGGCTGGCTCTTGTAAAGCTCCAGCAGCTTTCCCCGGTAAGCGGAAAGCCTAAAAAAATAATTTTCCTCGGAAATCAGCTCTGCGTCGCGCCCGCATGTCGGACATTTCGCCGGCTCCGGCGTATCGCTCACGTAAAGATTGTCGTAAATGCAGTAGCGCCCCTCGTATTTCGCCTTGTAGATCGCCTTATCGGCGTCCGGCCGTCCGCGATCGAGCTCCAGCGTCAGCGTCACCAGCTTTTCCACGGCCCGCGCATGCTCCGCAGAAGTCGTGCGAATAAAATCCGTATGCGTAATCCCCAGCAGCTTCCACAAATCGCGAAAAATCGCCTCGTTCGCGTCCACCAGCTGATGCGGCGTGATGCCCTTCGCTTCCGCCGCGCGCTCGATGTTCACGCCGTGCTCGTCCGTGCCGGTCAGATACGCCACGTCGTACCCGCACATCCGCTTGTAACGCGCAATCGCATCGCAAACGATGGTCGTATACGCCGACCCCACATGCGGACGCGAGTTCGCATAGTAAATCGGCGTAGTCAGATAAAACTTAGGCTTGTCCTTCGCCGCGCTCGTTGGATTCATCAGGTATCAGCAGTATCCGCAGCGGAACCGCAAGAAATCGATACTATGGTGAGCCTGCTTTCCTGTCAAATCATCGAATCGGTGCGAACTGATTCAACTGCCCCGCACCCCGCCCCCCCCAAAAAAAGGGGGCCGGCGTAAACCGCCGACCCCGGGCGAAACGAAGCGCTCGTTCCTTAGAACCGGAACACCACGCCCGTCGAAATACGCGCGCCATTTTCGCGAACGCTCGCGAAGTTAGTCATGAAGTATTCGGCCTGGAACAGCCGGAGCCCGATGTGCGGCGTGGCGTTCCAGTCGAGACCGCCTCCCACCGTCATCGCAAAGCTGTTTTCACCTATCGAACCGCAACCGCCGATTTCCGGGTGCACCCTTGCGCCGTCGCATTCTTCCGACGTCGACGCATGCGCTCCGCCGAACACCCGAAACTGGAATCCCCGTGGATCCGCCGAAGTCACCCACGACCCTTGGCCATGGATACAGGTTGTACGCTGCGGACGCGCTGCCGGCGTTGAAATTGGGGCTCGCGCCGTCTGCACCCAGGTGCGCAAAAGAATAGCCGCCGAAGACTTCAGCCTTCGGAAAATCGTGTGCCGACGCAACGCCAGTGAACAACAACGCAGCCGCGCACAAAAGTACCCACTTTTTCATTCAATTCTCTAGTTTGTGTGAATTGCTCCGGCTGGCCCTCGCGTGTGTATGCGCAAGAGGGGCACGACCCTGCAACGGCACGTTACCTTTCGTCGATTCGAGCGCCGGATGAAGGGCGGAATGACCGCCCCCCAAACTTCCCGCGCGTCAATTGCTGTGGCCGGCTTTTGCGGCCATCGTCCTTGTCGGCGTGACGACCGGCTCGGCGCCCAACTCTTTCTCCGCTCGGATCCAGTCCTCGACGTCCTTCCCAGCATCCTCGCCGCGCTGGACATAAAGCTCGTAAGCTCGCTGAGCAATTTCTTCCCTAGATATTTCTTTGTGTTCGATCACTGCTGCCTCCTTGATCGTCGGCACGGGGCGGCTTCCGCCCCGTGCGCGCGATATGCGTAAACTACTTGGCGCTTGCTGCGACGCTGATCTTGATCTGCTTCGGCTTGGATTCTTCACGCTTGGCCATATGCAGGGTCAGCACGCCGTTGCGATATTCGGCTCGAATGTTCTCCGAGCTGACCGTGTTCGGCAGGGAAAAGCTCCTCATGAACGGGCCGTAGGCACGTTCGATTCGGAGGCAATTGTCTTCCTTGACGTCCTTCTCGAATTTCCGCTCGCCGCGGATGGTCAAAGTATTGTTGACGACGCGGATGTCGATATCCTCGTCGCGAAGGTCCGGCAGATCGGCTTTCACGACCAATTCATTCGTGGTTTCGTAAATGTCTACGGCTGGCGACCAGGTTGCCAGCTCTGCATGACCCGAGCGGTCGCGGGTAAAGCTGTCTTCGAACAAACGATTCACCTGGTCCTGTAACATCGACCCGCGAGAATCGGCCCAACGCGCAATAGTATTCATGGAATCTCCGTATAAAAGAGTTTGTTGCAAGTTTTGCTGCCGGATCAGGCCAAGAAGCGATTCAGATAGCTTCCGTTGTGTGCAGGTGAGCTGAAGAAATCCTCGGTCCGCAATGACACTGGCCTCATTGCACTGCATTGTCAACGGAATTACGCCTAGGTATATGAAATAACCTGCTCGCGCTCCGGCGTAACTGCGACGAAAATGGGAGTAAGGTCAAGCTGCTCAGAGGCTAAGACCGAAACGGTCGCATAGTCGTGCAGGCCTTTCACGACGTCGCCTATTCGCTGGCAGCGTGCTGCCTGATGAACCGGCTAGCGAGACAAACAAGGCCCGACCCGAATTCGCCTCGATAAACGTCCAGAGGCCTTCCTACTTGTACCGCCTCCGCATCCTGCTAGCCTGACGGCGCCATGCGAAAATCATGCGCGACCCGGGAACAGAACACAGAGCCGAAAAACGCCGCATACGTGGAGTGCGGCAGCTCGCTCCTTCTGTTCGCCTCCGAGGCTTGCCTCTGCGACTAAAACCTCAAGCCAGCTCCCGCAGTCCAACCGTCGCGTACCCGGTGAGCGAGCACCGCGAGCACGTGCAACCGTAAGTGGTGACCACAGTGACAAATTCCATCCGACGACGCCCTAATCGCCAAACCCCAGGATTAGAATCGCCCCCCAAACCCAAGAAAAAACAGAGACCTGCACCCCTCGCCCCCAGAAGCGGTTCTCCCCTACGCGTTCCGAGCGTCGAAACCCAAGGGCCTTTCTGCGTGTCCCTGCGTTCTTGCCTCCACGCCTCCCTGTATCCTGTCCCTCCGCCGCCTCATTCCGTATAATCTCTGGATTCATTTCATCCAAGGAGCCACGTGTATAAGGCCCTCGACGACCGCATCCGCAAAGCGCTGCGCCACCATATTCACGAGCGCTACAAGACCGACGTCCCGGTGGTCACCGAGCGCCCGCCGAAGCTCGCCATGGGCGAAGTCGCCTCGCCCGTCTGCTTCGAGCTGGCCAAGCGCCTGAGAAAACCGCCCCGCGCCCTCGCGCAGGAAATCGCCAATTCGCTCAAGCCTCCGAAGGGCGTCGCGCGCATCGAAGTCGCCGGCGGCGGCTACCTCAATCTGTTTCTCGACCGCGCCGCATTCTTCCGCGACACATGCGAAGAAGCCCACAAGCCCGCGCCCGTTGCTGCCGCCGACGTTCCCAAAGCCATGGTCGAGCACACCAGCATCAATCCCAATAAAGCCGCGCACATCGGCCACCTGCGCAACGCCGTCCTCGGCGACACTTTCTGCCGGGTTCTCCGCCACGCCGGCCGTCGCGTGGAAGTACAGAATTACATCGACAACACCGGCGTGCAGGTCGCCGACGTCGTCCTCGGCTTTACGCACGTGGAACCCAAAGCCGTCTCGGAAGTCGAGACACTCGTCGCCGCGCCGCAATTCGATTATTTCTGCTGGGATCTCTACGCGCGCGTTACGCAGTGGCTCGCGGAAGACAAGGCCCGTCTCGAATTGCGTGCGCAAACCCTGAAGGACATCGAAGAAGGCCACGGTGACGTCGCGAAAATGGCCGACCTCGTCGCCACCGCGATCGTTCACACCCACCTACGCACGCTCGACCGCCTGGGCATCGATTACGACCTGCTCTCGCGCGAAAGCGAAATACTGCACTTGAAGTTCTGGGACGCCGCGTTCGAGCAGCTGAAATCGAAGGACGCGATCCAGATGGCCACGAGCGGGAAGAATCAGGGCTGCTGGGTGATGCAGTTGCCGACCGACAAGGAAGCACCCGCGGCCGCCGATGCGCTGCCCGCCGAGACCGAAGAACCTGCCGAACTCGCCGACGCCAAGATCATCGTCCGATCCAGCGGCACGGTCACCTACGTCGGTAAGGACATCGCCTACCATCTTTGGAAATTCGGCCTGCTCAGCCGCGATTTTCACTACAACAAATTTCACCGCCATCCAGACGGTCACGAAGCCTGGGTAACGAATTCCACAGCCGACGAGCCCGGCGCCCCCAAATTCGGCCACGCGTACGAGGTATACAACGTCATCGATTCGCGCCAGGCGTACCCGCAGCAAGTCGTCCAGCAAGGGCTCCGCGCGCTCGGCTACACGGAACAGGCCGATCGCCTGAAGCATTTCTCCTACAACGTGGTTGCTCTCACGCCGCGCTGCGCTCAGGAACTCGGCTACAAAATTCCGCCCGAGGACGCGAAAAAGCCCTACGTGGAGGTCAGTGGCCGCAAAGGCCAGGGCGTGAAAGCCGACGATCTGATCGACCGCTTGATCGCCGGCGCCCGCAAGGAAGTGGACGAGCGCCACCCGGACACGTCCGAGCCCGAACGCGCCGCCATCGCCAACGCCATCGCCGTTGGCGCCCTACGCTATTTCCTGCTGCGCTTCACGCGCTCGACCGTAATCGCCTTCGATTTCGAGGACGCGCTCAGCTTCGAGGGCGAAACCGGCCCCTATGTGCAATACGCCGTTGTCCGCGTGAATGGAATCGTCCGTAAGGGGACGGAATCGGATCCCAATTTCAGCGCCGCCAACGCCGCAAACCTCAAGCGCATCGAGTCCGGCGAAATTGACGTCGCGAAATTTCTAGCCTCAAGCGCTGGCGACGATCTGTGGGATCTAGTTTTGTTGGCTGGGTCGCTCGATTCGCGCACTGACGCAGCCCTCGGCGCGCAGGAACCGGCGTTTCTCACCCGTTACGCCTTCGAGCTCGCGCAGGCGTTTAACGTCTTCTATCACAAGCACCATATCCTCTCCGAGGAGGACGCCGATAAGCGTGCGTTCCTGCTGCGGCTAACGTCCCTTGTTCGCGAACAGCTCATTACCACGCTCGGCCTGCTCGGCATCGACGCGCCGGAGAAAATGTGATCGCCATGGTCGACAAGGGCGACTCCTACGACGTCTCGGCGAAGCACTACGACGCGGCATACGCGAAGCTCGCCGAAAAGCGGGTCCTCGTCGACCTGTCGTTTTATGTTGATCTCGCTCGACAGTCGGGCGGGCCGGTATTGGAAGTCGGCTGCGGCACTGGCCGCGTCCTGCTCGCGATCGCGCGGGAGGGAATCGAGATCGAAGGTGTGGACAATTCCAGCGCGATGCTGGCAGTCCTGAAGAAGCATCTCGCCGCCGAACCGGCAAGCCTCCGCGACCGCGTGAAATTGCACGAAGGCGATATGCGCAGCTTCCGCCTTCCCGCGCAATTTCCGCTGGTGATCATTCCATTTCGTCCCATGCAGCACATGTACACGCCACAAGATCAACTCGCCGCGCTGAAAACCGCCGTTGCGCATCTGTCCGATGGTGCACGGCTGGCGTTCGACGTCTTCTATCCGAAATTCGAAGTCATACCCACCGGCATCGGAAAAGAAATCCTCGAACTCGAATGGCGCCTCGACGGAAGCCCGCCGAAATCGGTGCGTCGATACCTTCGAAAAGATTCGTACGACAAGATTGCGCAGACTTTCAGCGCCACTTTTCTGTTCCGGACGTACGACGGTGAAAAGCTTCTCAGTGAAGAATCCGAACCGCTGAAGATGTCCTACTATACCTATCCGCAAATGCTAGGCCTGTTCGCAATGGCGGACCTCGAAATCGTCAAGCAGTACGGCTCATTCAAGAAAACGCTACTCGACAACGATGCGACAGAAATGATTTTCGTGCTGAGGAAGGCAAAGTCATAACGCCAGGCCATGCAGATAATTGACTCACACGTGCATTTGGAGATGGAGCAGTTCGACACTGACCGCGCCGAGATGCTCGAACGCGCGCGCACAGCGGGTGTGCGGACCCTGCTAGCGATCGGCAGCGGCAGCTCGCCGACAGACAGGCTCGACGCTGCGATTCCGTTCGCCGAGCAGCATGACTGGATCTACGCCACGGTCGGGATTCACCCACACGACGCGAACACGGCGACCGACGACCATTTCGCGCAGCTCGAAAAGCTGGCGCGCCATCCGAAAGTGCTCGCCTGGGGCGAAATGGGACTCGATTATTACTACGACCATTCGCCACGCGCAGTGCAGCAGCAGGTTTTTCGCCGACAGCTCGAGCTGGCCCGTGCGGCGAAGCAGCCCATCGTGATCCATTGCCGGGACGCCTGGGACGATTGCCTCCAGATCCTCGAACAGGACTGGGGGCCGAGCGGCCTAGGCGGGATTTTCCATTGCTTCACGGCCGCGGCCCCCGAGGCGCGCCGCGGGCTCGACATGGGCTTTCTCGTCTCCTTCGCCGGCAACGTGACCTACCCGAAAATGCAGCATCTGCGCGACGTAGCCCGCGAAATTCCGCAGGAAAACCTACTCACGGAGACGGATTCGCCTTTTCTTCCGCCGCAGGGCCGCCGCGGGAAACGCAACGAGCCGGCATTCGTGGTTGAGGTGGCGCAGGCCTTGGCGAATGTGAGAAACTTAGCGCCAGAAGAAGTGGCGGCGACGACGGCGGCAAATTTTTGCAGGTTCTTCAAGCTCGACGACCGCGAAGCGCGGCCCGAAAACCGGTAGCAAACGCAGTCAAGACAGGCAGCTATTCAGTCAGCGGAGCGACAAACCTTCACATGGGCTTCGCAGTCCAAACCGCAAAGGGAATTTTCGACCTCGTGCGTGACGATCTGGCGCTGGTCGAACAGGAAATCGCCGCGCAGAACTCCGCCGCGATCGAGCCTGTCTCCGAAATCGCGAGCTACTTGCGCGAGGGCGGTGGCAAACGGTTGCGGCCGGCGCTGCTACTGCTGGCTGCCGGCGCCGCGGGCTATCGCGGACCGGGCGCGATCCGCATGGGCGCGGTGGTGGAGATGATCCACAGCGCCACGCTGGTCCACGACGACGTGATCGACGGCGCGCAGACGCGCCGCGGGCGGCCGAGCACCAACGCGCGCTGGGGCAACCACATGAGCGTGCTCGGCGGCGACTGGCTCTACATGCAGTCGTTCGAGCTGGCGCTGCGCGAGCGGAATTTCGCGGTGCTCGACATCCTGATCGGCCTGACACAGAACATGGTCGAAGGCGAACTTCTGCAGCTCACGCGTCTCGGCCGGATGGATTTGACCGAAGCTGACGCGACGGAACTCGCTTATCGCAAGACCGCCTGCCTATTCAGCGGCTGCGCGCGCCTGGGCACGGTGCTCGGCAAGCTGCCGAAGGATATTGAGGAAGCTCTCGCAGCCTACGGACGCAATGCCGGCCTCGCGTTTCAGCTAGTGGACGATCTGCTGGATTTTACTGCCTCGCCGGAGGAGCTAGGCAAGCCGGTGCTGAGCGATCTCAAGGAAGGCAAAGTGACGCTGCCGCTGATTTTCGCGCTGGAGGCCGAAGCAGGATCGAACGGCCATGCGAGCGAAGGCCGGCGGCTGGTGGCGAAAGTGCTGGAAGAGCGCGGTTTCCTGAGCGTAAAGCCCGAGCAGATTACGAAACTGGTGAAAGATACCGGCGCCCTGAATCGTGCTTCGAATCTGGCGCGCGATTACGTCTGCCGCGCGAAAACCGCGCTCGAAGGGCTGCCCGACAGCGAATACCGCCGCGCGCTCCTCGCCGTGCCCGATTTCATCCTCGATCGCAAGAATTAACTCCAAAAACTAAGCGGTTGGAATCGCAGAAGCGGTGTGACGGGCGGTCTTGCCCTGGTTGGTTTGCTGCGCGGCTTGCGCGGCGTCGGCAATCAGGTCGTCGGGCTTCCAATCGTTGTCCTGATACCACTTGTAAACTTTTCCGTCGGGCCCTATCACCGTGGTGCTCAGCGAATGTGCGATCTGGCCGTCGCCGCCCAAATCGTAGTAGAGGCCGAAGAAATTCGCGACCGAGACGAGATCTTTTTTCGGTATCACCGCGAATTGCCAGCGATCGAATGGATCGCCTCCCGTTGTCTGGTTGAAAGTCTCAGCATATTTGCGAAGCACGTCCGGAGTGTCGTGCTCGGGATCGAAGCTGACGCTCAGCAGCCGGACTTTCGGGCCGAGCGACGGATCTTTCTTCAGCGAGGCGTAGATTTTCGAGAAATTGCGAGAGACGAGCGGACAGAAATCCGGATACGGGCAGCGCGTGTAAATAAAGGTGACCAGCAGCACGTTGCCCTGATACGAGCTGAGATGGATTTTCTTGCCGTCCTGATTGATCAGCGCGAAATCGGGGACCTTGTCTCCAGGCTTGGGCGGATAGCTGGTGCCGGTGGGGCCTTTGCCGTCGCCCTTCTTGGTGACGACGATATTTTCAATGTATGCGCCGTTGTCGTCGACCACCACGTCGGCGGTAATTTCGTCGCCGGGAGTGAGCGGCGCGAGCAGGTTCGTGTCGCGCACGGAATAGGGCATGGTCATCGCGGCCATGAAACCGACGATTTCCTGGCCGTCGACCATGACTGAAGCCTGGTCCTTATCGATCGAAACCACTTTGCCGACCAGGTGGTAGCGCTTGGCCGGCCGTTGCCCGACGGGCTCGGATTTCTTGCAACCGGAAACGCCCAGCACCACGGAGGCGAGAGCAATCAATAGTAGCGCGCTCGCGCCGGATCGGATCCCGATTCGTTCCCGTTGCTTCCGCAAGGTTTTCACTCCTTCGTCTGGTGATATTGTACGCCCGCGCCGAATCGGCGCACATCAGTAATGAAATCGCCAGCGAAACTCGGCATAGACCTCGCGCGGGTTATCGAAATGAAATCCGCCGAAAGTAAGGCTGTTGTCGATCAGCAGGTGGCTGTTGTTGATGTTGAGCGCGTTGATGGCGATAGAGAATCGCTCGCCGAAACTCTTTCCAGCCGCCAAATCGAGCTGCGCGTGGCCGGGCAGATAAGGATCGGGGAACTGCGCGTCGGGCGACCCGTTCGAAAATCCCGAGCCATAATAGAAGTTTCCGGAGACGAACGCCTGCCACGGCAGATTGGCCATGCCGCCGACGTTGAGTGTGTTGCGCTGATCGTGGTCGAGCGCGGTCCATCCGGCTGGCGGAGGCACGCCGACGATCAAGCCGCCGGTGAAAGCTCCCTGCGATTGCGCCATTTGATTGGAATAGGCCAGATGAAACTGCGCGCGATTCCAAAGGCGCGGCGAGCGTAGGGTGACTTCTGTGCCGCGGATGCGCGATTCGGCGATGGTGACGGGAATAAAAATGTTCGATTCGCCGATATTGTTGTGGTCGAGAAAATTCACGCCGCGCGTTTCGAAATTGTCGATGTCGAGAGTCCAGTGGCGGATGGGAATCGTGACGCCGAACTGGTGCTCCTCGTCGCGCTCGCCGTGCAGCGGCGCGAACGATGTCGGGTTATCGGGCTCGGACGTACTGAGTCCAGCGAGAAATCCGAGCAGCGGGCCGGAGATGGTGACCAGCGGCGGAGGCTGATAATAGCGACCCCAGAACGCACGAAAGACCCAGTTCACATGAGGAATCTTCAGTGTGCCGCCGACGCGCGGGTAGGTGAAGTTCTCCGTGACGCCGCCAGAAAAGTGCGTGGCGCGCACGCCGCCGATCAGTGTGAGCCAGGATGTGACGTTGAATTTATCCTCGGCGAACAGCGCAACGTCCGTGCCGGGAACGTTATCCATCTCCCGGATCGGAGCGTTGCCGCTGCCGTCGTTGAAGATCAGGCCAAAAAGTTCATTTTGGCTCGCGGCGAAGGAATAAATTCCGACTTGCACGTCGTTCCGCGGCGCGTGGTAATCGAGCGTGGCCTGGCCGCCGCCGTAGTTCGTCGAAAAAACCGCGGTGGTCGCGATCGGCGTGTCGGTAATTGGGCTGTGATAGCCGGAGCTGTTGTAATGGTAGAAGGGAGAAATGGTGAGCGTCGCGTTCGGATTGAATGTGTGGACCCATGAGAACAGGGCGTAGCCGTCGGTTTCTCGCTCCCAATCGCGCAGTCCGCTGGTGGGCCACGATTGATTGTCGGGGTCCGCGGCATTCGGATCGATGGGAATCTGGTAATAATCGCGGCGGAGCTGCCCCACGAACCGTAATTGGTCCTTCGGTCCGGCGTTGTACATCAGCGAAGTGAATCCGCCGAAGCCGTTGTCGGCGTCGTGGAACACTTGCGCGATCGGTGTTTCCAGTCCGAGGTTACTGCGGTTTCCGCTGACGCTGGCATAGTAGGCAAATTGCTGCGTGTGGCCGCCGAGGTCGAGCTGATCGTCGGTCTGGAAGAAGTTGCCGAACGTGGTCACAAGCTCCGCGATATTGTTCATGTCGAAGCCCGATTTCGGGAGGATGTTGAACATTCCATAGGTGCGGTCGCCGTATTGCGCGCTGTAGCTGCCGCGGAGAATTTCCATGTCGTCGACGTCGCGCGGGTCGACGCGCGGCGCGAGGCTGGTGGCGATGTTCGTGTCCGGAATGGGAACGCCGTCGATGAGCCAGGAAGTCTGATGTCCGCCTCGCATGTGCAGCATGTCGTGCGTCATGTAGGCGGCCGGAGTGAAGTCGGTGACCATCGCGAGGCTATTGCTGAGGTCGGCGCCGGGAATGTGCTCGATCTCCTGGCGATCGACGAGCGTAGTGGGGGTGAATGTTTCGAGAGCGGACGTGCCGACGTCGGATTTCACTTCGGCTGTCTGGCTGACTGGCGCGACCGAAAGCATGAAGTGCAGCACCGACGACGTGTCGGAGGCGAGCGTGAAGGCTTGCTTTGCAGCGCTGAATCCGGACGCAGTCACGGTGACGGAGTAGTCGCCGAAGGGAACTGTCGGGAAGGAGAATTCGCCGTCGTCGTTCGTCTGGGCAGCCTGCGACCAACCGGAAGTCGCGGACTTGAGTACGACCGACGCGCTGGCGACGGGGCGATGCTGTGGATCGTGAACGATGCCACGAACCGTGCCGAAAACAGTCGCTCCCGCGGGGTGCACGTACACCAGCAGTGCGGCGACGACAATACACAATGCAGACTTCCGCATCGAAGCTCTCCATTCCAGATTCAACTTCCTGAAGCGATGGAATGAGGCTAGGCGCGAGGAGGTTCCGAAGGAGCGGAACGGAAACCCGAAACTGTCGTTTGCGAGAGCGCGGAGTAATTATCGCGCGCGGTCTGCGGGGCTGTGATTTCGATGCGCGCCGCTACGGTGCCCGGCGGGATCGGCGCGACCAATGTGAAATCTGGCGTGCGCTGCTGGGATTGGCCCGGGCACTGGCAGATCATGGGCTTGCCCGAAGCGGAATGTCCTGCGTGCATCGGGCAATAGAACGCCGGGGCGGAAATCGGCTCGCAGGAAAAACCCCACGCGAGAGGAGCCAGAGGAAGCGCCAGAAGAGCGAGCACGACGAAAATGGACTGGGCGCGCCGCATGGAGAAAAGCTTAACACACGAGGCGCAAAGGCCTGCAACTACAGTTTTCCCCAGAAGGCGAATGTAACTGCCCCCAGAAGAAACAGAAACGAAATGGCGTGATTCCATCGCACGCGTTCGTCGAGGTAGACCCAGGCGAAGACGACGAAGACGCAGAGCGTGACGACCTCTTGAATGATCTTCAGTTGGAATGCGGTGAATTCGCCGTAACCGATGCGATTGGCCGGAACCTGAAAGCAATATTCCGCGAAAGCGATCATCCAGCTGACGACGATCGCGAGGAACAGCGGAGCCTGGCGATATTTCAAGTGTCCGTACCACGCGGTAGTCATGAAGATGTTGGAACAGATCAAAAGCAAGACGGTTTTCATGGCGGTTAGATGGCCCCTCCACGGTTAAAGTGACAGCCCAGCGCTTCGACTTTAATCTAGGCTCCGGGTATGGGCGAAGCGAAGGGCTGGGAATTGCGTTTGGCGACGCGCCGGCGTACGCTCGGAAAATCTTGCTGCCGCTGAAACTTATTTATCACGAAGACTACGACCTGAATCTCGGGGCACACGTTTTTCCCTCGCAGAAATACCGGCTGATTCGCGACCGGTTGCTCGCGGACGGATCGGCGTCGCCAGAGGATTTTCTGTCGCCGGAGCCCGCGTCCGATGAGGACGTGCTGCGCGTACACACGCGAGATTACGTGCGGAAGCTCAAGGCCGGCACGCTGAGCCGCGAGGAAGAGGCGAGGTTAGAGGTACCATATTCGCCAGGGCTGATCCGCGCCGTGTGGTTGGCGGCGGGCGGATCCATTTTGGCAGGGCGACGGGCGCTGGCCGACGGTTTTGCGGCGAATATTGGCGGCGGATTTCATCACGCGTGTCCCGATCATGGCGAGGGATTCTGCGTGATCCACGACGTGGCGATCGCGATCCGGCGGCTGCAATCGGAGCACGTGATCGAGCGAGCCATGGTGGTCGATACGGACGTGCACCAGGGGAATGGAACGGCGGTAATTTTTAACGGCGACGCGAGCGTCTACACGCTTTCGATTCATCAGGAACGAAACTATCCGCATCCGAAGCCGCCGTCAACGGTAGACATCAATTTGCCGGACGGAACCGGCGACGACGAATACCTTTCGATTCTTAAGGAACATCTGGACGATGCTTTTAGCGATTTTTCGGCGCAGCTCTTGTTTTATGTCGCGGGTGCCGATCCCTATATTGAGGATCAGCTGGGCGGTCTGGCGCTAACGAAGCCGGGATTGGCGCGACGCGATAGGCTGGTGTTCGATGACGCGCGGCGCAACGGCGTACCCGTGGCAATTGCGTTGGCGGGCGGCTACGCGCGGCGCGTCGAAGATACGGTGAAGATTCATGCCGCGACCATGCTGGCGGCGAGCGACGCGGCGCTAAAGATCCGCAGACCGGAAGCGCGCGGAAGCGGCGCAGCGTCGTAGATTGGATTTGATTAGTGCAGAGAAATTTCGCCGGACGTTGTTTCGATTTCCACACGCGCTTTGCCGTCACCCATGCGGGCTTCGAAGTCGTGCCTGTCGTCCGAAGTCTGCTGCATTCCCGGCAGACTGGCGCGGACGTCGCCTGAGTTTGTGTGGGCGTAAAAGCGGAAGCTGGCATTCGCCGGCACGTGGAGCGTCACGTCGCCTGAGGTCGCGCGAATATCCCAGTAGCTCGAGGCCGCCGGGTTGCCGTCGATGCTGATTTCGCCGGAGCTGGTGTGCACGCGAACGTCGCTGGTCGCCTCGCGCACTTGAATATTGCCGCTGCCGGCTTCGGCCTCGACGTTCGCACCGGGCCGGTCGACGTTGATTTCACCGGAGCCGGTGCGCGCCCGCACGTCGCCTTTCGCGCCGCGAACGACGATCTCGCCCGATGCGGCCGTCGCGTCGATGCGCCCCTGCGCGTCGGTGAACGTGACGTTGCCGCTGCCGATCACCGCGTGCACGTCGTGCTGAATTCCTGCGGCGCGAACATTCCCGGAGCCGACCGTAAAATTGGCCGGACCGGCGATTCCTTCCACTTCCAGATTGCCGGAGCCCGAAATCCCATGCATTTCCGTGTCGGGCGGGACTGTGACGGTATAGTCCGCCGAAAATTCCGTGCGTTCCCAGCCCGCGGCGCCGATGTGAATCAAGTGGCCTTCCTGCGAGAACGGCGGATTCGCGATCAGATCCTTCAATTCCCGCTCCGGGTCGTCCCACGGCCAGGCGTGGACGCGGAATTCAGCGTGGATTTTGACTTCGCCGGGAGGGCCGACCGAGACGTGGGAACTGCCGCTGCCGTTGGAAAGCTCGAGACGTATGGGACCGTCGACCGTAAACGAGCGATCGACGGAGCCGATGGCTCCGCTGGCGTCGGGGCCGCAGCCGGAGAGCAGCGCGACTCCGAGAATCGCCGAGGCCAGCACCGCAGCGTTCAAATAAATTGTCGATTGAGTCGTTTCTGTTCGCATGAATCGCACCGCCGCCGTCGCGTTGCCTTCCTATCACACTTATACGAATGGGCGAGGCGAAAAGTTCCAGCACGGGCCGGCGGAAGGCTGCCTGAGGCGACTACTGGAAGTCGATGAGCACGTCCACTAGCTTGTGGTCCGGATCTTCCTGCAGAAATCGGCCGATCTTTTCGTAGTGAAACGGCAGGCCGACGAAGGCTTCCTTGATTCCGCTGGCTGCGAAGCGCTCGTAGATTTCGCGGTTGAAGATCGCGCCGGGAGCGATGCCCCATGCCGCGCGGATGCGGCGCTCGCCTTCAACGGAGAGCCCGGTGAGCACGAGCTTGCCCATGCGGTATTGCGGGCCTTCGTTGATCGCGACGTTGTAGCGAACGCGCTTAGCGAATTCGTCGAATTGCGGAACGGGCGTCAGAGTCATGTCGAGATAGCCGCCGCGGGCATACTCGTCCCGGACGGCGTCCCACAGCGCTTCGATTTTCATGCCGTCCGCGGGATCGCCGGGCTTCAGCGTGATGATCGGGTCGAGCATAGCGGAGGTTTCGGCGATGTTGCCGCTCCAGACCACGCTGCCCCACCCGTACTGCGGTCCGGGATCGATTGGCGCGGTGATTGTGACGCGCGGGTCGCCGCCCGTCCCCGTGATGTGCGCGATCGGACGGCCGATTTTCACGCGGAGGTACGCGTTTGCCAAATAGACCGGCCTGACTTGCTCGAAGTCGAAGAGCTCGACAAGCGTGCGTGAGTACGGCTGGCCAACAACATCCGGGAGGCGTTGCTGAAGTCCGCGATCGTTCTTCGCGAGCGCGTCGCCGAATTCGATGCCGCCGATATTCACGGCGGCATTGTCCACGTGGAACTGCTGCACCTTGCGATCGCCGATCGGCACGGTGAAGAGCGCGGCCGAAACGCTGGAGTGGACGCCGCGCGCGGCGAGCAGGTGTTCGAGCGCCCCGGTTATGTCGTGGAGCAGGGAACCGCCCTCGGGTGCGGTTCCGTCGAACAGCGGAATTGCTTTTTTTAGGGCGGCGGTGAGCTCGTCGTCGGTGAACCACGGGAAGTTATCGAAATAAACCGGGAGCGTGGGCGCGTCGGTGACTTCATATTCGGCGACGACGCCTGCGTCGGTGGAGTAGAAGCGGTAATTGACGTTCGAAAAAAGCCCGCAGCGTGCCAGGCGATCGGCTCCGTTTTGCAGATCGGCTTTGGTGACGCTCGAGGCGGGGGAAAGTCCGGTCTCGGCGGCGACCAGCTCGGGAGGGTATTTGGTCGACCCGGTGATTTTTACGGCGGCGAGCTTGCTGCTGGCGGCAGTCTGATCGTCCTGCGCGCGCAGGGGAGCGGGCACCAGCAAAATCAATCCTGCAAACAAGACGGCGAGCAAACGTGCGTACCTCTGTGAACCGGACGTGCAGACTCCCATGGCCGCATTCTAGCGCCACGGCAGCGGATATAAAAATGGGCTATTCGACGGTAACGGATTTGGCGAGGTTGCGCGGTTGATCGACGTCGCAACCGCGGCGCACCGCGATGTGGTAGGCGAGCATCTGCAACGGAACGATTTCCACGATCGGCGCGATCAATTCCGGTACGGCGGGAATTTCGATCACGTGATCGGCGGTGCCTTTGGCGAGCTGGTCGCCTTCTGTGACCACGGCGATCACGATTCCGTCGCGCGCCTTCACTTCCTGTAGGTTTGAAATCGTTTTCTCGTAGCGCGTCATCGATTCGGAGTCGGATTCGTCGCGCGTGGCGATCATCACCACTGGAAGATTTTCGTCGATCAGGGCGTTGGGGCCGTGCTTCATCTCGCCGGCAGGATAGCCTTCGGCGTGGATGTAGGAAATTTCCTTCAGCTTCAGCGCGCCTTCGAGAGCGACGGGATAGTGAATGCCTCGGCCGAGATAGAGGAAATCCGTGTGGCGGAAAAATTGGCGAGCGAGCTCCTCGATGGCGGCATCGCGCTGCAGGATCGCGCCGATTTTATGCGGCACTTTCGTCAGTTCCTGCATCAGGAGTTTTGACTGTGCGGAGCCGAGTTTCCCGCGCACCTGACCGAGGTAGAGGGCGGTGAGCAGCAGCGCCGTCAGCTGGCCGGTGAACGCTTTGGTGGATGCGACGCCGATCTCCGGACCCGCATGCGTGTAGATCGTGCCGTTGGATTCGCGCGTGAGCATCGATCCCACCACGTTGCAGATCGAAAGAACCTTCGCGCCCTTGGCGCGAGCTTCGCGCTCGGCGGCCAGCGTGTCCGCCGTCTCGCCGGATTGGCTGATGGCGATGATCAAGCTGGTTGGTTCGACGATGGGATCGCGATAGCGGAATTCGCTGCCGTAATCGACTTCGACGGGAATGTGCGCCAGCCGCTCGATCATGAATTTCCCGGCCAGCCCTGCATGCCAGCTGGTGCCGCAGGCGACGATTTTCACGTCGCGGAAAGCCTTGAACTCTTCCTCGCGGATGTCCATCTCGTCGAGAAACACTTTGCCTGTTTCCTGCGATATGCGGCCGAGAAGCGTGTCGCGAACGGCGCGCGGCTGTTCGAAAATTTCCTTCTGCATGAAATGCTTGAAGCCGCCCTTTTCGGCCATGATCGGGTCCCAGGTGATGTGCTGGGGCTTGCGATGGACCGGACGGCTTTCGAAATCGGAGATCTGGATGCCCTGCGGCGTGACCACCGCGACCTCGCCGTCGCCCAGGAAGAAAACGCTGCGCGTGTGCGCCAGGATCGCCGGAATGTCGCTGGCGACGAAGAATTCCTTGTCGCCGAAGCCCAGAACGATCGGCGGGCCCAGGCGCGCGGCCACGATTTTGTTCGGGTCTTTCGTCGAGAGCGTCACCAGGGCGTAGGCGCCGGTCATCGCTTTCACGGCGCGCAGCACGGCCTGCTCCAGCGGCGTGTCGTTTGCCGAGAATTTCTCCAGCAGGTGCGCGATGATTTCGGTGTCGGTTTCGGTGACAAATTTGTGGCCTTCGGCGATGAGCTGTTTTTTCAGATCGATGTAATTTTCGATGATTCCGTTGTGCACCACCACGATTTCGCCTTTGCAGTCGCGGTGCGGGTGCGCGTTTTCCTCGGTGGGGCGGCCGTGCGTGGCCCAGCGCGTGTGGCCGATTCCGTAGACGCCGTCTAGCGGCGTGATGCGGATCGATTCCTCAAGATTACGAAGTTTGCCTGGCGAGCGGCGCACATCGAGCTTGCCGTTTTCGCCCACCACGGCGATGCCGGCCGAATCGTAGCCGCGATACTCCAGGCGGCGAAGGCCGTCGAGGATCAGGGGGACGACTCGCTTGGGACCTACGTACCCGACAATTCCACACATAGTCGCGATCTCCGGGTGTGCCGTGGCGTGGGAACGCCGCCAGCCTGCCGATCCGGTAATGGTAGCACAAGCCGCGGCACGCGCCGGAGAGGGCCGATCGAGCCATTTCGCGACACGCGGGTGGTGGTGAAGTGGAGCTAGTTCCAGCCCGTTGGCGTGCCGTAGGGCTCATTCGGCAGCATGAATGCCTGAATCAGTTGGATTTGGCCATGATCGACCTTGAACATCTCGTTCAGGATGTTGTTGCGCGGATTTGCGACGGCGGGCGGGGCGGCCACTTCTTTGCCGTCGCGGATCCAGGTCTTGCTGCCGGGGATGTCGAAAACGACCTGCGCGACGACGAGCCCATGCTCTTCGTCAACCACCGGAAAGCGGCGGTCCCGGACCTTGGGAATGTAGGTGAACAGCTTGGCCTCGAATTGATCGCGGCAGCCGAGCGGCGGCAGGCCCTCGGAGTTCGTCGGATTATTTGTCGTGAGCTGACCGTTTTCGATGCGATTGCACTCGGGCGCGAAAGGCGTATGGCCCGTCCAGTGCTCGATGCCGTCGAAGTATGCGTTGGCGGCGGCCATCAATTCAGCGCGGGAGGGGCGCGGCGAGACTTCGCTTTCCAGGAACGGCTTGATCGCGGCCAGCAGCTGCAGATCCGGTATCACTTCGAATCCGGTGCGGGGGGCGTCGGGCGCAGAGCCATGGGCGACGATCGTCTCGGATTCGGTAATTTGTCCGCCGGCGATTTTCAGGCGGAGCATCAGCAGCGAGACGTGATCTTCCTGCACGGCGGCCCAATAAGTGATCTGGCCGGTCGAGGGATCGGAAACGGTTTCGCCGCGAAATTTGATGAACTTGATCGTCTTCCACAGGCCGTCGCCGAGCGGGGTGGGCTTCGTGTTTTCGGTCGATTTCAGATCGGCCGCGACGGGCAGGCCAGTGGGATCGTGTTTCACGAGCGCGGCGAGATACTGCTCCAGGAATCCATTCAGACAAGCGCGGTCGCAAGCGGCGGCTGGCGAATTCGCAGCGTGAATCCCGCGAGAACGTCCGGTGAGAATTGCCGCGAGTAGGATCACCCCTGCCAGTACGCAGGCAGCTACCACTCTTTCGCGCATACGTCCCCCTTTTCAAGCGGTGTGAACGGAATCTATATCAGAACGAAAGGAAGCACCAGAATTTCTCTGTGCCTCCGTGTCCGGCAGGTTTGGCAGTTCAGTCGATGACTTCGAAGCGGAATTCTTCGATGACGGGGTTGGTGAGGACGTCTTTCGCGATGCGCTCGACTTCCGTTTGCGCTTCTGCGCGGCTCATGCTGTCGAGCTCCAGCACGAAAAATTTGCCCTGGCGCACGCCCTGTACCTTGGAGTGGCCGAGCGAGCCAAGCGCACGCTGAATGGTTTGCCCCTGGGGATCGAGGACGGTCGGCTTCGGCATAACCCAGACGTGAGCTTTCATTTTTCTTCCTGTGCGCGATGGCGCAGCGCGGATTATACCAGCCCGGCTGATTTTGCAGCCGCTCGAAAGTTTTCGAGCAGCTGGCGTTTTTCGATAGGCGGCAGGAATGACGCGCTGAAACTCTGCTCGGCGAGCTGCAGAAGCTGTGACTGCGACAAGCCGAGCGAAGCCGCCAGAGAATATTCGGTCAGAAGGTCCGTGTGGAACATCGCGGGATCGTCGGTCGAAAGCGTGACGAGCGAACCCTGCGCCATCAGCTTCGCGAGCGGATGATCCGCGACGGACGCCACGGGTTTGCCGGTTTGCTTCGCGAGGGCGCCGGTGCAGATGTTACTCGAAATGCAGTTTTCGAGCACTACGTGGCGGTTTGCGAACGATGTGGCCAGCGGCGCGTCGTGCATCACGGCGATGCCGTGGCCAATTCGCTCAGCTCCCAGAATTTCCACGGCTTCCTTCACCGCCTCAGGTCCGCCGACTTCCCCCGCGTGGCAGACGATGCGCAGGCCTTCGCTGCGCGCGTGGTCAAACGCCGGGCGGAAATTCACGGTGGGGAAGGCAAGCTCGTCGCCGCCCATTCCGAATGCAATCACGCCGGAGCGCGAAAGCTTCGCGGCGGTGCGCGCCACCTCGCTGGCAGCTTCGGCGCCGAATTGTCGCGCGGCGTCGAAAATCCAGCCGGGCCGGAGCTTGCGGAACACCACGCTTTCAGACGCCTCGCGTATGGCGGTGAAATTCGCCTCCACACTCTGCATGCGGCGCAGCATCACGCCGGCCGAGATCGTAATTTCCGCGTAGACCACGTTTTGCCGCACGAGCTCTTCGGCCAGCTTTCGCGTGATCAGCGCGTAATCCTCCGGGTCGCGCAAGAACGACGTGACCCATTTGAACGCTTCGATGAATCCCCCGAAATTGTTGTAGTTGTAGCGCGCGGCCACCTCCGGCGCGGTGAGCGTCACTCCGTGGCGCTCGGCGAGCTCGACGGCGGTTTCGGGGCGAATCGAGCCTTCCAGATGCAGGTGCAATTCCGCTTTGGGGAGAGCGTCGAGGACGGTCGGGGTCCGCATCGTCGTTTGCGCGCCCACGTTCGATCAGCTGCCCGGCAACTGCGGACGCCCGGCATTGATCCACGCCGTCATCCAGTAGGATCCCGTGTCGGTCGCCGCGTCGGTCAGCTGGCGGATCAGAACGGCTCCGGCCTGCGCGTAGAAGCGGTCGTAGTATTCACTGCTATAACCGGTAAGGCCTTCGTGGGCGCGGCGGTCGGCCAGCAGAATATTTTCAAGCCAGGAATGGGCGTCGAGCGACATTTCGAAGGCGTGATCCGTCGGGTCGCGGATGAAAGCGGCTTCGTTCGGCTTCAGGAAGAAGAAGCGCTGGTAGCGGTCGACCAGCCCGACGCCGAAACGTTCATTGATGCCCTGCTGATCGGAGAGAGCGCCGTCTTTGTTGATCGTAGATTTGAACGGATCGTGCGCCGCGGCGACGTAGTGAGCCAGAATCGCGGCGGAAAGCTTCGCATCGTCCCAGTCGTGCGCACGCAGCGCGTCGGTGAGCTTCTGGCTGTAGAGGCCGATCTGCCAGGGCAGCACGCCGCGCGCGGCTAGCTGGCGCCGGCCGAATTTCTCCACAGCCGCGGTGTACATCCGCGGAAGCGACGCGTACGGATACGGGCCGTAGTGATCGAGCTGGATGAATCCCTTGGGCTGTTCGGCGGAACTGCGCGCTTCCGATTCCAGAGGGTCGGTGACATGCTGCATTAGGTATCCGCGATTGGCCTGGAAGAACGGCAGCATTTCGTCCGGCAATGTGTCGACAGCTTTGTCGACGATCATGCGCTCGGCGTTGTCGCCCCAGCCGAATGACGATGGCAGCGCGAGAAACAGAATTGCGAGCAGGAGCACGGGCGCGGCGCGCAAGGCTCGTCGGATCAATCGATTCGGCGCCTGGGGGACGAAGCCGCGCATCAGCGAGAGGCTCCTTTCGCGGCCGCCATGTTCGCGGTCGATAGTTGGCTATGTTTCCGGCTGTAGAAATAATAGATAACCAGGCCAATCAGGAGCCAGCCAAAAAAGCGCAGCCAGTTCATGATCGGCAGCCCGGCCATCAGCAGCAGACAGGTGAGAATCGTCATGATCGGCGCGAGGAGTCCGCCGGGCGCGCGGAACGATCGCGGGCGATTGGGCTCGCGGAATCGCAGGATCAGCACGCCGCCGGCGACCAGCGCGAACGCGAATAGCGTGCCGATGTTGGAAAGATCGGCGAGCGTGCCGATGTCGAGCAGGCCGGCGGGAACGCCGACGACGATTCCGGCGACCCAGGTGGAAAAATCCGGTGTACGGAATCGCGGATGGACGCGACTGAAAACCCGGGGGAGCAGACCGTCGCGCGACATAGCAAACCAGACGCGCGCCTGACCCAGCTGAAAAACGAGCAGCGACGAAATCATTCCCAATAGCGCGCCGATCAGCACCGCGAGGCGAATGTTGCCGAAATGCAGTCGCTTCATCGTGTTGACCACGGGCGCCGCGTCGTCCACCAGCGTCTGCCACGGGACGATGCCGGTTAGGACCACGACGACGCCGATATAGAGCACCGTGCAGATCACCAGAGTGGCGATGATGCCGATGGGCAGATCGCGCTGCGGATTCTTGCACTCCTCTGCGGCGGTCGAGACGGAATCAAATCCGATGTACGTGAAAAAAATGATCGAGCCACCGGTCAGAATGCCCGGCCAGCCATTAGGCGCGAAGGGATGCCAGTTGGCGGGATGAATCAGGTGCGCCGCGAAGGTGATGAAGATCAGGATAGCGAGGATCTTCAGCAGCACCATGATGTTGTTGGTCTGCGCCGATTCCTTGATGCCCCGCACCAGTACCACCGTCAGCAGCATCACGATCACGAACGCAGGCCAGTTGAATCCGAAATGCCAGCCGGGACCGTAGAGCGTGTTGCCCTGAAGATCGGTGAGGCCGCCGGGCAGATACGCCGGCGTGATCCAGCGCAGATCGGGGTGCCAGCCAAACCAGTCGAATAGATCGACAACGTGCGCCGAGAATCCGACGCTTACGGCCATGTTCGAGACAGCGTACTCAAGGATCAAGTCCCAGCCAATGATCCAGGCGATGAGCTCGCCCATCGTCGCGTACGTGTAGGTGTAGGCGCTGCCGGCGATCGGAATCATCGCGGCAAGTTCGGCGTAGCAGAGCGCCGCGAAGCAGCAGACCACTCCGACCAGCGCGAATGAGAGCGCGATCGCGGGTCCCGCGCCCGGCCGGCCGAACGATGCGGAGTGATAAATCAGATATTCGAGGAGGGGGGCATTCAGAACGGAGCTCGCGCTGAGCTTTTGGCCGGCGATGGCCGTGCCGATGACCGTGAAAATTCCGGATCCGATGACCGCGCCGATGCCGAGCGACGTCAGGCTTAACCAGCCGAGAGATTTCTTCAGGCGCATCTCCGGCCGGTCGGCGTCGGAAATGAGCTGGTCTATGTTCTTGGTGCGGAACAGCTGTGGATCCAATCGCCACCTTCCCGGTGCGAATGTCGAAAACTCTACCTTGTGAGACACTTCCGCGCAACCTGTCCTTCGGAACAATCGCGACGGCGGTCGCGCTCAGGCGAGCTGCAAATTTGCGTAGCGCTCGATTAGTTTCTTGGGGCCGTAGTCCTGGAAGCTAACGGTGATGCGGCGGTCCTCGCCGTCGCCATCGACCTCGATGATAGTGCCGATGCCGAATTTCAGGTGACGGACGCGTTTGCCGATGAGCGGGTCCGTTGAGCCGGCGCCGCGGTTGGAGCTGCCGCTGCGGGCTGCCGGCGCGGGACGGCCGTAGGGCGTGCGATGGCCGCGGCGGTAGGAATAATCCTGCGAGAATTCGGGGTCGGGCTCGTAGCGGCGCGATTCGCCGGGGTCGGATTGCGATCCGGCGGCGGTTTCGATCAGCTCGCGGGGAATTTCGGCGAGAAAGCGCGAGGGAAGGGACGCGCGGAGGCGGTCTTCGCCGTAACTGCGGCGATAGACCGCGCGGGTGAGGACGAGAGTTTTTTTTGCGCGGGTCATGCCGACGTAAAACAGCCGGCGCTCCTCTTCGATTTCAGCGGGCGTGTCGACGGAGCGGCTGTGCGGGAGCACGCCTTCTTCGAGGCCGGCAAGATAGACGGCGTCGAATTCGAGGCCCTTGGCGCTGTGCAGCGTCATCAGCGAGACGGGCACGTCTTCCTGATACTGATCGGAATCGGATGCGAGGGCGGCGCGGTCGAGCAGATCTTCGAGGGTCTGGCCCTGTTCGGTGGTTTCGGCCATGGCGTTGGAAAGTTCGCGAAGATTTTCGGCGCGGGAGGAGTGTTCGAGATTGTCCTGCTGCTCGACCCAGTTGAGCAGACCGCTGCGGTCTAACACGCATTCGATCAGCGCGGCCGGCGGCAATTCCTTGCAGAGATCCTGCAGCAGCTCGATCAATTCGCGGAAAGAATTCAGCGCGCCGGCGATCTTTTTCCCCGTCGAAATGTTGCCGCTGCGAATCGTTCCCCAGAGCGATTTGCCGGTTTCCTTTGCGCGGGCTTCGAGCGCGGCGACGGTGGTTGCGCCGATGCCGCGAGGCGGCACGTTTAAGACGCGGAGCAGGGCAACGTCGTCCTCGGGATGAAACACCAGGCGGACGTAGGCCAGTGCATTGCGCACTTCGGCGCGCTCGTAGAAGCTGAATCCGCCGACCACGCGGTAGCGGATGCCGAGGCGGCCCAGAACTTCTTCAAAGGATCGCGATTGGGCGCCGGTACGGTAGAGAACAGCGATACGGGCGTCGGGATTTTCGCGGATAACGGAGGCGATCCCTTCGCAAATGAATTCAGCTTCCGCGATGGAATCCGGCGCTTCGAAATAGCGCAGCAGCTCGCCCGCGCCGAGCGTGGCTTGCAAATTCTTGCCCAGGCGGTCGGAATTGTTTTTCACGACGGCGGCGGCAGCGTCGAGGATCGATTGCGTGGAGCGGTAGTTTTCCTCGAGGCGGATGAGTTTCGCGCCGGGGAAATCCTGCGTGAAGCGCTTTAGATTTCCGGCGCGAGCGCCGCGCCAGCCGTAAATCGACTGGTCCTCGTCGCCGACCACGCAGACGTTCTTACGTTCGCCGGCGAGCAGCCGGACCAGCTCTTCCTGCGCGCGATTGGTGTCCTGAAATTCGTCGACCATCAGGTATCGGAATTGATTGCTCCAGCGCTCGCGCACGTCGCGATGATCGCGGAGCAGATCGACGGCGCGCAACAATAGGTCGTCGAAGTCGAGCGCCGCGGCCTTGCGGAGGATTTCGTTGTAGACGCGGAATACTTTCGCTCCGTCCTCGCGGCCGGAGTTGCGCAGGTCCTTGGCCCGGGATTCCATTTCGTCCGGAGTGATGCCGTGATTCTTCGCGTGGCTGATCTGGGCGCGCATGCTGCGCGGGGGATAGTCTTCGGTGGCGAGGCCGAGCTGCAGGAGCGAGCGCTTGACGGCCGCGGTTTGATCGTCGTCGTCGTAGATGGCGAAATCGCGCGGCAGTCCGAGGCTCTGAGCTTCGCGGCGCAGCAGGCGGGCGCAGAAGGAATGGAAGGTCGAGACCCAGACGTCCCAGGCGGCGAATCCGCTCGCGCGCAGGAGGTCCTGGATGCGATCCTTCATCACGCCGGCGGCTTTGTTGGTGAAGGTGACGGCGAGAATCGAGCTGGGCGGAACGCCTTGCTCAATCAGGTGCGCGACGCGATAGGTGATGACGCGCGTCTTGCCCGTGCCGGCGCCGGCGAGGATGAGCAGCGGGCCTTCCGTGGCGAGCACGGCTTCGCTCTGGCGTTGGTTCAGTCCGGCGATGAGCGGAGCTCTCTGGGAAGAATTGTTCAAGCGCAAATTCTAGCTGAGCGGATGGGATTGAGCAATTTGCGCCTCAGCGGCGCAAGGCGGGCACGCGATTCCGACATCGAGTTTGTGTGTCATTTCGTGGAGAGGCGAGTGGCGGGTTTTTGTACGGATGCCGGCGTTTTTTGGATGCTGCATTCTGTCGCATTCCTTTCGACAACCGAACAGCGTAGCAGTTCAGGCAATGTTTGAAACCTGTACGAGCGTTTAGAAAAAGGACCGATACACCCGGGCTGCCCGGAAGGCGCGAAAAACTCTGCTACAATCGGCGCGCTCTGCAGGCTTACCGCGAAATGAATCCACTGAAAATGCCGCACTGGCTGGCGGCGCTGGTTGCCACGATGGGCGGCGCAGGGCTTTTTGTCGCCACGTTTCTCGATTCGTCGGTGCTCACGCTGCCGTTTATCGCCGATGCCCTGGTGATGGAATTGTCGCGCGAGCGGCCGGCGCGGATGCCTTACTACTGCGCGATGGCGGCGCTCGGGTCGTTGGCGGGTTGCATCTGGATTTACCTGTTGGCGAAAAAAGGTGGCGAGGCATATTTTCACCGGCATCGCGGAGCTCACCGAGTGAAGGGTTGGGTGCAGCGGAACGCGTTTCTGAGCGTTTTCGTTCCGGGGATTTTGCCGCCGCCGTTTCCTTTCAAGGTTTTCGTGTTGGCCGAGGGGGTGTTTCAGGTGCCGCTGCGGACGTTTGTGCTGGCGCTGCTTTGCGGGCGGGCGCTGCGGTATTTCATCGAGGGGATTCTGGCGGTGAAGTACGGCGACGCCGTGCTGGTTTATTTGATTGGGCACAAGATCGGATTTGCGGTGACGGTGATCGCAATCCTGGCGGTTTTGTTCGTCATCAGCCGGATTTTGTTCCGGCATCCCCATCCGAAAAGCTGATGCGTTTGTCTTCTAGGGATTCGGGTCCGAGGCGAAGAAGAATCCCTGGCGCTGGAGTTGGACCTGGCTGTTGTAGTCGAGGCGGACGAAGATGTTGGCGGGTTGGTAGTCGCCACCGGCGAAACGCAGGTCGTGAATTTCCACGCGGAAACCTGCCTCGCGCGGCTGCACGTTCGCGAAGGGGACTTTCGCATAGCGGAGGAAAGCGCGGGCTGCGGTCGAGTCTTCCCCGGCTGCGAGAGCGGGCGATGGCCGCGGCTTGAACAGGCTATCGCTACGGTTGGAATCGAAATCGTCGCGCAGCCCGACGTCGAGGAGTTCCATGGTGTTGTCCGTTTCCACCAGGCCGCGCCATTGATAGGGCGAGGATGAAGCGGGAAATGCGGCTGCCGATAGCGCGATGCGACCGTGATATTCGCGCGAGAGCAGCAGATCGATGGCGCGGCTGTGAAGATTCGCGCGCCAGCCGAAATAAGCGGAGATCAGCACGAGCGTGACGATTGCAGCGCGCTGACCGCCTGAGTCTCTTTTTTGCGCGCCAACCTCTTCGTTCACCAGACCGAGCAACAGCGGCAACAACAGCCCCAGTACGAGAAGCAGGAAAACCCACAAATCAAGATCGCCGATCACTTCCCAACCGATCCATTGCGCGCGGAAGGGCCAGAGAAGCTGCAGGCCAACGCCGCTGAAGAGATCAAGCAGCAGATGTCCGGCGGCGCCGATGGCGCTGACCGCGAGGGCCGGGCCGAAGCGGAGCGGCGCGATGGCCTGCGAGAATGACTTTTTTCGCTGCGGGTATTTGCGGTCGATGGCGCAGAAAGTCGCAGCGACGGCGAAGGCGACGACAATCGATCCCGCGATGGAATGGAACACCGTGCGATGGAAGCGCATAAACGCGCTGGCGCCGCCGAAATACGTGGCGTAATCGAGATCGGGGGCGAGACCCGCGACAATCATCATCGTGGCGCTGAAGCGCGGCATTCGGCGGCCGCCGGCACGCGCGAGGGCGAGCGACGTGAATGCGTGTGTGAAGGGTTCCACGTTTTGTCTGCGGAGTTGGTCGAGCTATTGCGCCGCGGGCGTCACGATCGAAAGCGCGTCCGGCACGATCCGAAACGCCATCGGCAGGGGCCCGACTGGCTCGCCGTCGACCTGAGCGTACACCGGTTCGGCGCCGGCGGATTCACAAATCACTTCAGTGGCTTTCCAGGTTTCGATGCCACGGCGTTTTCGCAGCGTGCCCGCGAAAAGAGCGGGCAGGCAGGCGAGATAGCCGAGGCGGCTGCGTGTGGAATTGGTGAGGAACTCAAACGTGTCCTCGAACAGGCTGGCTTCGGTGGTGATTTTGAACGGGCCGCCATAGTGGGCGGTGCGGCCGACGACGATGATCGTAGCCTCGCGGTCGCGTCCGGCTGAGCGAATCTTCATTTGCGGGAAGGCGTAACGGAAAAGTTGGCGGAAGCCTTCCACCCAATAGGCGAACACGCCCGCGGATTTCTTGAGGCCTTCGTGGACGCCGTTGACGATGGCGCCATCAGGCCCTGCGCCGGCGACGGAAAGAAAATAGCGGCCGTCGGCGGAAATTGCGGGCGAATGATTGCCGTTCGTCGGCGTCGCGACGCCGAGCGCGATGCGGCGGATGGCACCGCCGGAAATCAGGCGCGCGGCGCGCGGAATATCCCACGGAATGCCCAGCTCTTTGGCGAGGATGTTTGCGGTACCTGCGGGCAGCAGCGCCATGGGAACCTGGCTGTGCGCGAGCCCGTTGATAATTTCGTTGATCGTGCCATCGCCGCCGCAGGCGATCACCATGCCGCGGCGTTGGTCGACGGCCTGCCGGGCGATACGGATGGCGGCGCCGGGACCGGTCGTGGGCGCGAGCTCGGCGGTGATGCCCGCTTCTCTCAGGATGCGGACGGCGTGCTCGATTTCCTGAAAGCGCGCGTGACGCTTTCGCCCGCTCGTCGGGTTATAGATCAGCAGCGCGTCTTTTATTTCTTGCGGCATCGTTCGTCCCAAGTAGCCCGGCCAATCGCACATTGTATAATACCGGCGAGTTGGGACGGACTTCATCGCGCAGAGGGTTTCCCATGGCCAGTGGCCGCAAAGCCGCGAAAGAGATCGAAGCGTTGCGCGAAAAAATTCGCCATCACGAACATTTGTATTACGTGCTGGACGATCCGCAAATTTCCGACGCGGCTTTCGACAAGCTGATGAACCAGCTGAAGGCGATGGAAGGGGCGCACCCGGAACTGGCGTCGCCCGATTCGCCTACGCAGCGCGTCGGTGGGGCGCCGCGCGAGGGATTCCAGCAATTCCGGCACAGCGTGCCGATGATGAGCCTGGACAACGCGTTTTCGTTCGAGACGCTGGCCGAATTCGACCGGCGCGTGACGCAGACGACCGGGCGCCCAACGGTGCAATATGTCTGCGAGCAGAAGTTCGACGGGCTGAGCCTGTCGCTGATTTACGAGAAGGGAAGACTGGCCCGCGGGGTGACACGTGGCGACGGCACGACGGGCGAGGAGGTGACGCCGAACGTGAAAACGATCCGGTCGATACCGCTGACGATCGACGCAGCGACGTTGAAGAAGGCCGGAATCGCCGCCGATTTCGAAGTGCGCGGCGAAGTGATCATGACGCGCGAGGCCTTCGAGAAGATGAACGAACAGCAGGAGGCGCAGGGCGGGAAGCGGTTCGCGAATCCGCGCAATGCGGCCGCCGGCGCGGTGCGCATGCTCGATCCGAAGATTACGGCGTCGCGGCAGCTGGAATTTTTCGCGTACTACCTGCTGGTCGACGGGCGCGTACCGAAGAAAAAGCAGTCCGAGGTGCTGGAAACTTTGACGAAGCTGTTGTTCAAGGCAAGCTACGATTGGAAAGTTTGCCCGTCGATCGAGCACGTCGAAAAATATATCAACCGCGTCGAGGCGCGGCGGGAAAAGCTCCCGTATGAAATCGACGGCGTGGTGATCAAGGTCAATGAGATTTCGCTGCAGAATGAGCTGGGATTCACGTCGAAGGCGCCGCGTTGGGCGATTGCTTACAAATATCCGGCGCGACGGGAAACCACGCTGCTGAAAAGCATCGAGGTGAGCGTGGGGCGCACAGGCGTGCTGACGCCGTTTGCGGTGTTCGAGCCAGTGCAGATCGGCGGCGTCACGGTGACGAAATCGACGCTGCACAATCTGGACGAAGTGCGGCGGCTCGGCGTGCATGCGGGCGATACGGTGCTGGTGGAGCGGGCAGGCGAGGTGATCCCGCACGTGCTGAAGGTGATGAAGCACGGCACCGAAGAAAAGGAATTCGAGATGCCGTCCAAGTGCCCGGTGTGCGGAATGCGCGTCTATCACACCGAGGGTGAAGTGGCGTACCGGTGCGTAAATGTCTCCTGCCCGGCCCGGCGGCGCGAATCGATTCTGCATTTTGCCGGGCGGCACGCGATGAATATCGACGGGCTGGGCGACAAAATCGTGGTGCAGCTGCTGGAAAAGGGATTGGTGAAAGATTTCGCCGATCTTTACAAGCTGGATATGGAGTCCGTCGCCGAGCTGGACCGCATGGCGGAAAAATCGGCGCAAAATCTGCTGGATGAGATTGCCGCTAGCAAGAAAAACAGCCTCGCGCGGCTGATTTACGCGATCGGGATTCCGTTCGTGGGCGAGCGTACGGCGCAATTGCTGGCCGGGCATTTCGGATCGATGGAGAAGTTGCAAGAAGCGAGCGCCGAGGAGCTGGTGACGGTGGAGGAAGTGGGCGAGAAGATCGCTGAAGGCGTGCACGAGTTTTTCGCCGAGTCGGCGAACCGCAAGCTGATCGAACGGCTGCGTGCCGTGGGCGTGAATATGAAGGATGAGCGCGCGGCGCCGAAGAGCTCGAAATTCGCGGGGATGACGTTTGTATTTACCGGGACGCTGGCCAAGCGATCGCGCGAGGAGGCGGAGGCGCTCGTCGTGTCGCACGGTGGCAAGGCGGGCGGGTCCGTGAGCAAGAAGACGACATACGTGGTCGTCGGAACCGATCCGGGATCCAAGTTCGAGAAGGCGAAAGCCCTCGGCGTCACGATCCTCGACGAGGGACAGTTCGATAAATTACTTCGCTAGCGACGCCGCGCTGGCTGAAGTTCTGCGGATCGACTGGATTACGAAATTCAGTTCCGCTCGTGTGATCAGCGGAACGGGTGCGCTCGTCGATTGGCCGAAAATGAGTTCGATCTTCCCGTCGTTGTCGTAGAGTTCAATGGCAATTTGTCTCGGTCGCCGTGCTGAATCGCCAAGCTGAAAACCCTTGAGTTCTTTTGTCTCAATCGTGTAAAGATCCGCATCCGCCCCCGGAACCAGGATTCCCTTGAGCATGAGCAGCATAACAGCAGACTGCTTGCGGCTGGCGGCCGCTGTGAGGTTGTGTCCTGGGCGACCCCTCGGATCGAAAGAGCCCCCGGGTGGGATATAATTGAGGGAGCGGGTGAGCCGGGTGATCGCCGGTTGGCGTTTCGCAAGGAATGCCGACGGGAGGAAAGTCCGGACTCCAGCTGCGGTGAGCTCGCAAGAGTCGGCCGCAGCAGGGCGGCGCGCCTGGTAACGCCAGGGGGCTGCGTCACGCGGAGCGCGAAAGCGAATCGCGGCGACTCGGCCACGGAAAGTGCCACAGAAAATAAACCGCCGGTGAGCTTCGACCTCGGCGGCAGGCTTGCGGAAAAACCACAAGCCCGCCAGTTTTGGTCCGGAGCATTTGGCAAGGGTGAAAAGGTGGGGTAAGAGCCCACCGCCCGGATGGCAACATCCGGGGCACGGAAAACCCCGCGCGGAGCAAGGCCAAATAGGAGGGGAGGGCCGGCCCGGCCCGAATGCGTCGCGCTCCAAGAGCGTGGCGCTGCGACCCTCGGGTAGGCTGCTTGAGTCCCGGAGCGATTCGGGACCTAGAGGAATGATCGCCGCGTTGCGCGGTTGCAGCGTCTCGGTGCAAATCGGGGCGCGGGCCGCGCGCGGACAGAATCCGGCTTACAGGCTCGCCCGCTTATTTTCTATAACTTACAGACCGTTCAACGGCTTCTAACCGCGCGGTCTAACCGTCCGCCGCCGCCGTCCTGGCTCAGAGCACAAAAGCAAATGAGCGACGAATCGAAGGGTGCCGGAAAAGTCTTCATCGGAAAGACATTCGTCGCCGATGTCCAATACGAATTCTCGATGATCTCAACCTATAACCACGCGGGGATCGAGCAGAAGGACGTACTCCTGAAAACCAGATGTTCGCAAGAACGCGCTGTTAGCCGGCGCCGGAGTGCAAGCCGTCAGATGTAATTTTGGAAATCCAGATTGACTCGACTCTAGCCGCTGAAGTAGTGTCCTGCCTGCAAACCAACCGGTTCTAGGCCGAGGGCCATATCCAGGAAAATTTAAGAAGGAGAGACACCATGCGAATCGGAAGAGCCACGTTCTTAGCTGCTTTGTTCTTGCTCATCGGAATCGCAGTCACATCGGCACGTGCGGCCGATGACCCCGCCGCTGGAACTTGGAAGATCAACCTTGCCGAGTCTAAATACAGTCCCGGACCCGCGCCACAGAGCGCCACGGTGACTATCAAGATCGAGAACAATACCGAAACATATGACTCCGAAGGCGTGGACGCTTCCGGCAACCCAACACACCAATCATTCACCGCCAAGCTGGATGGCACGGAAGCACCCATCAGCGGATATTCCTACGCTGACACCGTCTCGACCAAGCGCTCTTCCCCTACTCACTTCGCCGCCACACTAAAAAAGGGTGGAACAGTGATGATGACCGTCCACATCGTTGTCGCTGCGGATGGAAAAAGCCGTACGGTCACCTACAGCGGTAAGAACGACAAGGGCGAAGCAGAGCATGATGTTGTGTTCTACGACAAGCAGTAAGGCTAGTTTTGAAAAAGGAAACCCGCGGATGGCACCGGTGAAGTCGCAAGCCGCGACATTGCCGCTGACCAATCTTCTGCATGAGGCCACGGGGTGATATGAACAACATCGCCAGGCAGGCCATTTGCGGGCTTGTAGCCCAGCCGCTTTCCCGCGTATTCATCTTTGTTTGATATCTGGTGCTCCTTATGAGGCACTGCGTACTTCGTGAGACTCAATGCGCGATCGTCGCGACAATCGTCGAGACACAACAACTTCAGTTAACCTTTGATCGGTGGCAGCGAGGGCCGGATACGGAAGCAGATCGCCAATCGCATCCGTGGATACTGGCTGCGGCCATCCGGATGCACCCCAACCGTTCTGGATAAATGGCAGCGCGGAAGCTAGTTCGATTTAATGGTGCTCTCTATAGGCTTGACCATGGTGGCCGCCACTTTGCACTGACCATCGATCGACTTCCAGACACGGAGATAGCCGACCTCGAATGAGACGTGTTTGCCCGTTTTTTGTTCGTCGAAACTTAACTCACCGCCTCCGTATTCGTAGGCCATATCACCGGACTTCGAAACAACAACTCGCTGGGGGTGATCCGCAGAGACTTCATTCTTTCTTGGTTCTTCGGATTCCACGTTCTTCCTGCCTTCCTCCTGTTCAACCTTTCCGATCATCGGTTTGTCATAAGCGCCAGACCAAAAGAAGTTGTCGTCGGTATACTTGATCATCCTATTTTGAACGGCATCGCGGATCGTCTGTTCTGAGCAAGCGGACCCTTGGGCCTTAACTGCGATTGGAGCTGCAAGTAAGAGAAGCAATATACAGATCCTCTTCATGTGGATTCACCTCGCTGAGCTAAGAATTAGGGGGGGCCGTTCAAATTTCTGGGCTACATTACGACAGCGGCTTTTCTGCCGTCAACTACCGATAAGCTCTGACCGCGTCTCCACGCGTCCGATTCGCCGGCGTACTATATCGCGCCTGATCCACCATCGAAGTGAGGCTGGCGTAATCGCTTGAAGCCGTCGCGGTGTTTTGTTCCGGCAACGCGGAGACCGGCCTCACGCCGAAATGCACTGAGACAGCGCACAGCGACGCCGCCAAAACGAACGCCCGAACCGGCGGAATATCTCGCATGATCCCCCTCCCAAAAGAATTTGGGCGGATTGTAACTGCTGATGGAAACTGCGTACAGACCAAAGCAAGAGGTTTATTGTGCAGTAGACGCCTCAGGGAGTTCCGGGTGCGACTGTCCGTGGTTACAAAGGCAAGCTCGGTTCGCTGCCCAGCCCGCTACTTGTCCCGCAGCGCTAGTTATCCGGAGAGCGCTTCAAATGGAACGATGGCGGGCCGTCGTAGACCAATGCTCGACGGGGTTTGATTTCCGAAGCCTGGCTCGTGGCGCCGTCCTTTGTGGGCCGTAAAGCCTTTTCCGCGTATAAAACCTGGTCCGCCCGATGCAGCATCGATTCGGTCGTGTCGCAAACCTGATGGTGGGCCCGGCCAACCGAGTATCGAATTGCAATCACCTCTTCATTGAGCCGGATTTCCGGTGTTCCGATGCGCTCCAGGATTTTGTCGATCTTCTCCCGTGGGCATTCCGGCAAGATCACCAGGAACTCGTCCCCACCGATTCGGACGGGCACGTCGCACGCGCGAATCGCGCGCTTCAGTCTTCGCGAGAATTCCTTCAAGGCCGCATCGCCGGCGGCGTGTCCGAACTGATCGTTGATCTCCTTGAAATAATCGAGATCGAACAGAAGCACCGCCAGAGCATCGCCGTTGCGTTCCGATCGTGCGAGCTCTTCCTCCAGCCGCTGTTCGCCGAACCGCCGATTGTGGAGGCCGGTCAACGGATCAAGGATCGACAGGTCGTAGAGTTTGTTGGCGCGAATCCGCTGCACCACCGCGGCTTTCAGTTGTTTGGATAGCCGTTCGCGAACCAGTGCGGTTCGACCGTGGCAAAACAGATCCCGAATCTGCAGCGCGAGTATCAGAAACAAAGAGGCGTAGATTATAGCTGCGATGTTGATGTGATCTTTTTCGGCTACACCGCCGAGAATCAAAGGAGCGGCGATCGCCGCGATGGCAGCGGCGATCTGGACCGCCGTCGTTCGGAAGCTGCCCCTGACGATGCGGTCCAATTCCGCGATGCTTTCGCGGAATATCTCGTGATCGCTCGGCTCGGGTGCCTCCAACTTACCTCGGTCCATCATTTTCCCCATGGTCTCGACGCCAACCATTGGCTCGAAACCTTTCCGGTGTCATTTAGTTCCATCGAGCAAATTCTCGCACCAGCCGACGGCGCTCTCTATAGGACGGCCGTCCTATTTCCAGGAACCACGTAGGGAATCCTACATCGGCGCGAATCTCCCGACCAAAACCAGAGTACTAGGGGCGTCACTACGGTTTGTCTATTGGGCCGATTCCTGCCACCGGCTACATTGGACACATCCAGAACTACGAATTTGGATCGGATAAACAGGAAATGAATACAGCCCTAACACGCCGAAGTGAGATGCGCCCGTCTGAGACGGCGAGCGTCCCGCACAGCCTGACGGCGACCCAACGTGGCGCGGAGCCGGCTGGCATTCCCGCGCGTTTCAGAATTTTGTCTGAAATCGGTTGCGGCGGTATGGGCATCGTCTATAAGGCACGAGACCTCGAAACGGACGAAATCGTGGCGCTGAAGCTGCTCAAGCCCGAAGTCGCCTCCGATCCCAAGATGCGCGAGGAACTTCGCCAGGAAGTCTGCCTCGCCAGGAAAGTTACGCATAAGAATGTCTGCCGGATACACGAGCTCTATCGTTCTCCGGCGTCTTGCTTCATCTCGATGGAGTTCATCGGCGGCGAGACCCTGCTTTCGCGGCTGCGGCGTGGCGCGGCGCTTTCGGTAAACGAATCGATCGGGATTGCTCGGCAGATTTGCGCCGGTTTGCGGGAAGCGCACGCGCACGGCATCGTGCACCGGGATCTGAAACCCGCGAACATCATGATCGATTCCTCCGGCGTGGTGAAGATCATGGATTTCGGGATCGCGCGCCATTCACAGGAAAACGATCATTCGACGACGACCATCGCGGGAACGCCGGAATACATGGCGCCTGAACAGATCGAGCTGAAAGCGATGGGTCCGCGAACCGATATTTACGCGCTCGGGCTGCTGCTGTACGAAATGGTGACGGGCGCGCAGGCGTTCACGGGCGAGACGACGATTGGCATCGCCGTGAAGCAGCTGCACGACTCACCGAAGCGGCCGTCAGAGATCATGGCGTCGATTCCGCCCGGGCTCGAGGCGATCATTCTGAAATGCCTGCGCAAGAATTCCGAGAGCCGCTTTCAATCGGTCGATGAACTGGAAGCGGCGCTAGCCAAGCCAGCCTCGGCCAGCACCTCCGCCGCGCGCACGGTTGCCTTGCCTGCAATTAGCGTGGATGTGGATGCGATCGTGAAATCGGCATCCGATAAATGGCACGTCGTTCAGCCGCATCTGATCCGATTCGGAGCCGAAGCTCAACGTGTGGCCCGGCAAGTGGGAATGCTGGCGAAAATCGAATGCAAGAAACTCGTGCTGAGGGTCGTTGCGACGACGCCTCGGGAGATTGGAAAAAATCGATTTGCGCAGTTCGCAGCCGTGGGTGCGATCTCCGTGATGGGATTGGTGCTGTTCGCCGTCATTGCCGGCAAGGTCAGTAAGCATGATGCAGCAATGTCGCAAGCAATCGTGCCGCCAACGGATCAAGGCGCCGAGGGTTCGATCGCAGCGCAGTCGCCGGCGGCGGTGCTGACTTCGGCCGATGTGCCGGTGGCCTCGACCAGTACAACGCCTCTCGAAAACGCGGATAACATGGCCGGCCTCGATGCGGATGCTGCCGACCCGGCGTCCAGCAATCGGTCCACCGGCGCGACGCCCGCAGCTATAGCGACCGAAGACAGTTCGTCGCAACCGGACGTGCCGAATCCGGAGCCGACTAAGAAAAAGATTCCGGTCGCGAAGGTAGCGTCGGCGCAGGTCAAAACCAAACCGAGCGCCCCGAAAAACGAAGCGAGAATTTCCCCAGCGGCGATTCACCCTGCGGCGATCATTCAGACCGCCAGCCTGGTCACCGTGGCGGTCATGGCACCGGTTCCGGCCCTCCTGCAGCCAGCGGCGTCGCCGACTGATTCTGGCCCCGCCGCCGCATCGCCCGTGAAGCCGGACTCGAGCGTCGAAACCTACCTCGAAGTCGGATCCTTCAAAGACGCGAAATGGGCGGATGACGCGGTGCAGCGGCTTTCTCAGATGGGATTCCACGCAATATGCATCCACAAGACGATGCTGTGGAAGCTTCAGTCCTACCACGTGCAGGTCGGGCCGTACACGAAGTCAAGCGAGGCGGACGACGCGGAACAAAAGTTGACCGCGCAAGGCTTTAAACCCCACGTTGTCAAGTAGTCCGCACTTGCAGCTGCGACGCTCCGATTCGAAAGCTTGACGTCCCATCCAGGCGTGCCACCGAGACGCGGGAATTTCGCAGATACGTACCGTTTAGCGAGCGCAGATCGTGCAGCAGAATGCCGTCCCGCCTGACTTCCAGCGCGCAATGCGAGCGCGAAACTTCCGGGTCGTCGATTTCCACGTCCGCGCCGCCACCCAATCGTCCGATCGTAGTGATGGACTTGGTGAGATCGAATTCCTTGCCTTCCGAAAGGCCGCTGACGACGAGGATCTTGATCTGTTCCCCGCTCGGCAGCTCAGGGTTGTGGGCTTCCGGAAAGAAAGAGTCCCCCAGCCCGATCGCGCTGGGCCTTTCGCGCCGAGTTGAAGAAGGCGAGGTGAGCGTCGCCGGGCCGTCGCCTGCGGCGCGTGGGCGTGCCTCGATGACAGACGTGCACATCCAGCAGGTGACTATCGAGGGGGAGTTCTCCGTATCGTCCAGATGAATGATCGCGGCACAATGGGGGCAGCGAAGCAGCATAAGATTTAGTGGCCCACCAATCTCTCCCGGCGCGAAATACGAAATACCAGACCGCGGATCTTGCGGATCTTCATCTTAATGGGATATCCGCTCTTCCTCTGTACGAGGACGTAAGCGCTAATCGATATTGTGCCACGGTATCAAAACCGGGAGGGAAGCTCTGTAGCGCGCGCGACGGAACTCGCCACGGCGAAAGCCTTGGGAATTTCTTCGGTCATTCGCAGTCAACTGCCGTTTCTGGGTTCAGCGAATCCTTCGGCGCCGCTGCGTGCAGGTACCGCGGCCAGCTCGGGCTTTCCGTTTGAGGCGTTCCAGTGCTCGACCGACGCAGGCGTGCCGTCTTGAAGCTTTGCGGCGTAGACGACTCTCCAGGTGCCGGGAGCGAAGGCCATATAGATCATGCCGTCCTGTTGCTTTCCCTCTTTGCCGTCTTTTCCGTCTTTCGATTCGGCTTTTTCGGCGCCGTTGTCCTGGGATTTGGCTTCCTTCGTTTTGTTCTGTGCGTGGGGATCGGCGCCTACTGCACGCCGGCCGAGGCTCGTGAATTTGAGCGTGCCGGACGCGTCGATGTCGATCGCGTCGGCATGGAGAAGAACCGAGTCGCCGGGCCGGTTCTCCTCGGACGGCTCAAGCAGCACACAAAAATAATTGCTTCCGTATTCGCTTGCCGACATTCGCTCACTCCCTCCGCGTGCGGACGGCCTCAGTGGCGCGGAGTGATTCCTCCGAACCCAGGAAGTATGTTAACCGGCATTTGCGAAAGAAGGCTCGGGTGAATCAGGCAAAACGGAAAGCGAAATACTTGAGCCGAGCCAGAAAAAAATATTAAACGCGGTCTGACGGTTTGCTGGTGGAGTTGATCGAGCGGGCTAACTGAGATACTCGTTCGCAATTCGCTTTGAGGCGGGCAACGTTGGCAATCAGCTGTGCCAGGCGATTTCTGCCGTTCTCCAGAACATCATGTCCGTCGACAAACGACCGAAATTGCCTGATTGGCGCGAGCGTGGCTGCGGGCACAAGAGCCGGCTCGATCGGATCCGCAGCTTCGAAGCCGTGAGACTTCGCTGATTGGATCCACTTGTCGATTTCGCCAGCGTCGGCAATGACGGAAGCGCGAGGGCCGGGAGCCAGGCGCCTTACCGGCAAGCCGTATTTCTCCCAGCGCTGGGCCGTGCGGACACCGCGTCCCAGGTACGCAGCGATTTCCTTCCACGAGTTCAATAACCCAACTTTCGTCTGAAGCGTGGCCATTTTGCCGTTTCCCATGCGTAGTATAGAAGGGAACGCGGCGCTGTTGCAATGCATGCTTCACCGTACCGCAGGTGCTAGAAGGCTATAGCTGAACGAAGGTATTAGGCGACTGCAGTGTCGGTTACAGTCGGCAGGCCGTCGCAGTAGGGGCAAAAGCCGATCGGCGCTGTGAAGTGCGTGGACCCTGCGTACAGCTGGAAATGGGCATTCAGATAAACAAGGTCGGCGCCGCAGGAGGCACAACAGTTTGGCAGCTTCGGCTTGGCGGCAAGATGCTCCCGGAGCGCGTCCAGGAAGTTCTGCTTGGAATTCATGTTCATATCGCAAAGTTATGCCCGTGCTGAGTCATTACAAGCGCCAACATGCGCCAGAACCCTTGAACACCGATCGGGAGAGTTCGGTGTGCTGGACGGGCGGTCCGCCCCGGCGGCTTCGTGAAAAAATCGCTTCGTCACCCTCCCATTTTATTGTCGATTAGACTGTGCACGGATTGTCTGTTTTCAGGGGGTACGGGCCGTTCCATTCCGAGCCATTGTCGAGTAGAAACTGGTGGTGATGCTGGCTCCGGTCGCCGTGCAGCTGGCGCCCGAATGGGCTCTGGTGGAAGCGGCTCGGCCAATCCAACCCAACATGCCGGCAATTCGCGCGGCGCTCGAGGGTTTGCGCGATTCAGACGATGTCGGCTCGTCCAGGTGAAAGAACCCGGCGAATACGTGGAGGTGGCCAAGTCGGGTGGCTCGATTCTCGTGGACGATGCCGGCGAGACCGTCCACATGTCCGCTCCGATTCGAGCGATATCCAGCACGGTCGACCAGCTTGCCGCTGCCGGCTCGAACCCGCTCTAGAGGCTGTCGACAGCTGCGTTCAGCGCCCGTCTTTGGGCGAGATCTGCACGTGAAAGCCGTCGGGATCGAGGAGATTGACGGTCGATACTCCATCGTTTGCCTGAAAAGCGGCTCTGGCCTTGGCATCCGGCAGTTCGCTGTTAATTTTATCCGCCAGGAGTTTCGCAGAGTCTTGATCGATATGGTCTATGGACACGGAGAAATGCGTGATGACACCCTTTTGTTCAGAAACTGAATCGACGCTGATATACCCGGTCGGGAAATCCAGGTGAATGCCAGTCCCAGCGTTCGTTGCCGGCCAGCCTTTTGTGACTCCGAATAATTTCTGATAAAAAGCGAAGGAACGGTCGATATCGCTGACGGTAAGACCAATGTGGTTGACGCCCAGGCCGCGAACAATCGGAGCGGGAGCCGGGGCGGCATCCTGCGCCTGGACCGTCGCCGGCAAAACCAATGCGGCCAAAGCTTGGACAAGATGCCGCCGTGTCATCGCGCCGCGCTCATACTGATCGAATAACGAATCCAACGTGGAAGACATGGGCGTTTCCTCCGTCGCAGTAGGACAGGATTGAAAACTACGAGCTATTTGACGCGCCCAATGAAAAAGTGAGTACTGGCACCAATTTGATTGCATAACGATGTCGGCTCCTTGACCCGAGTAAGCTGTGGTTGTCTGACGACCAAAGCCTGGGGAGGAAGGAGGCCAGCGAAGGAAGAAAAAGCTGTGGAACGTGAGTGCGACACCTCCATCACGAGGTAAGACGATCGTTGAGGGGGAGCCTGTGCTCAAGGAACCCGCGAAATTACACGTGCGCAACACACACTACGGTTTTCGCTCGACCCAGCACGCATTGCATCGCCAAGCGCGCGGTTTCGGGATCAAGCGCGGCAAAGGTTTCGTCAAGAATAATCAGGTCCGCTGATTGCAACAAGGTTCTGGCAAGATAGACACGACTTTTTTCACCGTTCGAAAGCTGCCATCCGGTCTCGCCTACCATCTGCATGATGCCTCCCGGCATCCGGTCGAGTATCGGACCTAGGCCAAGTTCTCGGCAGACTGTTTCAGCCTCCCCGAGATCTTTTTTCTCCGCTGGCCAGCGGCGTCCGATCAAAAGGTTGAACGCCAGACTTCCCGCGAAGATGTGATTTTCCTGGAATTGAGGAGCCGCCACCACGCGTCTTCGCCAAGCGCGTTCTCCGAGCGTTTTTCCATCGACCCCGCCCAGGAAGAGGAGTCCGGAATCGGGCAGCCGCGTACCGCTGGCCAACGCGACCCAGGTCGATTTTCCACTTCCGGACTGCCCGCGTAACAGTAACCGATCGCCCCGGTCGATTTTCAGTACGCCGCCCTTAAGCGCATCCGTCGAACGACGAGGATAGCGAAAGTTGACGTCGCGCATCTCGAGCAGAGATCCTGTCGACGATTCGTGCGCAGACATAATGATCGCGGGATCCCCCGGCGACTCGACCCGTCCCGCGGCTTCGACAAGATCCCTCGCGCGCTCCGTAGCAATCGCGGCGCCGGACAGAGTCGCCAATGCCGAACTGAAACGCTGCAGGGCATTGTAGGCGAGAAGAATAGCGCCGAGTTGTGCCGCCAAGAGGGCCGCCGATTGCGACTGGGACACGACCGCAGGAACCATCGCTGCAATTGCCGCGACCAGCCACCCACGCGGAACCAGAGCCAAGCAGAGAATATTCAGCCGATCGAGCGTTCTCGATTTCTTCACGTACTCGGCCATCGATTCATCTTCGCCATCGTGCCAGCGTTCAGGGGACTGTTGCACCAGGCGCGTGCTGTGTCCCACCATGCGTTCCGTAAGTTCCTGTGTCGCGTCGAGCCGCGCGCCAGTCCAAGCGCGGCGGCAGCGGTGGTAGATCAGCGCTAGTCCGAAGGTTAGTACGACCCACATTGTCAGCAGGCCCGCGGCGAACCAGGCTCGAGCGCCGATTGCAAGTATGCCAGCGCTGACAATCAATTCGATTATTGAAACGGCGGCCAGCAGACCTCCATTCAAGGCAAGCGCCTGCAAAGCCTCGGAATCGAACACGCGGGCGAGGACTTGTCCGACTCCTTCGTAACGCACTTCTGATCGGAACCCGCAGGTCACGTAACTGCTAGCCCGGAGATAGCCGATGGTCTCAGGTCCCGATTAACACTGCGGCTAATCAGATGGGCATCTGAAGTTTAGGGAAGAGTCGTGACCGGAGGCCCAACTGGCTCCGAGGCGGGCGATCGCTTCGCGAGATCGACCTCGTACACTCGCACGGGCTCCGTGAAACCCTTCGCGGAGATGGGGGGGAGCGGGATTAGGGAAAGAGTTTGCTCGAGTTCGGTCGCGACGGCCTCTGAAACCAGTATTTGGCCGGATTTGGCAGCGGAGCACAACCGTGCGGCCAGGTTCACGCTGCGTCCGATAGCCGTGTAGTCGCGGCGATCCTGGCTGCCCATGCTGCCAACGACTACTTCGCCGACGTGAATTCCGAAGCCGATCTCGGTGCCCGCCTTACCGGCAAAACACCGGTTGAGACCGGAAAGAATTTCCACTGCGGCGTCGATGGCGTGGCGGCACCGGGCCGGACCGGAAAACCACGCAAACATGGCATCTCCAACAAATTTGTCCACGTCGCCGCCGTGCCGGCGTACGACATCCGCTTCGAGAGCGAGAACCTGGTTCAGGCGCTCGATGACCAGTGCCGGATCGCGGTTTTCGGAGAACGCGGTGAAGCCCCGCACGTCGGAAAAGACGAGTGCAAGCCACTTGCGTTCGCCCGCAAGATTGGCCGAACCGTTTTGTTCGAGCATCTGGTAAGTGGTTCGCGACATGTACTTGGACATGGCCAGGCGTTGCTTGAGGCCGTGGGCCATTTCCACGAAGGCACGGGAGAGATCGCCGATTTCATCTCTGGCTTCAAAGCGGTCCGCATGCGCGGAACGGAACGATTCGATCGCCTCATACTTGCCTTGCTCGAGCTCCCGCGCTGCGTCCGCGAGATTTACAAGAGGGGCGGAGATCAGGCCGGAGAAGAGAAATCCCAGGCCAGCGCCCAGCAAGAGAGCGGCGAGCGCGAGCCCGGCCAGGAATTCCTCGAGAATCCGAAAAGGCCTCATGCGGCGCGTAACTGATTCCAGGAACGCCATGTGCACGCCGGCGGGATTGTGCTCGATCATTCCGGTGTCGGACACCAGGACTTCTTCGACCTCGTATTCGTCGTTACGATCGCGGAAATCGAAAGGATGCTGCAGATCGGGGTTCTTGGCGATGACTTCCGTCAGAGGCGCGCGGAGGCTCGGATCGCTGACCCCCAGGATGTGGACATGGTTGTTGCCGCCTTGCTGCCAGGTGATCACGTCGACTCCGGAGCGAAGCTTTGCACTAGCCGCGATGCCGTCATCTTCTTCGAAGCCGATGTTGAGGAAGCCGAGAGGCACGTCCTGGCCCCTGACGGCAAATGCAAAAATGCGATACACACCGTTGTCGGGCCCGGTCCAGGTCGTAATTTCCGGAGCTCCCGAAAGCGCTTCGTGTACGTCAGCGAGATGCCAGGAAAGAGTCTGCGGGTCGCAGACCGGATGGTGTTGGACGGCGAAAGCCAGGATCGAGCCATCGGAACGACGGATCGAAACGTAATCGAGGTCGTCGTCGTTAGGACCAACGCGCGGAGAGGCCAGGAGCCGCGAGAGAAATGCGCAAGCCGCGACTTGGTCGTTGTGTTCCAGGGCGCGAACGACAGCCGGAGCAGAGGCCAGGGCCGTGCCCTTGTAAACGCGAGACTGGTAATGGCTCCGCTCGGCGGAGGCGAACAGTTGGCGATTGGCGGCAAGCTGGTCCTGGACGATCGCGCGTACCTGCCGCACGCTCTGGACCCAAACGACGGTGAGCACAGCGGCCGTAAGGACACACACGCAACCGCTGATCAAGAGCACCAGCTTGCCTCGGATGCTCAGATCGTTGAGTAGTTTGCGCATTCGTTAATCTGGAGGTACAGGAAATGGGGCGCGAAAGAGTGACCGACCCGTAGAGGCGTGTCCGCCTAGTCCCCGGACCCACGCCATGCGTAAACGTAGCACGCTGAATTAAAACGCTACAAGAACGCGGGCAGGCCGATTGCCTTGACGGTTAATGCGACGAACCCCCTCCGGTTGTGTCACGCTTCGGGTGCGCGACCGTGCAACACTGCAGATGGGCAGAGTATGCCCGATGGACCACCGTCCGGGCGTGCCGGTCCTGGAACGAGCTTGTCCGGAGTTGGCCGAGATCTCGTCGGCTTACTGATTACTTCCGAGGGTAACGGCTGATAGAGTATCCCTCCGGAAGTAGCCACAATCGAGGAGAGCCACCATGAAGCGACGGATGTACTTGCTGGTTGCCGACGGAACCAGGCCGGCAACTCTGGACAAAGCGCTGGCAATCCAAGAGGAAGCGGAACAGAATTTTGGGCCGACGCCATATGTAGTCGCGCTTAACAAGTTCGATCTGACTGCGGAATGGGAGATTCCCAACGATCGCGAGGCGGAAATCGGCGGACGGGCGCGCGGTGCCGTGGTGCGCACGATCGCAAAGACGGACGAGGGAGTGGAGCTTGCCTTTGATTTGCTGGCGAAAACGATGATTGCTACATGAGCAGTCCCGGTTTAAAGTTCTCCGCCCAGCCCATGCCCAAGGAAACGATTGCCACGTCCGCAGAATCGATCGCTTCGGCTTTACTTGAATCGGAAGGCTACGCTGCCTTCGAGTATTTAGGCGACGCGCAGTTTCAGCTCGTCGGACCGCGGACGCGATTTTCCGTTCAGCTCTCGGGAGACGGCGCGGGCGCTGGCGTGCGGCTCACCGATCGCATGACGTTTCTCGAAAGCTTTCTGCCCGACGCCGAGGAGTCCTGGAATTCGGAAGCGGAAGACGCGCGCGCGGAATCGGGTGCTTGGATCGAGACGGTCGATGGCGGGCGCGAGCTGGCGCTGGAAGCGTCGGCGTTCCGGTTGGCTGGCCGGCGAATCCTGCTGATTCAAAATCCGCAGAAGCGATTTGCCGGGGATTCAACGCTGCTGCAAACGGCGCAGGATGCGGCGCTAGGGCACGAACAGCTGCCGCGCGAAATCCAGAAAAAAGAAATCCTGCTGCACTGCGTGATCCGCGATCTTTCGCAGCCGCTTTCGGCGATGCGTGGCTGTTTCTCGCTGCTCGCGACCGAAAATCTTCCCGCGAAATTGCAAGAGTTAATCGAAATCGGTCAAAGGCAATCGCGCAATCAGGAGGAGCTGATCCGCGGGATCCTGCAGGCTTTTTCGGCGGAGCTGACGGCGCAGGATGCGACGGCGCACGATCCGGCGAACGCGCCCGACTTGCTGAAGTGCGCGCAGCAGATCGTGTCGGATTACTCGGCGGCCTTCGCGGCGAAGGGTGCGCGCGTCGGGGTGGATTTAAAGGTGGATCTCTCGGGCCTCTGGCGCGTGGCAGGCGATGAACCGCGTTTGCGACGCATCTACACGAACCTTATTGAGAACGCCCTGCGTTACAGTCTCGCCGGCTCGGCCGTGACGCTCGGCGTGATCGACGAAGGAAAGTTCGTGCGCGCGTACGTGGACGACGAAGGACCGGGACTGCCGACCGGAGACGGGGCTCCGCGACTTTTTAGCCTTTTTGCCAAGTCCAAGGAAGGCGGCGGCAAGGCTGGCTTGGGACTGTATTTCTGCAAGATCACGGTCGAGCGCTGGGGCGGAACGGTTGGTGCCGAAAATCGTCCGGTTCGCGGAACGCGATTCTGGTTTCGGTTGCCGCGCGTGGAAGAGCCCGCGATCGCGGTGAATCCGCCCGCTGCGGCGGATTCTCCCGCGCTTCCCAAAGCCGAAACAAAGTTGAAACCAGTGGGGCGACTTCGCATTTTGCTCGCCGACGACACGCCTGTGAACCGCCGGATCACTTCGCTGCTGCTTGAAAAGCAAGGCCACGAGGTTGTCGCGGTCGAAAACGGACGCGAGGCGCTGGCGCGATTTAACAAGGAACGCTTCGACGCTGTGATTCTCGATGAAGAAGTGCCGGAGATGGGCGGCCTCGAAACCGTCCGCGAGATTCGAAAACAGGACGCGGCGACGGGCCGGCACATTCCCGCCATTCTGGTCACCGGAAACCCCACGGACGCCGCGCGGAAGCGATCGCGCGAGGCGGGTTTCGACGCGCACATCGCCAAGCCGTTCGAGGATGAAGAATTGTTTCACACGCTCGCTGATTTGAGCCGCGTCGAACATGCGGTGCCCGTCTTGTCCGCCGATAAGCCTTCCGCGAGCGATGCCGAATTGGACGAACAGGAGCTCTTGAGGCGCGTGGGCGGAAATCCGAAAATGCTCCGCGACGTCGCGAGAATTTTCGTGCAGGACACGCCGAAGCGAATGTCCGCCATCCGCACGGCAATCGCGCGCAAAGATGGCGAGGCGCTGGCAACCGCGGCGCATGCGCTGCGGGGTTCGGTGGCCATGCTGGGCGGTGACGGCATCGCCGACGGGATCCGCAAAATCGAGACGCTGGGACGCCAGGGTAGCGTCGGCGAAGCGGGCAAGATTTTGGCGTCGTTTGAGGGTAAACTCTCTGCCTTCGAAACGCGGATGGCGGAAATCGCAGGCGGTGCGGCCAAGCGGCAGAAGGCCGGTCGTGCGAGCGGCGGGAAGCGGGCGCGGAGGACAGAGCGATGAAGAGGATTCTGGTTGCGGACGATGACCGCGCGACGCGCCACATGCTGAAGACCATCCTGGGGGACGCAGGCTTCGACGTGACCATCGCCGTAGACGGAAACGCAGCACTGAAGAAACTAAGTGATGGTGGCGAGTTCGACCTGCTGCTGACCGACGTGTGGATGCCCGGCATGAACGGCCTGGAACTACTGGCGCGCCTGCGCGATAATCCCAAGCATCCGCGCACGATCGTGATGACCTCCGATGATACGTCCGAGGTGTTGCTGCGTGCGATTCGCGAGCAGGCCTATCATTATTTTCGCAAGCCGTTCGAGCCTAATGCCGTAGTCGAACTGGTGAAAGACGCGCTTTCTGCAAAACCTTCCGGCGCGCCGATCGAGGTGATTTCCGCCGTGCCGCACTGGATCGAGCTGCTGGTGCCGTGCGAGCTCGAAGCCGTCGCGCGCATTACCGGCTTCATGTCACAAATCAAATCCGAGCTTGGTGAAGAGGACCGCGAGCATGTCGGCTTCGCATTCCGTGAGCTGCTGACGAATGCGATCGAATGGGGCGGAAAGCTGGATCCGAATCAGAAAGTGCGCATCTCGTATCTGAAAACCAAGCGCATGGTGCAATACCGGATCGCTGATCCCGGCATGGGATTCCGGATCGAGGATTTGAGCCACGCGGCCGTCAGCAATCCGGAAGACGACCCTATGCTGCACAGCGAGATTCGCAAGCAGAAGGGTCTGCGCCCCGGCGGCTATGGGCTCTTCATGGTGCGCGACCTCGTCGATGAGCTCCTCTATAACGAAGTCCACAACGAAGTGGTTCTGGTGAAGTATTTGAATCCGGCGTAGTGGCCGTTCCGCCTCGGTAGGTCCGCGAATGGCCCGGCGTGCCCAGCGCAGTTGACACGCATCATCCCTTGGGAGGACCATGCGGGCGCTTTGGCAGTGGTCCCCGGGCCTGGAGCGCGCGATGCAACCCAAGAGTTTTTACGGCTGGAAACTCGTGGTCTTTTTCTGGCTGGTCATCGTCCTGAATTTTTGCTTTCCCACGTTCGGCACCAGCGTCGTGAACACGTACATGGCCAAGGCCATGCACCTG
>Ga0209007_1000072_pt1 | contig 63042 bp, 49 predicted proteins | sample JacPinW_OM1H0_O2_FD_187961 | JGI IMG/M metagenome (GOLD analysis project Ga0209007, IMG submission 187961) | Forest soil microbial communities from Algoma, Ontario, Canada - Jack Pine, Ontario site 1_JW_OM1H0_O2 (SPAdes) (version 2) | ecosystem: Environmental > Terrestrial > Soil > Boreal... | reverse complement strand
TCTTCGAGCGGGTCGCGGTTCAGCGCGGCCCATCCCGTGAAGCGAACGCCCACTGTTTCTGTAGAAGTACGGCTCATGATGACCCCTCTATAACGCCCCCAATGACGCCTACAATGCCTTAGACGCACGCCAGCCGAAGAGTGATGCAACGTTTTGTAACACACCTATACCTCACCTTTTCAGCGACTTGCCGGTAAACTCGGAATGAGGAGCCTGTCAAGGGATGGAATCGGCGAGAACCGGCGACGGCGGCCGGTGTCTATGCGTAGTAGAGATCGCGATCCTCCGCACTCGGGCCCCGCGCGGCCCTGTCTCGGGCTGAATCAGCCGGGGCGCCGCAGCTGATTTTTCCAGGTGTACACGGAAGAACCGTGGAGGTGTGTCCATGAGCGATCGAGATGGTCTGGGAAACCTAGCGCAGTGCATGGTCGATAGCGATCGGTCCGCGAAAACGCGGGCGAAGCGATTGCGGCGAAAAGCGCTCGCGGCGTCAATCGCACTCGAAGCGTTGGTGCTCGGCGCCGTCATCCTGTGGCCGCTGGTTACCCTGGGAGTCTTGGAGCCGCAACAGACGGTGACACCGCTGCCGCCTTTTCGCGGTGCGCACGAGACCCAGCCGATTTCGCACCTCCCGCCGCACCTGAGGGTCGATTCTGTGCGCCGCATTCCGACCACTTTGTATCAGCCACCACGAATTCCGCCGCGCATCGAGAGTGGCGGCGGTCCCGAGCCGCCGGGTTTCGATGGACCGATCGGACCCGCTACCCCGGGGATTGTCGAAGGGTTTGCCGATGGGCAGCCAATTGAAATTGCGCGGCCGGTGCCGCCACCACCGCCGGGGAAAATTGCCGTCCGCAGCGGAAGCGTGATGGAAGCGATGCTCGTTCATCGCGTGCAGCCGGAATATCCGAGGCTGGCGAAAAACATTGGTCTTTCCGGAACCGTGATCCTGCGCGCGCGAATCGGAACGGACGGGGAAGTGCGCGATCTTCAACGTGTGAGTGGAAATGCGCTGCTGGCGCACGCAGCGCTCGCGGCCGTGCAGCAGTGGCGCTATCGGCCGACGATGCTGAATGGCGAAGCCGTGGAGGTGGAAACGCAGATTACGGTGAATTTCGTGTTGAATTGAGTCAAGTGAAACTCCGAAGCGGCGCGATTCTTCGTCGCGCCGCTTCCGACTCCGTGCTTCGCGTGATTGTTAGAAGTGAATGACGATTCCGGTTGAGAGCCGGAGGTTGTCTTCGCGCGTGTTGCCGAACCAAGTGGGAAGATAATCGCCCTGGATTATGCGCCAGTGGAGCGGGCCGGCGAGTTGCGCGTCGATTCCCGCCCCGATCCCCATTGCAAACGAGGTCTCCGAAAAGGGCCCCGAGTCGACGTGCGCGCCGCCGAACAGGACGTGAGCGAAGGGCGAAACGCGGGCTGGAAAGGAAATCTGAGGTCCGAACAGGAACGTGTGGAAAGACGTGCTGGGGCCGAATGGCGAGCCATAGTGCCCGTCAAAATCCGCGACGGCGCCGAAAAACGGTGCAAACTTGTACTGCCCGGAGAGCTCCCAACCGTTCAGATTGGTCGAGGGCGAATCCGTCCGCATGTAGGAGTACCCGCCGAAGAGCTCGACTTTGTCGCTTGCGTCCTGCGCGTGCGCGGTGAGCGAAACCAGTAAGACCAGCCCAACTGACAACAACAGTATACGAACCATGAAAACTTCCTCCTTGGGATTCCGGATCGGCGGCTTGCGTATGTGCCTGGGGTTAACGCGACGCCTTCCGACGCGACCGCGGGTTGGACCGGGGTGACGGCTTGCTGGGAAGTAGTTGGATGCACTCCAGCGAGAGCTCGTTACTCGGCAAACTGAGGATCCACGGCAGCTTGCCCAGCTGCCGGCGGTCGACGCGCAAGGCACTTGCGTAGTTCTTCGCTCCGGTGCCTGTCCTTCAGCTTTGACGATGGTTTCCCGCCCTACGAAAGTCGGAGTGATCTTGCGAATATCTTAGATGTTGTAGGGACTGGACCCTTAATCCGTGAATCCATAGGTTAGTTATGATATTTAAATCCGTATGAGCTGCAACACGATGTTTTTAAGCAACTTAAATTGCAGAGACGGTGGCAATGCTATTGCAATCCGTACGCGAGCATGGCGATGGCACAGCATTGTGCTTTTGACCAAACGGCCTTCTGACGGCCGCCTGCGCGAACCTAGACAAACTTTGAGGGGGTAAGGCATGAGTTCAAACCGCGTTATTGTCACGATTTTCTTGGCGTTGTTGAGCCTAGTCGTCGGATCTCAGCCTGCCTGGTCGCAAGCAACGGTGGGCACGGGCAGCATCCAAGGCACGGTCACTGATCCTCAGGGTGCGGCGGTTGCCGGAGCCAAGGTGACGGTCACAAATAAGGGCACCGGCAACTCGAAGGACTTGGTTACGAGCGACGCAGGAACGTACGCCTCCGGTGCACTCACCGCGGGAACTTATGAGGTTCGGATCGAGGCTGCAAACTTCAGGACCTTCATAACGACCTACGAAGTGCGAATCGGTATCGTCAGTGGCGGTGATGTGAAGCTGGAGCTGGGCGCTGCGAGCAGCGTGGTGGAAGTAACTTCCGAAGCGGTTTCCGTCCAAACCGAGCAAGCCAGCGTCTCCGGCAGCTTGACGGCCGACCAGATCGAAAACCTCCCGATCGGCGGGCGCAACTTCCTGGACCTCGCACAGCTCGAGCCCGGCGTACAGATCCAGGACGGCAGCAACTTTGATCCCACGAAAACCGGTTTCTCGTCGATTTCCTTCGGCGGACGTTTCGGCCGAACGGCGCGCATCGAGGTCGACGGCCTGGACGTCAGCGACGAAACGGTCGGGACGACCACCACGAACATCCCCGCGAGCGCGATTTCGGAATTCCAGATCGCCCAATCAAGCTTGGACCTCTCGAATGAGCTGACGTCGTCCGGTGCGGTCAACGTGGCAACGAAATCCGGAACAAACACCGTTCACGGAGAAGGTTTTGGCATCTTCCGGGATTCGTCTCAGGGAGCGGCGCTCCCGGGTGGCGGAACTTATCAACGCAACCAATATGGCGGCGACGTGGGCGCAGCGATCATCCCGGATAAGCTTTTCTTTTTCCTGGACGGAGAGCGGATACTCCAGCACGCGGCGGCCGGTCTCACCTTTGCCCAACCATTCAACTCTTTCGACGGAACCTTCAGTTCGCCATACAAGGATTTCGTGGGGTTGGCAAAGCTTGATTGGCAGGTCACAAAATCGGTTCACGCCTTTTTCCGCTACAACTACTTTGAGAACGCGCTGGTGCCCACGTTCGGGACTCCCTCCTATTCGGCCTTCGGGAACAAGGACCGCACCAGGAATTTTGCCGGGGGCGTGGATTTCAATACCGGTGAGTTTACGCACAGCTTCCGGGTGGAATACTTGAAGTTTGTCAACAACATCGTGGATGCCACGACGGGGGGACCAACGCCATTTGCAAATTACCCTGTGGCCCTCGACTTTACCAGCAACGGCCTGGCTACCGGGCCGAGCAACGATGCACCCCAACGTACGTTCCAGAGCGACCGCCAGGTCAAATACGACGGCAGCAAGGTTTGGGGCTCGCACATCATCCGGTACGGGGTGGCGTTCAACCATATTCAGGGCGGCGGTTTCGCCAGTTTCTTCGGTATCGCGCCGACTATTTTCGACAATCAGTACAGCGTCACACCTTACAACTCGTACGTCGGCGCAGTTGTGACTTGCCCGGGAGGACAGACCGCTGAATCTTGCCCGTTGAACTACACGCCTGACCTCGTCTATATCGGCAACGGACTCGGATGCTCTTCGGAGTTGCATGCCTTTGGACAGGATTGCGGCGGCAACGGTCCTGACAATCGGCTGGGTGCGTATGTGGGAGATACTTGGAAGGTTAGGCCGAATTTGACGTTTCTCTACGGCGTTCGATACACGCGAGATACGGGCCGCACCGATAGCGATCTGGATACAATCGAAGAGGTGAACAATTATCTTCCGGGCTTCGGCAATCGGGTGAAGCAGCAGAATGCGGACTTCGGTCCGCAGATCGGCCTGGCGTGGGACCCCAAGGGCAGCGGAAAGACCGTAATTCGGGCCGGTGTAGGGGTCTATTACGAAAACGCCATATTCAACAACGTTCTGTTCGATCGTCCTGCACGGTTGGCATCGGGATCGTTTCTGGAGTACACGCCGGTTTGCGACAATGAAACGGCGTTTCCCGTGCCGTTTGCGGACGGTTCCTCGCAAACGATTCCGGGCGGAGTTGCAACCTGCTCGACCGCCATCGGCGCTACGTTGCCAGCCACGGCCGTTACGCCTCTGCTGAATTGCGGCGGCATCACCGTGGCACAGTGCGTTCGTAACTTCCAAAACGCTTTCCAGGCTACGGCGGCGGCGAATCCCGTTAGCGCGAACGCAGAGTTTCTTCCGAACCAGATTGCAGCTGGTGAAGCGCTCACGGGTGGCGCGGGTACCTATGCTCCGAACTACAAGGTTCCCCGGTCCGTCCAAATCAATGCCGGATTTCAGCACGAACTAAAGCCCGGAATGGTATTGACCGTGGACTATCTCCGAAATGTCGGCACTCACTACCTGCTCGATATCGACGCGAATCACACGGGCGACGCTGCGTATCTGAACGTGCCCGCAGCCCAAGCAGCGATTAGCCGAACTCTGGCAGCTTGCGGCGCACCGACCATAACGGCATCGTATCAGCCGGGCGGTTGCACGCCGTTGGAGCCGCTCTCAGCCACCAATGACGGCGCAGCCACAATCGGCGATTACGCGACGGACGGCTTGGATTCGAACGTGGATATTGCCGGAGGAGCTCAGTGCGGTGGCGGGCTGCCAGCCAGCTACGCTATCGATAATGGAACTGTACCGGTGGCATGCGCGTTCGGTGGCATCAATCCTCTGATCGGCGAAGCTCCATTCCTGGAGCCGGTGGGCCGGTCCGTTTACAACGCGCTGGATGTGAAGTGGCAGGATAACGTGAAAAATCCCTTCCCCGGCGTGCACTACTTGAACTTCCAGGTGTCCTACACGCTTTCTCGCTTTCAGAACACCGGGTCCACCAGCTTCTCTTCGGCCGGGACGGCGGGCGCCGAGGACCAGGACTTCATCGATACGGCGCTGGACAACCGCAACCCCTCACGGTTTTTCGGCGATAGCACTCTCGACCGCACAAATCAGCTGAACATGGGCGGCTGGGCAACCCTGCCGGGCGGATTCCAATTGGGCCTCATCTCCCACTTCTGGTCTCCGCTGGCCGTGGAACCGGTCACACCCGCATCAGGGGCGGGAGGGATATTCGAGTCTGACTTCACAGGAAGCGGAGTTACACAGAATCCTCTCCCCATCGCACAAACGAATCCAACTTGCGGAACAATGGGAGGTCAGTGCGATTACACCACTTATGACGTCGGGGCTTTCGGTCGCAGTCTGAGTCCCAATGGACTTGCCAAAGCAATCGCCCATTACAACTCGACGATTGCCGGCCAGACCATTACACCGGCGGGACAAGCCTTGGTGAATGCTGGGCTAATCACCGAAGCCCAGCTGATTGGACTGGGAGCGACACCGCAGCCGATCGCCCCTTCCGTCAGTGACCCGGCCGGATTGGGATGGCTGAAAGCGTTCGACCTGGAGATCAGCTACCATCACAGCTTCTTCAACGAGCGGCTCACCATCACACCCAGTGTCTCGATATACAACCTGTTCAACCTCCGGAATTTTGACGACCCAATCAACGAACTCGGCGGTCTATTGACTGGCAACCCGGAAACGATCAACGGCACCTCTACCTCGCGTTCGAATCCCGCATACCGGGCCGACCAGGTGGGGGATGGCACGGGCGTGTTTGCTTTCGGCGCGCCCAGAGCGATCGAATGGGGAATGAAGTTCCAGTTCTAACCCGCGGGTAGCAACGCGGCAGCAATTCCAAGGCGCTCCGGCTCCGCCCGGGGCGCCTTTTTTATTTCAGCACGCCCCGTTCAGCCACATTCGGTGCAGCGCCTTGTCTCGTTCCGCGACCGGACGTTCGCAATCTGGAGGGCGGCCCATCGCGTGGGCCACGCGAGTGGATTCTCTCGCTCTTTGGTGTTGAAACAGCGGCGCGAGATCCGAGGCTGCTGCAGGTAGCGGCCAAGTTCATCTTCTGACCTGCGGCTATCGAGCTGTAATCCGAAGGCGTCCCGGCTGCAGCCGGGACGCCTTTTTCATTGGCTGGGGCCGACTGCCAGCCGCAGCCGCTATCGTTCACGCCTGAGCTTCGTCTTAGCCATAGAAACGCCTCAGGTTGCGCGCCGGGTCCCAGGTGCAACTTCGGGCACCTTCGGCGCGTATAATAAAGCGAGCCGAACGCTACCTTTATGCCCCGGAAACTCTCCACGTCGATGTCGTTTGGCGAAGCGATCCGCATCGCCACAACCAACCTGTGGACCCACAAGATGCGCAGCGTGTTGACGCTGCTGGGCGTGGTCATCGGCGTCACAGCTGTGATTGCGGTGGTGAGCCTGGTGAGCGGGCTGAACCGCTACGTGGCGGACAAAGTCGTCGGGCTGGGCGCGGATGTTTTCATGATCAATCGCTCGCCTTCGATCATCACGGACATCAGCCAGTGGGAGGACGCGCAGAAGCGCCGCAAATTCCACTACGACGATTATTTGTGGCTGCGCGATGCCTGCAGAAGCTGCGTGGCCGTGGGCGGGCAGATCGCCAAGCGCGGGCAGGTGAAATACGGTACCAACGACCTCGACGACACGCAGGTCATCGGGTTCACGCACGAGATGCCGGAGATCAACGCGCGCGAGCTTTCACAGGGACGCTACATCACGCAGCTCGACGATTCGCGCGGCGCGCCGGTGTGCGACGTAGGATTCGATATCGTCGATAAACTGCTGCCCGGAACCGATCCCATTGGCAAGGAGTTGCGCGTCGATACGTCTGTTTGCGAGATCATCGGCGTGGGGAAAAAACGCGGGTCGGTGATGGGCCAGTCGCAGGACAACTGGGTCATCATCCCGCTGACGACGTATCAGCGCATGTACGCGACGGACGATTCGGTGCGGCTGTGGGTGAAGGCCGACGGCACCGCCGCACTTCCGGCGACGATGGACGAAGTCCGGCTGCTCCTGCGCGGGCGGCGCCACGTGGCCTATCGCGACCCCGATGATTTCTCGATGGAAACGAACGCGTCGTTTTTGTCCCTGTGGAGCAGCATCAGCGGCACGTTCTTCGGCGTGACCATCGGCATCGCCTCGATTTCGCTGATCGTGGGCGGAATCGTGATTATGAACATCATGCTGGTGAGCGTAACGGAGCGGACGCGCGAAATCGGATTGCGAAAATCGCTGGGGGCGCGGCAGGCGGATATTCGGACTCAGTTTTTGATCGAGTCATCCACGATCGCCACGATCGGCGGTATTTGCGGGGTAATTTTTGGAATCCTGGTTGCCGAGATCGTCAGTTTGACGACACCGCTGCCGAGCTCGGTGCAGATCTGGTCCGTGCTGATGGGACTGATCGTCGCCACCAGCGTCGGCCTATTCTTCGGCGTCTACCCGGCGACCAAAGCGGCGCGGCTCGATCCGGTGGTGGCGTTGCGGCAGGAATGACGGCGTGAGGCAAGGATCATGAGGAGCGCAGGAAAACTCGGGCAGCTGAAGGAATCGATCCTGCTGGCGCTGGACGTGCTGCGCCGCAATCCGATGCGCTCCGTGCTGACGGTGCTGGGCATCATGATCGGCGTCACCACGATCATCGTGATCGGCGCCGTGATTAACGGTCTGAATGCCAACGTGCTCAGCAATATTTCGCAGCTTGGATCCAGCACAATCATCTGTTACCGGTTTTCGTGGGCCACGCTGGGGCGGCTTTCGCCCGCCGTGCTGCAGCGCAAGGAACTGAAAGCGGAGTGGACGGACGGGCTCGCTCATCTGCCGCATGTGGTTGCGGCCGCCACCGACGCGCAAATCGCGAATTACGAAGTGGGAGCCGGTTCGAGCGAGGTGCGCCGCGGAAATCTGCGCGCCAAGGCGGTAATTCTGGAGGGCGATACGCCCGATATCGCCAAGATTTCCGATTTCGAGCTGACGGCGGGACGCTATTTCAACAACACGGATGAGGAGCATCGTTCGCCCGTGGTTGTGCTCGGTCACATCACTCAGAAAACGCTCTTTCCAAATGGCGAAGATCCCATCGGCCAGGAAGTGTTGCTCGAGGGGCAGGTTTTCACGGTGGTTGGCACGTTGGCCGAACAACAGCAGGCGCTCGGCACCGGCGAAAATCCTCAGGACAATATCGCGCTCGTTCCGTTTTCCGTGATCCGAAAACTGCATCCTGAGTTCAAGGATTTCGTGCTCTTCGCCAAGGCGGATTCGACCGAAAATTTGCCGCTGGTGGTCGACGAAGCGCGCGAATATCTGCGGCGCATGCGCAAGCTGCCGTCGGACAAGGACGACGACTTCGTGATCCTGACTACCGATACGTTCGTCGATTTCTGGAACGAAATTTCGGGCGGAATTTTCATCGTGATGCTCGCCGTCGGATCGGTGGCGCTGCTGGTGGGCGGCATCGGCGTGATGAACATCATGCTCGTCAGCGTGACGGAGCGTACGCGGGAAATCGGCGTGCGCAAAGCGATCGGCGCGCGCCAGTCGAATATTCTCACGCAGTTCCTGCTGGAAGCTGTGACGCTCGCTGCGTTGGGCGGGACCGTCGGCGTGCTGCTCGGCGCGCTGATTGTGCTGGCGATCCGGCTGGCGTTCTCTTCCTTTCCCGCGTCGGTCTCGTTCAACCTAGTGGCCATCGGTGTTTCCGTGGCCAGCCTGATCGGCGTGTTCTTCGGCGTGTATCCGGCGTGGAAAGCGGCGCGGTTGAATCCGGTGGAAGCGCTGCGGTACGAGTAAGCGCTGCGGCCCTACCGCCGCCCTCGCTACCCTGGTGAAACACTCCCGACCGCTATGCCGTCAGGCCGCCGCTACGGCCGTTGTGGGGGTGATTCTCCTGTGCAGGGAAAGCACGATGGCGCCGAGGCCCATCATCACGGTCAGCAGGCCGACGAGCAAGCCCACGTAGGGCAGCATGCGCAGGGCGCGGAGAATCGCGAGGCCCAGGGCCAGGCGTCCAACGGCGGGACCGAAGCCGACGCTTGCGCCAAGCAGTTTTTCGCCGAGCCACGCGCCCACGAATATTTTCGTGGCGTAAACGGCTATGGCGTAGAGCGCCAGCACAGGCAACCCGACGCTAAGCCCTACGATCGTGAAGCACACGATAATCGCGGCGATCGGCGTGGCAAAGAGAAACAGCGCCCCGAAGCCGATGGCGGGTCCGATTCTCTTGCAGGCCTGCGAGACATCGAAGAAAAATCCGGGGGCCACAAACATGATCACCAATCCCAGCAAGAAGCCTGCTCCCCAGAAGAGGATCTGGTGCCAGTAGTATGAGCCGCGGGAATAGTCGGGGCCTCGCTTTTCAAAAGTCACCTGAATAGGGCTCCCCAGCTGAGCGCCCGCAGAAATTTCCGGTTGATGATCTCCTCTGTATTTCGTCTGACCGATAATTTCGGCGTGAGGCCCTATGCTCAGCCGCCCCCCTCGGATGGTAACGTCGTGGCCCAGAGAGCCGCTGATCGTCAGGTCGCCCACCAGCGCGAGGACGTCTCCGGCGATTTTGCCGTCCAGTTCTGTGTTGCCGGAAAACGTTGTCAGCGTTCCACCCACCGACGAGTTTGCGCCGAATTCGGAGGCGCCCGTCCAGGCCATGACGTTTTTAGCGACGGTGGATTCAAGAGTGAGGGCTTGGCCGAACACGCGGATGTTGCCGTCCACCGGACCGTTCACCCGTACCTCCGCCCCGATGACGAGAATGTCTCCCTTCACGTGTCCATTGACCGTCAAACTATTGGAGAAAACGATCAGATCGCCGTCCACGTCTCCATCGATCCGCGTGCGATCGGCGGCCACAATCAGGTCGGTTTTCACCTCCTGGCCGGCCGGAAGGGTGTAGGCGGGGTTGCCGTGCTCCACATCGGCGGCCGCCACCGGCTGGGGTATCGCCAGGCAGCAAGCGAGACCGCCCATGACGAAGGCGATCGCCGTGAATCGCTGCCACTGCTTCCGCAGCAGCCAAACCACCACCATTCCCAAGGTGGCCACGGCCATGAATTCCATCAAGCTTCGCATCGCATCCCATCCTTTCCAAGAAGCGCTGCTAAAGAAGAGCATGGTGAGCAGATATCCCTGCGTGAAGCCGCCCTGCTGAAGGTTTGCGTACCACGGCTCGACGAAACCGCTCCAGAGCGTGTAGGCGCCGCCGGCAAGCAGTCCGAATGCCGCCATCCAGCCCCAGTGAGCTGCGTTGCGCTCAGGGGGCGCCAGCACACGGGCCGGAACCGATTCTTCGTCTGCGGTGAGCGCTTCGCGCAGCCATACGGCTTCGGTTTCGAGCGCATGCAGAAGTTCGCGGCATGCGGGGCACGTGCCGAGATGCGCCGACACAATCCCGGCGTGCGCACTATCGAGTTGGCCCTCCAAATAGAGGAGCCCGTTCATTTCATCGAAATGACCATCGATCTGGTTCATGACCCACCCCCTGCGGAAGCCTTCTGAATTCCTGCGGCGGCGGCGGTTGGGGCCAGCGCGTCGCGCAACTGATGACGGGCGCGCAGCAACAGCACGCCAACGAACGCGCGGCGCACGCCGAGCGTGTCCGCAATTTCCTCGTAGCTCATGTCCGCGTAATAGCGCAGCACGAGCGCCATGCGGGCGCGGTCCGGCAGCTGCGCCAGCCCGCTGCGCACTTCTTTGCTTGAGTGTTCGGCCTGCAATCGTTCCAATTGGCTTGGATCGGGGTGCTCGAGCGGCAACGTATCCAGATCGCCGGTCTCCAGATCCTGGCGAATGCGGCGGCGACGCAGAGTGTCCCAGCAGTGATTGCTCGCGACTTTATAGAGCCACGCAGTGAACGGGCGCGACGAATCGTAGGTCCCGAGTTTTTGGCGCACCTTCATGAATATTTCCGTGGTCGCGTCTTCGGCGTCTTCCCGCGCCGGCAGCAGCCTGCGGCAGAATCTGAAAATCGCCGGCGCGAATTGGCGATACATCTCGCCCCAGGCGTCGGTGTCTCCCGCCCGGACCTGGGACAGCAATTGTGCCAAATCGGCGTCGCTCATCGTCCCGGTCGTCGTCTGCCTGTCCATGGGTTAATACGCTGGGCGGCCTCTGAATATTTCACAACTATCACAAATCAACGTACTTGTCTGCGTATGATCGGTGGCGGGCCGCGGTGTCGGGAGGCTGACGGCCAAGCTATTCACCCGGTTTGATATACTCGCGGTCCTGCCGCCGGGGACGGCTAACTTACATTCTTTCACCACCGACGGGCCCTTAGGCCTTCGACATGCCGCCAAAGCCATCCAATCCGACCAAACGCCTGTTTCTGGTTGATGCCATGGGATATATCTTTCGGGCTTTCTTTGCGCCTATGGACCGGCTGCAGACCTCAACCGGTATCCCGACCAAAGTCCCCTACCTCTTCGCCACGATGATGCGGCGGCTGATGCAGAACAAGGACCTGCGGCCGGACTACCTGGCGGTGGTGTTCGACGTTAGCGCGCCCACGTTCCGAGACAAGATCTTCGCCCAGTACAAGGCCCAGCGCCCGCCCATGCCGGACGACCTGGCGGTCCAAATCCCGTTTGTGCGGCGCTATTGCGAGGCCATGAAACTCTCGATTCTCGAGTATCCCGGTTATGAGGCCGACGACGTGATCGGCACGCTGGCAAAGCAGGCTTCCAAGAAGGACCTCGACGTTCTGATCGTGACCAGCGACAAGGATTTGATGCAGCTGGTGGGCGGGCGCGTCCGGTTGCTGAATCCCGCGAAGGGCGATTTGATCATCGACGAGAAAAAGGTCGAGGAGATCATGGGCGTGCCGCCGGGCAAAGTGGCCGACGTGATGGCGCTGATGGGCGATACGATCGACAACATCCCCGGCGCGCGCGATCCGAACGACAAGCCTGCGCCGGGCGAACGGCGAAAGCCCGGAATCGGCGACATCGGGGCGAAGCAATTGATTCAGGAGTTCGGCAGCGCCGAAGCCGTGCTGAAGCGCACGGCGGAGGTGAAGCGAGCGAGCTATCGCGAGGCGCTCGAGAAGAACGCGGAGTTCGTGCGGCTGAGTAAACAGTTGGCGACCATTCCGACCGATGCGCCCGTGCCGCTGGTGCTTGAGAAACTGCAGATTTGCGATCCCGATGCCGAGGCCTTACGGACGCTCTACGCAGAGCTGGGGTTTACGTCGCTGCTCAAGGAGCTTGCGGTGTCGGCTCCTCCGCCGGCGGACGATCGCACGACCGAGTATGCGGCTCTGGAATCGCCGGCGGCCCTGGGGAAATTCCTGACGGGCGTGCCGCGCGGGCAGGAAACAGCCGTGTGGCTGGCGCTCGATTCCCAGGATCCGCATGACGAAGGCTTCCGCACGCGCGTGGTTGGCGTGGAAGTATCCGCGAAGGCGGACGCGGCGCGCTCGCTGGCAAACGATGCGGACAACAGCGCGCTTGCCGCGATGACGGAATGGCTCGCGGACCCGAAGCGCCCCAAGGTGGTGCACGATCCGAAGCTCCTTCACTTGTTGGCGGCGCCCGCCGCGGCGGGTGATCCCGATGCCGTCGCGGGAATTCGCCACGCTACGATTCTTTATTCCTATCTTCTGCGGCCCACGACGGCGAACCACGCGTTCGCCGAGGCCGTGCTGCGGCACATGAATCGCACGCTTTCTGGCGCTCCGGGTGAATGCGCGGATTTTCTGCTGCGTTTGGCGCCCGTGCTGCGCGCGGAAGTGGAAAAACAGGGCCTCGCCGATGTCTACGAGAAAATCGACCTGCCGCTGGCGCCCGTCGTGGCGCGCATGGAAGCAATCGGCGTGGGGATCGACGCGCGTGAGCTGGAAATCATTTCGGCGAAGGCGCAGACGGAGATCAGCGCGATCGAGAAGCGAATTTACGAGTTGGCGGGATTCGAATTCAACGTGAAATCGACGCAGCAACTCGCGGAAGTGCTTTTCGATCGATTGAACTTGCAGCCACCGCGCAAGACGCGAACGAAACTGCGCTCGACTGCTGCGGAAGTTCTAGAAGAGATGGCGCTGATTCACGAGCTACCGAAGAAGATCCTGGAGCATCGCGAGCTGGCGAAGGTGAAGTCGACCTACGCCGACGCTTTGCCGAAGCTGATTCATCCGGTTACCGGCCGGCTGCACACGCAGCTCAGCCAGACCGGCACGGCGACGGGGCGGTTGAGCTCGTCAAATCCAAACCTGCAAAATATTCCCGTGCGGACCGAGCTCGGGCGCGAGATTCGCGCCGCCTTCGTCGCGCCCACGGGACGCCTGCTGCTTTCCGCCGATTACTCCCAGATCGAGCTGCGGATTCTGGCGCATTTATCCGAGGATCCGGTGCTTATCGATGCGTTTCGCAACGGGGAGGACATCCATTCACGCACGGCCCAGGAGGTTTTCGGTGTCGGTCCCATGGCGCAGACCCGCGAACATCGCCGCGTCGCAAAGGTAATTAATTTCGGCGTTATTTACGGTCTTTCCGCGTTCGGGCTGGCGCAGCAGCTGGGTATCGACACGAAAGAAGGAGCGAAATTCATCGCCACGTATTTCGAGCGCTACAGCGGCGTGAAGAAATACCTCGACGCGCAGATCGCCGAGGTGCGCAAGACCGGCTTCACGACCACGATGTTCGGCCGCAAGCGGCCAATCCCGGAAATCAGCTCGCCGCAGCCGAACCTGCGCAACTTCGCCGAGCGCACGGCCATGAACACGCCGATGCAGGGCGCCGCTGCGGACCTGATCAAGCTGGCGATGATCGAGCTCGATAAGCGTCTGTTGGATCGTTTCGAGTCGCGCATGATTCTGCAGGTTCACGACGAATTGCTGTTCGAAGCGCCGGAGAAGGAACTGCCGAAACTGAAAAAGCTCGTGAAAGAAGTGATGGAAGGCGTTCACACGCTGCGCGTGCCGCTGGTGGTCGAGACGAAATCGGGGTCGAACTGGCGCGATATGAAATAAATCGAGGCGCGCCGCGAGTCTATTTTTCTCCGTGAACTCTGTGCCTTCGGCGCGCGCTCCGTGTTAAAGTTTTTCCTACTTACACGGACCACGAGGTGAATCGATGGCTGCGGATCATCCCGAAGGATTTCTGAAGTTGGTGCGAGAGGCGAAGTCGCGGATCAAGGAAGAGGGTTTTCGCGAGACAAAAAGGCGGTTGGACGGCGGCGAAAAAATCATCGTTGTGGACACGCGCGAAGAATCCGAATGGGCGCGTGGGCACATCCCCGGCGCGATTCACCTGGGCAAAGGCGTGATCGAACGCGACATCGAGAAAACCGTCCCGGACAAGGAAGCGACCCTCGTGCTCTACTGCGGCGGCGGGTTCCGCTCGGCGCTCGCGGCGGACAATCTTCAGAAAATGGGCTACCGCAACGTGATTTCCATGGACGGCGGCTGGCGCGGCTGGACTGAAGCCGGATTTCCGATTATTAAGGATTAGGCTTAAACCACGATGATTGCCAGAAAAGCAGGTAACGCCAAAGACGCCCGCACCGCCTCATGAAACGGAGGTGCAGTCAATCTGCATCGAGTGCGCGAAACACCCGAGCCTGAAAGGGCTCGTGAAAAAGCACGGATCGCACATCCTCATCCCCGCTGTACGACGGAATCGCGAGGCGTCTGGCCAAGGAGAATTACTTCGAGGTGGAAAATGACTTCGCGGAAATGCTCGCGAAGTTGGAACGCCTTTTTTTTCAGATGGAAAGATTGGCTGGGGCGGTTGGACTCGAACCAACACCGTCCTCATTAACAGTGAGGTGCCCTACCGATTGGACCACGCCCCAACTCTGGGTGAACGATTCTAAACTAAATTTACACGAATCCGACCCTGGCGGGAATGCGCGTCCGTAGATTTTTCGGCGCCGCGCTGAGGCGAACAAGAAGTGAATAAAGACTCGCTGAACGCACCCCGCCGCACATCGGAAGGGGTAGGCGGAAGTTACGGGCGGCGGAGGTGGCCGGGGGAAGGAAGCCGGCCCAGCCCTCAATCCCCGAAGGGATCCTCGGCTTTCCTCCCCCTGACAACCTGCTACAGTGCACCTGGAAAACCAAAGCTAACTTGCTGAAACGAATCAGAGTGCTGGGCGAGCTCCCGAGTAAGAAACTCCTAGGGGTCGTAAAATTTTGTTAGTACTCGCGGGTCGCGAGAGCGTTTCGCTGTCCTTCGCTGTTCCTTACGTGAATCGTAGATCGGGAAACTGAGGCGAGCGTGCAATCGAATGCGATCGAAACCGAGAGACTGCGGCTGAGGCGCTGGGAGAGCCGCGACCGCGAGCCGTTCGCGCGCATGAATGGCGATCCGCGAGTGATGGAGTTTTTCCCCGCGCTTCTCGCTCGGGCGGAAAGCGACCGTGCGGTCGACCGCATCGAGGCGCATTTTCGCAGGCACGGGTTCGGGCTCTATGCGCTGGAGCTGCGCCAACGGCAGGAATTCATTGGATTTGCGGGTCTCTCGGTGCCGGCATTTCAGGCCCCCTTCACTCCCTGCGTCGAAATCGGCTGGAGGCTCGCGGCGGAGCATTGGGGCCGAGGTCTGGCCACCGAAGCCGCGCGCGCGGTTGTCGGCCACGGCTTCGATTCGCTGGGACTGGATTCGCTCGTGTCGTTCACGCCTCCCGCGAATGTTCGGTCCCGGCGCGTGATGGAAAAACTCGCCATGACGCACGATCCTGACGACGATTTCGATCATCCAAGTCTGCCCGAGGGTCATCCGTTGCGGCGGCATATGCTGTACCGCCTGAAGCGCCCGGCCCCTGACCGCAGTGCCGAGTCGTCGTAATAGCTGAAATTGGATTATCCGCATCCTCCGAGTCAACTTGACCGCGTCGAACCGCCTTGCTATGTTGATCAATTACACTGGGCCCATTCTACCCAGTGTGCGGCATGGCTCCCTGTAGGGGCGGGACATTCATATGGGCCTGAAGAAAATCGTCATTCGAGGCGCCCGGCAGCACAATCTAAAGAACATCAGCCTCGAAATCCCGCGCAACACGCTCACGGTAATCACCGGGCTTTCCGGCTCCGGGAAATCCTCGCTCGCATTCGACACGCTCTACGCCGAGGGCCAGCGCCGGTACGTGGAATCGCTTTCGGCCTACGCGCGGCAGTTTCTGGATCAGATGGAGCGGCCGGAGGTGGACTCGGTCGAGGGGCTTTCGCCGTCGATCGCGATCGAGCAAAAGACGACCACGCGGTCGCCGCGCTCGACCGTGGGCACGATTACCGAGATCTACGACTACCTGCGGGTGGTTTACAGCGCCATCGGCACGCCGCACTGTCCGAAATGCGGCAAAGCGATCGCTCGCCAATCGACCGAGCAGATCGTGCAAGCGGTGTTGGCGCTGAAACCCGAGGACCGCATCATGGTGCTGGCGCCGGTGGTCCGCGGACGCAAAGGCGAATACAAGAAGGAGCTCGAAAAGTACGCGAAAGAGGGCTACGTGCGGGCGCGCATCGATGGCGACCTGGTGAGCATCGACGAGCCGGTGGCGCTTGATCGGCGGAAAAACCACACCATCGAAATCGTCGTCGACCGGCTGCTGCTGAAAAACGGGATCGCGCAGCGGCTGGAGCAATCGATCGAAACGGCACTGAAGCTCACCGGCGGGCTGGTCACCATCGCGGTGGTAGGCGGCGAAGAGCACGTCTATTCGGAAAAACTGGCGTGCCCGGATTGCGGAATTTCGGTCCCGCAGCTCGAGCCGCGTTCCTTCAGCTTTAATTCGCCGTACGGCGCCTGCACGGAATGCCACGGTCTCGGCTCGAAATACGATTTCGATCCGGCGAAGGTGATGGTCGATTGGGCGAAGCCACTGTTCGAAGGTGGACTTGGCCCCGGCTCGGGCTCTGCGTATTTGCAGCGCACGCTGCGTCTGGCAGCCGTGGCGCACGGATTCGATCTCGATGCGCCATTCGAGAAGTTGCCGCGCAAGGCGCAGAACCTGATTCTGCACGGGAACCCGGCAAATGGCGCTTCGGCGAAGGGGCTCAATTTTGAGGGCGTGATCGGGCACCTGGAGGCCAGCCTCGCGGAATCGAATTCCGACACCTACCGCGAGTGGCTGACGCAGTACATGTCGCCCGCGCCGTGCGCAGCGTGCGGCGAGCGCAGGCTCCGTCCCGAAAGCCTCGCCGTGAAAATCGCCGGGCTTTCGATTGCGGATTTCACGGGGCTGGCACTGAGCGATGCGCGGCCGGCGGTCGACAAAATTCGCAGCAAGCTGACGCTGCGGCAGCGGAAAATCGCCGGGCGTCCGCTGTCGGAAATCGCCGAGCGAATCGATTTTCTTCTGGACGTGGGCCTGGGGTACCTGACGCTGGCGCGATCGGCAGCTACGCTTTCCGGCGGCGAAGCGCAGCGCATTCGCCTGGCCACGCAGATCGGCTCGCGCCTGCGAGGTGTGCTCTACGTGCTCGACGAGCCCTCCATCGGCTTACACGCGCGCGACAACGGGCGGCTCCTTTCCACGCTCGAGACGCTGCGCGATCTGGGCAACACCGTGCTGGTAGTCGAGCACGACGAAGAGACGATTCGCCGAGCCGATTACGTGGTCGACCTCGGGCCGGGTGCTGGAAAAGCCGGCGGCCATCTCGTCGCGGCGGGCTCGCCGGAGGAAATCGCTGCGAACCCGGCTTCGCTGACCGGGAGATATCTGTCCGGCGAACTGTCGATACCGGTACCGTTCGAGCGACGCAGCATGAACGGCAAAGCGCTGGCGATTCTGGGTGCCCACGGCAACAACCTGAAAAATATCGACGTGACGATTCCGCTCGGCCTGCTCTCGGTGGTCACCGGCGTTTCCGGCTCCGGGAAATCCACGCTGGTGAACGATATTTTGTACCGCGCGCTCGCCGCGAAACTGTATCGCTCGATGGAGAAACCGGCGGCTCATCGCGCACTTTCCGGCGCCGAGCACATCGACAAGGTCGTGCAGATTGATCAAGCGCCGATCGGGCGCACGCCGCGTTCGAATCCTGCGACGTACACGGGTGTTTTTGCGCCGATTCGCGAGCTTTACGCCATGCTGCCGGAATCGCGCGAGCGCGGATATAAGCCCGGGCGATTCAGCTTCAACGTGAAGGGCGGCCGCTGCGAGGCGTGCCAGGGCGACGGCCAGCGGCGCATCGAGATGAATTTCCTGCCGGACGTCTACGTGACGTGCGAAGTCTGTCGCGGAAAGCGTTACAACGCGGAAACGCTCGCGGTGCGTTACAAAAGCTGCTCGATTTCCGATCTGCTCGACTTGCCCATCGAGGAAGCCCTGAAAATTCTCGAAAATATCCCCGCGATCCAGCAAAAGTTGCAAACGCTCGTTGACGTCGGGCTCGGCTACGTGCAACTGGGGCAATCGGCCACCACGCTCTCGGGCGGTGAAGCCCAGCGCACCAAGCTCGCGCGCGAACTTTCCCGCCGCCAGACGGGGCGAACGCTGTACATTCTGGATGAGCCAACTACCGGCCTACATTTCGACGACGTGAAGAAGCTGCTCGACGTGCTGAACCGGCTCGTTTCGCTCGGCAACACAGTGCTGATCATCGAGCATAATCTGGACGTGATCAAGCAGGCCGACTGGATCATCGACCTCGGACCCGAAGGCGGAGAAGCGGGCGGGCGCGTGGTGGCACAGGGCACTCCCGAGCAGGTGGCGCGCGTGAAAAAGTCGTACACCGGGCAGATTCTGGCGCGGGCGCTGCACAACTGAAATTGCTCGAACGAAAATGAGTCTCGACGACAGCTCGATTCCGATACAGCCGGCGTCCCCGGCGGAAGAATCGCCCGCGCCGCTGCCCGCGAGCCCGGTGGCGGCGCGGGTCGAAGTTGCGCCCGATTTGCGCGTGCCGTGGACCTGGCTCGACCTGTTTCTGCTCGCGGTGCTCTCGCTGGTCGCGACGGTCCTTTTTCGTCTGCTGCTGTTCGGAGCATTCGCTAAGTTCGGAATCGCGCCCGTCCAAATTCAGAGGTCTCCCGCGTGGTTCGGCCTTTTCACACTGCTGCAGCAGATGCTGCTTATCGTCGCGTTGCTGGGCTACCTGGCGGCGCAGCTGCGCGTGAATTTCCGCGCGCCGTTCTGGCGCACGATCGGCTGGCGAGGGTTTGAGCCGGGCCAGGTACCTGTCGCCGTACGATATTTCGGGTTCGTCGTGTTCGGATTCGCGATAGCGCTGATCGTCGAGAGCGTGAGCCTGCGATTCGGCAACAAGGCGAGGCTGCCGGTGCAGGCGCTTTTCCAGGATCGGCGCGTCGCGCTCGCGCTGATGGTGATGTCGGTGTTGGTGGCGCCTGTGTTTGAGGAGACGATTTTTCGCGGCTACATCTATCCGGTTGTCGCGCGCAGCTACGGAGTCGCCGTAGGCGTTCTCGGCACGGGGATTCTGTTCGGGCTGCTGCACGCGCCGCAGCTTTGGGGCGGCTGGCTGCAGATCTGCGAACTTGTTGCGGTGGGAATCCTCTTCACGTACGCGCGCGCGGTGACTCGGACGGTGCTGGCAAGCTTTCTGCTGCACGTCAGCTACAATTTTTTCGTGTCGTTCGGGATTGTGCTGGTTTCGCCGTGGCTGCGCCTGATCGCGCCGCGCCATTGACCCGCGCGGAATCAGCTAGAATGAGTCACGCCGACGTGTGCGGGACGAATACGCGGACTCACCCGCGTCTGAAGGGGAGAAAAATATTGCGCAGGGTTGAGCCGATTCGATGGACCGCCGAAGGCGTGGTGATGCTCGACCAGCGGCGCCTGCCCGGCGAAGTCGTCTACCACACGTATACGGATTACCGAGACGTCGCGAAGGCCATCAAGGACATGGTGATTCGCGGTGCGCCGGCGATCGGCGTCGCCGCAGGCATGGGAGTGGCGCTGGGAATTGAGCGCTCGAAGGCGAATACGCTGCCCGAGCTTCGCTCAGAGGTCGCACAAATGTGCGACACACTCGCGCGCACGCGCCCCACGGCTGTCGATCTTTTCTGGGCCATCGACCGCTTCAAAAAGAAGTTCGAGGGCTTGATGGCAATTGCCGAGAAAGACGGCGCCGCCGGGCTCGCCTCGCTGCGCGCGTCGATGGTGAAGGAGGCGCAGGACCTGCACGAGGAGCGCCGCCGCGCCGACGAGCGCATCGGCAAATTCGGCGCGGAGCTTCTGCCCCGCACAGGCCGCGTAATGACGCAGTGTAACGCCGGCGCGCTCGCGACCGGCGGAATCGGCACGGCGCTCGGCGTCATTCGCATGGCGGTCGAGGCCGGGCAGCGCATCGACGTCTTAGTCCCTGAGACACGGCCGTATCTGCAAGGCGCGCGACTCACCGCGTGGGAATTGCATCAAGATCAGATTCCGCTGACGCTCATCACCGACAACATGGTCGGCCATTTCCTGAAAACCGGCGGAGTTTCGGCGGTCGTCGTGGGCGCGGACCGCATCGCGCGCAACGGCGACACAGCCAATAAAATCGGCACCTACGGGATGGCCGTTCTCGCGCGGGAGCACAACGTGCCGTTCTACGTTGCGGCGCCGATTTCGACTCTTGACCTGTCGATTCCCGATGGCGACCACATTCCGATCGAAGAGCGCTCGCAGGAAGAAGTGACGCACCTGGGCGGTACGCGCATCGCGCCCGACGTGCGGGCGGCGCACCCGGCATTCGACGTGACGCCGTCGAAATTCATCGCGGCGATCATCACCGAACGCGGCGTGGCACGCGCGCCATTCGATAAAAACCTGCAGAACTTGCTGGAGAAAACCTAGATCGAGGCTGGCTGGACTCTCGTGCCAACCGCCGTCACAGCTTCCGCGGTTGAAACGAGCCGCGCACCCAGGGATTGCAATTCCACGAGCGTCGCGCGCCCGGCTGCCGCATCGAGAGCCTCGATCGCGTCCTTCACGATCGCGACTTTTCGATGCCGGGCCAGCAATCCCTTCGCCGCGCACTTCACGCAATATTCCGTCACCACGCCGAAGACGACATATTCCGCATCCGCCGGCAATCGATCCACCAGCGCGCTGGCGTGAGGGTTGTCAAAAACGTCGAGCGTCTGTTTTTCGAAAATCACCTGCGGGAAACTCAGCACATGGCTCGGCAGCGGACGCGATAGGTCGTTCGGGACGGTGCAGAAATTCGCTGCGAGCCCTTCGGGAATGATTCGCGCGCCAGCAGAGCCAGCCAGGCAGTGCGGCGGGAACCGCTCGAACTCCGGATCGCCCTCAGGATGCGCATCGCCGCTCGAAACGAGCAGCGAACCTGAATCAACTGCCGCAGCAACCAGCCGCTCGATATTGGGAATCAGCTTCTCGGCGCCAGGTGCGTAAAGCTTTCCCCCAGGCAGCATGAAGTCCGCCTGTGCATCCACTTCCCAGAAAACTTTCTTCGCCTGTCCCATACGTGCGGGTGAAACACCCGCACCTCTATTTTACCGCAAAGCGGCGCACGCGCTGGCGCACCTTTTCAAGTGACCTCTCCAGCGCCTTGCTGTGATCGACCGGATATTTCGCCTCGCGGTTGATCTGCCGGAAGCGGGGCGGCAGCCGCGCCAGCCCGTCCGCGCAGCGATCGCGCAGCACGCTGATAGGCTCGGCCGGCGCGATCGGCCGTCCCTCGCGCATCATGGGAATCAGCAGCGGCTCTCCGCCGTTCGCGGGTTCGCTCTCGAGCGCGATGCGGTCGCTCTTGAATTCGCCCTTCGCCGTGAAATAGCGATACACCTGCTTGCGCCCGGGATAGGTGGCCTTCGCGCGCGTCAGTTTCGCGGCCTCGCGGATTTTTCCTTCGCGCTCCACTTCGACGAGCTTGTAAATCATGCTCAGCTGCGGTGCATCGCCCGGCGTCGCCAGCGCCGTCCCCACGCCAAATGCATCGATCGCCGCGCCCTTGGCCAGCAGCGAAGCGATCTTGAATTCGTCCAGATCTCCCGAGGCGAACACTTTCACGTCCTTCCATCCCGCCCGGTCGAGCTCGCGCCGCACCCACCGGCTGTCTTTCACCAGATCGCCGCTGTCCAGACGCACGCCCGCCGGTTTACGCCCCATCGAAATGATTTCGGCCAGCGCGTTGCGCACATTGTAGGTATCCAGCAGCAGCACGGCGTCGTCGGGGAACGCGTCGAGAAAATTGCGGAACGCTTCGGCCTCGCCTTCGTGCGCCATCACCCACGAATGCGCCTGCGTGCCGTACGTGTTCATTCCAAATTGCTGTCCGGCCAGCACGTTTGACGTGCCCTCGCAGCCGCCGATCGCCGCGGCACGGGCCGCGAACAAGCTCGCTTGCGATCCGTGAGCCCGTCGCGCGCCGAAATCGACAATCTGCCTTCCCTTCGCCGCACTCACCACGCGCGCTGCCTTGCTGGCAACGATCGTTTGGTAGCTCAGCGTGGCCAGCAGATAGGTCTCCAGAATCTGCCCCTCGATAATCGGCGCCGTCACGCGCAGCATTGGCTCGCCCGGAAATACCAGCGTGCCTTCGGGCATTGCCCAGGCCTCGCCGGTGAAGCGAAATTTCGCCAGGTAGTTGAAAAAATCCTCGCGCACGTGGCGAAAGACGCGATGCCGCCTCAGATAGTCAATTTCTTCCGAGGTGAAGTGGACGTTCTCGAGGAATTCCAGGGCCTGCTGCAAGCCGGCGGCGACCAAATAATTCCGCCGCTGCGGCAAATGCCGGACGAAGAGCTCGAACGTAGCCTTCCCATCAAAGCGGGTCTGGAGATAGCCCGCCGCCATGGTCAGCTCGTAGAGGTCGGTAAGGAGGCCCGAATATTCAGTCATGCGGGTGGCTTTGCCGACGAGGACAAAAGACAAAACCCCCAAGCGTCCCGTCTGCCCGTGAAGGCGAGAAGGACGTGGGGGCTTCGCCGCGAATCCTTTGGCTCAATGCGCCAGGGCCGAACTACTTCAGCACGGCGTCTTTAAACGCCTTTGCCGCGCGCAGGCGGACCACAGTCTTGGCCTTGATCTTGATCGCTTCGCCCGTAGCGGGGTTGCGGCCCATGCGCGCCTTGCGATGCGCTTTCACCGCGCGTCCGATTCCCGGAATCACGAACTTGCCCGCGCTCTTGGCTTCCTTCACCGCGAGCTTGAACAGCTCGTCGAAAAAGGACGCCGCCTGCTTCTTCGAGATCGGCTTTTCCGGGGTGCTGACCTTGTCAGCGATGTGGGCGATGATCTTTGACTTGCTCAACGGAGTTGCCATCGAATTCTATTTCCTCCTCAGTGTGAATGCTGTTTGGCCCCGGCTTCCCGGACGCCGACTGCGGACTATAGCCGTCCTTCCGGGCGAACGCAAGCGGAAACGTTGGAAAAAGCCCGGAAAATAAGCATTTTTTGTGGGCTGCGTCAAATCACCCGCGACGAACTATAGCGCGGCAAGCTGCTCGTAGAGCAAAGCAATCGACTTGATTCCGCCAAAATAATTCTCCAGCGCCAGGTGCTCGTCCGGCGCGTGCGCGTTTTCGTCCGGCAGGCCGAAGCCCAGCAGCACGCAGGGAACCTTGAACGTATCGTGCATCTGCGTGACGAACGGAATCGACCCGCCCTCGCGGATGAACACCGCTTTTTTCCCGAATCCGCCCTCGAGCGAGCGTATCGCCGTCTGAAAGATCGGGTGCGTGTATGGCGCAACCCACGGCTTCCCCATACTGAGCACTTCGAATTTGCAGTCGACCGATTTCGGCAGCAGCTTGCGGATTTGCCGCTCCACCCGCTTGGCGATCTTCGCGGGATCCTGATTCGGCACCAGCCGCGTGGAAATCTTGGCGGCCGCTTTCGACGGGATTACCGTCTTGGCGCCTTCGCCCAGATAGCCGCCCCAGATTCCATTGAGCTCCAGTGTCGGCCGAATCCAAAGCTGCTCGACGATCGTGTAGCCTTTCTCGCCGGCAAGACCCGCCGCGCCCACCGTCCTGCGGAATTCTTTTTCTTTCCAGGGCAGGGAATTCAGCGCTTTGCGCTCCTGGCGCGAGACGGTGGCCACATCGTCGTAGAACCCAGGAACCGCGACCTGGAAATTCCGGTCGTGCAGCTTCGCGATCATCTCCGAAAGAATCGTGATCGGGTTCGGCACCGCGCCGCCGAAAACTCCGGAGTGCAGATCCTGCGCCGGCCCGGTCAATTCCACTTGGTAATAATTCAAGCCGCGCAGACCGTACGTGATCGAGGGCACGCCTTTGGCAAGCATCGCCGTATCGGAAACGACCAGCGCATCAGCCTTCAGCCGCTGCTTATTCGACTGCACGAAATTCCACAAATTCACGCTGCCGACTTCTTCTTCGCCTTCGACCATCACTTTGATGTTCACCGGGAGCTTGCCGTAGGTATCGCGCAGCGCTTCGAGCGCTTTGATGTGGATGTGAACCTGGCCTTTGTCGTCCGCCGTGCCCCGACCGTAGATATTGCCGTCGCGGACGGCAGGCTCGAAGGCCGGCGTCGTCCACAAATCGAGAGGTTCGGCCGGCTGCACGTCGTAGTGCCCGTAGAAAAGAATCGTCGGCTTACCCGGTGCGTGCAACGATTCTCCGTAGACCAGCGGGTGCAGCTTGGTGGGCACGATCTCGATATTTTCCAGACCAGCCGCGCGCAGCTTTTCAGCCACCCAGCGTGCCGCCCGCTCAATATCGGACTTGTGCTCGCTCTTGGTGCTGACGCTCGGAATCCGCAGCAACTCCTTTAGTTCGTTCAGATTCTCGTCGCGCTTTGACTCGATATGGCCGATCAGGTCCATTCGATCTCCCAGGGAGTTTTCCGGGGGAGGTTGTTTCCAATGCCACCCGGCCGGCTGCCGGGAATAGGACAGACATATCCCCAAGACAGCCCTGCCATAGTACCCAAGCTGGCCCGTTTTCAACACACTTTCTCGGTCTGCTTCTTTGGGCACTTTCCTAACCGGCATAATTGACTCACATCCCGCCCCATTGCACGATGTAGAGGATGATGATCGAGACCACAGCCAGCAGCGAACGTCGCAGCTCCCGCGTCTTCACGCGCATCCCCGTGCAGGCGAAGGGCAAGAACATTCTGGGCCAGAGGTTCCGCGCCAAGAGCCAGACCATCGTGATCAATGCGCATGGCGGCCTGCTCTATCTGAACGAGGAGCTCGAGCTCGGCGCGGATCTGGTGCTGATCAATCCCGCCACGGAAGAAGAGCAGGAGTGCCGCGTCGTCTATCTGGGCGACACGTCCGAGCGAGGCACGCGCGTCGGCGTGGAGTTTCTCTCTCCCAGCCCGCATTTCTGGGGCGTCGAATTCGCACAGCAGGACTGGGCCGCGCACCTTCCCGAAAACCCCGCGAATTAGTCTGCAGTCCTGTACCGGTTAGAACTCCCGGGCGGTCCTCAGAGCCGCGGGAAAATTTTCCCTCCTGCGATACAACATTCACCACGTCACTAGCCTCTAAATATTCACCGATCCTCGGCTCTCACACTCGGCGCGACGAGCGTCCCGGCCGGCTCGGCTGAATCAACTAGCGTGGCAATTCCGGGCCGCGCACGGGGCGGTCCCAAAATAACGGAGGCGAAAATGTTCACAATCAAATGCTATGGGTGTGTCTTGGCAGTCGGCCTTCTGGCGGTGTGCTCGGAGGCCCGATCGCAAACTGCTTCTTCGGAACGCGCAACTCACGCGACGGTTGCGGCTGCCGCCGTAGCGCCCGCCGAATCGGAAAAATCCAGCGACGAATCGACAGCCACGAAGCTGCCCGTCCGCCGCGTGATTCTCTATAAGGCCGGCGTCGGCTATTTCGAGCATCTCGGCCGCATTCAAAACGACCAGAGCATCCGCATCGATTTCACCAGCGGACAATTGAACGACGTCCTGCAATCGCTCACCATCCTCGACCTCAACGGCGGCCGCATCGCCGGTGTCAACTACAATTCCGAGGCGCCGCTCAGCCAGCGCCTTGGCACGCTGCGCCTGCCGCTCGAGGAAACCACCGACATCTCGAAGTTTTATGGCGCGCTGCGAGGCGCAAGGCTCGAAGTCAGCTCCGGAAGATCCTCGATCACCGGACGCCTGCTCAGCGTCGAACGAAAAACACGCGTCAGCGGCGGGACTACGCTCGAAGTGGATCTCGCCACCCTCGTCAGCGATTCAGGCGAAGTCCACTCCGTCGAGCTCACGCCCGCCGTCAGCGTGCGGCTCGCGGAATCCGACGTGTCCGGTGAAGTTAGCCGCTACCTCGGCTTGCTTTCCTCCGTGCGGCAGCAGGATATCCGCCGGATGACCATCGACACGACCGGCACCGGCGAGCGCCAGCTCTACGTCAGCTACATCAGCGAAGTCCCGGTCTGGAAGACGACCTATCGAATCGTCCTTCCATCGAAGTCCGGCGAATCGCCGCTGCTGCAAGGCTGGGCCATCGTCGACAACACCGTCGGCGAGGACTGGGACAACGTCGAGCTATCGCTCGTAGCCGGCGCGCCGCAATCCTTCATTCAACAGCTCTCGCAGCCCTACTACGCCCGCCGGCCCATCCTGGGTCTCCCCGAACTCGCGCAGCTTTCGCCACAGACCCATGAAAGCGCGATGCTCGGCGGAATCGGCGGGCTCTCCGGCGTCGTCACCGATCCCTCCGGCGCGGTAATCGCCGGTGCGGATATTAAAGTCTATTCCGAGTCGGGCGGGATGGTCGCCACCTCCGCATCGGACGGGCAGGGCCAATACGAAGTCGGCGACTTACCGGCCGGCAACTATCGGGTTGTGTTTTCCAGACTCGGTTTCAAGTCGGTGGACCTGCAAAACGTTTCTCTCGGCGGCGGACGCGAGCTGAATCAAAACGTCGGCCTCGAAATCGGCTCCTCCGCCCAAACCGTTACCGTCGAAGCGACCGCGGAGGGTGTCCAGACGGAGGAGGCCGAGGTGGGTGCGGCTGCGAACGGCCGCGTAGGCTCGGGTTCCCGCCTGGGATCGAATGGATACAGCGGGCGGAACTACCGGACGGGCAGCGGATCGGGCAGCGGCATTGGCGCTGGCGAAGCGTACGGAATGGGCGGGGGCATACCGGACCGGGTCTCCGCTTCCTTGAACGCGAATTCCATCAAGGCAGCCCGTGACGCCATGTCCGCAGCAGCAAGCGGCCTCGACCTCGGCGACCTCTTCGAATACAAGCTGAAAGATCGCGTCACGATCCGCAAGAACGAATCCGCGCTCGTCCCGATCGTGCAAGCGCACGTCGACGCGGAAAAAGTCTCGCTCTGGAACACGAGCCTCGGCTCCGCGCGTCCGCTCCGCGCTCTCTGGCTCACCAATTCCAGCCCGCTTACGCTCGACAGCGGCAGTTTCAGCGTTCTCGAAGGTGAAGCGTTTGCCGGCGAAGGCCTCACCGACGCGATCAAGCCCGGCGAAAAGCGGCTGCTCTCCTATGCGGCCGACCTCGGCGTTCGCATCAGCCGCATCGCCACGAGCGGCCCGCAACGCGTCACGCATGTGCGCATTGAGCACGGCGTCATGATCCAGACCAGCGAGCTGCGCCAGGAAACCACCTACACCCTTCACAACGACGACACCACTCCGCGTACCGTGCTGATCGAACACCCGCTGCTCAACGGCTGGATCATCTCGACCGACTCGCCCAAGCCCGACGAGACCACATCCTCGGCCTATCGCTTCAAGGTTCCGGTCAATGCAAAAGACTCAGCAACCCTCGTCGTCCGCGAATCAAAGCCCGTCGCGACGAATTACCAGATCGGAGGTATCGACGAAGATCAGCTGAAGCTTTTCATCAGCCAGAAATCGATCAATCCCGATGTCGAAGCCGCGTTTCGAAAAATCATCGAGCAAAAGGCCAAAGTCGCCTCGCTCGAGGATGAATCCACGAAACGCGACGACGAATCAAAGGCGATCTACGATGACCAGCAGCGCATTCGCGAAAACCTGAAGGCGCTCAAAGGAAGTCCCGAGGAGCGCGCGTTGACAGAACGCTACACCAAGCAGCTCGACGATCAGGAAAACCGCCTGCAAGCTCTGCAGCGCGAATCGGCCGACCTCGAAAAACAGCATGAGGAAGCCCAGGCCGAGCTCGACAAGATGATCGACCGCCTGACGCTCGACGCCTCGATCTAGCAAAGCAGTGCGCCGCCGCGGCAAAGCTCGTGTGCGACTCCGCGGCGGCGCGCCTACCAACATCCGCTTGCATCCCCCGGCCCGGTGACTACAATGGCCTGGGTTTTGCCGCGCCAGGGGAATGCGCGGCCTGCAGCTTCGGGGGAGGCAGCATCGATGAAGCGCATCCGCACCGCTGCGATTCCGGCAGCCTGTTTTTTTCTGCTGGCCATCGCATCTTCGGCATACCCCCAGAATTCCGCCGCCATAGCGCCTGCGCAAAAATGCGCTGACTTGGCGAATCTCAAGATCGCGGGCGCAAGCGTGCAGATCACCAAGGCCGAAGAAGTCCCGGCTACGCCGGCCGGTACTTTGAGCACAGCGTCGATTGCCCCCCAACCGATTCCCGTCGCGATCCCCCCGTATTGCCGCGTCGATGGCGTAATGGATCCGCGCACCGGCCTCGACGGCAAACCATACGCCATCGGATTCGAAATCGCGCTCCCCGACAACTGGAACGGACGATTCCTGTTTCAGGGCGGCGGCGGACTGAACGGATACATCCTTCTTCCCCTCGGCTCGCAGGCTGCGGGCGACCATCCTGCGCTTGCGCGCGGCTTCGCCGTCGTCACTACCGACACGGGACACAAAGGGGCCGTGTTCGACGCCTCATTCATGAAAGATCAGCTGGCGAGCCTCGACTTCGCCTACCTCGCCATCGGTCGCGTGACCGTCCTCTCGAAAGAAATCATCGCGCAGTATTACGGACAGCCCGCGAAACACTCTTACTACGACGGATGCTCCACGGGCGGCCGCGAAGCTATGATGATGTCCGAGCGTTATCCGACCTACTTCGACGGAATCATCTCGGGCGATCCGGCGATGCGCACCGGATATTCGAACATCGGGCTCGCCAACGCGCGCGCCGCGTTCTCAGCGATCGCGCCCAAAGACGCGAACGGCAAGCCCGATCCGACGAAAGATTTCAGCGACGGCGACAAAAAGCTGCTGGCCGATTCGATCACGAAATCTTGCGACGAAAAAGACGGCCTGAAAGACGGCATGATCTTGAATCCGGAGGCCTGCCACTACGACCCCGTCGTAATCGAGTGCAACGGCGCGAAAACGGACACGTGCCTCACGGCGCAGCAGGTGGGCGCATTGCAGAAAGCGTTCGCCGGCCCCAAGGATTCGCGCGGCAATCCGGTCTACGCGCGCTTCCCCTGGGAAGGCGGATACCTGCAAGGGGCGGGCGGGCCGTTCGCCAGCTTTCTGCCGAACGCGGGTCCGAATATTCTGGCCAGCGTAGCGCCCCCTGGGGATGGGGACATCGACACGCTCGTCGCCGGCGTGCAGGCCAACGAGAATCAGACGCTAACCGATACGACCTGGACGAATCTCAGCACCTTTTTCGGCCACGGCGGCAAACTCATCTTCTACCACGGCACCGCCGATCCGGTTTTCAGCCCATTCGACACGCTTGCCTACTACATGAAAATGGCGGACGCGAATGGCGGCCTGGATCAAGTGATGAATTCCAGCCGGTTCTTTTTCGTCCCAGGAATGAATCACTGCGCTGGCGGCCCTGCAGCACTCGACAAATTCGATATGGTCGGCGCCGTGGTCGATTGGGTTGAAAACGGAAAAGCGCCTGACTCCGTCATCGCCACGGGCAAGCCATTTCCAGGACGCAGCCGTCCGCTCTGCGCCTATCCCAGGCACGCGCAATACAAAGGAAACGGCGATCCCGAAGACGCCGCCAGCTTCGAGTGCGTCAAGTAGCGTCTCTTTACTAAGCGCCGACGGCGCGGCAGCAGCGAGCCCAGCACGGCAGGGACACAAAACAGCCGCGATCCCGAGCGCCCTAGGTGCGTCACATTTCGCGTCCGGCCACAGGATCAAGCGATGAAAGCGAAACGGAATCGGGAGGAACCCAAATGAAAACTCAGAAACCCATCGACCGTCGTTGCATGCTGAAAGGTTCCGTGCTCGGCGGCGCTGTTCTTGCCGAAAGTCTCTTCGGACTGCTGCCCGAATCGGTACGGGCATCTCCCCAAAACAGCGCCGCGGCCGCCCCGCAATCTGGACCAAAATCCCTCGACGTAGTCCCGCCGATAAAACTCGAATACGTCTTCCAGATCCGCATAGACTTCAGCGAGCGAGTTTCCTTCGCCACACCCAACGGCCGCCGCGCCTACGTCCCGGCCGTTAGCGGCGTTATCGAGGGTCCGCGCCTGCAAGGCAAGGTCGTCCCGCACAGCGGTGCAGACTATGCTGGAAACGGCCGCCTCGACGCGCACTACATGCTCCAAGCCTCCGACGGCACGATGATCTACATCAACAACACGGGCTACCTCTATCCCATCGACGGCAAGCCGATCGATCGCAACGATCCAAGCTGGGGCGGTGACCGTGAGTTTTATTTTCGCTGCACACCGTATTTCGACACTCCGGTAGGCCCGCACGACTGGCTAACACGCACCGTGATCGTAGGCACAGGCAAGCGCCACGCAAATCCCGACTACACGATCTTCACGTACTACGCCGTCCTCTAGAGCGGAGCCGACCACCAAGACGCTTGGCACTGGGCCGGCCCACCCAGGAAGCACGCGATTCAACGCAGGCTGTGTACCAACTGCGTTCGAACCCTGAGCGAAGCGGCCAGATACAAGATACGCGGGCCCTCCGGCGCCGAGGGGTGGCGGAATTCGCGCCCCCCCAAAAAAGTCCACAGGCGCGGCCCATAAATTTCACCGTTCCTCGGCCCTGGAATGACCCTATGTACCCGAGGTCCACAGCGGGCGAGCTTTCCCCGGGGCCCCCAGCCGCCTTCGACGGCCCCGCCCAGCGGCTCCCGCGAACCAAGTCTCGGGTCGTATGCCCTCCCTGGGCCTTCGGAATCCCGAGGCATCCCGATTGCCCGTTTCAGCCATCTCTAGTAGTCTCTACGATTGCGCTTACCCCGCCGGCCTCGCCTGCGGACTCAGGAGTGGGAAATTTGTCTGGAATAGCTCGTCTCAGTTCGTGCCTTTTTATCTGCGCGCTGATGTTGCTGCTGCCGTCGTGCCAGCAGCAGATCAAGTCTCCTGCTCCCGTGATCACGTCGCTCTCGCCCACCAGCATCGCCGCGCAGCAGCCGGCCTTCGAACTCGAGGTTGACGGCGCGAACTTCACTCCCAGCTCGATCGTTACCTGGAATGGATCGGCGCGCACCACGCTTTTCGAAACGACCAAGGAGATAAAGGCACAGATTTTCGCCAGCGATATCGAACAACCCGGCCAAGCCAGTGTCGCTGTCGTGACGGAGCCACCTGGAGGCGGCACCACAAAGACGCTGATCTTCACGATCAACCCGATCCAAAGCGACATCCCCGCGATTTCGGCCATTTCCCCAACCACGGTTGCGACCGGTAGTTCCGGATTCACTCTCAGCATCACCGGACAGAACTTTAACGCGCAGTCCACGGTCCTCGTAAACGGCGCGATCCGAGGTGCCGTTTTCCAGAGCACCACGCAGCTGGAGGCAGAGGTTCTTCAAACGGATGTGTCGTCGGCGGGACAGCTTCAGATTGCCGTCGTCAATCCGCCGCCGGGCGGCGGCAGCTCCCAGTTCACGTATCTGTCCGTCATCAACCCGGTGCCGATCCTGACGTCGATCGCTCCCGCGTCGATCCTGGCCGGGAGCACGGGCTCGGCGCTCACGTTGACCGGATCCGACTTCGTGCCTGATTCGGTCGTCACCGTCAACGGCGCGCCGCGCACAACCACATTTTCAAGCACAACTTCGATATTGGTCGCGTTGACCGCCGGGGATTTCGCGCAAGCAGGAGTCGTTCAGGTAGCGGTCGTCAATCCGGCCGACGGCGGTTCCGGTGGAGGCACTTCGGTGGTTCAGCCGTTCTCCGTCAACGGCACGGAGTTGTCGGGGCTGCCGCTGATAGCCGATCTTGCGCCCACGGGCGCGCAGGCCACCAACGGCATCTGTGGACCCACCTGTTCGAGCGGCACGCCGTCGCTAACGACCTCCGGACCCTCCTCGAGCCAGACGGGTGAATTCATAGCCTTCGCGTCGATCTCTCCCAATCTCGTTGTCTCTCCGATCATCACCAGCAGCTCCATCTTTTTGCGCGACACTTGTTTCAGCAGCGATGTCACAAGCGGCGGTTCGTCTTCGTGTGTGCCGACGACCACGCTGGTCACCGTCTCTTCATCGGGCGTCGCGGCCAACGGCGCGAGTTCTGAGCCCACCATCGACAGCGGCGGCACGCACGTAGCCTACACTTCGCTCGCCAGCAATCTGGTGAACTATGTGGTGGTTCCGGGCGGAAATCAGCAGGTATATTGGGAAACCCCTTGCACCGGCGGAGCGACGGTGTGCACCTCGGGAAGCCCGACGACGGCGCTCGTGTCCATCTCCGCCGACGGCTCGAACCCCGGGAATGGCAACAGTTACAACCCGGTGATCAGTTCCGACGGCCGCTACGTGGCGTTCGTTTCCCTGGCCACGAATCTCCTGACGAATCCGCCGCCGGGCGGCTTCGACGGCGTCACGCCGCAGGTATTCATTCACGACACGTGCACGATCATTCCGCCGCTCGCGCTCGGCGGCTGCACGCCCACGACCACTCTGGTTTCCGTCTCGCCCGACGGCACCGCGGCGGGGAACGGCCCAAGCTCTAAACCCGCGATCGCGGATGACGGGCTCTTCGTGGCCTATGTCTCCACCGCTTCAAACCTGGTCATCGGCTCCAACCCCAGTGGACTCAGCGAAATCTTCGAGGACTCGACGTGCGTGACGACGATCGGCGTCGTGGGCAACTCCTGCGCGCCGGTCACGACTCTGGTTTCCACTCCCGACGGCGTCACTCCGGCCGACGGCGTGAGCATTTCTCCGGCAATTTCGCAGGAGGGCCGATTTGTCGCGTTCGCCTCCACGGCGCAGAACCTGATACCAGGCGTAGGTCCTACTCAGGAAGTCTATTTGCGCGACACCTGCACCGGCGTACTACTCAGCACGCCTGCGACTTGCACGCCAACGACCACGATCGCCTCGACGCCCGACGGCACCACGCCCGGAAACGGATTGAGCGAAACGCCGAGCATCAGCGGATGCAGCGACACGACGACGGCCTGCACTACCAGCGAGACGGTCGCGTTCGCCTCGCTCGCTTCCAATTTGAGCGGTCAGGTCCAAAACGGAATCGAGAACGTGTTCGTCCGTAATCCGTGCTTGAACATCGCGACGAGTACGGCAACCACTACCACCGGCTGCGTGCCGTTCACTCTGCTGGCCAGCCACGCCACCGGCACCACGCCGCCGCCGGCCGATGGTAAGAGCGTTGCGCCTTCCGTCAGCGGCGACGGCAACACCGTCAGCTTCATTTCCTTCGCGGACAATCTCGTCCCGAATGATACGAACGGGCTCGAGGATGTTTTCCTAGCGAGTGCGACGATCACCTTCAATCTCACCGTGACAGTCGCGAATACGAAAAACGTCGGCACCGGAACAGTCACCGACAGCACCGGCCAGATCAGCTGCACCATAACCCAGGGAATCAACGGTGCACCTTCCATTCAGTCGGGAACCTGCACGGGGCGCTACCTCAGCGGGAGCTCCGTTACCCTCACGGCCTCAGCGAGCACGGGTTCGACGTTTGTCACTTGGGGTGGAACGGTGGTTAACACCACGACCTGTATCGCCAGCGAGACGGACGACACCACGTGCCAGTTCGCGGCGATCCAGAACTTCACCGCTTCGGCAACCTTCCAGTAGCCAACGTGAACCGCAGCCTGCCTGCGAGCGGTTCCCAACGCCAACGCTCGAATAGAGTTCTGCGATCGAAGGGAGGTATGGACGGGTTGGTCAGCGTGCTACGGCTCCATTCGGAACCGTCGTCCCCGCAACGCCGCTCCCAACCCGCATTGCCATTCTCCTGAATTGATCCGGCTTGGAACCATGGTTCGGAAGGGGTCTTTTTGCAGTACCGCGGTTTTAGTACCCCTCTCGACGGCCGAACAGGCAAGGGGCTCGGCGAGCCCATGCGCGTGATGTGGAGTCAAGCACCCTCTTTTTCGGCACGAGATTGTGCACCATGCACACTCCTGAGGGGTGTGAAACGGAGGGCCCGCTACTGCGTCACGGACACGGACTGGTCCGCTGGAGGCGGCAAGCGCAGGGTCACTTCGGTGGTTTTCTGGGAACGTATGGAGATGCGTTTCGCCCAGTCCGAGAACATTCCATTCGAGTAGGCTCGCAAATCGTACTGGCCAGTTTCGTATCTCGTGAACTGGAAGTGGCCGTCGGCGTTTGTGTGCGTAGCGTAGGGTTTCTTGCCGTCCGAACTCTGCATGGTGACCGTGGCGTCGGCGACGGGCTTCCCTTTCGCGTCGAGTACGGTGCCCGTAAGAGTTCCGATCGGCCCCCGCGCGCTTACGCCAGCGGAAAAGCCCAGCGCTGCGAACAGGATCATCATGAACGCGCGTCGCCCTATTGGCCTCATGCCAGTCACCTCGAATCTCAATTTTAGTCCACCCCCCGGCGGCGGCCCGCGATTTGACCGGATAGTATTCGGGATGGTCACCTGTACGCCCGTCCAGTTCGCCCGCATTTCGCGTGCGGCTTCCAGTGCTGTGTCGATTTGCTTTTTTCGTACCAGGCGTGATTTCCTGTGTCTGCCCTTGCGTTCGCAAATCCAAATTTCATCGGAGACAGAATGCCCCGCTACATCTCGCAACACACGCTCGCCTGCCTGACGCGCCAGGGGGCCGAGGAAATTTCGCGGCGCCTGCTGGGCGGCCAGCCAACGGCCGTACGCCGCGTGGTTTTCAACATGCAAGAAGGCAAAATGCTCGCGGAATTCGACGCTCCGGATCGCGAAGTGCTGGAGAAATTTCTGGCGGCGGGAAAATTTCACTTCGATTGGTTGCTGCGGATCGAATTCGAGGCGTCCGCAGATGGCTCTTTGAAGCCGATCGGCTGATTGCGGTAGTGTCCTCGTTTGATTTCTTGAGGAGTCCAGTGGCAGCGTCCTGGTTCTCGGGATCGGACGCAGTGTGCTACGCACGGAGGTGCGAATGGGGCTGATACGCAAAGAAATCGAGGCCCATTATTTGCACGGCGGGGAATCGGAGCGGCTGTCGAACGAGTGGGGTGAGCTTGAGCGACTTAGGACTCAAGCGATTCTCGCTCGGCATCTGCCTTCACCACCGGCTGTCATTCTGGACGTAGGCGGCGGGACGGGAGCCTATGCCTTCCCGCTTGCCAAGCAGGGCTACGAAGTCCATCTGATCGATCCAGTGGAACTTCATCTGGAGCAAGCCCGGTCGTATGCGAAGACGTCGGGAATCGCACTGGCTTCGATTGCACGGGGGGACGCCCGTACGTTGGATTTTCCCGCAAACAGTGCGGATGCCGTTCTGTTGTTAGGGCCGTTGTACCATCTCGTTGAGCGGTCGGACCGTCTGCAAGCACTTCATGAAGCCCGACGTGTCCTCAGACCTCGAAGTGTTCTATTCGCTGCGTCGATCTCTCGTTTCGCCTCGCTGATCGACGGGTTATCTCGGGGTTTCTTCCAAGACGCGGAGTTTCGCAAGATCGTTGAAACAGATTTGACCTACGGTCTGCACCGCAATCCAACGAATCAGGCGGAATACTTCACGACAGCCTACTTTCATCGCCCCGACGAGTTTGCCGCTGAGGTTAGCGACGCTGGGTTCGCCGATACCCAGATTCTCGCGATCGAAGGCCCTGCGTGGAGTACGGCTCTGTTCCGTAAGGTTTGGAATGACGCAGTCCAGCGACAAAGGCTTCTGGAGTTTCTATCCCTCATCGAGGGGGAACTCTCAATTCAAGGCGCCAGCGCACACGTCATGGCAGTGGCCGTTCGGCCTAATTAGGACACGATCGATTTTTCGGCGGGATTGCGGTAACCAGAGACGCGGGTGTATGCTTTTCGAGATGAACTGCTGCCAGAGGCCGGCGCAATGTTGTTGTCGTCCAGCGTGCGAACATGCGCCTTCTGGCTTGGGGAAGCGAGTTCCGTAGGAAGCTGAATCCAATTTTGGATTCCCCGGACCCACCGCCAGAGACGACTTGGTCGGTGGGTTTTTTGTTGGGGCCACGCGAACTGCACGATCACAAACGCGAGCGAATTCCGAATTAAAAATGAGGAGAAAATCACATGGCTGAGTATGCGCATCCGGAAGTGCTGGTTTCGACGCAGTGGGTGGCCGAACACCTGAACGACCCGAAAACCCGGCTGGTGGAAGTGGACGTGGACACCTCGGCGTACGATCAGGGGCACATCGCGGGAGCAGTGGGATGGAATTGGCAGACGCAGCTGCAGGACAATGTTCGGCGCGATCTGATCGGGAAGGAAGCGCTCGAGCAGCTGCTGGGGAAGTCCGGCATTTCCAACGACACGCCGATCGTTCTCTACGGCGACAACAACAATTGGTTCGCGGCCTATGCGCTATGGCAGTTGAAATATTACGGTCACAAGGACGTACGGCTGATGAACGGTGGACGCAAGAAATGGCTCGAAGAAAAGCGGCCCTTGACGACCGACGCGCCGAAAATCGCTGCGGCCACGTATCATTCGTCCGGCCCCGATGAATCGCTGCGCGCGCGCAAGGAAGACGTCTTCAAGGTGATCGCGAAAACCGGCGGCGGCCAGCTGGTTGATGTGCGCTCCGCCGACGAATTCACTGGCAAGATCATCGCGCCGCCGGGCATGAACGAAACCGCGCAGCGTGCCGGCCACATTCCGACGGCTGCAAATATTCCGTGGGCCCAGGCGGCTAATGAAGACGGCACGTTCAAGTCTGCCGACCAGTTGAGGCAGCTCTACGAAGGCAAGGGCGTAAAGGGCTCCGGCGAGGTGATCGCCTACTGCCGCATTGGCGAACGCAGCTCGCACACGTGGTTCGTGCTGAAATATCTGCTGGGCTACGAGGCCGTGAAGAACTACGACGGCTCGTGGACCGAGTGGGGAAATCTGATCGGCGCGCCGATTGAAAAGGAAGTAGCTGTGGCAGCCCGCTAGGTCTTCGAAGCCGCTGGGATCAGCCGCGCTGTGCGCCCGGTTTTCGAAGCCGGCGCGGTGAATCCTCCTCGAAGGCTCTAAGGATCGAGTTTGCGGATGGCTTCCTCGAGTGAATCGATCTGCTGCAGCACGTTGTCTTTGTTCTTTTGAAGCTGCGCGATTTGCGCGTTCCAGTCGCCCTGCACGCCGCCCCACGGATTGTAGGTCCGCTGGGAATCGACCGTTTTTCCGTTCTTGGCGTCCTGTAGGGTCGAAATCTGCTTGTCGATCTGGTCGGCCTGCTGCTGCATGTAGTCAATCTGCTGGCGATAATACTGCACCATGTACTCCGTGTTGCCGTTGCGCGGATAGGAGTTCGGATGGTAGGTCGGCTGCGGCGGCTTCCGCTTGCCCACCACGGAAACATCCGAATGGTGGTCCAGGCTGCCCATGTCGTCGTTGGTCCAAACTTTCTTCGGTTTTGCGGTCGTGCCTGAAGCGAAAGCGTCTTTCTGATCGGTCGAAGCGGATGGATCGCTGGCCACGGCGGTCGCGCTTGTCGGAGCGGACGAACTGGCCGAGTTCGCCGGAGCTTTCGCGTTCTGGCTTTTTGTCGCGCCATCCTGCGCGAAAGCGAGCGTGGCAAGCGAGAAAATTCCCGTTGTGACGATCAGAATGGCGCCGCGAAGCATGAATCCTCCTTCCGCGTCGAACGGTTGTTCCAATTCAATCATCCGCCCCGGCAATGTGTCGCCGGTCTTCGCCGCGCGATGGCCCGATCTTCAACCGGATGGCCGCCGCTTACGGCAGGGTGTTAGGCGGAACGCCTTGATGACGGGCTTCGTCCTTCATCGCGGCGATTTGATCCAGGATGCCCTGCTTCTTTTTCTGGAGATCCTGCATCTGCACGTTCCAATCGTCGGCTTGCACGCTCCGCGGGCGCTTCGAGGACTTCGCGTCGCCGGTCGGCTTGCCGTCGATGGCGTCCTGCAATTCCCCAATCTGCTGATCGAGCTGCGGAATCTGCGCCTCAAGCCTGGCGATCTGCGCTGGATACTGCTTCGGAATCTTGGGTTTGCCTGCCGCGGCTTTGGCGGACGGTTTTGTGTCGGTTGAACCTACTGTGGAGATCGTGGAATTGGTGCGCAGGTCAGACACATCCTCGTTGGTCCACACCTTTTTCCCGGCGGGCGGCGCGGGCGTATTGGCCGGCGCAGCGGCGGCCGTGCTGGATGCCTGATTCGGGGCCTCCGTCGACGGCGTGGTCTGCGATTGGGCGCTCACAGTAGTGGCGATGCATAGCGCGGTCGCCAGGACGAGCAGGGAACGATGGCGCATGGGAACCTCCTTGCACAGCAGGGTACGTCGGGGCCGTTACCTCTATTGAACACCGGCAAGGGGCGAAACGTTACGGATCTTCGCTGAAGGTTTTCCCACTCGACAACTCATTCTGGACGACGGGGAGGGCTTCTTTCGGCGTGCCGATCCGGCGGTAGTGAGTCACTTCGATTACCTGGTGCTGATCGAAGGAAAAGAGGAATTTGCGGCCGGCATAATCGTACTGATAGCGCAGCGGCAGCCAGACGCCAGGCGCGATTTCTCCCTGATCGAGTCCAACCACGCTGCCGCGATACAGCTTTCCCAGGACGCCTCCGCCGAAGCCCACATCACTGGTCACGGTCGCTTCGGCGTGGACGATTTGATTGGCTGCACGATCGACCCACAGCTTCGCGGTGGTATGCGCAAAGACCTCCTGAAACATGGAGCGCGGCTGGAACTTCGGACTGGGATCGAGCGCGAACACGTCGCAATCGCGGCCGTTGCGATGTTCGCGGCCAACCCATTTGATCGCGTAGGCGTCGCTCGCTGCGTCCACGAAACCCGCGCGTTCGCGCATTCGTTTCTGAAATTTGGCATAGGCGGCCTTCGCGCGTGGGTCGTCGGGATTGGTCATCATTTCCAGCTCTTGCTCGAGCACGTGCATTTGGCGGGCATAGGCGGCGGGATCGGTCGGCTTGTCTTCTTCACGGAGCAGGATTTTCTGGTTTCCCACGCCGGTCGGTACGATGCGATAGGTCTTGTCGTCGAGGGTGCGCGGATTTGCGCCGCCGGTGCGATCGATATGGCGCTCGACTCGCTCGTAGAGCTCGAGGGCTTCGTCATCGGCGTGCTGATTGGCAAGCAGCGTCTTCGTACGCGCGCGTATTTCTTCATCCGCCGGCGCCTGTGCGTTCGCAGCGGCTGGACGTACCCCCGGGGCGGGTGAAGACGCTTGCAGACTCGGCCGAGGAAACGACGAGAGCGTGAACAAAATGAAAATGGCGGAAAGCCGGGAGATTCGCATGGTTCACCTTGATGGGATTCCTGCCAACCACCACCGGTTGCGTTCGGTTGCAGATTTTATTGTAGCCGTTTTCCGTGGCTATCGAGCCATGTCGGAGGGCAGCTGCAATCCTTTGGGAATCACGATCGGGCTTTGTGGATGAAGCGCCGATTTTCCGTCCGGACCGAACTCGTAGGGAAATCCCGCCGGATCGACCGGATTGCCGAGGATGAGTCCGGCGTCGCGAAGATCGCCGGCAGTGGAGGGGAAGTGGCCGAGGCGATTCTTGTATTCCTGCGCCAGCTGATCGAGTTGCTGTTCGTCTTCCAGCGCGCGCAGGCCGCGCAGGGTCTCCATGGCGCGTTCGCGAACGGTTTTATCCTGCGTGGAGTTATAGACCTCGGTCCAAATCATGCGCGAAGTTTCAATCGATCCGCCGCGCTGTGAGACCAGCGCCGCCATGATTTTCATCCAGGAGGGCGCACCTGGGATTTTGCTGCCGTCCATGTACGCCTGCGCCGCGGCGGCATAATCGTGCCTGCACCAGTAGTATAGAAATCCCAGGTCACCGACCAGGTACCAGTTGTCCGGATTCGCGGCCATCCCTTTTTTTACGAGCTGAATTGCAAGATCGCTGCGTTCGGCGCCATCGGGTCGAGGCTCGGAAAGAAAGACCGCGCCGAAGCGGTAGGCGACGATGAGCTTGGGATCGAGCGTGGTGGCGATATCGAGCAGCGGCCAGAGCAATCCGAATTGTGCGCCGTCGACGCCGGCACGGGCACCGTAATATTGCACAGCGCGCGTCCAATAGATATCCGCGACCAGCGAATCGTATCCCAGGCTCATGCGCTGCACGCCGCGGCCCGACTGGAGCAGCAGATCTTCGCTTTCGTCCACGTAGGAGCGCGAGCTTCGGTCGATTTTTGCCTGCAGCATCGCAATCAGGATAAACAACACCGGAATGCCGACAATGGCGAGCCACGGCGCGCGACTTTTGCCGCGGCCGCTCATTTCAAATTCCGGCGCGAAAAGACGGCCGAGGACGCGATCAACAGCAGCAGGATGTATAAGGCTGCATAAAGCGAATTCTGCCAGATCAGCGCGAAGGGAATCGAGTCGCCGTGAGCGGCTGTGGCGATCGCATTGAAATCATGAAAATTCGGAACGAGATAATAAATCGCGCGCGTGACGCCCAGCACGGCTGGACTCTTCGTGAAGTCGCCGATGCCGTGAATGTCGTTGGCAAAAACGCCGGTGATATAGATCGCCAGCGTATAGAGAGTGGAAAGCATCGGGCTCGAGAAACAGGAGAAAAACATCGCCAAAGCCGTGACCATCGCAAGCTCGAGCAGGATGAAGTAAATTGCAGTGAGGACGGACAGGTTGGCGCGCTCGATGTGCCCGCCGACGTAGAAAAACGCCGCCGCGAGACCGAGCGTCATGAATGCCGTGTTGACCACGAGCGTCAGCAGCAGGCCCGCGTATTTTCCGACCAGGAATTGCCAGCGCCGGATCGGCTTCGCCAGCAGGCTGTAAAGCGTGCGTTTCTCCATCTCCTTGTAGACGAGACCGACGCCGATGAAGATCGCCATCACCAATCCGAAAATGGAAATCGAAGAAAGGCCGAGATTGATGATCACCAGTTGCACGATGCCGATCGAGACTCCCCCGACCAGGATCGCCGCACCGATCATCAGCAACGCGAAGAGCACTAGGTTGTAAAGCACGCGGTCGCGCACCGCTTCGCGGAACGTGTTGATGGCCACCGGGCGCACGGTTGCGCTCATCGGGAAATCTCCTCGAGGCCGCGCTTCGTCCGAGCGCCGCCCACGAGCTGGAAGAAATAGTCTTCGAGCGTGGGATGTAGCGGTGAGACCGAAAGGATGCGCGCCTCGGCGCCGCGCAATTTTTCGAGCGCCAGGTAGAGCTGGTCTTCCGGAACCGTCATGCGGCTGCGTCCGCCGATCTTCGTGACTTGGGCGGCCAGGTCGGCGGGCAGGGCGCGCCCCTCGCGCATCTCGAACAAAACTTCCATCGCGTGGGCCTTCATTGCCACGATGTCCCGCGGCGCGCCGACGCCTTGCAGCTTTCCGCCTGCTAGGACCGCCACGCGGTCGCACAGCATCTCGGCGTCGGAGAGAATGTGGGTGGAAAAGAAAACCGTGCGGCCCTGGTTCTTCAGGTCGAGAATGATGTCGCGAATTTCACGCCGCCCCACCGGGTCGAGGCCGGACATTGGCTCGTCGAGAATCACCACGGGCGGATCGTGCAGGATCGCTTGCGCGATTCCTGCGCGTTGCAGCATACCTTTGGAGAACTTGCGCAGCTGGATGTCGGCAGCAGCCGTTAGTCCGACGCGTTCCAGGAACCTGGTGACGCGCTCCCTTCGCTCGACCGAGCTGAAATCTGAAAACTGCGCGTAGTAGTCGAGTAGTTCGCGCGCGGTAAGGTAATCGTAAAAATAAGGCTGCTCGGGCAGATAGCCGATCTCGCGATGCATTTCGATATCGTCGATCGCCCGGCCGCGTACGCGCGCCGTGCCGCTGGTGGGAAAGATCAGCCCCATCAGCAGCTTCATCGTGGTGGTTTTGCCGGCTCCGTTCGGTCCCAGAAACCCGAAAACTTCGCCCTCCTCAACCTGGAACGACAAGTTATCCAGCGAGCGCCGCATTTTCGGGCGCCAGAATCCGACGGGATAATCCTTCGTCAGGCCGAGGATCTCGATGGCGGGCGCGGTCATGGCTTTTATTATTAGATTTTTACAAGGCGCAGCGCGCGAATCAATTGCGCGGTGTTGCTTGGAACGGCAATTCCGCAGCGTAGTGGAGACTGGCGGTCACACCACTACCAGTAGACGGTTAGGACACGGGAACCCAGAGATTTTGTGGTTTTTCGCCAATTAACTCTTGACAAGTTTTCCACAACCCCCGATACTTCGCACCCAGACTCGGCAACACATGCGTGACCTGGTCGTCTGCTGCAGCGCCGACGGCCTCCTCGCGATAGCCATACCGGGTTCAAGTGAATAGCGAAAGACGCGCATCCATCATGACCGCGCCTTTTCTTACGCGGCTTAGCTGCGCTTTTCTCGCTTTTCAGTTTGGAGCGGGCCTTTTCGGGGGTCGAAGCGGCCGCTCTACTGGCTAAGATCCCGTCCAATCGTGTATCGCTGATACACGCAAAAAAACCTCGGGCCCGGTTGGGAGTATATATAATGGATGCGAAGCGTCCCTCCCGGCTGGCGTCTCGATTAATTACTCGGCGACCTGTCTTGCAAGGGCAGGCACGACTGCCGCGCGGAGGCAGACGATGGCGGATACTCGAGCAGTCCTGAATTCAAATCCTCGAATGGAACGAACGATCCAACGCGCTACTGGTTTGGAATTCAAGCGTCGGTTTACCGACGGGAAGGTGCATCCCTTCGACACGGTCGAATGGGAACTGCGCCACGCGCTGATCGGCAACGACAAAGGCCAGGTGATCTTTCGGCAGGAAGATGTGGAGGTGCCGAAATCCTGGTCGCAGACGGCGACGAACATTGTCACGTCGAAATATTTTCATGGCAAGCCGAACACCGCCGAGCGCGAGACTTCGGTGCGCCAATTGATCAGCCGCGTGGCTGACACGATCGTCCGCTGGGGCATGGAAGGCGGCTATTTCGCCAACGCGGAATCCAAGCATGCTTTCCACGACGAGCTGACGCATCTTCTGGTCGAGCAGAAGATGGCGTTCAATTCGCCGGTGTGGTTCAACGTGGGAGTGCAGGCCAAGCCGCAATGCTCCGCATGCTTCATCAACTCGGTGCAGGACAGCATGGATTCGATCATGAACCTGGCCAAAACCGAGGGAATGCTGTTCAAGTGGGGCTCCGGCACGGGCACGAACTTCTCTTCGCTGCGCGGCAGCCGCGAATCGCTTTCCGGCGGCGGCATTGCCTCGGGTCCGGTGAGCTTTATGAAAGGCTTCGACGCGTTTGCCGGCGTGATCAAGAGCGGCGGCAAGACGCGGCGCGCCGCCAAGATGGTGATCCTCAACGTGGATCACCCGGACATCGTCGAATTCATCGAGAGCAAGACGAAGGAAGAGCGCAAGGCGCACGTGTTGATCGAGCAGGGCTACAACTCGTCGATCGACGGCGAGGCGTATTCCTCCGTTTTCTTCCAGAATGCGAACCATTCCGTGCGCGTGACGGACGAATTCATGCGTGCCGCCGAGGAAGACCGCGATTGGTGGACGCACAACGTGAACGACAGCGAGCCCACCGAGCAATATCGCGCGAAGGAATTGCTGAAGATGATGGCCGAATCGGCCTGGCAATGCGGCGATCCGGGCATGCAGTACGACTCGACTGTAAACCGCTGGCACACCTGCAAGGCCACCGACCGCATCAACGCGTCGAATCCCTGCTCGGAGTACATGTTCCTCGACGACACGGCTTGCAACCTGGCTTCGCTGAACCTGCTGAAATTCCTTGGCTCGAACGGGCAATTCGACAGCGAGGGATTCCGGCATGCGGTGGACATCACGATTACCGCGCAGGAAATTCTGGTCGATAACGCCAGCTATCCCACGGAAAGAATCGCGCGCAATTCGCACGACTACCGGCCACTCGGTATCGGCTACGCTAATCTCGGCGCGCTGCTGATGTCGCTGGCGTTGCCGTACGATTCCGATTCCGGCCGCGACTTCTGCGGCGCCATCACCGCGCTGATGACCGGCGAATCCTACGCGCAATCGGCGCGCATTGCCGAGCGCATGGGACCCTTCGGCGGGTATCCGCGCAATCGCGAATCGATGCTCGGCGTGATCCGCATGCACCGCGATTCGTTGCGGCCGATCAAGGAAGAAAATGTGCAGCCGTCGCTGCTGCACGCGGCGCAGAAGTCCTGGGACGACGCGCTCGAGCTCGGCGAAAAGTTCGGCTACAAGAATTCGCAGGTTTCCGTGCTCGCGCCCACCGGCACCATCGGCTTCATGATGGATTGCGATACCACCGGCATTGAGCCCGATCTGGCGCTGGTGAAGCAGAAGCGGCTGGTCGGCGGCGGCGTCATCAAGATCGTGAACAACACCGTGCCGCAGGCTCTGATGCGGCTCGGCTACGCTCCCGAGGACGTGGCGAAGATCGTCGACTACATCGACGCGCAGGCGAAAATCGAAGGGGCTCCGGGTCTCAAGCCCGAGCATCTGCCGGTTTTCGATTGCTCGCTCACTCCCATGGGCGGCGGGCGTTCGATCGCCTGGCGCGGACATCTGCGCATGATGGCCGCGGCACAGCCGTTCCTTTCCGGCGCTATCAGCAAGACGATCAACATGCCCGAAGATTCCACGGTCGAAGACATCATGGAGGCTTACACTGAGTCCTGGAAGCTCGGACTCAAGGCCGTGGCCATCTATCGCGACAATTCGAAGCGCTCACAGCCGCTGTCCGCCGCCGGCAAGAAGGAAGAAGAAAAGCCGGCTGCAGCGGCAGCTGCGGCTCCGGTCGTGGCGCCTGCGGCCGAAGCGCCCGTGCTGCAACAGGAGCTTTTCGTCGGCACGAAGCGCCGCAAGCTGCCTGCGGAGCGCAATTCGATCACCCACAAATTCTCCGTGGGCGGGCACGAGGGCTACATCACCGTCGGCATGTACGCCGAAGGCCACCCCGGCGAAATTTTCATCAAGATGGCGAAGGAAGGCTCCACGCTTTCCGGCATCATGGATGCCTTCGCGCTGTCGGTTTCGATTTCGCTGCAGTACGGCGTACCGCTCCGCGCGCTGGTCGATAAATTCGTCAACTCGCGCTTCGAGCCTTCGGGTTACACGGGCAATCCGCGGATTCGCTACGCGAAGTCGGTGGTCGATTACATCGGCCGCTGGCTCGGCGGGAAATTTATCTCGCCGGATTATCTCGATAGCGACGCCGCGTTGACCGAAGAGGCTGCTCCAGTCGCCATCGTCGCCTCGACTCCGGAACCCGCGGCGTCGGCGACCGCCCCGCGCTATGCGGAAACCGAAACCGCCACGCGCCCGCGCGCCGCTGCCGAGGACGCGCCCTACTGCTCCGAGTGCGGCATGCTGATGACTCCCAACGGCAGCTGCTACAAATGCGCGAACTGCGGTTCGACTTCCGGCTGCAGCTAAGCTGAATTACACCGGTTCGATTGAAAAGGGGGCGTTCGCCGCGGCGAGCGCCCTTTGAATCTTTCGCGGCGGAACTGATTACGCGGCCGGTACGGAATTTTTCCGCAGGGAACGAATGGCCGAACCGCCGAGCAACAGCACGGCAATCCCCATCACGATCCACAATACGTAGCGATTCCGCTCGGTCCAAGGCCGCGGGTCCGCGTAATTTGAAGTCTCTTCTTCCGCGCCCAGCTGTGCCACCGCGGCGACATCTTCCTCGGACGCGCTGATGCGCCGCGCGAGATCGTATTGCGGCGATGTGGCGAGATTCTGGCCGTAAAGCAGGCGATAGCTGCGCCCCGGCTGCTGCTCGAAGACGAGATGCACCGGCGTAATGTAGAGCGACGGGATCACGCCCGGCAGCGGAGCGTCGTTTCCATTCTCGACCGTGATCCGCCAATAGCGGCCGGTGATTTCGCCCGGCACGTCGACAAGAAGATGCTCTTCCTGGGTGCTCTCGCGCTGGAAGCGGTAGATTTCTCCATGCGCCACCGGCCTCCACGTGGTGCCGTCGTCGCTCGTCGAAATTTCCACGGCGCGGACGAACTCCGCGGGATTCACCGCGAAGCGCACTTCCTGCAAGCCCAGCGCCGGAGTTTCCAGATCGACGCGCCAGGCATTTTCTCCGGCGCGCTTGTCGAGATCGTCGACGATTTCCGCCTCCAGGAATGACCGCTCCGGAGTTTCGACGGTGTTGTAGACGACCTGCGCAGTGGCGATGGGAAATTGTCGATCGCCATCCAGCACGCGAACGCGCAAGTATCGCGCATTGTTCGTTGAGTAGTGCACCGTCTGCGTGCCTTCGCGGCTTTGCCGCCGGAAGCGGAAAATCGGAGCGCGGTCTTCGACGATGCGCCACGCCTGGGCGTCGTCGCTCGCCTCCACCGAAACCCATTCGATGAAATCCGATTCGGGCGTATTGATTTCGACCGCGTTGTGAAAAGGCGCCGACGCGCCCACGCTCAGCACGACCTGCGTGTAATCGCCGGGCGCATAACTGTTCTCCAGAATTTCCGTCGGCAGATCCCGCGAGCTTGCCGATCCTTCGCGCCCGTAGCGCGCGTAGGGCACTTCGTTGCCGTTGTCGTCGATGATGCGCAAGTCTGGAAGCGCCGTCTGCGCGCGCAGGTACACATCCTGCGGCAGCACCAGGCCGGCCAGCCGCACGGAATCGGCGGACGGAACTTCGATCGGCCGCGAATAACGCCAATGGATCCACGCGCTGGGAAGCGGAGCTGCGACCAGCGCCGTCTGGAAAGCCAGAAGCGCTCCCATGGCGGCCCAGACCCGAGCGGCGCTCCTATTTCCGTGTGAACTCACGTTTTCTGCCCCGCCGCGCGGGCCATTTTCTGGTAGAAAAATGAAATACCCAGCAATACGAGCCCCAGTGCGAAGAACGAAACGATTCGGTAGAAGCTCGACAGGGACGACAGATCGAACAGGAAGACCTTGGCGATGGCAATACCCATCAGGATCAATCCCTGCCAGCGCAGCGCCGCCGATTTCCAGGCGAATCCCGGCACGATCTGCGCCAGCGCGTAAGCGACCCACAGCATCGAAAGACCCAGCTCCTGTGCCAGCCGCCGGTCGAATCCGATTGATGGAGTCTGCGAAAAAAAGTCCCATACCTCCCAGGAAATCGCCACCAGAAAACATATATTCGCAGCGACAGCGAGCGCAAAGTAAAAATGGGATTCCGGCGGCTCGATTTCGATGGCGGAGTGCCGCGCGAAGTAAAACGCGAGTGCGCCAGCAGCGGCGCAGAAAGCCATCACCAAGAACCGCGCGTTCAGCAATAACGCCGGCGCCAAGCCCGCGTTCATCGGCAAAAACGTCAACCGCACCGCCACGACCAGGAACATCAGCAATCCCGGCACCCGCAGCGCCAGCATCGAAACGCGCAAACCGCAACCTACCAGCACCAAAGCTTCCGCCGCCCACGCGAGCGTAATCCAGTAGCCGTCCAACCGAATGGGAATTGCGACCGTGGCAAACACGAGCGCGAGACCGGCGTACAGCATCCGCGTGGTTTGGACCTGCGATTTCGGACCTGCCGTTTTTTCCGGCAATGCGCCCTCCACCAACAGATGCGCGGCGGCGAGCGCGAGCGCCGCGAACGTCAGTCCCCAACGATGCGCCGGCCACAGCGTCTGCCGCAGCGCCACCAGAAATTGCAGCGCGTTGGCCGCCACCAGGATCACGTCGAGAATTTCAGTCAGCGCGCCCTCGCGCAGACTTTGAATCGCGGGCAGCGCCGCGAAGACCGCGAAGAACAGCGTGGCGAACGCGAGAGTGGTCACCCGTTCGCCGGGAGCGTAAAACTCGCCGTACCAGCCCCAGAAATAGAAAAGCGTCGACACGAAAAGCAGCGGTGGCACCACTTTCCAATCGCGCCGCCACGCAATCACCAGCATCGCCGCAGTGAGCACCGCCAGATAGGTGAACAGCACCACTTCCGCGTTCATGCCGGTGCTCACCAGCGTGGGCGTCAGCACGCCGCCGACGAGCGCCAGCACGGCAATGCGCTGCGAATTCCGCGCAATCGCAACAGCCGTTGAAACCGCCGTCACCACGATCATCATCAGGAACGCGGGCGTTTGGCCGAAAAGTGCGTAGTAGTGCCAGCCGGCCCAGATCGAAAGATACAAAATCGCGGCGCCGAGCCCGGTGATCCCCTCCGAAAAATATTTGTAGCCGCGCCCCAGAATCCATTGGCTCAGCGGGAACAACGCACTGCCGATCAGCAGACCGATTGCGACGCGGCCTGTGGGACCAATCCAGTCATTGTCGAACGCGTATTTCAGGAAAAACGCGACGGCGACCGCCAGCGCCAGGATGCCCACGTAATAGAACCAATGCCCCGCGATCATGGTTTCAACATCGGAGTCGGGACGCGATGCGGCCGTCGACGCCAGCGTCAGGGGTGAAATTTGGCGTGGGCTCGCAGCGTGCGGGCTCGTCTGGGGCCAAATGGGAACGGAAGGAACAGCGACGCTGGACGGAGGCGGAGTCGGCAGAGGCGAAAGAACAGCCGGCTGCGGAATCCCTTCCGGCGGTTTTGGCAACGCCTCATCAGATTTTGCAGCCGTCGCGGCACTGCCGGCCTGCGATGCTTTCTCGAGTGCCGAGATTTTCCGCTCGAGATCGAAGATTCGAGCCGTCAGCTTCGGGACTTGATCGAACAGTTCGCGGATATGATTGACGCGCACGAATGCCGCAATCGCCAGGACCGGCCCGACGATCAGGATGATGACGACCAGAAACAGCGCGAATTCCAGCCCGGATTCCATAGTGCCGCGACGCGGCGACCAAAACTGGGCGTATTACAACACAGGCACCTAACCCGGGCAATGTTGCTTGCGGGCGGGAAAAAGCTCGTTCGAGTCCTGCGGCAAGGCCGGCGCAAATAAAAAGGGGGCCCACCCCGGGCCCCCCATTTTGCTCTACCCCAAAGTTCCGGCTTCGGCGCGGCGAAACCGGACCCACCCCGGGATAAGAGACAGCCGGAGGGATTATTTGCACGCACAGTGCCAGGTCCGCTCGTATTTCCGAGCACAGTTAACCCTTTACTGTGCAGTAGTTTGCAATGAGAGAACGAATAGGACCCATCGAATAAATGAATAATGAATCCAGTTTATGAGAACCCTTAGCACCGAATTCTACAGTCTTTGGAAGGACGAAATACGTCATCAATGCGAGTAGGGTCCACGTATTGGCACGCGTTCTACGCGCCGATTGCGGTTAGCAGCGCGGCAGCCAGCGTTTCGGTCCAGCGCCTAACGTCCGCTTCGTGCTCGGCCTCGACCATCACGCGCGCCACGGGCTCCGTGCCGGAATAGCGCAGCACGACGCGCCCGGATTTGCCGAGCGCCGCTTCAGCGTGTTTCAGCGCGCGCCCGACTTCCGGGAGCGACTCCAGCGCTGGTTTCGATCGCACTTTCACGTTGACGATCTTCTGCGGGAAAATTTTCAAATCCGCGACGAGCGATTCGAGCGGCCCGGCTACGGAAATGAGTGACGCGATCTTCACCGCGGTGAGCATCCCGTCCCCGGTCGTCGCGTCGTCAAGGAACAGGATGTGCCCGGACTGCTCGCCGCCGAAATTCGCGCCCGACCGCTGCATTTCCTCGAGCACGTAACGGTCCCCGACGTCCGTGCGCGTCAATTTCAGCCCGGATTTTTCGAGCGCGCGCTCCAAACCCAGATTCGCCATCGAGGTGCCGACGATCGCCGGCCCCCTCAGAGCGCCGGCCGATTTCAGATAGCGCCCGATCGCCAGAAGCACGCCGTCGCCATTCACGAGCCTTCCCGAAGACGTCGCGAAGATTGCGCGATCGGCGTCGCCGTCGAAGGCCACTCCCAGCGCCGCGCCGGATTCGGCGACGGCCTTCTGCATCTTTTCGGGATGAAGCGAGCCGCAATCGCGGTTGATATTGCGCCCATCCGGCGTGTTGTGTATCGCCGTCACATTCGCCCCGAGCGACCGGAAAAGCTGCGGAGCCAACTCGCTGGCCGCGCCATTCGCGCAGTCGAGCACGATCTTCATCTCTGCAAGCTTCGCACCCGGCAGCAGCGCGCCGCGCAAGCCGTCGAGATAATCCTGGTGCAGGCGTTCATCGTGCACCCGATCGAGCTTCTGCTTACAGCCGGCCGCGCCGATCGCGGCAGCAGCGCCTAGAATTTTCGCTTCAATTTCCGCCTCGATGGCATCGGGAAATTTCATGCCCGAGGCAGAAATGAGCTTTACGCCATTGTCGTGATACGGATTATGCGACGCGGAAATTACCACGCCCGCGGAAAATCCTTCGCGACTCACGAGCCAGGCCACTCCCGGCGTTGTGAGCACACCGGCAGAGACGGCTTCGGCGCCGGCCGCGCACAGACCTCGCGCAATCTGCGCGGCGATGTGCGGCCCGGACTCGCGCGTGTCGCGGCCGATCAGCACGCGAGGCTTCGAACCCACATGCGCGGCAGAGCTCGCCAGCAGGAATTCGCCCAGAACGAAGCCGAGGCGCTCGAGCGTCGAGTTATCCAGCGGATACGTGCCCGGAATTCCGCGGATGCCATCCGTGCCGAAAAGTTGTTTTGCCATTTAGTTGGAATTCCGCCTCTCGCGGACTGGTACAAGATTCTAGCATCGAGAGCGTGCGCATCGCGGCGTCCGCCGCCGTCGCATTCACCGAAAGCGTTACCTTCGAGCGCGTTCATTCTCCCGCGCCCGGGGGCCGTGGCGCGTGTGCGCAGCCTGGAGCTGTGTTATCGTACGCGCATGCCCGTCGAGGAAACGAAGCTCGTCTCGCGCAGTTCTGTCAGCTCGCGCATTATCGCCGCTGGAATCGTGATCGCGTTCTGCTATTGGGCGTCCACAATTTTGGTGACGCTGCTGGTCGCCGTGCTTCTTGCGTATTTCCTCGACCCCGTCGTTACCTGGATGGAGCGTATGCGCATTCCGCGCGCGCTCGGCTCGCTGATCGCGGTGCTGGTGACCATTGCCATCCTGGCCGTGATGGGATACTCCCTGATCGCTCGCGCCGATCAGTTCAGCGCCGATTGGCCGAAATATCGCGCCCCGCTGCAATCGGCCGTGCAGGCCGTCGAATCGCGGATGGAATCGGTCGAAAGCCACGTTTCTGAGATCGCGTCCAGCGAAAAACCGGGCGAAAAGATCGTGGCCGTCGGCGAATCGCACACGGTACGCGACATGCTCGTCGGCCGGCTGAACTCGCTCTACGAATTCGTGCTCGCCGCTACCTTTATTCCGTTCCTGTTGTTTTTCATGCTCGCCGCAAAGCGTCAGGTTTGGCACGCTACGATGCAGCTTTTCGCGCCCGGTGAACGCACGGCGGTTCGCGACGCGCTGGCGGAAGTCACGCAAGTGCTGCGCAGCTATCTGATGGGCACGGCTCTCGTTGGTCTGATTTTGATCTTTGCGAGCTGGCTGTTTTTCTGGGGCCTCGGCCTGGACTTTCCTTTTCTCACCGGGCTGGTTTCCGGCATCTGTAATCTGGTTCCCTACCTCGGCGTGATTATGTCGTGGGTTCCGCCGCTGCTGGTGGGCCTGAAGCAATATCACACCGTCACTCCGTTCGTCGGCATCTTCGCCATGCTCACGTTTTTCCACATCGTGACGGCCAACCTGCTGATTCCCGCGCTGGTCGGCTGGCGCGTGCGGTTGAATGCGCTGGCGCTGACGATCTCGCTGCTTTTCTGGGGATGGATGTGGGGCGCGATGGGGCTGATTCTGGCGATTCCGATTACCGCGGTGCTGAAGGTCGTCTGCGACCACGTCGAAGGCCTGCAACCCGTGGGCCGCTGGCTCAGCGCGTAGAGGCGCTGCGCTTCGAACCGTCTTGTGGGTCGTGTCTGTAGCCGCCGAAGTTCCCGCCGGCGTGAATCTTCTCCACCGCTGCCCTCAGTAATCCCGGCTCCTTCGTTTCCTGAAACATTCGAATCGCGGCGATCCCCCCAGCGCCTGCGCGCAGACATTCGGCCGAGCGATCGCCGCTCATCCCGCCGATCGCGATCACCGGAATTCGCACCGCGCGGCAAACTTCGGCAAGCTGCCCCACTCCCTGCGGTGCACCAAATTGTTTCTTGGCCGGAGTCTCGAAGATCGGCCCGAAAAACAGGTAGGTCGCTCCGGCGTCCTCGGCTTGACGCGCGTCCTCCAGGCTATGGCACGAAACGCCCACCAAAAATTCCGCTGGAGCGTTTCCGACGCGCAGCCAGGGTACCACTTCGCGCGCCGGCATCGATTCTCCGCGCAGATGCACACCCGCCGCTCCCGCCGCCAGCGCCACGTCGAGCCGGTCGTTCACCAGCACGCGCGCCTTGCCGGCGCATGCCGCAACCGCCGCACGAGCCAGCGCCAGCAACTCCCGCGCCGCCATCTCCCGCTCGCGAATCTGCACCCAATCGACGCCCGCTTCGGCGGCTGCGCGAATCCGTGCGAGCAGGGCGTCACCGGAATCGGCCTCGCCGAGTGATTTGCGGCCGGTGACGTAACAGACGATGGGTTTCACGGCAGGATTCCTACGTGCGGGTTTCCGCGGTGGCGGACGATCGCTGGCGGAAGCTCTCGAGCGACATCAGAATGTCCATGAATCCCAGCCCGGAAATCGCGCCGCGCAGGTAGAGATTCTTCAGCAGCAGCCCGAACGCCGGATACTGGTACATGAAAAAGTTGGTTTCCCAGAAGTCCGTCCACGGCGCGAGGATTAGCGCCAGCCCGAGCGTGAGCCACAACAGAAGGATGATGATGCGGGCGACCTGGCTCATCGTCGAGCTAGGATTATGGGAGATTATGGGCGGAGTGGCAATCGGGTTTCGTGCTTTTGAAGTGTGGCAATGCGGTCGGCGACGTCGCGATAATCGATATTCATCGCGTAGACCTGGCGGAAACTGTCGAGCGCGGCATCGGCTTCACCGGCCATATCCAGCGCCAGCGCCAGATCGTAGCGCAGCGCCATCACAGCCTCTTGATCGAGGTCCGGCATGTCCAGCGCGCGCTGATACCAGAGCGACGCGATCTTCGGCTCGCCCTTGTCCATGAACGAGATCGCCAGCAGCGTCGCGCAGTTCATCGAATACTGGAACGGCTTGCCCTTCTGCACGGCTTTCGCGACCTTCTGAAATTCTCCGATGGCTTCGTCGAGCAGGCCCATTTCGCGATAGGCGATGCCGAGATTGTAGTGCGTCTCCAGATCCTCGTCGCCGTCGTCGATTTCGCCCAACTCGCTCCGGAATTCCTGGAACACTTCGGCGAGCTCGTTCAACGTTTCCGCCGTCGGTGCCGGAGAAGGTTCGGTTGCCGCTGGCGGTGCGTTTGCCGATGCCGCCGCGACGGGCACTTGTGGTACCGGCGGTGGGGCAGGCGGTGGCGTATGAACAGGAGCAGCCGACACGGCCGCCTTCGGCGGGGTGGCCGAGGGCGTTTCCATGTCATCGATTTCCGCCGCCAGTTCGCTGAGAAAATCCTCGGTGGTCGCCGCGCCGTTCTTGCCAGCTGCTGCGGGGTCGGGCGTCAATTCCAGCTCGAACTCCACGTTCGGTGCGGCCGCGGGGTCTGGCTCGGGCGTGGGAACGGATGCGGCCGCTTCCTCGATTACTTCAAACGCCGGATCGAGCGCAAATTCGGCCGCTGGATCTTGGCTCGCCTGTTCGACAACCAACTCGACGGGCTCAGCCTCCAGCTCGGGGTCGGCGCCAACCTCGATCGCTTCCGGCTCAGCCGCGGCCTCAATCGGCTCGGGCTCGATCGTCAGTTCCGGAACGATCACTGACTCCGGAATCTCAAACTCCATCTCGACCGGCACGGCCGCAGCCTGTGCCGTTTCCACCGGCTCAACAACAATGTCTTCCGCGGGGGCTTCGATTTCCAGGCGATCGTCTTCCACTGAGGCTGCCGCTGGAGTTTCCGGCTGCAGGGGTTCGGGAACGGGTATCGCGATCTCCTCCGGCTCAGGCGCGTGCGCGGCAGCGGCGGGCTCGGCCACTTCCTGCACCATCGCCTCCCACTCGTCGGAAAGATCGACCTCTTCGGTTGGTCCGGTTGCCGAAACGGCGGCGGGCTCGGGCGCCACCGACGGGTCAAGCGGCTCGGCTGCCGCAGCTTCGGTGTCGACGCTTGAGAGCGGAATCTCGAATTCCATTGGCGCGGACGATGCTGCCTCCGGCTGCACCTCGGGATCGAGTTCAATCGTTGCCGGTTCGTGCGAAGCTTGTGCCGCCGGCGCAGCGGGTGGAGCAGGCTTAACCGCCGCCGGAGCTGGTGCCTTCGGCTCCACAGGCAATTCTTCCGCCGAAACTCCCGCGAGCTTTTGGAACCTCTGCCGCAGCTCCGCGAATCGCTCGGTATTTACGGTGTCCTGTCGCTCCCGATGAATTTGTTCGAGCAAGGCAGCCAGTTCTGCGGTGCGGAGCTCGTTAGCGGCGCCTAGGCAGAGATCCAGGAGGCGCTCCAGAGTCGGTGTATGCCGCGGAGCTCGCACCAGCACGTTTTCGAGCAGCGTCGTCGCCTTTTGCGTCAGGCCGTAGCTTGAAAAAAGGTCGACGTCGGTCAGCGCCTGCGAGATGTAACGCTGCGTTTCCTCGTCGTATCCTTCGTCCGCTGCGCGTGCGGGTGCTTCGGGCGCCGATTCCATGATCGACGCGGATGCCGATCCTGATTCCACCGGGCCTTCCATGCGAGACGCTTCGGGAAGAATTTCCGGCTCGGCGATCGCCTCGGCGGGCAGTTCAGGGGCCGCCGCCGCTTCGCGCTTCCCGGCCTTGCGCAGCTGGTTGTAACGGTCGATCAAACGCTCGTCGCCCTTGTTGTGATCGATCAGCTCTTTCATCAAATGTTCCGCGCGCGCTTGATCGCCCGACGCGGCGTACGCATCGACGAGCTGGCTGAGCGCAGCATTCAGATGGAATGGATCGCTGGTGTGCCGGCTGAAATCTGCCAGCATCTCCAGCGCTTCCGTGTCCCCGGGCAGCTTCTCGATGGCGCTCGACAGCAGCTTGACGAATTTGTCCTGCTCGGTCGCCTCGATCATCGGATCGCGCAATTGCGCCAGTAGCGGCAAGGTCTTTTCCGGCTGCCCACCCGCGATTAATGATTCGACCACGGTTTGCAGCGGTTTGGAATGAGCGCTGCCGCGCGAAAGCTGCTTCGCCGCGCGGGCTGCGGCTTTGTCCGCTTGGCCGGATTTCAGCTCCAGCTCCAGCAGAATGTCGGTCACCTCGCCCCCGGCGTCCGCTTCCGGATGCTCCTCGAGCAGCGCGATGGCCTGCGAATCCTTTTGCCCCAACGCCAGAATCTTCGCCTTCAGCAGTAGTGCCGGAGCGCTCGCCCCGTCCACTCCCAGTGCCCGCTCGATCAGCTTTTCGGCTTCTTCGGCCTCGCCGCGGTCAAACAGCCGCTGCGCGTAACCCAAATACGCCTGGGCCGCCTCTTTCTTCTGGCCCATCACGTTGTAAAGCTCCGCCAGCCGCATCTGCACGCGCGGATTGTCCGGCTCCACTTCCAACAGCCGGTGGAGCACCTCCACCGCCTTCGGCGCGCGATTCGCTTTCAGGTGAACTTCGGCAATCTGTAAGAACAGCGGCCGCGCTTCGCTCAACACGCCCTGCTGCACGTAGAGGTCGGCCAGCCGCTCCAGCGGCGCCAGCTCCGCGGGCGCCAGTTTGGCGATCTTCTTGTAAATCGCGATGGCTTTGCTGTTGAATCCGTCGTTGAGGTAGACCTGCGCCAGCCGCTCGAAATATTCGATGGCCTGCGGCATGTCGCTCTGGCGAGCGAACAGGTCGCCGACGGTCATCAGTGTTGCTTGATCCTTTGGATCGTGGCGCAGGATCTGCTGGTATTCCCCGATGGCCTGGGCGACCTTACCCTGGTTGAGAAATTTCAGCGCGCTTTCGAGCGCCTTATTTTTGTTGAAGGCCATCGATGGTCCTGCGTCCCCGGGGCCGTGCCCATGCCAGACCGCATTTCTGGCGGGAAGATCGGCCAACAACGAAGGTTAGCACGCGCGGAAAACAAGGGTCTACGCACCGAGACGGTGCGAGTGCGCAAGGGGATAACAGGAGGGAGTACCCGAGTACTACTGCGCCGTTTTCAGCAGGCGAAACCCTTCGCTCGGGAGAGTGGCCGACCGAGCCGGTTGTCATTCCGACGCCGGGCGCAGTTCCGTCGGACTGAGGACTCCCTCTTCGTGTGCGGCGTTCGCCGCGTATTCAACCGAAGAGAGACTCCTTCGTCATCCACCTACATCCTCACTTCGCTGATCTGCACGATCGGTTCGATATCCGTGTAATTCGGGATATCGCCCAGGATCTGTTGAGCATGCACCCCAAACGATCCCTGAAACGATTCCACCGAATCGAACGTGAGATGCGCCATGGCCACGAATGTAATCGGCGCACCCGGCGCGCCGCCGGCCACGCCCGCGTCAACGGTCACGGCCTTCAGCGCCGGCCCGACCTTCTGCTTCACCATGGGCATGTGCTTCTCCAAATAGTATTTCATGTCGAATTTCTTGCCTTCTTTTTGCGGGTAGAACACGCCGACTCGGATCATCGTGGTTTCCTCTCGTGTGGAATCGAAATCGTTCAGTTACCGAATGCAATGGCGGCAGCATCCAGCGGCAGCGGCGTCTGCTGCGCGCCCGTGGCCCAGCAGCGCGCCTCGCGCACCGGAGCGTAGGAGAATCGGTGCAGCGGCGTCGGCCCATGCCGCCGCAGGGCGTCGAGATGGTCCGGCGTGCCGTAGCCTTTGTTCTGCGCCAGCCCGTACTGCGGATATAGCTGATCGAACTCTTCCATGCGCCTGTCGCGGTCCACCTTCGCCAGAATCGACGCCGCCGCGATGGAAACCGAGCGCGCGTCGCCGTGGATCAGGGCCTTTTGCTCGATCGGCAAATCCAGCTCAATGGCGTCCAGCAGCAGGTAGTCGGGAAAAGGATCCAATTTCGAGATCGCGGCGACCATCGCTTGCCGGCTCGCCTGATAGATATTCCAGGCGTCGATCCGGCTCGCGTCAATTTCCGCCACGGCCCACGCCAGTGCGTGCTCGCGAATGCGTTCGGCCAGCTCGGCACGCCGCTCTGCAGGCAATTTCTTCGAATCGTCCAGCCCGACGATGCGCCGCCGCGGGTTCAGCACCACCGCGCCCGCCACCACGGGACCAAACAGCGATCCACGCCCCGCTTCGTCGAGTCCTGCGATACGCATCCACCCGCGCTGCCGCGCGTCGCGCTCATACCGTGCCGAGCAAAGTCTCGCCATCGGCCGGGATTTTAACACACGCCTCGCGCGGCAGCCCGGCAGAGTCAGTGGAATAAGGGCCTGGGAGACTATGAAAAGGTTCTCGCCTTGCAAAAGCCGAATTGGCAGAATCGGCCGCTTCACGCTCGTGGTGAACTTCTTTCCGGACTGGCGGAAGGATGGCTTCGCGCGGGAGATGCGGAGAAAGCTCGCTCTTACATGAACCGTTTGTTGACCGAAACCTCGGGCTCGCCATACGCCGCCCGCGCACAGGAGTATCTCAGCACCAGCCCGCCTCCGGCAAACCTTGACTGGCACTGCACCGGTTGTCACGTCGCGGGCGGCAGCCAATAGAAAAGCCCGCACCGGAGAATCCGATGCGGGCCACAATTTCGAAACTGCGCTGTGTTACTCCTTCGAGCTGCTCGCCGCCGGGACCGCCGGAGCCACCGTCTCGACGCGCTTGATTCGCGCGGCCTTGCCCTTGCGGTGGCGCAGGTAATTCAGCTTTGCCCGGCGCACCCGGCCCTGGCGCACGACCTCGATCGACCCGATCATCGGCGAATGCACCGGGAAAATGCGCTCGACACCCACTCCGAAGCTCACGCGGCGCACCGTGAAGCTCTCGCCGCTCAGCTCGCCGCGGCGGCTCATCACCACTCCCTCAAACGGCTGGATGCGTTCCTTGTCGCCCTCGCCTTCCTTCAGGCGGACGTTCACGCGCACCGTGTCCCCAGGACGAAATACGGGGTGGTCCTTGCGAATTTGTGACTTCTGCACCGTGGCGATGATCGGCTTCATGTGAATTATTCCCGGCAGACCCGCTCAGGTGGGGCCAGCACACAACACACAATCTCGGATTATATCGAATTCGCAGCCACATGCCTACCGAAATTGACCCAGAGCCCGATTCCCGGTAAGCAGGCGCGGGCCCTCTTGAGACGCCCCTAAAACACGCGGTCAATCTGAAGTCCCGACCCGAACCGAAGTCCCGACCCGAAGTCCCGGCGCATGGCCGTCGGGCGAGGAATTCCCCTTCGTGTGCAGCGCTCGCCACTCCGTCAGCCGAAGAGAGATCCCTCGTCCCCAGCAGGGGTTCGGGATGACAACTCCTAGTTGCCCCACGCGGCAGGCGCCATGCCAAACGGCACCGCCCACGATAGCCCCTCGATCTCGCGGATTTTGCCGCCTTCCATCTTGAAAAGCTGCGGCGCCATGAAACTGAACGCGCGGCGATACTCCGCGGGCACTGTCACGTTGCCGACTCCCGCGACGGCGACCGACTTCACGTCGCCCTGGTTGTCGAAAAATGCCAGGTCGAGCACCAGCCCCTGCTTTTCATCGACAACCAGCGGCCGCGCATCCCGCACTTTCTCAAGCGAGGTGAAGTATCCGCGATCGATTTCCCCCGCGCAGCTTTCGCTGAACATGTGAAACGACGGCTGGGCTTTGTCCGGCGCCGGACCGGCGGGATTGTTCGTGGCGGCGAAGCCGTTCTCGCGGCGCGCGCACTGCGCGTCGAGCGGGGCCGCCGAGCCCTTGCCCTGCGCGTACGCATCGAAATACCCCTTTGTCGCGCCAATCAACTGATCGCGCGTTTCCGCCGATCCGATGGGCGCCAGCAGCGCCGTATCCGGCGAAACGAATCGCTGCGGATCGAGCTCGTCGAGCGTCCGCGGCGTCATGATTCCGGCGGTATTCAAGCCGAGGCCGCCCTTCGGCCGCTTTTGCTCGCGCACGGTAATCGTCTGGAGCTCGGTGATGCGGTGGTCCTTCACTTTGATCCGCAGCGCGATCACGCCCTCCAACAGGCCGTTGTCTTCGGTGATCGTGCCGTAATAGCCGGCTTCGCCGGTGGCCGGATCGGCCAGATACACGCGATAGGTGCCACGGCCGGAGAAAGTCTTCCACAGGCCTTCACCGAGCCTCACCGGCAGTTCGTTTTCCGTGTATTTCGCATCCGGGCCAACGGCCAGGTTGCACCAGCAGCGCGAAAGCATCGCGTCGAAATATCTGTCCACGAACTGGTACAGGCACTCACGGTTGCATTCGCCCGGCACCGCGGGCGCCAGGGGATACTGCGCGCGTGTCAGGTTTTTCCCTTCGTCGGGAGCGGCGCCCTTGGGCGAGCCCGACGCGACAGAAGCGGCGCTGCAAAGCGCCACGAGCAGCAGACCCAGCATCGAAATTCGAATGAGAAGTTTGGTCATTGTGTTCGTCCGTGTCATTGTCCGGTCTCGTCGCGGCCCTTAAAACGCCGGCTCCATGTTGAAAGGGATCTCGTACATCGTCATTTCGATCAGGCGGATGCTTCCTTTTTCGATCCGATAGGCTTCGTTGGACTGGTTCGTGCGCGGCGTCATGAAGTAAGGCGGCACTTTCCAGTTGCGCCCGTCGGTAAGCTTCACGTTTGTGATGGTGCCGTCGAAATCGAGATACGCGTTGGCCAGAACCGCCCCGCGCTCGACGTCGGTCACCAGAAATCGCCGGTGGCGGCATCCCGTGGTGAATCCCAGGAAACCCAGCTTGTACTGATCGGTGCAATTCATGGTGGTGAAATCGCCCACATCGTTGTCCGCGTGACCGTAGTTCGTCGGTGCCGGCTGATTCGTAGTGGGTACGGCGTCTTCAATGCGCCGGCAATCGGGCGTGAAGGCGTAAACGCCCTTGCCGTCGTTCAGCGCCAGGCCCTCGTAATACATATAGGCCGCTTGATCGAGCGCCGCGCGCGTTTCGCGCTGGTCCATCGGGACCGGTTCGAGCCACAGCGGCTCGGGAGCACCCATTTTTTCGTACAGCGCCGCGCCATGCGGATCGTGCGCCATGAACTGCTCGGCTTCGGTAATCTGGCCGTTCACCACCTTCAGCCGCACGATCACAATTCCCGCGACATCCTCTTCGTAGAGCACGCCGATCAGGCCCACATCGCCCTGCTCGGGATCAGCGAAATAGTGGACGTACTTGCCGCGCTTGGTGGCCGTGGCCCACAGCGCCTGCCCGATTTTCAGCGGGACGTTGTCCTGCGAATACTTTACGTCGGCCGAGAGCGGCGCTTTCGACGGATCGTGCGCCACCATCGCATCGAGATATTTGCTCGCGATACCTTCCAGGCACGCGCGGTCGCACGCCGTTTTCGCCGCCTGTGCAACGGCACCTGCGGCGGTTGTCGCCAGAAGCGCCGCGCACACCGCCGCGGCAATCGCGCACGAACGAGCGACAATCCACGATTGGCTGTTCACTTGAATCCCCCTGTCGGAAATCCCACCGGACCGCCTGAACGCCACCCGTCGATCAATGATCCTGAGAGGCCACATCTTTTAGCTGAATCACCGGGCGGAGTCAATTGTCATGGCTGAAGCAAATCGGGGCGGTTGCGCCGTGTCTTTTCGCGCGCCTTTTCGCGGCGCCAGCGACGAATCTCTTCGTGGTTTCCGCCGGCCAGCACGTCCGGCACGTCCCAGCCGCGAAATGTCTGTGGCCGCGTGTAATGCGGATAATCCAAAATCCCGCGCCCATTCGAATTCTGAGCTTGCGAAATTCTTTGCAGGGGCGCTGCTTGCTCTGCCCCCGCGACGTCCGCAACAGCCGCGCTGAACGATTCATTGACCGCCGACTCCTCATTGCCCAGCGCGCCCGGAAGCAGCCGCGTCACCGCGTCCAGAATCATCGCCGCCGGCAATTCGCCGCCTGACAGAACGAAATCCCCGATCGAAATTTCATCGGTCGCCAGATGCTCGGCGACGCGCTCGTCGACGCCCTCATAGCGCCCGCAGATCAGCACGATCCGATCCAGCCGCGCGAACCTCCGCGCCGTTTCCTGCCGGAACAGTTTCCCCGCAGCAGAAAGCAGCACAATCGCCGCCTTGTCGCCTGCCGCCTTCACGTCGAGTGACTCGACCGCATCAAACAGCGGCTCGGGCTTCATCACCATGCCTTCGCCGCCACCGAACGGACGATCATCGACAGTGCGATGCCGATCGTGCGTGAATGCGCGCAAATCGTGGACGTGCGCTTCGATCAGCCGCGCCTCGCGCGCCCGGCGCACGATCCCGTAATTAAGCGGGCCGGCGAAAAACTCGGGAAAGATAGAAATGATGTCGAAGCGCATTGCGCTAATCCTACCGCAGGAGGGAACCGCGGCCTACGTGTTCAAATCGCGGAGACCTTCGGGGAGAACCACATCGATTTCGCGTGCCGCCGTATCGACACGCACGCAAATATCCTGCGCCAGAGGAATCAGGACTTCGCCCTGCGGCGAATCAACCACCAGAATCGGCGTGCCGCCCGTCATCTGCACGTCGGTTACGCGCCCGATCGTCGCGCCGGGCTCGCCAGTAGGCGAGCTGACAGATGATTCGCGGACTTCGCAGCCGGCGAGATCGGTGATGTAGTAGCTGCCGGAGGGAAGGTGCACGCGTTCGGAAAGCGGAATCTGCACCTCGAGCCCGACGAGCTTCTCCGCATCGCTGATTGAATCCGAGCCTTCGAAGAGGAAAATTGCCTGGCCGCCGCGGCTCTGGCTGAGCCAACAGGAACGCACGGCGACGCGCCGCGGAGCATTTTCACGTACTGCTTCACGCGCTCCGCCGCTGCGCACACCAATCAATTCCACTGATTGGAGGCTCTTGAACCGCTGGGGGAAATCCGAGAGGATTTCGCAAGCCACTTCGCCGCGCCGGCCGTGGGGACGCAGGATGCGCGCCACGGTCACTCTGTCGCTTTGAGCTGCCGGCTGCTTGTCCACTTATTCCAGAATTTCGAGTGTGAATCGCTTCCGCAATTTCATCCCGGCGGCGCCCAGCAGCGTGCGGATCGACTTCGCCGTCCGCCCCTGCCGCCCGATCACTTTGCCGAGATCTTCAGGATGCACCCTAAGTTCCAGAACCGTTACCTGTTCACCGTCCACAGCGTTTACGATGACGTCGTCTGGATGATCAACAAGAGCCTTCGCGATGGATTCCACAAGCTCCCTCATTGCGTTTCCTCCACAGCTTGACCTGCTCAGCGGGGAAACTCGCTCGAGCGTGTACAAGAGTAATCAACAGGTTCACCTGTGGTAGGACGCGTCAGGCGGGCTTGGGGTTGCTGCGTATCAAGCTGCGTACGGTGTCGCTGGGCTGGGCGCCCTTGCCGAGCCAGTACTGCACCCGGTCGTGCTCGAGCTCGACTGCTGCGGGCTTTTTGAGCGGATCGTATGTCCCGACGATCTCCACGAAACGGCCGTTGCGCGGCCGCGTCTTCTCCGTCACCACCACACGATAATATGGATGCTTCTTCTTGCCGATTCGGGCAAGGCGTATCGTTAACACTTCAAATTCCTCCCCTGTTCAATCGAAACAGTATAGCGGAGGCGGCGGGATTCACCAATCGCTATCTGGCGCTTATTCAGGCCAATGTGGACGGAGACGGCGGGCCAGCCGGACGGTATCATTCCGCCAAGAGGTCGCCTATGGCCGAGATATCGATTCGCCCCGCGGCGCGAGCTGACGTGCCGCGGCTCACGGAAATCTACAACTATTACGTGATCCACACCGCGGTGACGTTTGACCTCGATCCTTACACGATCGAAAAGCGACATACGTGGTTCGAGCAGTTCAGCGCTACGGGCCGGCACCGGCTGCTGGTGGCCGAGGAAAACGGTT